>Ga0194112_10005821_pt1 | contig 16478 bp, 15 predicted proteins | sample TA2MahC400mmetaG_FD_146191 | JGI IMG/M metagenome (GOLD analysis project Ga0194112, IMG submission 146191) | Freshwater microbial communities from Lake Tanganyika, Tanzania - TA2015016 Mahale Deep Cast 400m | ecosystem: Environmental > Aquatic > Freshwater > Lake | place: Tanzania: Lake... | reverse complement strand
GCTGCAACCTTTGTGTATTGGGCATGCCGCTCTCCGGCGAGATGCTGAATAAGGACATCAAGTGCCGTCCTCTGAGGTTGCCGCCGCGCACCAAGACCGACATTGTGTGTGAGTGGGAATACACGCTCGAAGCCAAGTGACGGCCGTCACTCAGTGCCCAGGGAGATGTCCCCAACCATTGGGAGACCAGTCGAAGCGCGACGATCTGGCACCCTGTCGCGGTCGCGTGGCGGGCTGCGCTGATCCTCCCAGTTTTGATGGTGCCCGCCATCCAGCCCATCACCCATAACGCCGCCACCCACCACCTGTCTACGCCGAACGCTGCCTTTGTCGCACTAGCGCAACCACCGGAGACCCCGAACAGACTGGGGCTAGTGACCTGCCCCCAAGAAAGCTCTTCGTAGGTTGCAGTTGCCATGCTAGAGGCCAGTTCGAAGCTGGGAGTTCTGCGTACAGTAACGCCAGGTCCGCCATCAGGACAGGCTGTCCGTCCGAAACGGGGCGATCTCACATCGGGGGAGAGGAGAATCAGGGCATGCGGCCAGGATGGGCGTGACGGGCGGCCCATCAGGCGCAGATCAAGTGCTGGACGTCTTCCTCACTCACCGGGCCGACCACGGCCAGCTTGACCTTCTCGGGGAGCAGCAGCTCGCGGGCCACGCGGACGACGTCATCCACCCGAACGGAGTCGATCTTGGAGACCACCTCATCGACGGTGAGGATGTGGCCCAGTAGCAGCTCCTGGCCTCCAAGCCAGCCGACCACGCTGCGGGTGTCCTCCATGCGGAGGACCAGCCGTCCCTTGCAGAACTCCTTGGCCTTCTTGAGCTCTTCCTCGGGGAGGCCTTCTTTGAGGCGGCCGAGCTCCACCATGATGGCCTCCACGCAGGCCGAGAGCTGTTTGGGGTCGATGCCAGCGTAGACGGTCACCTGGCCAGCGTCCTGGAAGTGGTTGGCGTAGCTGTTGATGGCGTAGGCCAGTCCCTTGTTCTCCCTGATCTCCAGGAAGAGCCGGCTGCTCATGCCTTCGCCGAGGACGGTGTTCAAGACGTCCAGGATGAAGCGGTCCCCGTGGCTGACGGGCAGCCCGGGCATGGCCAGGCAGAGGTGGGCCTGCTCGGTGTCGCGCCGCTCGACACGGTATCTGGGCTCCTGCCGGACGTGGGCGGGATACCAGTGCTGGCCGGCATCGGTGTTCCACCGGCCGAAGGTGTCCTCCAGGCCGGCCACCACCTCCCGGTGATCCACGTCTCCGGCGACGCTGACCACGGTGTTGTTGGCCAGGTACTGGGCCCGGCAGTAGCGGAGCATGTCCTCCCGGGTCAGATTAGCCACCGTGGTCTTGGTCCCGGCGACGTCTCTGCCCAGGGCCTGGTCGGGCCACATGGTCTCGTCGATGAGCAGATCGACGCGATTCTGGGGGCTGTCGTGGCACATGTTGATCTCTTCGGTGATGACCTGTCTTTCCTTCTCCACGTCCCCGGGCTCGAACTTGGAATGGGTGAGCATGTCGGCCAGCACGTCCGTGGCCAGCGACAGGTGGGGTCTGGCGACCTTGCACCAGTAGATGGTCAGCTCTTTGTCGGTGGCCCCGTTGAGTATGCCACCCACCCCTTCGATGGCCTCGGAGATCTCCCGGGATGTGGGGCGCCTCTGCGTGCCCTTGAAGCACATGTGCTCGATGAAGTGGGACACGCCGGACTGGCCGGCATCCTCGTACCGCGAGCCGGCGCCGATGAACACGCCTATGGCCGCGGACTGCAGGTGCTTCACGGTGGCGGTGACCACCCTGAGACCGTTGCTGAGTACGCTCTTCTGGTACAAACAACCTCCTTGCGCTAGGAACCTAGATCACCAGCATGATGAACCAAAGCATCCACACAGAAGAAGCGGGGGCGGTGCGATGGGACCAGATGGCAGGGCGGGGCAGGTCCGGTTCCGGAGATCAACTTCTCAGCAGCCCATTCGAGGTGGCCAGGCACTCGGCTCACTTCAACTCGACCGTCCGGGGATTCACGCGGCACTTCTCAGCGGTGACAATGGACCAGATGCAGGCGACGGACTCATCCAGTTTGCCATGGTGATTGACCACGATGTAGTCGAACAGATCCAGGCTGTTCATCTCGTGACTGACTCTGCCCAGGCGGACCTTCATCTCAGCGTCGGACTCCGTCTGCCGCCCGCGAAGGCGGTGTTCGTAGTCCTCCAGGCCCGGCAGGGTGAGGAAGACGAGCACCGAGGCAGGCAGGAGCTTCCTGATGGCAGCGGCCCCCTGAACGTCCACCTTGAGAATGACATCCCTTCCTTCGTCCAGGGCCCGTTTGACCTGCTGCCGGGGGACCCCGTACCAGTAGCCGTAGACCTGCGCCGATTCCAGGAGTTCCCCGTCCCGGAGCATCCTTCCGTACTCGGCTTCAGTGACGAAGGCATAGTCCCGGCCATCACTCTCACCGGCGCGCCTGGGGCGGGTGGTGGTGGTCACGGCATAGTGGAGGGCATGGCCAAGGTCCCTCATCCTGTTGAGGACGGCATCCTTGCCGGCACCCGATGGCCCGGACAGCACGACCAGAAGAGGCACCGCTCTACTCCTCGCAACACTCTTCGTCGCAGCACTCACCGAGCTCGGCCCTCCGGGCGCTGACAACCCTGCCGGCGATGGTCTCCGGGGAGATGGCGGCCAGGATGATGTGGCCGCTCTCCATGACGAGAATGGCCTTGGTCTTCCGGCCGTTGGTGACATCGATGAGATGACCGTTGCCCTTGCACTCATGAACAATGCGCTTGGCGGGCGCCGAGTTGGGCGAAATGACGGCCATGACCTTGTTCATGGCTGCCATGTTGCTGAAACCCAGGTGAACCAGTTCTGTACCCATCTTCTCCCTCCTCTGCAATGAATCTAGCTTGCCCTCAGCATCTCCAGATGCTGCCAGAAATCGGGGTAGGATATGTCGGCGACTTCGGCATCCTCTATCAAGGTTGCGCCATCGGCCAGTGCCCCGGCTATCCCCAGGCTCATGGCCAGACGGTGGTCGCCATGACTGGAGCACAGCGCGCCGTGGAGCGCCGCCCCTCCCTGAATGACCATGCCATCGGGCTTCTCCTCGACGGCGACGCCGAACCGGGACAGCTCCCGCGCCATCAGGGCGATGCGGTCGGTTTCCTTGACCCGGAGCTCCGCCGCGTCGGCGATCACGGTGGGGCCGCCGGCCACGCTGGCGGCCACGGCCAAGGCCGGGATCTCGTCAATGAGCCGGGGAATGACATCGCCGGCTATGGTGGTGCCGGTGAGGCGGCTGGATTCGACCACGATATCGGCCACCGGCTCGTTGCCCGAGGCCCGCTCGCGGACCACCCGGAGGCTGGCCCCCATAGCCCGCAGGGCATCAATGACGCCCGTCCGGGTGGGGTTGATGCCGACGCCCTTGATCTCGATCCGGGCGGAGGGATGGGCCGCTCCCAGCACCATCCAGTAGGCTGCGGAGCTGATGTCACCGGGGATGACCAGGTCGAGGGCCACCGGAGGGGACCTGAGGGGACTGATGCTGACGAAGGAATCGTCGGCATTCAGGTCCACTCCCATAGCCTGCAGCATCCGCTCGGTGTGGTCCCGCGATTTCGACGGCTCCTGGATGGTGGTCTTGCCCTGGGTGGCGAAGATGGCGGCGATGAGTATGGCCGACTTGATCTGGGCGCTGGGCACCGGCAGGGAGTAGGTCACTCCGCGGAGCTCCTGTCCCTTGATGGCCAGCGGAGCCAGGGTATCCCTGCCCCGGCCCCAGATCTTGCTGCCCATGAGCCGGAGGGGCAGGATGAGCCGTCCCATGGGCCGGGAGCGGAGCGAGCTGTCGCCGGTGATGATTGAAAGAAAGGGCTGGGCTGCCAGCAGGCCGGTCATGAGGCGCATGGTGGTGCCGCTGTTCCCGGCATCAAGGACATCGGCGGCTTCGACGAAGCCCCGGCGTCCCACGCCGGTCACCTCGATGGCAGAGGGATCCGCGGAGAGCTGCTCGATGCCCACGCCGATGGCGCGGAGGCAGTTGAGCGTGGACCGGCAGTCACCGCCGGGCGAGAAGTTGGTCAGCCGGGCCCTGCCCTCCGCCAGGCTGTTCAGAATGGCGGCCCGGTGGGAGATGGACTTGTCCCCCGGGGGGGTGATCACACCGGCCAGGGATGGGCAGCGCCTAACTTCTCTTGCCATAGTCATCAAGCCAGGCCTGGCGGGCCTGCCGGGCGGCAAGGAAGGCCTCCTCCAGCTCCTGGCCGCCCTCCGAGACCAGGCGGCGGAACCGGGCCAGCTCGGCGGTGAACTCGTCGATCCAGAGGAGGATGTTCTCCCGGTTGGTGAGGCAGATGTCCCGATTCATCCGGGCATTGCCGGACGCCAGGCGGCCAACGTCCCGGTACCCCGAGGCGGCCAGCCGGGACATGTCCTTCCAGAGAGGGCTCCGGGCGGTGGCCAGCACCAGGGAGGAGGACAGTATGAAGGGCAGGTGGCTGATCCCGGCCACGAACTGGTCGTGCTTGGCGGCGGTCAGCAACAGGGGGGTGGCCCCCAGCTTGCCGACCATCTCAGCCATGAGGTCGGTTGGCGCCTGAGAGGCCCCGTGTCCCGGCACCAGGCAGTAGGCACAGCCCCGGAAGAGGCCGGCTTCGGCGACGTCGATGCCAGACTGCTCCTTTCCCGCCATGGGATGGCCGCCGACGAAGCCGACGGTCGATGGCAGGTAGCTCTCCGCCCATTCCATGACCTTGCCCTTGGTGCTGGCCGTGTCGGTGACGATGCAGCCGGCCTTGAGGTGGGGCGCCATCTGCTGCATGATCTCCGGCATGGCCAGAGTGGGAGTAGCTAGAATGGCGACATCGGCGCCGTCCACGGCCGCGGCGATGCTGTCCCCCGTCCTGTCCACCGCGCCGAGTGCGGCGGCCCTGGCGGCCACAGCGGGGTTGCGGGCGTAGCCCACCCGCTCCGCACGGTTCAGCCCGGCCTCTTTCAGGGCCAGGCCCAGTGAGCCACCGATCAGCCCCAGGCCGATGATGGCGATGCTTCTCACTTCAGACAGGCTGTGCTTTGGAGCCATCGGAACGGAGTCTCAGCAATTCTTCGGCAGGAAATCAATCGGACTATGCGGGCACTATGTCACTGGCCGGACGGCGGGCCGGGCGGAAGAAGACCTCTGCGGCAGCTTCCTACTCCTGATCCAGCTCAAAGGCCTTGTGCAATGCGCGTACGGCGTCAACGACCTTGCCCCTGTTGACGATGCAGGTGATCCTGATTTCGGAGGTGGTGATCAGCTCGATGTTGATTCCGGCGTCGCTGAGGGCCGTGAACATCCGGGCGGCGTAGCCCGGCGTGTTCTGCATCCCGGTGCCGACGATGCTGACCTTGCCCAGATCGGAGTCAACCACACAGCCTTTGGCGGCAATGGACTCGGCGATGGGCTCCACCACCTTGAGAGCCTTGGGCACATCATCGCGGGCAACGGTGAAGGTCAGGTCGGTGATGCCGTCGACGCTGGCATTCTGGACAATGGTGTCCACGCTGACGTTGGCTTTGGCCAGGGGCTCGAAGATGGCGCTGGCGATGCCGGGGCGATCGGCAGCGCCCAGGACGGTGATCTTGGCCACGTTGGAATCGTGAGCGATGCCTCTGACCTTGTTGCGCACTTCCATAGGAATCCCTCCGCGGATGACCGTTCCGGCATTGTCGTTGAAACTGGAAGCTACGTAGATGGGCATGCTGTAGATCTGGCCGATCTCCACCGCCCGGGGGTGCATCACCTTGAACCCGTAGGTGGCGAGCTCCACCATCTCCTCGTAGTCGATCTCCTTCAGCTTGCGCGCCTCGGGGACCAGGCGGGGATCGGCGGTGTAGACGCCGTCCACGTCGGTATAGATGTGGCACATATCCGCCCCCAGGCTGACGGCCAGGGCCACGGCCGTGGTGTCCGAGCCGCCCCGGCCCAGGGTGGTGATATCGAGGTCCTCGGTGACCCCCTGGAAGCCGGCCACCACCACCACGTTGTCTTTGTCGAGCTCCCTGGTGATCCTCCGGGGATCGATGGCACGGATGCGGGCCGCGCTGTGGGTGTTGTCGGTCTGGATGCCCGCCTGGCTGCCGCTGAGGCTGATGGCCTTGTGGCCCAGGGCTTTCACCGCCATGGCCAGCAGGGTGCTGGAGACGATCTCTCCGGTAGAGAGCAGGAAGTCCATCTCCCTCTCATCAGGCTGGCTGGTGATCTGATGGGCCAGGCTGACAAGCTCATCGGTGGTATCACCCATGGCCGAGATGACCACCACCACCCTGTTGCCCTTCTCCTTGGTGGCGATGGCCCGCCGCGCGATGTTCTTGATCCTCCCGGCGTCGCCAGCCGAACTGCCGCCGTACTTCTGTACAATCAGAGCCATTGCCGTGGTTGAGCGTATTCTATCATTTTTCCCCTGCAATGAAACGTTCCATCAGCCGGTATCCGGGCTCGATGCTGAGATCGCTGGCTGCGGCCTCCCGTTCGCTGAAGGCGGCGGCCCGGCCCTCCGACAGCCCGGGACCGTACCAGGCGAAGGGCACCGGCTCCGCAGTGTGGGTGCGCAGGTGGATGGGGGTGGGGTGGTCGGGCAAGACCAAGACACGGAAGCCCCGCTGTCCGCCGAACCTGGCCATGATGGGTCCCACGACGTGCTCATCAAAACTCTCGATGGCTTTGATCTTCTGGTCCAGATGGCCGTTGTGGCCGGCTTCGTCCGGTGCCTCGACGTGGACCAGCACGAATCCCTGCCGGTCGAGCCAGTTCACAGCATACCTGCCTTTGGCCGCGTAGTCGGTGTCATAGTAGCCAGTGGCCCCGGGGACCTCGATGGAGTCGAGGCCGATGAGGCCGGCTATGCCCTTGACGAGGTCCACGGCCGAGATGACGCCGCCACCCATACCGAAACGCTCCCTGAAGGAGGGTATCTGGGGGGTGCCACCCTGTCCCCAGAGCCAGATCATGTTGGCCGCCATCTCGCCCCTGCCGACACGGGCGCGATTCACCTCGTGACCATCCAAGAGATGCCGGGACCGGGACATGAGGTCCCTGAGCAGCCCGGCCTCGCGGCCCGGAGGCATGTTCTTCTCGATGGGCTGGCCGACGACGTCGTGCGGGGGAGTGCAGGCAACGTGCATCAGGGCGGTGTCGCTGATGATGCAGATGTGGCGGTAGCTCACTCCGGGATGGAAGCGGACCGACTCCGTTCCCAGTTCCCGCTGCAGAAGGCCGATGAGCTCCGCGGCCTCCGCGCTGCCGATGTGGCCACTGCTGTAGTCGACAAGGCGCCCGCCGTCCACGGTGACCAGATTGCAGCGGAAGGCCACCTCCCGGGGGGAAATCTCGATCCCCAGCCTAGCTGCCTCGAGCGGGCCGCGGCCGGTGTAGTACCGCCGGGGGTCGTAGCCCAGAATGGAGAGGATGGCCACGTCCGAACCGGGGGGCATGCCCGAGGGAACGGTTCCGACCAGGCCAAGCCCTCCCCGCCGGGCGACCTGATCCATATTGGGGATGCGGGCCACTTCCAGGGGGGTGCGCCCACCGAGTTCCTCCAGGGGGTAGTCGGCCATGCCGTCGCCGACAAGCACGGCATACTTCATCCCTTCTTGAGTTCTGTTCGGAGAGATCATATAATGCCTCTAGCGGGGTGTAGCGCAGCCGGTTAGCGCGCAGCGTTCGGGACGCTGAGGTCGGAGGTTCAAATCCTCTCACCCCGACCAGCTTGTCCTCTGAGGGATGCCCCCTTCCTGAACGGCCTCCCGGCCTTCATCTACGGAAAGACCTTCTTGGCCTCTTCCCAGAGCTTGTCCTGCTCCTCGAGGCTCAGGCCGCTCAGGGCCAGCCCCCTGCGGCGGCAGAGTCCCTCCATGTGGGCAAACCTATGAGAGAACCTCTCGCTGGCCATTCTCAGAGCCTCCTCTGAATCCACATCCAGCCACCGGGCGGCGTTGACCAGGGCGAAGAGGAGATCACCGAATTCCCTGACCCTCTCCCCTTGATCCGCGACCTCCTGCAGCTCCCTCACCTCCTCGCCGAGCTTGGCGATGACATCGCCGATCTCCTTCCAGTCGAAGCCGACCCTGGCGGCGCGCCTCTGCAAGGCCTGGCTGCGAGCCAGGGCAGGCATCCCCTGGGGCAGGCTGGCAAGGACGGAGTCCGTCCCCCGCTCCTTCTGTTTGAGCGACTCCCAGCTCAAGGCCACGTCCCGGGCATCGCTGACCCGGGCGCCGCCGAAGACGTGGGGATGACGGTGGACCAGCTTGTCGCTGATGCCCTGGACCACGTCGTCGATGGTGAACTGGCCTTCCTCACGGGCGATCTGAGCGTGAAGAACGATGTGCATCAGCAGATCGCCCAGTTCCTCGCTGAGCTTCAGGCCATCTCCGGCGTCAATGGCCTCCAGGACCTCGTAGCACTCCTCCAGAAGGGAAGGCTTGAGGGAGGCGTGCGTCTGCTCTTTGTCCCAGGGGCAGCCCGAAGGGCCCCGCAGCCTGGCGATGATGTCAACTAGAGAGGAGAAACCGTCCGGAGCGTCTTGGTGCGCCATGCCGACACAGTCCTACTTTGAGGACCCGCCGGGTTTGTCCACTTCAAGGCAGGCGATGGACAGCACCTTGCTGCCCTCGTCCGTCCTCATCAGGCTGACCCCCTTGGTGCTCCTGCCGTGAACGGGGATGCTCTCCTTGGGGACGCGGATGATCACTCCCTTGCCCGACATGAGCATGAGCTCCCCGGTGCGGGCGGTGAGGGTGGCCGCCACCAGTTTGCCCACTTTGTCGCCGACCCTGTGGGCCAGCACCCCCTTGCCGCCGCGGCGGTGGACCGGGTAGGCGCTGATGGAGCTGAACTTGCCGAATCCATTGCTGGTCACCGTGAGCACATAGGCGTCCGGATAGACCACCTCCATGGCCACCACCCTGTCGCCGGGGTTCAGCCGGATGCCGCGCACTCCCTGAGTTCCCCGCGACGTGGCCCGGAAGTCGCTCACCGGGAACCTGATGGACTTGCCCTGCTCGGTGATCAGGAGCAGCTCATCGGCATCCCCGGCCATTCTGGAGGAGACTACCTCGTCTCCGCTCCTGACCGATATGGCGATCAGTCCCCGGCTCCTCAGATAGGCGAACTTCTCGATGGGAGTCCGCTTCACCTTGCCCTTGGCGGTGGCCAGTATCAGGTGATTCCCGGGGGCGAAGTCCGCCTTGACCGCCGTGGCGATGCGCTCCTCGGGGTCGATGGGCAGCAGGTTCACCAGCGGCGTCCCCTTGGCGGTGCGCGAGGTGTCCTGAGGTATGCGGTAGCATTTCAAGGCGAAGACGCGGCCTCTGCTGGTGAAGAAGAGGATGGTATCATGCGTATCGGCCAGCAGGAATACCCCGGCGCTGTCGGCTTCCTTGATGGTCATTCCCCGCACGCCCTTGCCGCCGCGATGCTGGAGCCGATAGGTATCACTGGGCACCCGCTTGATATAGCCCCGCTTGCTGAGGGTGACGACCACATCCTGATGGGGGACGAGGTCCTCTTCACTGAAGTCCACCGCTTCCTGTTCACTGAGCTTGGTCTTGCGGGCATCCCCGTACTTGGACCCCAGCTGCTCCGCTTCCTCCTTGATGAGGTAGAGGATCTTCTTGGGATTGGCCAGCAGATCCTCCAGGTAGGCGATGGTCTTGATGGTCTCGGCATATTCGTCGAGTATCTTCTGCTGCTCCATGGCCACCAGCCGGCGCAGCTGCAGGTCGAGGATGGCCTGGGCCTGCTGCGCCGACAGTCCCAAGGCACTGCCCAACTCGGCGCGTGCCGCCTCGGTGCTGCGGGAGTTGCGGATGATGGTGACCACCTCATCCAGGTTGTCCAGGGCGATCTTCAATCCTTCCAGGATGTGGGCCCTCTCCTTGGCCTGCTTCAGCTCGAACCGGGAGCGGCGCTCGATGACCTGCTGGCGGAACTCGATGTAGTGCTGCACAGCCTCCCTGAGGCTGATCACCCTGGGCTGTCCATCCACCAGGGCCAGCATGTTGATGAAGAAGGTCGATTGAAGCGCGGTGCGCTTGTAGAGGTTGTTCAGCACCTGCTCGGGCTGCGCATCCTTCTTCAGCTCGATGACCACCCGCATGCCCTGTCTGTCCGATTCGTCGCGCAGGTCGCTGATGCCCTCAACCTTCTTGTCCTTCACCAGACTGGCCACCCGCTCCACCAGCTCCGCCTTGTTGGTCTGGTAGGGCAGCTCAGTAATGACGATGTGGTGCCGGCCCTTGCCCACCTCCTCGATCTGTGCGTCGCCACGGACGATCACCTTGCCCTGGCCTGTGGTGTAGGCCTTTCTGATCCCCTCGCGTCCGATGATGATGCCGCCGGTGGGGAAGTCGGGGCCGGGGATGAGCCTGATCAGCTCGTCGATTTCGGCCTCGGGATTGTCAATGAGGAAGGCCACGGCGCTGCAGACCTCGGAGAGGTTGTGAGGCGGGATGTTGGTAGCCATGCCCACGGCGATGCCCGAGCTGCCGTTGATGAGCAGATTGGGCAGCCGGCTGGGCAGAACCACGGGCTCCTTGAGGGTATCGTCGAAGTTCGAGGCAAAGTCGACGGTGTCCCTGTCGATGTCGATGAGCATCTCCTGGGTGATGTTGGCCAGGCGGGCCTCGGTGTACCGCATGGCCGCCGGCGGATCATTGTCCATGCTGCCGAAGTTGCCCTGTCCATCAACTAGCATGTACCTCATGGAGAAGTCCTGGGCCAGACGGACCAGCGCCTCATAGACCGGGGCGTCACCGTGGGGATGGTACTTCCCCAGCACATCGCCGACGATGCGGGCGCTCTTCCTATAGGGCGAGTTGTGGCGCAGCCCCAGCTCGTTCATGGAGAAGAGTATCCGCCGCTGCACCGGCTTGAGTCCGTCGCGCATGTCGGGCAGGGCCCGAGCGACGATGACGCTCATGGCGTAGTCAAGATAGGAGGTCCGGACTTCGTCCTCTATCTTGACTTCTCTGACTGTTCCGATCTCCATCTCGCTCACTCGTGCCAGGACTTGCCTTCCTCTTCGCCAGCGGAGGAATCATAGAAATCGGCCACGGTGAAGCCCTCCCTCTCCACCTCGGCTATCTCATCCACCTCATCCCCCAGCTCCTCGTCCTCCAGTCTGTTCCTCAGCAGGCTCTCCTTGACATAGGGGCGGAATCCCTCTTTCTCTCTGAGGGGGAAGGACGGATGGCCAACCAGATCGGGATGCTGGTACACCTCCCTGATGATCACCTTCACTTCGCTGTTGGCCCCCAAGCTCTTGACGGCGGCCATGTACCGGTTGCCCAGCGAGATGAGCCTGGCCAGACGTACCCCGTACCTGGGCTCAACCTCGCCAATGCACTCGCCGCGTCCACTCTTGGCCACGAGCTTCTGCCCTTCCACATGAAGGGTCAGCTCTTCCCCGGGGGCCATGCGGGCCAGGACATCCTTGGGAGCCGGATTGATGAGCTTCATCACCCTGGCCTTGCCGGTCTCTTCGATGAAGATGTCAACAACAACCTTGTGGGTGTCCGCCTTCCGGGCCTTCTTGCCCAGATGCGAGAGCCGCTCCAGGTTCTTCTTGGCGATGTTGTTGCGGGGATCCAGCTCGATGGTGCGTCCGTAGGCCTTCCTGGCCGCGGCGTACTCTCCGACTTCCATCAGGGCCCGGCCCAGCCGATTGTGGGTCTCGACATCGTCGGGGAAGAGCTCCAGGATGTTCTTGTTGGCGGCAATGGCTTCCTTCCAGCGGCTCTGCACCGCCAGGGCGATAGCTTCCTTGGCATAGCGCTCTATGCTGGCCTTGCTTTCCTGTGACGACAACCTGCACCCCCGGGGTCGGAGAGAGGGGGCTGGCAGCGTGCCCCCTCAAGGACGCTCCGGTGAAAGTATCCAGAGGATTGTAGGGCTTGCCTGCCCATTTTGCAAGTGGGCTCAGGCACGCGGCAAGCAGCGCCCGGGCACCCGTCCCGCGCGCAGACCCCGGCCCGGGTCCGGGAATTGGACAGCATGCTAGAATACCAGGCGGAACCACACGGGATTGCGGACGTAGGATGGAGGTGATACCATGCCGATAGTCACAGTGCAGATGTGGCCGGGCCGGACGCAGGCCCAGAAGGCGGAGCTGGCCAGGCGTATCACTGAAGCCGTGGTGACGGTGGTCAACACCACTCCTGATGCCACCATCGTTGTCTTCGAGGACGTGGCAAAGGAGAACTGGGCAGTGGGCGGAGTGCTTGCTTCAGACGCGAAGTAATAGGCCGGGCGGGGCCCCGGATGGACAGGGTATGAGTGTCGTCGCCAGCGGGGACCCCAGCCGCGCCGACTCCGTGTCGCCGGCCTGCGCCGCGGAGGACGTCCCGCAGGTCCGTACTCCACTGCCGGGGTTGCGCCTAGACTGGGAGGTCTCTCATGGATAGCATAAACATACTCTACCTGATACTGGCGTTGCTGTGCCTGATGGCTTCCGCCTTCTTCTCCAGCTCGGAGACAGCCTTCATTTCCCTGCAGAAGATCAGACTGAAGCACATGGAAAGCCAGGGGGTGCCCCGTGCGGGCCGGGTGGCCAAGATACTGGAGAAGCCGGAGAGGTTCATCTCCACCATACTCCTGGGCAACAACTTCGTGAACACCACGGCGGCAGCGCTGGGCACCGCCATCGCCATATCCATCTGGGGCAACGAGGGGAAAGCGGTACTGGTGGCCACAGCGGTGGTGACCATCACCCTTCTGGTCATGGGCGAGGTGGTGCCCAAAATCGTTGGAGCGCAGCACAGCGAGAGAATCGCCCTGCTCTACGTCTCTCCGGTCACGGCGCTCTCCTGGGTGCTGTCACCGGCGGTGACGGTGCTGGAGTGGATCGGCAATACGGCGAGCAAGGTGATAGGAGGGGCTCCGACGCACCGGGCAATCATCACCGAAGAGGAGATCCGCACCATGATCTCCGTAGGGAAAGACGAGGGTGTGGTAGGAGAGGCCGAGGCGAAGATGCTCCACAACGTCTTTGAGTTCGGCGACCTCTCCATCGAGGAGGTGACCATACCCAGAACCGACGTGGTATGGGTGGCGAAGGGGACCACAGTAGCGGATTTCTTGAAGGTCTACTCCCAGTATCCGCATACCCGGTTTCCAGTCTACGAGGAGACTACGGACAACGTCGTCGGCGCACTGTCCATCAAGGACCTGCTCATGGCCCGGGCCAAAGGGGAGATCGGGGAGGAGTCGGCCATCGACGGACTCGTCCGGCCCGTCATCTTCGCCCCGGAAACCAAGCGAATAGGGCCGCTCTTTGCGGAGATGCAGGCGAAGGGCAACCAGATGGCGGTGGTGGTAGATGAGTACGGCGGTATCTCCGGCATAGTCACCCTGAAGCAACTTCTGGCCCAGGTGGTGGGCCGATTCGGCGATGAACTAACCAAGCTGTCGCAGGAATTCAAGGCTATCGACGAACACACCTATGAGGTAGACGGAGGAATGCGAATCGAGGAAGTGAACGAGACGACCGGTCTGGACCTGCCCGGCGGGGACTATGAGACCATCGCCGGTCTGCTGCTGCACCGCCTGGGGCACATACCGCACCAGGGTGAGCAGCTGAGATCCGGCAACCTGAGACTCGTGGTCAAGGAACTGAAGGGGTTGAAGATCGAAAGGGTGCGCATCATCAAGGAGGGAGAACAAGCCCCCGGCGGGTAGTACACCGCCGGGGACCGCGGTTCCCGCAGTTCGTGGAGGGAGTCCCCTACTCTTCCTTTGACCCCTTCTCGGCCGAAGGGGCCTCCTCCGCACCTTCAGCGCCAGCTTCTGCACCGGCCTCGGCCTCAACCTCGGCCTCAGCCTCGGCCACCTTGACCTCCACCTTCTCGATGCGAAGCACAGCCACTTTGACCACCACGTGCTCGGAATCGGTCAGAACAGCGATGCCCTCGCCCATGGCGATGTCCCGCACGTGGATGGACTGATCCTCCTCAGCCAATGAACTGACGTCCACCTCGACGCTGGATGGGATCCTGTCGGGCAGGCACTCGATGTGCAGGGTGTCCAGTTCGTGGGCCAGGTAGTGGCCCTTGGTCTTCAGTGCCGGCGCTTCTCCGGTCAGGAGGATGGGCACCTCCACCTTGAGCTTCTCTTCCATGCTGACCTGGTAGAAGTCAACATGAATCAACTGCCCCGACAGCGGGTCACGCTGAACACCCCGGACCACAGCACTCCTCGGCTTCCTGGCTCCATCGAGTTTCAGAGTGACCAACTTGGTCATCCCGGCTTGCCCCAGCAGTTGCTCGAGCTGGGCGACATCGCACTGAAGAGCCAGAGACTCGACGTTGTGGCCAAACAGATGCACAGGGGTGACGCCCTGGCGGCGCAAGAATCTGGCCTTCTTGCCCATAAGCTTGCGGCCGTGAACCCGCAACTCCAACTGCTGCATGTCTTCTCCTTCTAGACGCTACATGGGATGCTCAACACCGCGTCCTGGCAAACCGGGAATTGAGCCCTACGTGACGATCACCGTCTGGCGTGCGTTGATAATGATACATCATGCCGACCATTGCAGGCAACAAGGTGTGTGCGGCGCGCGGACAATCATTCGCGGCAGGCCGAGGTTGCCCACGGCATCAGCCCTGGGAGAGGAACTCCCGGAGCAGGCCATGGAAGCGGTCCTTGTCCGCCCGGTGAGGGGCGTGCCCATAGCCGGAGAAGACCTCCAGCCTGGCCTGGGGCATCAGCTTGACCGCTCTGAGAGCGCCTGAGAGCGGGTAGTATGGGTCGATGTGACTCCAGACGATCAGCGTGGGCACCCTGAGCCCGGGCAGCTCTTCCAGGCACATCCAATGACCATAGGCCCCGTTCTCCATGACTATCTTGGGGTAGGGCTGCGGCCGCTTCAGCACGCGGCGGACGCCCCAGGCGGCCATCCCCAGGAAGCCGCCCAGACGGGTCAATCTGCTGAACCCGGCGGTGTCAATGAGGACCAAGCGGCGGACCATCTCCGGATGACGGATGGCGACCTCCAGGCAGACCCGACCCCCCAGCGAGTGGCCCACCAGGGACAGGCTGCTCAGGCCCAGCTGACGGATCAATGCCAGTGTGGCCTCGCTGAAATCAGACAGGCAGTAGCCAGCGTCCTTCCTGTCGCTCAGACCGTAGCCGACGAGGTCCGGCGCATAGAGACTATATTCCCTGGAGAAGAGGGACATGGTCTCCACCCAGTCGCTGGAGTCATTGGCCCCGCCATGGAGGAGGAGCACAGGGGAACCGCTGCCCGTTCTGCGGAGATGGATGGCGTGGTCGCCGACCCTGACCCTCAGGCTCTCCACACCCTCATCAGCCTGCGGGTTGGCGGGTGCGACCCGGTCGTGATCGGACATACAACTGGTCTAATGATAGACGACGGGGAATCCTGATGCAAAGCGGAATTGCGGAATGGGATGGTTTGACCTATGATGACGCTGCCGCTGCCGGAGTGCCGGCTCCGAGAAGAAGCCGGCCGGCGGAGATATCGCAGGCCACCCGGGACCATGTGATGAAGGGACAGGGAGGCGAGTGCGTCGGCCTGGCCCAGATCGCCGGACAGTGCGGCCGGTTCCAGCCATCGGCCAAGTCGCCGATAGGCGGACTGTTCTACACCGGGGCCGACGTGGGCATCCCCGGCATGGGCACGCACAAGGCGTCGGGGGGAGGGATCAAGACCGCCCGCATGGTGCTCCAGTACCAGCGGCTGAAGCAGAGCACTCTGTAGTCCGGGGCGCAGGCTGACTTGTGCAGCGACTCAGCGATGGATCCCGCAGGGGCACAGGCCGACCAAGCCCGGCCCGATCTGTTCATTCCATGAATCCCAGACTGAGAGAGGTCCGCGCTCAGCCGCTGGCCAGAGGGGGAGAGAAGGGGGTTGTCCTCACCGACCCCCTGGGTGTCAGCGACAGGGCGATCTTCGTTGCTCAGGCTCTGACGCCCCTTCTGGCCCTGCTCGATGGAAGCCGCGACCGGGGCACGATACGGGCCGGCTTCGAGCTGCGGACGGGGATACCGCTGAGCGCTTCCACCTTGGAAGGAGTGCTGGACCAACTGGACTCGGCACTGCTTCTGGACAGCGAGCGCTTCGCCCAGGCCTACAGGGCAGCCGTGGAGAGCTTCCGCCAGGCCCCCTGCCGGCCTCCGGTGCTGGCCGGCAAGTGCTGTCCGGAGAACGCCGCGGAGTTGACCGCCTGGCTGCAGAGCCACCTGGCAGAGACAGGAGGTGACAATTCCGAGGGCGACAGGCAGGTCTGCGGCCTGATCAGTCCCCACATCGACTTCGCCAGGGGCGGGACGGTGTATGGCAGGGTGTGGGGGCAAGCAGCCGCATCGGCCAGGGAGGCCGAACTGATGGTCATTCTGGGGACAGACCACATCGGACGGGAGGGCGGCATCACCCTGACCAGGCAACAGTACCAGACACCCTGGGGGATCGTACCCACAGACGGCGCG
>Ga0194112_10005815_pt1 | contig 16492 bp, 14 predicted proteins | sample TA2MahC400mmetaG_FD_146191 | JGI IMG/M metagenome (GOLD analysis project Ga0194112, IMG submission 146191) | Freshwater microbial communities from Lake Tanganyika, Tanzania - TA2015016 Mahale Deep Cast 400m | ecosystem: Environmental > Aquatic > Freshwater > Lake | place: Tanzania: Lake... | reverse complement strand
GAACTCCTCCTCTCAGGTTCATTGATAATGTTACCCCGGCGGCGGCAGCGCGTCCAGCGAAAACCTGCGGGCAGCGCATCGGCTCGCGGCCAAGATTCACCGCCGCGGTTCATTCGAGCGCCGCACGCTCGCGGCGCACCCAGTCGAGCCAGCCTTCAAGCCCCTCTCCCGTGCGGCAGGAGAGTTCCAGGATGGGCACGGCCGGGTTCACGCCGCGGACGTATCGGCGGAAGTCTTCGAGCGAGAAATCCGTGGCAGCCAGGAGATCAATCTTGTTCAGGACCACGCAGTGGGCCTTGTGGAACGCCACGGGGTACTTGATGGGCTTGTCGTCGCCTTCCGGCGTGCTGGCGAGGACGACCCGCCGCCGCTCGCCCAGGTCGAACTCGGCGGGGCAGACGAGGTTGCCGACGTTCTCGATGAACAGCACGTCGAGGGCCTCCAGTTGAAACTCCTGGAGGGCATCGAGCACTTGGCGGGCGCTGAGGTGGCATCCGCCGCCGGTGTTGATTTGGCAGGAAGGGATGCCGGCCCGCTTAATGCGCCGGGCGTCGCGGTCGGTGGCCAGGTCGCCCTCGATAACGGCCATGCGGAGGTCCGCGGCCAGGCGCCGGGCGGTCTCCTCCAGGAGGCTGGTCTTGCCCGAACCTGGGGAACTCATGAGGTTGGCGACGAAGACCCCGGCCTCGCGGAACCGCTCGGCCAGTTCGGCCGCGAGACGGTCGCTCTCGGCCACGACACGCCTGGCAATGCGGATGCGCTTGGCCATGTGCAGGCCTCCGCGCGGCGGGTCTCCGCACCCGCCGCGCACCAGGTTATGAAACAGTTTCTAACGAAGCCCAGGCTGCCGACCCAGGCTACTCAACTTCGAGCGACTCCAAGTATACATTGCGGCCCCGGGTGACTTCCACGTCCGCGGAGCGGCAGTCGGGGCACGCGAGGTTCAACTCCTGCGGCTCAAACTCCCGGCCGCAGGCCTGGCACTTGACGGCCAGCGGCTCGGTGCGCAGGTGCAGGGCGGCCTGCGGCCACGGGGACTCGGCTGCCAGCACCTGGAGGGCGAACTGGAGGGATTCCGGGTCGGCCCCGCTCCACCGGCCGACCGTCAGCCGGATTTCCAGGAGAGTGCGGCCGGGGTGATGCTGCATCTCGGCGGCCACCTGTCGCCAGACGGCCTGGGCTAGTGCCACCTCGTGCACCGACCTTGTGTCCTCCGCGTCTTTTTGGCCAGGGGCTTGTCCAGCGGGTGCCCCGCCCCGTCTGCCGGCCGGCGGGCAGGCCCTGGCGGGCGAAAACACGTGCTCGGACCTCACAGCACCATGCTTCCGCAACGGCGCGAAAGCATGGCACCCCTTCCACGGCCGGACAAGCCGACCGCGGCGCGCCGGCGCCGGACGGGAATCACACGGGCAAGTCGGGAAATCATACCGGACGGGCCCTGCGAAAGACAGGCCCCCGCGGAGGAATCTCGGCCGCCCACGCCGCCCTCAGTCGAAAACGACGCGGGTGCCGGTGTTCGCGTTCAAGGGGTAGAACGCGTAAGCGACGACTCGCGTGCCGCCGATCTGCACGACGGTCAGGCCGTAGAGGGCGCACTTGCCGGGCGCATCGTCGGAGATGCGCATGTAGCCCGCGGGGTCGAACACGACGTAGAAGTCCGTGTGGGGCGATACGATTTTGCCGTCGGAGCAGGCGAACGCGGTGACCGCATCGGCCACCTGCTTCTCGTACTGCTTCCAGGCGGTAACTTCGGCCTCGCGGACAACGCGGGGATCCGACGCCACCGACGGCGGCGTGGGTATGGCGGGCATATCGCGTAAGACGTAGAGGTTGTCCTTGAGGCTGACCGGCCTGCGGCCGCGCACCGCCTCCCACGTGCCGGACGACGCATCGCGGTACTGAAGGGTCATCACGGTGCCCTCTTCGGGCTTCCGGGGATCGGCGGTGAAGTTGATCCGCGCCAGAACGCCGTTTGTGGCGGCGTAGTCGCGTGCGCCGTTGAGCATGGCCTGGACGGTGGCCAGAGACGTCTGTGGCCCCATGCGCTGGGCGAATATGTTGAAGACGCCGAAGGTGGCCACCATCAGGACGAGCATGATGCCGATGACGGCCAGCATTTCGGCGAGCGTAAAGGCTTTTCGGGTTCTCACGTGTTGCCCTCGTGCGGGCCGGCGGGGCGGCCGGCCGGCGTCATGGCGTTCTGTAATTGTACAGGTCGTCGTCATCCTTGAACTCGTTTGCGCCCAGGGACCGCAGGATGGGCGCCGGGGGCTGCCCGGTCGGCACCGACGTCGGCGCGGTGTACGTCACCTTGCGGCCCCAGCCGTCAACGAAGACGTAGTAAACCTTGCCGTCGCTCGTTTTCCTCGCCTGCACCACCGTTGCCCCTCCGCGGAAATAGGGGCCGTTGCGACGGGTCATGGTCATGGCGGCGTAGAACATGGCGTCGCGCTTTTCCTGAGGCTTGTCTGGGTACGTAATGACAGCGTCCTTGGCCTGCAATGGCAGGAACGGATAAGTCGTCGTTGTCCCTACCACCTCCGAGACCAGAACCTGGGCGTACTCCGTGTTGGGGACGCTGGAGAGGTCATAGGGGTACTTGCCCCAGTCGTCGTAGTATTTCTGGAGGGCGGCATCGAGGACGCTGAAGAGTTCCAGGGTGGCCCGCCGCGAGTTGTAGTTGCGCACGCCCTCCACGGCCCCCACCGTGAGCGTCACGAGGATGCCCAGGATGGCGACGACCGTAATCAGTTCGACCAGCGTGAAGCCGCGCACCGGTCGGGCGGCAAGGGGCCGGGTTGTCATGCGTCTCACTCCTTCCCTGCGGCGGAAGGCCTATCGCTTGAAGTTGCAGATGTCGTCACAGACGGCCGCACCGGAGTCGATATCGGTCTGGGTGACGTCCTTGCCCGTGGGCCGACCCTGTTCCTCTTTGGCGTAGCCCCAGAGGCGGTCTGCGCCGGCGGAGATAAGGAGGAAGTCCGGGCGGACCCACTTCTGCGCGCCCGAGGCCGGGTCGAGGGGCTTGGCCAGGAGTTGAAAGTGCGCCTGGCTCGCAAAGTTGTTCACCAGGGCGGTGTCTCCCGCGCTGCCATTGTCTTTGAAGTCGAAGGCGTCGGTCTCGGCGGGTTCGTAGCGGTAGTAGAAGATGGCCTTGCCGGGGCGGAAGGCATCCATGACGTAATCGGTGGTGCTGCCGCCGACCTCCATCTTGTAGTAGGGGCCGTAGGCGCCGCTGGCCTCTCCGCCGAAGGGCGACTTGCGGTACCAGGAGGTGCCTGTGGCGTTTGTACCCCAGCCGCGACCATCGGGGCCCATCAGGTAGTAGCCGACGGCCTCGTAGCCGAGGGACCGTGCACCCGAGTCGTGGGCGTTGTCGCTGGGGGGGAATATCTGCCAGTCGGCCTTAAAGGCTTCGAGGCCTGCGGCGAGGTTCCTGATGATATTCTCGGTGCCGGCGACACGGGCCGCCACGATGGCCTGGTTGACGGCGGGCGTAAGCAGCCCCACGAGCATGACGATGATGCCCATGACCAGGAGGAGTTCGACGAGCGTGAATGCCCGGGCGTGCGGCCGGGGGGTGCGTGTGGGTTTCATGGCGCTTGCGCCTTTCTTCGTTCCCGGAGCCGGGTTTGCGGCCTCACCCACGGCCGGCCAAGCCGGCCGTGCCACGTCGGTCGGCGTCGTGCTTTCGCAACGGCGCGAAAGCATGGCACCCGCCGAAACACGGGTCGGTTACTGCCAGTTGGTGACGTCGTCGTACGTGGGGCTGCCCTGGTCGTTTCGCGAGGCGGCCAGGATGCTGCCGTCTTCCTGCTTGATGATCCATCCGTATCGCCCGTCGGGTCCCGGCGAGATCAGGATGAAGTCCTGCCTGACCCAGCGGGTGATGCCTGTGTAGTAGGTCGGGAGCCTGACGATTTCCTCGAACTTGGCCTGGTCGCCGTAGTTGACCTTGGCACACTGGTCGCCGCCGCCCGGGCTGGGGTTCGGGATGGCCGGCGTCAGGGGGTCGTTATGGCGGACGTCGTAGTTCGGCTCGGACGCGGCCGGGCTGCTGCCCGGCTTGATGCGCGGGATCCGTTCGTAGCGGAAGTAAAGGATTCGTCCGGCGGGCTTGTAGCCGTCGAGGAAGGCACCCGGAACGTCTTGGCCGCCGACGGGGTCGCGTTCGTAGGTCATGGCGTCGGCGGCGGCCTGGTAATACGGGCCGTAACCGCGGTTGGGGCGCGGGCCGGTGGTGGAAGCGCCGGTGTCGTACGGCATGCGGCCGCCGGCCTCGATGCCCCATCCGCTGCCGGCCGGCCCGCGCAGGTAGAAGACGAGGTTGGCTGCGCCGGTCTGCATGGCGCCGATGGGCTTCGGTTCGTCGGCCGCGTAGTTGGTGCGCCAGGGCCTGGAGGGCGGATAGTCGCCGAAGTCTTTCTCGTAGTCTTCCAGGGCCATGCCGAGTTCCTTGAGGATGGCGATGGTCTTGGACTTACGGGCCGTCATCATGGCCGACTGGATGGTGGGCACGAGCAGGCCTATCAGCAGGCCGATGATGCTGATGACGATGAGCAGTTCGACCAGGGTGAAGCCGGGCGAGTTGCGCTTTTCGAGTTTCATGGCTGTCAAGCCCTCATCGCCCCGCCCCGAAGGGGTCCCTTCGGCACGTGCGGGGCGGCTAACCAGGCCGATCGCGCCTTGGCGCCGTTCGTCGTTCAACCCGTAATCCGTTAATGGCGTCCGCCGACTTCCTTGATGAGCACCACCAGCGGCAGGAAGAGCGAGACGACGATGAATCCGATCGTGCCGCCCAGGAAGATGATCATCACCGGTTCCATGGCGTTCATGAGCGAGCCGACGAGGTGGTCGACTTCCTCGTCGTAGGTGTCGGCGACCTTGATAAGCATCTTGTCGAGTTCGCCGGTCTCCTCGCCGACGTCGACCATGTTGACGACGATGGGGTCGACGATGCCGCTGGTCCGCAGGGGCCCGGCGATGCTTTCGCCTTCGCGGATGGAGTCGTGCACCTGGAGCAGGGCCCGCGAAACGACCTCGTTGCCGACCGTCTCTCGCGTGATGTTCAGGGCCTCCAGGATGGGCACGCCGGCCGAGATGAGCGTCCCGAGGGTCCGGGCGAATCGGGAGATGGCCTGGCGGTTGACCACGCTGCCGACGATGGGCAACTTCATCTTGATCCAGTCGATGCCGTAGCGGCCGAAGTTGGAGGCCTTCAGCATCCTGAGAGCCACGAACAGCCCGATCGGCACCAGCGGGATGAGGTACCAGAAGTCGCGCACGGTGTTGGAGACGTTAATAAGAATCTGAGTCGGGGCGGGCAGCCCGCCCTTGATCTCGAACCGCATGAAGATCTCCTGGAACCGCGGGACGATGAACCACATGATGAGCACCAGGATGAGCACCGCCACGCCGACGACCATGACGGGGTAGACCATGGCGCCGACGATGCGGCGCTTCAGGGCCTGTGCCTTCTCCATGAACTCGGCGAGTTTGCGGAGTATCTGGTCCAGGACGCCGCCGGCCTCGCCCGCCCGGACGGTGTGGACGTACAGGCGGTCGAAGGCCTTGGGGTGCTTCTCCATGGCCTCGGAGAGCGTGGACCCGGCCTCGACGTCCTCGATGACGTCCATGAGCGAGTTCTTGAGGACGCCCGGCTTGGTCTGGCCTTCCAGGATGCGGAGGCTGCGGAGGATGGGGAGGCCCGCGTCCTGAAGGGTGGACATCTGTCGCGTGAACTGCGTGAGTTGCTTGGCGTTGACGCGGCCGATGGCGAAGGAGCGGGCCTTCTTCTTCGGCTCCGCCGCCGGGGCCGGCCCCTTCTTGCCTTTCGGGCGCACCTGGGTCGGGAAGTGCCCCAGTGCCCGTATCTTGGTGATGGCCTCTTCCTGGTTGACGGCCTCGACCTCGGCCCGCACTTCCTGGCCGCGCGAATCCATCGCTTCGTACTGGAACGTCGCCATCGCACATCTCCTTGTCGCTGTCGCCCGGCAGATTACTGGTCAATCACGGTGGCCTTGACAACCTCCTCGATGGTGGTCACGCCATCGTAAACCGACAGGAGTCCGGCGTCGCGCAGCGTCCTCATGCCGCGCTTCTTGGCCTCCTCGCGGATAACATTCGTAGAGGTCTGGTGCAGGATGAGGTCGCGCACCTGCTCGTCAAGTCGCATGATCTCGAAGAGGCCGGTGCGGCCCTTGTACCCGGTGTTGTTGCAGAGGTCGCAACCCTTGCCGAAATAGAACGTGCGGCCGCGGACCTCCTCCGGCGTCAGTTCCAGTTCCCAGAGCATGTCTTCGGTAGGCTCGAACTCGGCGCGGCACTTTGTGCAGACGCGGCGGACGAGGCGCTGGGCCACGATGGCCTCCAGCGTGGACGTGACCATGTACGGCTCCAGCCCCAGGTCCAGCAGGCGCGTGATGGCCGTCGGGGCGTCGTTCGTGTGCAGCGTGGAGAACACCAGGTGTCCGGTGAGCGAGGCGTGGATGGCGATCTGGGCGGTCTCCAGGTCGCGGATCTCGCCCACCAGGATGATGTCCGGGTCCTGCCGCAGAATGTGCCGCAGACACCGCGCGAACGTCAACTCGATGTCCGGGTTGATCTGGACCTGGATGAGGCCCTCGATGTCGTACTCGACGGGGTCCTCGGTGGTGATGATCTTGACGTCGGTGGTATTGATGGCCGAGAGGGCCGAGTACAGGGTGGTTGTCTTGCCGCAGCCGGTCGGCCCGGTGACGATGACGATGCCGTTCGGGAGGTGGATGAGTTCATCGACGACCTTCTGTTCGTCGTCGCGGAGGCCGACCTTGGTGATGTCGAGTTCCACCTGGGTGCGGTCCAGGACGCGCATGACCACGCTCTCGCCGAACATGGTGGGCAGGACGCTGACGCGCAGGTCCACGGGCTTGCCGCCGACGGTGAGTTCGATGCGGCCGTCCTGGGGCACGCGGCGCTCGGCGATGTCGAGGTTGGACATGACCTTGATGCGGCTGGCTACGGCGAGGGCGATGTGGCGCGGAGGAGGCACCATCTCGTAAAGGATGCCGTCGATGCGGTACCGCATCTTGAACTCGTCCTCGAACGGCTCGAAGTGGATGTCCGAGGCCTTGTCGCGGATGGCGGCCAGGAGCACCAGGTTCAGCAGTTTCTTGACGGGCTGGCTCTCGCTCATCGCGCGGATGTCTTCCAGGTCGATGCTGTTCTCGTGTTCGGCGATCCACTCGGCCGTGGAGTCGAGTTCGTCCATGACGGCCTCGACGCTCTCGGCCTGGGCGTAATACTTATCCAGTGCCCGCACGAGCGCGGCCGGGTCGGCCACGGCGGGCACGATCTCGTGCCCCAGGAGGGTCTTCAGTTCGTCCAGGGCACGGAAGTTGTTCGGGTCGGCCATGGCGACCGTCAGGCGCCCCGCGTCGAACTCGATGGGCACGACGCCGTAACTGCGGGCGGTCATGGCGTCCATCTTCTCGATGACCTCGGCGGGGACCTCCAGTTCGTCGAGTTCCACGCGGCGCATGCCCATCTGGACGGCCAGTGCGGCAGTCACGTCGGCCTGGTCGCAGTAGCCGAGGTCCACCAGTACGGCCCCGATGGCGCCGCCCTTCTGCTTCTGGACCTTCAGGGCCTGCTGGACCTGCTCGGGCCCCGCCTTGCCCAGGGAGACGAGGATTTCGCCGAGGCGTTTGCGCCCGGCCGGGCCGGCCGGCGTTTCCTTGGAAGGTGTGCGGCTCACGTTGGTCCTCTCCAGAGCAAACCGGTTCGTTTATCGCGCGGCGGTTTTCTGGAACGCGCGGAGGTCGGCTACGTCGATGGGGCCGCCGATGCGTTTGAGGGCCTCGCGGCCCTCTGCCGTCTCCGCGAGTTTCAGTTCGATTTCCTCGCGGCGCTGGGCCCGTTCGAGCATCTCCTCGGCCGCGACGATGCCCCGCGAGTACAGGTCCCACAGCGAATCGTCGAGCAACTGCATGCCCCACTTGCGGCCGGTCTGGATATAGGAGTCCAGCCGGTAGGGCTCGTTCTTGCGGATGAGATTCTGGGCCGCCGGCGTAATCATCATGAACTCGTAGGCGGCGATGCGGCCGGGCATATCGAGGCGCGGCACGAGGGTCTGGCTGATGACCGCCATCAGGCAACTGGCCAACTGGACGCGGACCATCTCTTTCTGCTCAACGGGGAAGGCGTCCACGATGCGGTTCACCGTTCCGGCGGCGCCCGTGGTGTGCAGGGTGGAGAATACGAGGTGGCCGGTCTCGGCGGCGCGGACGGCGGCCTCCATGGTGTGGATGTCGCGCATCTCGCCCACCAGGATGACGTCGGGGTCCGCCCGCAGGGCACGGCGGACCGCCTCCTCGTAACTGATGACGTCGGTGCCGAGTTCACGCTGGTTGATCATCGACATCTTGTGCGCGTGGTAGTACTCGATGGGCTCTTCCACGGTGATGATGTGGCGGTCGAAGTTCTCGTTGATGTAGTTGATCATCGACGCCAGGGTCGTCGTCTTGCCCGAGCCGGTGGGGCCGGTCACCAGGAAGAGGCCCCGCGTGCGGCTCAGGAGCGTCTCGACGATGGGCGGCAGGCCGATCTCCTTCAGCGTCATCAGCCGCGACGGTATCAGCCGCAGCGCCAAACTGACGTGCCCGCGCTGCTTGAAGACGGCCACGCGGAAGCGGGCCTTGTCCTGGTAACTGAAGCCGAAGTCCGTGGAGCCGACCTCGTCGAGTTCCTGCTGGTTGCGGTCCGGGGTGATGCTCCGCATGAGTGTGACGGTATCTTCCGGGCCGAGCGTCTCGGTCTCCAGGGGGCGCAGGCGGCCGTGGAGGCGCACCACGGGCGGCCGGCCCACGTGCAGATGCAGGTCGGAACCGTTCTTGGAGACCACAAACTGAAGCAGTTTGTCGATCTGGATCATCGTCCGGTTTCAGCCGCTCCATTGCGCGACACTACCATTTTAGAGAGGCGGCCCGCACAGGACAACCGCCGGGGCGCCGGCAGGGGCGTCCGGGGCCGCCGCTACACGGCAGCCGCCTCGCGGGCGGCCATGCCCAGGACCTCTTCCATGGTGGTGATGCCCCGCATGACCTTGATCAGGCCGTCCTCCAGAAGGGTCCTCATGCCCAGCAGGCGGGCCGCCTGGCGGATTTCGCCCAGGGGGCGGTGCTTGAAGGTCAGTTCCCGCAGTTCCATGTTCAGGACCATGATTTCGAAGATGCCCAGGCGGCCCCTGTAGCCCATATTGTGGCACTTGGGGCAGCCCACCGGGCGGAAAAAGGTGGCCTGGCCCAGTTGCTCCTCCGTTACGCCCATCGCCCGCATGGTCGACAGGTCCATCGAGTCGTCGCGTTCCTTGCACTCGCCGCACAGGACCCGGACGAGGCGCTGGGCCATGACGGCCTGGATGGAACTGGCCACCAGGAAGGGCTTGACGCCCATGTCGATGAGGCGGGTGATGGCAGAGGGGGCGTCGTTAGTATGAAGTGTACTAAATACCAGGTGTCCGGTCAGGGCGGCCTGGATGGCCATCTCGGCGGTCTCGATATCGCGGATCTCGCCCACAAGGATGACATTCGGCGCCTGCCGCAGCATCGCCCTCAGAATCCGCTGGAACGTCAGGTTGATCGTCTCGTTCACCTGGCACTGATTGATGCCCGAAATGTGGTACTCCACCGGGTCCTCGGCCGTGATGATCTTGCGGTCAGGGGTGTTCAGTTTGTTCAGGGCCGCGTACAGGGTGGTGGTCTTGCCCGACCCCGTGGGTCCGGTCACCAGGAAGATGCCGTTGGGCCGCTCGATGGCCTTCTGGAAGACCTCGAAGTCGTCTGGCAGGAAGCCCAGGCCGTCGAGGCCGACGTTGATGGACTCCCGCCGCAGAATACGCAGCACGATGCTCTCACCGTGATAGCCGGGCAGGGTCGAGACACGGAAGTCGAGGTCCTGCCCGTCGAGTTTCATTCGGATGCGGCCGTCCTGGGGGACGCGCTTCTCCTCGATCTGCATGCCAGACATGAGTTTGATGCGGGTGGTGATGGAGCCCTGGAGGCGCTTGGGCGGGGCGTCGCGCTCGACGCACACGCCGTCAATGCGATACCGCACGCGCAGGCGGTTGGCCAGCGGCTCCACGTGGATGTCGCTGGCCCGCATGCGGACGGCCTCGGTAATCAGCAGTTGCACCAGCCGGATGATCGGGGCCGACTCGGCGTGCAGTTCCGCCCCCTTCTCGCCGCGGTCAACGAAGTCCACGTCCGACGAGGTGAACTCCTGGAGCATCGTGTCCACCGACTCCGACTCAGCCTGCTCGGTGTATGCCTTGATGATCTCCTGCACCTTCTCCCGGGCCGCCAGCACGCAGTCCACGTCCATGTTCAGCCGGAACCGGATTGCGTCCACCGACTCCAGGTCCAGCGGGTCGGTGATGGCCACCTTCAACCGGCCGTCCTTGTACTCCAGCGGGACGATCTGGTACTCCTTCATCATGGCCTCGGGCATCATCTCCATGACTTCGGGCTTGACGGTCGCCAGGTCGACGTCCACGAACTCCATGTCGAACTGGATGGCCAGGGCGCGCATAATGTCTTCTTCGGTGCACGCGCCGGTGGAGATGAGGATTTCGCCCAGGCGCCGCCCGCTGCGGGCCTGCCGGCCCAGGGCGTCGTTGAGTTGCTTATCGGTGACCTTGCCCCACTCTTTCAGGATTTCGCCGAGGCGTTTACGCGGTCCTGGCATGGCACCCTCGCAAGAAACAGGGAGACACCCCCCTTCCGGCTCCTCACCGGTGGAAGGCCCCTTGTCGTCTTCAGGAAACGCATCCGCCCGCCGGACCCCCAAACGCTCGGGCGGCGGCTGTAACCGGCGACCGCAACCTGCCTTACACGCAATTTAACCCCGCGTAGCGCCAGCGTCAAGCCCATTCGCGGCAAACTGGAGTTGTCACCCGCCCGCCTTGGCGGGCTCCTGGGCAGGGAGCCGGCCTACACATGCAGTTCGACGATGTCGCGGTCCGACAGGACGTGGTCCCGCGGCGCGGGGGCGCCCTCGTACGTGTTCGCCCCCCATATGCGGGCGCGCTTGAGGCTGGTCGCCATGTCCTTGTGGATCGCCGCCGCAAGGTCCAGAACAGTGCTCCCCCTGGGCAGGACGAACGGGCGGTCCTTGTCGGGCGGCTTGCCGGGTTCCTTCGAGTAGATGCGGACGACATCGAGCATCCGAAAGCACATGCGGGGGATTTCGCCCAAGTGGTCGCCCTTCTCGGCGCTGGTGGCCAGCATGGGCACGTCGCGGTACAGTTCTCGCAGCGCCTGGAAGTTCTCGGCCGCGCCGGGCACGTCCAGTTTCGTCCCCACGATGAGCATGCGTTTGGCCGCGCCGCCCTCGGGCGCCGGCCGGCCCGGCGGCACGAGGCCCCGCGCATCCAGAAGGCCCAGGCAGATGTCCATCTCTTGCAGCACGTCGGCCGCCAGGTCGATGCAGATGATAAGGCCGTCGGCGTTGCGCACCGCCCCGATCATGCCCGGCACAAAACCCTCGGCCGTCACGGGCGGCATGTCCACGAGTTGAACCTGAACGTCCTCGTAGTTCATCATCCCCGGCACGGGGCCGTGCGTCGAGAACGGGTACGGCGCCACCGTGACGTGGGCCTTCGTCAGGGCCCCCACCAGGGCGCTCTTGCCGCAGTTGGGCGTTCCGATGAGGACGAACTGACCCGCCCCGTGCTTCTCGACGTAGAATGCGTCGATGCCGCTGCGGCCCTTGGCCTTTTCGCCGGCCTCGCGCAGTTTGGCGAGGCGCCGGCGGATGTCCGCCCGCATCTTCTCCGTCCCCTTGTGCTTGGGGATGGTGGCGGACATCTCTTCGAGCGCGGCGATTTTCTCGGCGACGGTCTTCGCCTGCCGGAAGCCCTCCTCGGCCTTCAGGTACATGGGTGTCAGGTTGGCGGGCATGGCCGGCACCTCGGAACTCGCGCCTTCTCATATTCTACCCGCTGCCGCCGAGCACGCAAGTGCAGCCGAGGCGCGGGGCGTAAGCGTTCCTTTACGTGTCGAGTTTCCCCGCAGCAAACGTGGCACGGCCGGCTTGCCCGGCCGTGGGAATCTGCGCCGAATGCGCCACGGCCGGACAAGCCGGCCGTGCCACAGGCGCGTGGTATCTCGCCTGCAAGCGAGCCCTCACGCGCCGGGCGACATAACTCTTGGCCTCGAACCCGCCGGGCGATACAGTATAGGCAAGGGCACAGTCGGTGAGGGTCCCGGCGCGCCCCCCAGGTATGGCGAAGGAGACTCGGCGTGCAAGTGCGCGGTGCTGTTGCAGTGGGGCTGATGCTGGCCGTGTCCATCGGCGGTTGCAGCCGCTCCGGGCAGAAGGAAGTCGGCGTGGGCGTGGCTAAGTCGGCCCTGGCCATCCACCCGGCCCTCATCGGCTCGGCCGTCCCGCCCCTGACGCTCTATACACCGGAGGGCCGGCAGCAGGAACTGCGCGCCGTACTCGCCCAGAAGCCGACCGTCCTGGTCGTGTACAAAGGGAACTGGTGCATCTACTGCCTGAAGCAGTTGGCCGATCTTCAGAAGATCGAGCCGGACCTGCTGGCGCTGGGGTACCAGATCGTGGGCCTCAGCCCGGACCTGCCGTCGGAACTGAGGAAGACGGTCGAGAAGCGGCAACTGAACTACACGCTGCTGTCGGACTTCCAGATGCAGGCCGCGCGGGCGCTCGGCCTGGCTTACTACGTGGACGAGGCCACGCGGCGGGAACTTGAGCGCCGGAACGTCGAGTTCGTCGGCCTCTCGGTCCAGCCGGGCCGGATGCTGCCCGTGCCGGCGGTGTTCATCGTGGACACGCGCGGCATCATCCGGTGGCAGTACGTGAACCCGGACTACACGGAGCGTGTGCCGACGGGAGTTCTGCTGGCAGCCGCCCGATGTCTGGCTGAAAAGAAATAGCGGCCGCCGACTGTTCCGATTCCAGCATGGTCCAAAACGCCCGGCACGGCCGGGGGGCAATTGGCCCGCACAATTCATCCCCACGCGATGCGCGGGGCTTGTTTGAACCACGCCCCTTTTGCATCGCAAGAGGCTTGGTCTGCCCTTGCAATGTGCCGCCCGAGCGCGGTATAAGTGAGCCAGAGATGGCCCGGTCACAGGCCGATGCACCCGGGGATGCAGTCCATTGCCGGCGCGCCGCTTTCAGGAAAGAGGTCCTGCAATAATGGTACAGGCATTGCATCACCCTTCGGATGGGAGAGCCGCCGCGCCCCGTGCCCGGAGAATCAGGTTCATCGAGCCCAGCGGCCGTGAGGGGCGCCCCTTTAACGCCTGGCTCAGCCGCTGGCCGCTCCTGGGGCCCATCACGCTGGCGACCATCCTCCATGAGCGCGGCTACGACGCCGCGGTGTACAACGAGAACCTCTCCGGCCCGCTGCTGGAGAACCGCCCGGCCTACGAAGACATCTGCGCGGCCGACGTGGTGGGCATCAGCATCATGACGCCGACGGCGGCGCGCGGCTACGCGCTGGCCGACCGGCTGCGGCGCGACGCTCCGCAGGCGAAGATCGCCTTCGGCGGCGCGCATGCCACCTTCCTGCCCGAGGAGGCCCTGGCCCACGGCGATATCGTCGTCTGCGGCGAGGGCGAGAGCGTCATCGAGCAGATCGCGCGCGGCGACATGCCGGACGGCATCGTCCGCGCCGTCCCGCTGGCGGACCTCGACCAGGTGCCCACGCTGCGCCACGACCTGATGCGCGACTTCGACCAACTGCTGGCCCGCTGCCGCCGCCGCGAACTCTACGAACTGCCCGTCGTCACTTCGCGCGGGTGCCCGCACGCCTGCACCTACTGCTCCGTGACGCAGATGTTCGGACGCCAGGTCCGCCGCCAGTCGCCCGATAAGGTCCTCCGCGATGTGGAGACGTACATGGCCCGCGGCTTCCGGCGGCTGTTCTTCTACGACGACAACTTCACGTCGGACCGGACGTGGTCGCAAGCGGTGCTGGGGCGGCTGGCCCCGATGGGCCTCCGGTTCAACGCCCAGGTGCGGGCCGACTTCCAGTGGCTCGACGCCCGCCGCAGACGTCTGGACGAGTCCCTTCTTGAAGCCATGCACAAGGCCGGCGGCGACGTCCTCTACATCGGCTACGAGACGATCGACGACGCCACCGCCCGCGAGTGGCACAAGGGCTACCGCGGCGACCGCCCCTTGCGCGAGCGCCTGCTGGAGGACACGCATATCCTCCACTCCAGCGGCTTCTGGATTCACGGCATGTTCGTCCTTGGGCCGCAGCACACGTCCGACACGGCCGACGGAATCGTCCGCTTCGCCCGCCAGGCCAAGATCGAGTCCATCCAGATAAGCATTCTGACGCCGCTCCCGGGGACCGCACTGTTCCGCGAGATGCAGCCGCACCTGGTGTTCAGGAACTTCCCGGCCGACTGGGACTACTACGACGGCACGCACTGCGTGTACAACCACAGCCGGCTTGGCATCGAGGGAATCCAGAAGGCGCTGCTGGATGCGCACGCCCGCTTCTACCGCTGGGGGGGCCTGAGCCTCCGGCGCATCAGCGCGCTCGTCGAACAGAAGATCCCCATCATGGACAAACTGGCCCTCTTCTGGGGCCATGCGCGGCTCGCCCGGACCACCCTCCGGAAGTGGCGAGACGAGACCCGCCTGTTCCTGGAGGCCACGCGAGCCGTCCGCGCGCAAAGCCCGTAATCCTTCGCCGGCGCGGAGGACATCCCGTGATGGCCATCGACGGCACGGCCGCTGCGAGGGCTTGGTCCCTGCTGGCGCTGCGCGCCGCGGTCAAAGGCGCCGACCTGGCAACGCGGTTCCCTGTCCTGCACGAGTTCTTCCTGGGGAAACTGCTGGAGCGCCTGGAGGCCTCCTACGACGCGAACGAGCCGGACGACGAGTGCCTGGCGCGCGTCCGCTGGCTCGGCCTGCACCTGGAGGCATTCCTGCGGCGGCTGCTGAGGGAGCGCCCCGCGGCCGCACGCGCCATGCTGCGATTCCTCGGCACGTGGGCCGAGGACGTGTACCGCCGCTCGGCCGCGCAGCGCACGGGCGGCATCACGCCCTGCACCGTGGTCATCGAGCCCACCGACCGCTGCAACCTCTTCTGCCCGGGCTGCTACGCCAAGTCCAGTTGCGATGGCAGCGACCTCTCGTACGAGCGGCTGGTCCGCATCATCGAGCAGGTCCTGGACATGGGGGTGACGCTCATCACCATCTCCGGGGGCGAGCCGTTCCTTCGGGAGAGGGCCGACCGCACGCTCACACGCCTGGCCGGGCGGTTCCGTGACCGCGGATTCCTCGTGTACACGAACGGCACGCTCATTGACCGCGAGATCGCCCGCCGCCTGGGCCGATGCGGCAACATCTTCCCGGCCATCAGCGTCGAGGGGTTCGAGCACCAGACCGACGCCCGCCGCGGCAAGGGCACGTACGAACTGAACCGCCGCGTACGCCGGATGCTGGTCGACGAAGGCGTCATGGCGGGCTTCTCCGCCACGGTCACCCGCGCCAACGCCGCCGCCGTCGCCAGCGACGCGTTCATCGACCGGCGCATCGCGGAGGGCGACCTCTTCGGCTGGTTCTTCCTCCTCCAGCCCATCGGCCGCTCGCCCCGGCCGGACCTCATGGTCACGGCCGAGCAGCGGGCCATGCTCCGCGACGCCGTCCACCGCTGGCGCACTGAGAACCGCCCCATCTTCCTGGGCGATTTCTGGAACGACGGCCACCTCGTCGGCGGCTGCATCGCCGGCGGCCGCTACTACTTCCACATCTACGCCAACGGCGACTTGAGCCCCTGCGTCTTCGCGCCCGTCGCCTGCGGGAACATCTTTGATATCATCAACGGCACGAGCCCCTACCGCAGCCTCCGCGAGTTCGTACAGGAGCACCCCGTCTTCGCGGCGTACCGCCAGGAGCAGGCGAAGATTGAGGACCGCGCGCGGCCGTGCCTCCTCATCGACCACCCGGAGGCCTTCCGCCGCATCTGCCGCGCAGAGGGCTGTCGCCCAGCCAGGAACATGGCCCCCGGCTACTTGGACGGGGAGATCGCGCGGGCCATAGACTCGGCCGCCCGCGAGTGGCGCGAGTACGTCGAGCGCCTCCCGCCGCTGCCGATGGAGGCCCCGCCCCGCTGCGCGGCCCGACCCGCCCGCGCGCGGGCCAGGTCTGCGTGAGCCGCGGCCGGCCAGTGAGAAAAGGAGGACCGCCATGCGTCTTGACGCGATGTGTCTCGCCGCCGCAGCCGCCCTTCTGCCCGCCGCCTTCGGCGCCGCCGAGAAAACCGCGCGCCCGCCGACGGAAGAGGAAATCCGCAAGATCCAGGAGGCCTCGCCCGCCGACGTGCCCGCCAGGCCGGCACAGCCGCGCAAGGTCATAGTCTGGGGCCGCCTGGCGGCGCACGAACCGAACGCCACCGCCGCCAAGACGATGGAAATCCTCGGCAAGAAGTCCGGCGCCTTTGCCGCGACCGTCAGCGAGGACCCCGCTGCTC
>Ga0194112_10005813_pt1 | contig 16492 bp, 11 predicted proteins | sample TA2MahC400mmetaG_FD_146191 | JGI IMG/M metagenome (GOLD analysis project Ga0194112, IMG submission 146191) | Freshwater microbial communities from Lake Tanganyika, Tanzania - TA2015016 Mahale Deep Cast 400m | ecosystem: Environmental > Aquatic > Freshwater > Lake | place: Tanzania: Lake... | reverse complement strand
GGACATCGTGCGCCACCAGCGTGGCGGCGACCCGGGGGCAGTGGCCTACGACGCCTGCGACGCCGCCCTCGCCCGCGGCACCGACGTGTTGATCGTGGACACCGCCGGCCGCCTGCACACCCAGGCCAACCTGATGAAGGAGCTCGAGAAAATCCGCCGCGTCATCGAGAAGAAGGTCCCCGGCGCGCCCCACGAAGTCATCCTGGTCCTCGACGCCACCACGGGCCAGAACGCCATCTCGCAGGCCAGGCAGTTCCAGGCCGCCATCAGAGTCACGGGCATCTTCCTCGCCAAGCTCGACGGCACGGCCAAGGGCGGCATCGTCGTCGCCGTCAAGGACCAGCTCGGCATCCCCGTCAAGTTCATCGGCATCGGCGAGAAGCCGACCGACATCCAGCCCTTCGACCCCGACACCTTCGTCGAAGCCCTCTTCGCCTGACCCGCCAAGGGCCGTGGCCCATAGCAGGTATCACGGGCCGCTCCATGTCGCGCGTGGTGCTTGACAGCGCGATGCCTGGGGCCTATAATCCACGCTCAAGCCTTCTGAGAGAGCTCTGGCGTGGCGCAGCGCGTTGCGAAGTGCCCAAGGTGCCAGTGTTTGCTCGCCCACATGCCCACCGACGGCACGGAGGTGGTCTGCCCGGGGTGCGGGGCGAAGCTGCGCATGAGGCCGAGCGAGGCGCCGCCCGCCGCGCGTCCGCCAGAACCACCGCCGGCGCCGCGCCCACCCCAGCCGCCGCCGCCGCCGGCGCCGCGCCCGCCCGAGCCGCCGCCGCGCGAACGCGACCCACTGGTGGGCCAGACGCTCGGGATGTACGAACTTCAGGACGTGATTGGCCGGGGCTCGATGGGGGTCGTCTACAGGGCGCGTCACCTGGCGACCGACGCCGTGTTCGCCGTCAAGATACTGCCCCAGGACCTCGCGCGTAAGGCGAGCTCGCTCGAGCGCTTCGCGCGCGAGTCGCGCGGCGCCAGCGCCATCAACCACCCCAACGTGATCCGCGTGATCGAGGTGGGCCACGACAAGGGGCACCACTTCATCGCCATGGAATACGTCCAGGGCGAGTCGCTCAGCGCCCTCCTTCGACGCGAGCGGGTGCTCCGACCCGACCTGTTGATGGGCGTGCTCCGGCAGACGGCCTCCGCGCTCGCCGCCGCACACGACCTCGACATCATCCACCGCGACGTCAAGCCGTCCAACATCCTTCTCATGCCCAACGGCATGGTGAAGGTGGCCGACTTCGGCCTGGCCAAGCGGACCGGCGTGGACGTGAGCGTGACGGCCACCGGCCGGGTCATCGGCACGCCGGAATACGTGTCGCCGGAGGTCGCGATGGGGGAGGAGGCGGATGCCCTCAGCGACATCTATTCGCTGGGCGTGACCTTCTACCACCTTGCGACTGGGCGATGCCCGTTCGACGCGCCCACGCTCGCCCAGGTGCTCATGAAGCAACTGGAGCACGAGCCGCCATCGCTGGACCTGGTGGCCCCGCACCTTCCCCCCGTGCTGCGGGCCGCCGTCCACCGGATGATGGCGAAGAATCCGAGGGCGCGCTTCCGAAGCGTCCGCGAGCTGCTGGACTTCCTGGACGGCCGCACGACACTCCCAGCGGCGCGGCGGAGGAAGTGGCCCCTCATCGTCGTCCTGGTCTTCCTTCTCATCGCCGCAGGGGTCGGACTGGTGCTCCTCTGCCGCTCCCTCTAACTCAAGCATGGCCCCCGGCGGTTGTGTTGCCCTGATCCTTGTCCAATCATCCTCGTCCTCGTCCTCGTCCCTCGTCCTCGACTCTTCTCCCCCTATGCCAGGAGAATCGAGGGCGAAGGACGAGGACGAGGGACGATTACGATGAGGCAACCGACTGGTTACCGCAGCGCGGCGGAAGGCCTTCAGGCGCGCTGCTGGGCAATGACCTTCTCGATGAACCGCACCGCGTCGCCCACCGTTTGCACGGCCAGCGCCTCGTCCTGGTCCATCTCGATGTCGAACTCCTCCTCGAAGGCGGCGACGAGCTCGATGCTCTGAATGGACTCGGCGCCGAGGTCGCGGACGAAGTGCGACTCGGGCTTGACGTCCGCCGCGTCAACCTTGAGCAGTCTGGCCGTGACCTTCCTCACTCGCTCCGCCACATCGCTCATCTTCTTCTCCTCTTCTTCTGTCTTGAATCTGGAATGTGGAATCTGGAATCTGGGTTTCATTCGCTCAGGCCACGCTCGCGGGCGAGCATCTTGCGGGAGCGGCGGACCAGCTCGTCGCGTTCCGGCTTGGTGAGCTTGAGCGCCGCCTCCAGGAGCGCCACGTCCGCCTCGCTAAGCTCGCGCTTCCGCCGGCTCATCGCCTTCCGCGCCGTCTCGAGCGTGTTCCGGAAGGCGATGTTGTACATCTTGTTGTCCAGGAACATCGTGAAGGAGGGGATGAACTTCGGCGTGACGCCGCCCGAGGCCATGACGTTGCACATGACGCCGACGACGGTGCCGGTGTTGATGATGGTGCCGATGCTGGTCTTCGTGTGGTCGCCGATGAAGCAGCCCACCTTCGTGTCGCCCGTGTCCACCAGCTCGCCGTTGAGGTAGACCTGGACGGTCGAGTAGTCGTTCTTGAGGTCGCTGTTGGTGGTGAGTGCGCCGAGGTTGACCCACTCGCAGACGTAGGCGTGGCCGAGGAAGCCGTCGTGGTACTTGTTCGAGTAGCCGTGGATGATGGACTCCTCGACCTCGCCGCCGACGCGGCAGACCGGCCCGATGGAGCAGCCCTCGCGTATCTTGCCGCCGACGATCATGGTGCCCGGCCCGATGTAGCCCGGCCCCTCGATCCGCGTGTGCGGGTTGATCACTGCTCCCTCATCAATGGTCACTGGGCCGTGGGTGGTGTCTATGCAGACGAAGGGCTGGACCTCCGCGGTGGGGGCCACGTAGACCTGCTCCTTGCTGCCCCAGACTGCTGCGTGGTCGGAGAAGGTGCCGACGATGCCGGCCTTGCCCGCGGCCTTGAAGTCGGCCACGATGGCCGCCGGATTGTGGTGGATGAGCTCCCAGAGGAACGACAGGACGGTGCCCTTGAGCTCGCGGGTGGGGAGGACGCCACGCACGGCGGCGAGGAGCTCAGCGGGGGTCTGGGCCGCGGCGGCTTCGGCGGTGGCCCTGCGGACGCGCGCCCCGACGATGGTTCCGCCGCAGGAAAGGGTCTCTTCGGCACCCTCCGCGGGGAACTGCGCGGCGTCGAGCAGCAGCAGGCGGCCGTTCACCAGCAGGAGGTCGTCGCCCACGATGCTTGCAGGGTCGTTCACGAGGGCGTCCAGCCGCTCGCGGAGCACGGTGGCGAGGGCGTCGCGCGCGAAGTAGGCCACGGGCCACCAGGGGGCCACGCGGCGCAGCTTCTCGGCGAGCGTCGTCGCCCCGCACCGCAGCTCGAAGACGGCCCGCAGGTAGGTCAGCGGGTAGAAATTGCCGAATGTGTCGTCCTCGTAGATGATCAGCCGCATTGAAGACCAGGCCTCCGTGAGACTGGGAGGGGATGGTTGGATGGGTGGATGATTGGATGAATGCCAGAGAAGGGACCTCTTTCATTCATCCATTCATCCACCCATCCATTCATCCACCTATCCATCCACTAATCCGCTCACCCTCCACCTGCAATCGCCGCGGTGTCCCTGGCGATCAACAGCTCCTCATTGGTTGGAACGACCAGGACTCGCACGCGCGAGGCCGGCTTGCTGATGATGTGTGGCACAGGCGCCCCCGCCTGTGAGGACTCAGCCGAGGGCGGCTGAGCCACACGCGCCCGCCCCTCGTTGGCTTCGGGATCGAGCTCGATGCCGAGGGTATCGAGCCCTTCGAGGACTTGACGGCGGAGCGGGACGCTGTTCTCGCCAATGCCGCCGGTGAAGATGACCGCGTCGGTGCGGCCGAGCACGGCGAGATAGGCGCCGATGTACTTGCGGATGCGGTAGCAGAAGACGTCGAGAGCCAGCTTCGCTCGCTCATCTGTGGGAGCCGCGTCCACAAGGGTGCGGCAGTCGTTGCTGAGGCCCGACAGCCCCAGCAGGCCGCTCTTCTTGTTCAGGAGGGCGTCAATCGAATCGAGGTCCCACCCGTTGGTGCGCGCGAGGTGGAAGATGATGGCAGGGTCAAGGTCGCCGCTCCGCGTGCCCATCACCAGCCCCTCGAGGGGCGTGAGGCCCATCGTGGTGTCCACCGAGCGGCCGCAGGCCACCGCCGCCATCGAGCAGCCGTTGCCCAGGTGGCACGTGATGGCGTTGAAGCGCTCCAGCGGGATGGCGAGGAACTGCGCGGCCCGCATCGTGACGAAGCGGTGCGAGGTGCCGTGGAAGCCGTAGCGGCGGATGCGGCCCTTCTCGTATAGCTCGTAGGGCAGGGCGTAGACGAAGGCGTGCCGCGGCATCGTCTGGTGGAACGCGGTGTCGAAGACGGCGACGTGGGGCTTCCCCGGGAAGGCCTTGTCCGCGCAGCGGATGCCCACCAGGTTCGGCGGGTTGTGGAGCGGGGCCAGGGCCGAATACTCCTCGAGCGTGGCGATGACCTCGGCGTTGATGAGGGTGGACTGGACGAAGGTCTCGCCGCCGTGGACCACGCGGTGCCCGATGGCGTCAATGTCGTCCGCGGAGCGAACTGCGCCCGTTGCGGGGTCCATGAGCGCCCTGCGGATGTGGCCGAAGGCCGCCTCGTGGTTGGCGATGGCCGCCTCGTAGCGGACATCCCTCCCGCGGGCCGAGTGCTTGACCGCCGAGGCCCCCTCGCCGATCTTCTCCACGATCCCCTTCGCCAGCAGGCTCTCGTTCGCCATGTCGAAGAGCTGGTACTTCACCGACGACGAGCCGCAGTTGATGACGAGGATTCTCATTGTGTGCCTGCTCTGCTTGAGTCGACGAATTCGAATGAGTCGATTGATTCGAATGATTCGAATGAGTCGAATGAGTCGAATGTCCAAACTGTCAATGCGCGGCTTGCGCCGAGACGCCAATGAATGCGGCGACCGTGACGATGTCGTCGGCGGTTGCGCCGCGCGAGAGGTCGGAGATCGGCTTGGCGAAGCCCTGGAGGAGCGGCCCGTAGGCCCTGGCCCGCCCGTGGTACTGCGTGAGCTTGTAGGCGATGTTCGCCGAGTCGAGGTCGGGGAAGATCAACACGTTCGCGCGTCCCGCGAGCTCGCTGTCCGGGCACTTGTAGGCCGCCACGCGCGGCACGAGGGCGGCGTCGGCCTGGAGCTCGCCGTCAATCAGGAGGTCGGGCGCCTTCGCTTGCGCGAGCCTCGTGGCCTCCACCACCCGCTCGATGCGCGGGTGCACGGCGCTGCCCTTGGTGGAGCAGGAGAGGAGCGCGACCCTGGGCTCCATGCCGAGGGTGTGCTGGGCGGTGCGGGCCGTGGTCACGGCGATCTCGGCGAGCTGCTCCGCCGTCGGGTCCACGTTCACGCTCGCGTCCGCGTAGACCAGCACGCGCTCCTCCTGGGGCCAGCAGTCGGGCAGCACCATCACGAAGATGCTCGAGGGCACGGACACGCCGGGCGCAAGCCCGAGGGCGAGGCCGCCGACCTCGATGACGCGCGCGCTGGGGCAGGTGGCGCCGGCCACCAGGCCGTCGGCGTCCCCTGTGGCGACGATCATTGCGCCGAAGAGCAGGGTGCGCCGCAGCACGCGGTGCGCGGTCGCGGGGTCCACGTTGGGCCGCCGCTCCGCGTAGGCCCGGGCGTAGCGGTCCAGGGCGAGCTGTTCGGCGGGGTTGCGCACCTCAACTCCGTCGAGGTGAATCCCCGCCTGCCTGGCCGCCGCGGCTAACTCGTCGGGGACGCCCAGGACGATGGGCTCGCATATCCGCTCGCGGGCGCAGGTGGCGGCGGCCTCGAGCACGCGCACGTCGCCGCCCTCGGGGAACACAATTCGCTTCGGGGTCTCAGAGGCGAGCGCGCGGAAGCGCTCGGCTACGTCCATTCCCATGACCGGCCCGTCCACTATCGAGGGATTGAATCGCCCGCCTCAGCGCCGGAACTTGAGGGTCAGGCCCGCCGCCGCGTCCTCGGTGACCACATAGGTCACGTCGGGGTGCAGTTGAAGCGCGCTGGCGGGGCACTTGACCGACACGGGGCCTTCGAGCGCGGCGGTGACGGCGTTGGCCTTGTTGGCGCCGGTGGCGAGCATGATGATCTTCTCGGACTCAAGTATGGTGCCGATGCCCATCGTGATGGCGCGCTTCGGCACGTCGTCCACGCTCGCGAAGAACCGCGCGTTCGCCTGGATCGTGTCCTCCGTCAGGTCCACCGCGCGCGTGCGCGAGGCGAGCGAGGAGCCGGGCTCGTTGAAGCCGATGTGGCCGTTGCGCCCGATGCCCAGCACCTGGCAATCAATGCCGCCAACGTCCTCGATCATCGCCTCGTAGACCATGCAGTGGGTGTCCACGTCGTCCGTCATGCCGTCGGGCACGTGGGTGTTCGCCTTCACGATGCTCACGTGGTTGAAGAGCTCGTGGTCCATGAAGTAGCGGTAGCTCTGGTCGTGGGTGGGCGAGATGCCGATGTACTCGTCGAGGTTGAAGCTCACCGTCGTCGAAAAGTCCAGGTCCTCCTCCTTGTTCAGGCGAATCAGCTCGCGGTAGAGCGGGATGGGCGTGCTGCCGGTGGCGAGGCCCAGCACGTAGTGCGGTTTCGCCCGCATCCCGGCCGCCACGATGGCGCCCGCCTCCCGACCCATCTCCTCCGGCGACTTCACCACGATCACTCGCATCCTGCGTCTCCTCAAGGCAACCTGTGAAGATGCCCCTCGCCCGGCCAAACGGCGGCTAGCCCGTTATTATCCAGAAAGCCGGGATTCAGTCAAGCCCGCAATGGCCCTGGGGTGCAATAGCCCGCCTGCGCGCCAGCGAGTCCACTGGTCGCTTCCGGTGCCCTCGCCTCCGCAGCACCGTCCCACGCTGCAAGAATCCTCACTGCCCCAGGGAACCAATAGGCCGCCATGTAGCCACGACGCAGCCTGAACGATGGTCCAACATTCGTGGAATGTCAGATCATCGTGCCTCGTGGTCCGCACGCGCGGCGGGCGAGCCGTCGGGCGAGAGCGTCTCCGTGATGCTCAAACATTCTATAGAATGTTTGAGCATCACCCACCACACGACTCTGACATGCAAAGCGGGCGTGTCATGCGGCCTGCCCTGTGATAGTCCAGTCTCCTCCACGATGTTGGCCCACCGTACCTGGCGGTGCGCGGCGTAGCTGGCGAGTCATCGGGCGAGGGTGTCTGCGCGATGCTCAAACATTCTATAGAATGTTTGAGCATCGCGCCCCGCCCTGTGCAACCACTGAGACTGAATTGTGGGGTGAGATCCCGCGTGTAATGGCCTAGCATTCTACAGGACCATCGTACTCGTGGTTCGGAGGTGCGCCTGACGAGGTGTCAGGGGGGGGATGAACGATGTTCAAACATTCTATAGAATGTTTGAATATCGTACCCCACCGTGGACAGGCGCTGATGCCGAACTGTGATGGGCGCGGCGCGGCGGCCAACCATCGCCCCGCCGCGGCAAACTCGGCGGAGGCGATCCGTGGCGGGTGCATCCGCCATCGCACCCAGGTGCCTCCGTGCTCGCCGCCGATCGTCCGACCTTGGGGGGAAGAGTGGAGGGTGATTGTAGAGGCCTGCGCGCCCGACTACGGCTGGCCCGGCGGCATTGTGCCTTGATCCGCGAGAGGCCGGAGCGTAGAATCCCGGCCGGCGTTCGCGATTCGCCAGACCGACCCCTCTGGGGGTAAGGCAATGAGAGCGATTGTCTACGGCGGGCCGGGGCGGTTCGAGCTCCGCGACGTGCCCGACCCCCGCCCCGAGCCCGGCGGACTCCTCACCCGCGTGGAGGCCTGCGGCATCTGCGGCACCGACTACAAGCTCTTCTTCACCGAGAACCCGCGCTTCCCGCCAGGCTCGATCCTCGGCCACGAGTTCGTAGGGGCGGTGATCGAGGCGAGTGGCGAAGCAGGGGGCTTTCGCGTGGGCGACCGCGTGACGATGGCGACCACGGTGCCCTGCGGGGCCTGCTACCTTTGCGGGCACGGCCTGCCCAACCTCTGCCCCACGGCCAAGTGCGTGGGCGCCGCCTACCAGGGGGCGTTCGCCGAGCTGCTCCCGATTGCCGCCCACGCCATTCGCATGGGCAACGTGCTGAAGGTGCCGCAGAAGCTCTCCAGCCGCGCCGCGGCGCTCACGGAGCCGCTGAGCTGTGTGGTCAATGCCCAGGAGATCGCCCAGGTCGGCAAGGGGATGAGCGTCGTGGTGGTGGGCGCGGGGCCGCTCGGCTGCATGCACATCCAGGTCACCCGCGCGCGCGGCGCCGCAAAGGTCATCGTCGTCCAGCGCTCCAAGGCACGCTGCGAGCTGGCAGGCAAGTTCGACGTTGACGCCGTCATCTGCTCGGAGGATGAAGATGTCGTCGCGCGGGTGAGGGCCCTCACGGGCGGCCGCGGGGCCGAGCGCGTCATCGTGTGCGCCCCCGACCGCGCGGCCCAGGAGCAATCGGTCCACCTTGCCGCCAAGGGCGGCGTCGTCAGCCTCTTCGCCAGCCTCCCGAAAGGCGCCTCCGACATCACGCTCGACAGCCGCGTGGTCCACTACGGCCAGCTCTCCGTCGTCGGTTGCTCCGACTCCACCGCCGCCCAGGGGCGTGAGGCGCTTCGATTGCTGGAAAGCGGGGCTGTTGATGCGGATAAGCTGATCACCCACGAAGTGCCCCTCGAACGCATACTCGACGGGATCGAGACCATGAAGCAGAAGGTTGGACTGAAAGTGCTTGTGCGGGTGGGCGGATGACACGGACCCACACGGACTGACACGGACACATGCCCCAGAGGGTGATACCTGCCTGTCCGTGTTTGTCCATGTCTGTCCGTGTGGTTGCTTCACAACACCCTTCAGAACGGAGACGACCTTGGCGACACAGGCATCATCCCCCGCACCCCTGGCCTTCAAGCCCGACATCGAGGAGGCGGACAGGCGGTTCAAGGCATTCTATGCGGGCGACATCATTGACCGCCCGCTGGTGGCCGTGACCGCGCCGCGCGAGGGCTTCCCGCCCGCGAAGGCGCGGAGCTACAAGGAGCACGTCTTCGGCGACCTCGACGACGTTGTCGCAACGGCCATCTCAAACGCCGAGGGCACCTTCTTCGGCGGCGAGGCCATTCCTGCCTTCTTCGCCAGCTTCGGCCCCGACGAAATCGCCGTCTTCTGCGGAGCGGAGCTCAGATGGAGCGACGAATCGCCCGACACCAACTGGTCGGTGCCCTGCATTGACGACTGGGACGCCGCCCCGCCCATCCGCCTCCGCGAAGACCACCCCCTCTGGCAGCGGCTCCTGGCGCTCTACCGCCGCGGCGCCGAGCGCATGGCAGGCAAGATGCTCCTCACCATGCCCGACCTGCACACCAACATGGACCTGTTGGCCGCCCTCCGCGGCCCGCAGCGCCTCTGCCTCGACTGCATCGAGCGGCCCGAGGCCATTGACCGCGCGATGGCCGAAGCCAGAGCAGTCTTCCCCGTCCTCTGGGACGCCTGCCGCGAGGCGGGCCGCATGGACGAGCTCGGCTACGTCCACGGCTTCTACTCGATGGAGGGCGCGACCTGTCTTCAGTGCGATTTCTCGTGCATGATCAGCCCGGCCATGTTCCGCCGCTGGGTCCTCCCCGCCCTCGAAGAAGAGGCGGCCATCGCCAGGCACGCCCTCTATCATTGGGACGGCCCCGGGGCGGTCGTCCACACCGCCGACCTGTGTGCCAGCCGCGGCCTCCACACCCTCTCCTACGTTCCCGGCGCCGGCCGCGGCAGCCACATTGACCACCTCGACCTCCTCAAACGGGTCCAGGCCGGCGGCAAAGCAGTCCAGGCCTCGGGCACGCCCGACCAGCTCAAGGCCATGCACCGCCAGCTCCGCCCCGAAAAGGCCTTCTACTCCACCTCCACCAGGACCCAGGCCGAGGCCGAACAGCTCCTGAAGTGGTTCGTTACGAACACGTGACCCGCAGTCGCGATTGCGATTCAAGCGACGCGCCTTCCCTCTCTCGCTCCCACGCTCTGCGTGGGAGCGCAAGTGGCCGACGCTCCGCGTCGGCGGAAGTGGACGCGGAGCGTCCCGAGACCCGCGTTCCCACGCGGAGCGTGGGAACGAGAAGGGTACACCTGGAATCGCATGAGGCTCTCTCGCTCCCACGCTCTGCGTGGGAGCGCAAGTGGCGGACGCTCCGCGTCGCTGGAATGGCACGCAGAGCGTCCCGAGACCTGCGTTCCCACGCGGAGCGTGGGAACGAGAAGGGTACACCTGGAATCGCATGAGGCTCTCTCGCTCCCACGCTCTGCGTGGGAGCGCAAGTGGCGGACGCTCCGCGTCGCTGGAAGTGGACGCAGAGCGTCCCGAGACCTGCGTTCCCACGCGGAGCGTGGGAACGAGGAGGGCTTGCCTTCGACCTGCTGGGCCTGACCCTTCTTGCCGCCGCGATCGCGTTTGCGGACGAGTATCCGATCAAGGTGTATCCCTGCCCGCGGCTGGAGGCGGCGCCGGCGGTTGACGGGCAGCTCAACGACCCCTGCTGGGCGAAGGCGCCGCTGGTGAGCGGCTTCACGCTCTACAACAAGCCCAAGCTGATGGAGGTCCAGACCTCGTTCCGCGCCGGCTACGACGACGCCTGCCTCTACCTCGGTGTCCACTGCGACGAGCCGAACGCCGCGAAACTGGTCCCCGCTGCCGCGGGACGCGACAGCCACGGCTGCTTCCGAGGCGAGACCATCGAGGTCTTCATTGATCCCACGCACAGCCACAGCGACTACTATCAGCTCGCCGTGAACCTCGCAGGCTCCTTCTTCGACGCCCACAAGGAGGATACTTCGTGGAACAGCGCGACGAAGCTGGCGACGAAGGTGGCCGAGAGGGGCTGGGAGCTTGAGCTGGCTGTGCCGTGGAAGGACCTCGGCATCGAGTCCCCGAAGCCGGGGGTGGTGCTGGGCCTGAACGTCTGCCGCGACCGCTACGCGGGGGGCGACCGCGAGTGGTCGAACTGGCCGCAGACGATGGGGAACTTCCACGACGTTGCCCGCTTCGGGCACCTCATCCTCTCGCCCACGGAGGAGATGCTTGGCAAGCTGGCGCCCGAGGTCCGCAAGGGGGGACGCCGCGGGCCGGTCCTCATCTTCACAAGCGAGGGCGAGGCGGGGCGCGCCTACCTCGCCATGGCCCGCGAGGCGCTCAAGGAGCTTGACGCCCAGATGGAGGCCATCGCCGCGGGAGCGGGCAACGAGCTTGCGGCCGACTTCCGCAAGGAGATCGCCGACCGCCTCGACGTGGTTCGCACCCAGGCCGAGCCGTTCCGGGCCACCTTGCGCAACGCCAAGTCCCTCGACGCCGCGGAGTGGACCCGTCTGAGCCTCAAGCTCACCCAGTTGGCCGCCGCCGTCCGCGAGCTCGTCTGGGACGCCCGCCTCGCGGCGCTCCTGAAGGGGATCTGAGTGGCGCCGCGTTGCGCCTTCAGAGAGGAAGCGTTGCCACAGGCGCGGCGACGCAGGCGATGCTCTCCGTTGCATCGCCTCCTCCGTGCTCCTCCGTCGTCCCTCTCGCCCTCCTATCGCGCGCGGGGCTTGAGGACGACGTAGTGCTTTCCGCCGTCGCGCTTGCGGACGAGCAGGAGGATGCCCTTGGTGGCGTCGGCCCTTGCGAGCGCCCTGTTGAAGGCGGCAAGGTTCTCTGTCGGCTGGTGCGCGACCTCCTGGATGAGGTCGCCCTGGGCGATTGGCGTGGGCCGGGCGTTCGCCGCGGGGCCGGCCGGGTCCACCTGCGTCACCACGACGCCTCGCTCGCCCTTGTGGCCGAGCTCATCGGCAACGGCGGGGGAGAGGTCCTGCACGGTGAGGCCGAGCTGGCGGTTGAGCGCGCCGCGTGGCCTCATGGACGCCGACATGTCCTCGGGCTGCTCGCCGAGGGCGACCTTCAGGTTCAATGTCTCCTTGCCGCGCATGACCTTCACAACCACTGTGCTGCCCGGCTTGGCCTTGGCCACGATCTCGCGGAACTTCTCCGTGTCGCTCACCTTCTGCCCGCTGAACTCCAGCAGGATGTCCCCGTCCTTGATCCCACCCTTGTCGGCTGGCCCATCCAGCGCGACCTGGCTGACCTGGAGGCCGTGGTCGAGCTTGAGGGCCTCGGCGACCTCTTTGTCGAGGGGGCCGAACTCGATCCCGAGCCAGGCGCGGGTGACTTTGCCCTTCTCGAGCAGCTCATCCATGACGGCCTTTGCCATGTTGATGGGGATGGAGAGGCCGACGCCTGAGAAGACGCCGCTGGGCGTGACGATCATGGTGTTGATGCCGATGACCTCGCCCTTGAGGTTGATGAGCGGGCCGCCGGAGTTGCCGGGGTTGATCGCCGCGTCGGTCTGGATGTAGTTCTCGTACTTGTCGCGCTGGAAGCCGCGGCGCCCCTTCGCTGAGATGTGGCCCACGGTCACGGTCTGCTCGAGCCCGAAGGGGCTGCCGATGGCGAGGCACATCTCGCCCGGCTGCACGACCTCCGAGTTGCCCAGCTTCACGGCCGGCAGGTTGCCGTCGGCGATCTCAAGCACCGCGATGTCGGTCTTGGGGTCCGAGCCGCGGAGCTTGGCGTCGAACTCGCGCCCGTCGCTCAGCTTCACCTTCAGCTTGTCCTGCCCGCTCGCCACGTGCGAGTTGGTGAGGATGATGCCGGCCTTGCCCTCGACGCGGACGATGACGCCGGAGCCCTGCCCCGGCCTCTGGAACTCGCGCGGGTGCTCGCGGAACTGGCGCGGCATGTCTGGGAACAGGAAATCGAACGGGTCGAACTCCGGGTGCTCGCTCATCCGCACGATCTTCATCGTGTAGACCGTCACCACCGCGGGCTTCACCCTCGCCGCGAGCGCGGCGAGGGCCTGGGACTGACGCTCCAGCGCGTCGAGCTCCTTGTTCACCTCCTCCTCGCTCATCTTGGGCGCCGCGGGCAGCTCCTGCACCCTGTCGAGCGACACCGAAATCCCAAGCCCCACCACCACGCCCATCAGGAGGGCGAGGATCACCCTCGAACGCTCTCTCCACATTGGCAATCTCCTTCCTTGCGAGAGGGATGAGTGAAAAGGAAAGTGAAAGGGAAAGTGAAAGGGAAGAGAAGCCAGCCTGGTCTCTCACCAATCACTCACCACTTATCACTCGGCGTTCTTCACTTTCCCTTTCCCTCTCACTTTCCCTTCCTGTCATTGCGCGAGGTCCACGACCACGTATCGCGCGCCGTCCTTGCTTCGGACGAGCATGAGGACGGTTTTCTCTTTGGACTTCCGCGCCTCCTCGATTGCCGCCTTGGCGTCGGCGACCGTGGCGACGGGCTTGCGTGCGACCTCCTTGAGGAGGTCACCGCGCGCGATTGGGTTTGGCCGCGCCTTGGCCGCCGGGCTGTCGGGGGCCACGTCGCTCACCAGGAGCCCCTTGTCCCCCTCGAAGCCGAAGGCGGCGGCAAGGTCCGGCGTCAAAGGCTGGACGGAGAGCCCAAAGTCGAGCTTCTCCCCGACGAGCTCCTGGGGTTCGCCCCAGGCTCTGCCTCGGGCCTCGGGCGCGTGGAGAGTCTGGTCCTCCGGCGGGGCCTCGGCCAGTGTCACCTCCACGATCGTCTCCTTGCCGCCTCGGTTCAGCTTCAACGTCACCAGTTCGCCGGCCCTCTTCCCAGCGACCATGGCTTGGAAGGCGTTCGGGTCATTCACCTTCCTGCCGTCGAACTCCAGGATCACGTCGTTCATCTTCATTCCGGCCTTCGAGGCGGGGTAGCCGTCATAGACCGCCGTGACCAGGACGCCGTGGTCAATGCCCAGCCGCTTCTGGTCTTCCCGGTCGACCGGCTCGAAGCTGATGCCAAGGAAAGCGCGGCGGACCTTGCCCTCCTTGGCGAGCGCGCGGGCAGTGGACTGGACCGTGTCGAAGGGGACGAATGCCGCCAGCTCCCTGCCCTGTCGCATCTGACGTGGGACGACGGCCGTGCCGACCACTTCGCCATTGAGGTTCACGAGCGGGCTGCCTGCCATGCCCGAGGTCAGCGTGATGTCCGCGTAGAAGAGCTGGACGCCCGCCAACTCGCCCTGGCCTGGGCGCTTGCCTGTGCTCACGATGCCGATGGTCACGGCGCCGTCGGCCTCCGGGCCGCCGATCGCGAGCACCCAGTCGCCCACTTGCACGGCGTCGGGCTTCGCCGCCTTCGCCGCCACAAGCTTGGGGTCTTTGACTTCCAGGCAGGCAAGCCCGGTCGCCTGATCGGTTCCGAGCAGCTTCGCCGCGAGTTGTCGCCCCTCAGACAGTTTCACCGTCACAGCGTCGGCGTCGGCCACGAGACCCCGCGGGGCCGCCACAAGGGCGCGGTCCCCCTCGACTTCGAGGATCAGCCCGCTTCCCTCTGCCGGCCTGTGTGCCGGGAGCTGCTGGAGGAAGGGCAGGTCTTCGCCCCCGAAGGGGAATGGGAGAACGCGCGGCTGGCCCTCGCGTGGGGGCCACTGCCACTCGAAGCGCCACTCCCGTGGCACGCCCTGCCTGCCGCGGCCGAAGGGCCACTCGGGCAGCTCGCGCGGGCCGGCCTCGCGTCGCCCTTTCACCTCAATGCTCACCACGGCCGGCCGCACGGCGTCGGCTGCGGCGCGGATCGTGTCCGAGAGCGGCCGCTCCCCGCCCCACGACGCCCCCGGCCCGAGCAGGGACCCTAATGCCGCCACGAACGACAGAATGCGCGTGACCATTCCACTTTCCTCCTTGCGCCTCTTCACCCCCTCCGGTCTCTTAGTCGCGCACGTGGCGACGCTGCTTCACGGTTCACAACGTTTTACAACTGGGCACTCCAAGCGTTCAGGTCGAGGTCCGGGAACACGGCGTCGCGCTGGGCGAGCTTGGCCAGGAAATTCCTGTCCTCGCCCGACAAGGCTGGGTTCGCCGCGTAGGCCTCCACCGTGTCCAGGAGCCGCCGCAAGTCGTTGTAATGGACCGAGATACGGCTCTGTCCGTAGTCCCTGGCCGACCAGGTGCTGATGAGGAACTGCCAGTCGGAACTCTCAAGGAGGAGCAGTTCGCGTGCGGAGTGCTTCAGAAGCTCGGCCATCGTGGCATCGCCCCCGTGGCGGTGTGCGGCCAGGAGGGCGAGGAAGCGATCCTCGCACTCGTAGATGTGCCGCCAGGTCCACTCGGTCCAGTCGTTCAGCCAGATCCAGTGGAAGCCGCCTTCGCCCCAGGAGCCTTCCGGGAGGGCGACGACGCCCGCGGGGGGCTGCTCGGCGAGGTACTCGCTGCAAGTTATTGGCCGCACGGCATTTGAGGCGTGGAGCCTGCGGATGATCTTCTCGATCCACCGCGGCCCTTCGAACCACCAGTGGCCGAAGAGCTCGGCGTCGAAGGGCGCGCAAACCACCCCTTGGCCGGGAGCCACCAGCTTGTCCTCGTCCAGGATGCGTTCCAAGAGGCTAGTAAAGTGGTGTGCGTGCGATTCCAGGCGGCCCTCAATCCACCCGGGGTCGTACTCCTGCTTGTCCCCCAGGTCGGCCTTGCAGTCCGTAACCCGCCAATACCTGTGGCCGCCGGGGTAGTGCTTCTTGTGGAAGTCGAGATACCAGCCATCCCCCGGATAGCCGTGCTCGCCGCTCCAGACCTGGAGGGCAGACGTTGGATCGCGGACGAAGATGGCCGTGCTCCGCTCCGCCGAAGGGTCGGGGCACACGATGTAAGTCCTGTGGGGCGAACGCTCTGTGATTTCGGCCCTGGCCACGTAGTGTTCGCTGAACTGCCCCCAGAGCCGCTTGAGGGCCTCGAAGCGGTCCAGGTACACCCCAATCGGCTTCCCACCCTTGAGCAGGTGCGAATCCACCACGAAGTAGCGTATGCCAGCCTCGTGGAGCACCTCCTCGACCCCGGCCCGCTCGGTTGGCGGGGTCCTCCCATCCTTATCCAGGGGCGAGCGCCATTCGTAGCGGGGGCGGTAGGCGCACTCGGGGAGCCAGATGCCGCGCGGTGGGCGCCCGAAGCGCCGCCGATACGTCGCAACCGCGGTCCGCACCTGGGCTTGCACGCACTCGTCGCGCCCCAGCAGCGGCAGGTAGCCGTGCGTGGCACAACAGGTCATCAGCTCGATGTGCCCGGCGTCCTGGAGCCTGCGGAACGCGCCCACCAGATTCCTCCCGTAGCGCTCGACGAAGTCGTTGCGAACCCCCTCAAAATGGCCCAGCCACATCTTCGCCAGGCCCTCGAGATGGCGGCGGCCAGTGTCGTGGAACTCCTTCTCATTCTGCTCGGCGAAGAGGATGCGGTGGTCGCAGTAGGCCAGGAAGTCGTCCTTGAACCCCTCGTCGGCCAGTTGCTCGAGGAGGATCGGCGTGATGTTCATCGTCACGTTTGCCGACAGGCCCTCGTCGGCGAGACGATTGAAGGCGTTGAGCAGCGGAACGTAGCACTCAGCCGTCGCCTCGTTCAGCCAATCCGTCCCGTGC
>Ga0194112_10005804_pt1 | contig 16500 bp, 21 predicted proteins | sample TA2MahC400mmetaG_FD_146191 | JGI IMG/M metagenome (GOLD analysis project Ga0194112, IMG submission 146191) | Freshwater microbial communities from Lake Tanganyika, Tanzania - TA2015016 Mahale Deep Cast 400m | ecosystem: Environmental > Aquatic > Freshwater > Lake | place: Tanzania: Lake... | reverse complement strand
ATTTTTTCAAGGAGGAGTGTCCCATGTTGGAGAAAGTAAGTCAAAAGGCGGCTAATGTCAAATGCAAAATAATCAATGTTGGTGTTGATATGCACATGGTGTCATGGAGCATAACGGCGGTGGTTGAAGGAGAAGTTATTTTATCACTCAGCATGTCAAAGGCAATTTAGCGGGGGGAAAAAGGATATTGAGCCCAAAATGGCGATATGGACGCTTCGAGGTGACTCGTTTCCCGGCGAAATACCTTCAGGGATTTCCAGGCGCACCGGCTCAGATCGGCCAGAAGCTTCCGGTCATACAGGAAGTATCGGCGCAGCATCTTCGGGATGCCAAAGACAAAATGCCGGTGGGGGACCCTCTTCAGGACATCCGTGCAGAGCCATTCGCCGAGCTCCACCATCTTTTTTATTTTAAACAAGCAGGAAGGTCAAAAGACTCTGATAAACTATATTTCTCATCAAATTTGCCATCACAGTTACTGTCTCTTATAACATAGCCCTTAGTTATATCTGGCTGATTTGAATTATAATCCTGTGTCTTTTTCAACCAAAGCCAATCCGTACCTCTTGTAGATGTTTTGAGGATAGTGTCTCCTGCAGAATTAGTATATTTAATTATGTGAGACTCCTTTATACCATCTTTATCAACATCGTGATCCCATTCATTAGACTTCGTATACCCCTCCAGACTCGGCGGCGGAAAGACACCCTTCTCCATGGCAAAGGCGTGGGTAAAAAATATAAGAAGACATGTTATGATTGAAACTGTCCGAAAGTGTCTTTTCATTGTTCATTTACCAAATGTAACGGCCAGCAACTAAGAATCAGTGGCCAATAATAAAATCTTGCCACTCAAATACTCATTCAGAGTTTATCTTCTTTCATGAGCTGCATCATGGATTTGGCATTCAGGTATTCGACTGTCGTGAAGGCGTTCGTCTCGATGGCCTTGAGAAAGTATTGCTCCGCGCCCTGTTTGTCGCCTTTCGAAAGCCTGTGCTCCCCAAGGTAGTAGTAGGCCTCGCAGAGGCGCGTCTTCCTTTCCTGCTCGTTTTTTTCCCTCTCCGCCTCTGTCAAAATTAGCTGTTCCGGCACATTTTCGTGAAGGTAAAATACGATGATTCTTCTTATCCATGGATTCGAAGATCGCGTTACAGTAAATTTGCGAAAATCTTTTTCGATATTTTTGAACTCCCCCTCGGATACTTTCTGAGAGGCAATCAGCAGCATGAGGTATGGATAGTCAGCGGGATTGAATCCCGTCTCCATGGCTTTTTTCAAGTCGGGTAACGACTCCTTGAATTTTCCCTGACGGTAAAGGGCGCAGCCTCTGTTGTAGTATGGCATGGGGTATCGTGAATTGATCTCAATGGCTTTGCTGAAATCGGCGATGGCCGAACTGTAATCGTCCTTGTTCATGTAAGCGGAACCCCGGTTATTGAAGAGTATGGCGTTGCGGGGATTCAGCGCTATGGCCGTGGTATAATCGGCGACAGCACGCTCAAAGTCGCCTTTGAATCGCCATGCACTACCGCGGCTGTTATAGGCGGCGAATTGTTCGGGATTGATTTCAATGGCTTTATCGCAGTCGGCTATGGACTTGTCATACTCGCCTATTTCCATCCACATGATCCCGCGGTTGGTGTATGCCCGGTCAAACATGGGATCGAGGTCTATGGCTTTTGTGAACGCGATGATTGCCGATGGGATATTTCCTGACCTGTAGAGCCGGATGCCATCATCGTGATACGTTTGGGCATCCGCTGCAACTGAAGCGGATGTGCACGCTGCAAGCAGAACTCCCAATGACAAGCAAAAGAAGCGAGCCTTTATTTTCATAAATGTTTCTCCTTATTGGGACCGATCGGTCTTTGTCTCTTGATTTTTCTGATAGGGATATTGAACAGTTCAGATCAACAAAAAAATGCATTGCCATTGCGAAATTCTTTATCCTTTTATGACTTGGTTTATCCGACGTCTTTTCCAGAAATATAACTGAACACTTAAAAATATAAAGATAAATGCAATGGCATATAAGAAAATCCTCGAACCGATAAAGTTGGAGAACTCAGATAAGAAGATTATAAACGAATCCACTTGAGGAGAAAGCACTAAATAATCGGGAATGGGTCCGTCAATGAGCTGTGTATGAAGAAGCTGATGGTTGTTTTCAACTATAAACAGAGGGATTCCATAAAGCAGGAGTATAAGGGCAGTTGTCACAACTCCCCAGGCGATGTGAATCTTGCCTTTCTTAAGAAAAACATAAGAGGTTACGGACAGCGCCATAATGAGAAGAATCACAGTCGTGAAGAACAATGTGATCCTCTTTCCTGTCACGGGCGGGAAAATCAGATTATACAGGACGATCAAAAGGGGGATCAGAAAGAAGAATGCGAAGGCTATGCAGAATAGGATCAGAAAATAAATCCGCACCGATTCATTGAGGGCAGTATGAATTTCCGTAACCTGATTGTTTACTGACGGAAGCGATTTTCCTGATTTTCTTATAAAGGGAAAATAGAGCAGTAAGTAGCAGACGGCGAAGAAAATCGCCGGAACGGCGATCGCTATGGCTCCGTAACGGAACGATCTGTCGTTGCATTTATCCTGTTTATAGAACCCCTCCTTCAGAAACTCGGATCCTTTGTTTATATCGCCCTTGGCCATCCTGGCAAGGGAAGTGTAATGCTTGTTGATCATGTATCCTTGATGGAAACTGTAAATCGACAGTCCAAAGGCGAACAGACTGGCGATGACGATTCCGACGAGGAGCAGGTGATGTCTTCTTAAGTTCATAATAAGGTTACTCATGTTTTCTGCGTCGCGGCAAGAAGATGAGTATTTCAAAAAGGAGGTAGAAAATAAGAAATACGGTCATGGACATTCCGACTTCCGACATGCCCCAAGTGCTCTTGATGCCTATGTTCAGGATCAACATTGCGGCAGAATAGGCAACGGCCAACCAGAGCATAGTAGATGCAATCAGGGGAAAGATCGAAACAATGATAAGGATTCGGTCCGCAATGGAAATCGCTTTCCAGCGGTGAAACAATCTGACCAATAAGACGATGCGGAACGGGAGAAGGACGAAGCATGCAAGACCCGCAATAAGAATACCGCAGAACAATACCTCGGTAAATGATGCAGACATTGTTTTCCTGTGCTTTCCGTAATTAATTCGCCTCCCCGATCAGGATAAACGGGGCCCCGTAGAAGGGATTGTCGTAACCATTCGAGCGCAGGTATTGCTCGGCATCCTTCAGGGCGATCATAAACTCCTATTTATTAAAAAAACTAGAACTTATGTATCTCGGGCACGATTTGCCAAGGACTGCCAAAACCATCGTAAAGCTGGTAATGGCGTCTTCCTGTTTTATTGTTTCTTATCTGGTAGTTTTATGCTTGCACCAAAATAATGTTAGAAAAACTATTGGGAGTCAATTCAAGAACGGCAGAGTTTATCCAGTCCATGCCTTAACATCTCTGCAAGAAGTAATCCTGCAACAAACATCACGATCGGGTTAATTGATACGAATACCATCGGAAATAGACAGTAGAGAAGATCGCGATTTGTTAATACCTCACCCACGGCGAAACAAATACCTCCTTTATTCTTGCACAGGATTGCCTTGAACCGATCCGACATTGGCTTTAGTTCCGTGCACAGTTTTCCGAACTCGGACAAGAGTTCGTTGTGATGCCCCAGCAGCTTTTTGCATTTTGTGATGACGTTTTTTATGTTCCCTAGTTCCATATCGGTGACAAGCATGGCATGGATTTTGTGCGGAGTGCCAGCAACAACAATTTCCCCCTTGAACCAGAAGTCTGCAAATTCTTTCCCTTTATCACTTAAAATCATCTTCCCGACCGCTTGAGAAACAAATTCTAAAAATTCCAGCGGTTCCTCATCGCCTTGCCCCTCTTCCATCACAAATTTCCAATGCGCCTCTCGGACTGCAATGGCGAGAATGGCCAGCCTTAGAGAACTATCCTCTTCGCGTAAAGCGTTTATAATACCAACTGGGTCAAATTCCGGGTGTTCCGGCGTCAGATGACGAACGGTACCCCTTTTCAGTTTAATAAAAACCTCAAATGGATTTTTCATAATAAACCTCCTTCGAGTGATTGAGTAATCTCATTATTTTATTTAGTCATCATATAAATCGGTTTAATCTCTTTGGTTGAATTCCCCGCTGCTTGCGGCGGCACCGCTTAATCGGCTTTAGGGTTTGCTCTGGGGTTTATACAGTTTGATTATCTTAAATAATCTGGCAAATAAAACTGTTCAACTCCATAGTATTTCTCTGTAAAAACTCCCTTTCCGTCCTCATCTTTTATGCCATAATTGTTAATATGATCATTTTTATCAGAATAGTTATTTAATATTGACCAGTACCAGGTCTTTCCCTTGGTTGTCCATTTAAGAATGACTTGATTTTTCGATTTCACATATTTCTCAATAGTTGTTTCTTTTATCCCGTCTTGAATTTGATCGACATCAATAGTCCAACTCTTCTCAAACGTATACCCCTCCAGACTCGGCGGCTGGAAGATACCTTTCTCCATGGCACATAGATTCGATATCACACAGCACATACTGAGCAAAAACAACGATAATATGTACAACATGTATTTCATTTGTATCCTGCCTTCTTCACATAGCAGAGAAGGTATAATTTTTAAGCTACTTCAAATAATCAGGTAATGGATATTCTTCCGTAGTGGTGTATTTCTCATTGAATATACCATCTCCGCTACTATCTCTAATAGAAAAGTTCTTAAATGGGTCATCACGGTTTTGGAGATCGTTATAAATAGCCCAACCCCATACTTTCCCATCAGTAATGTATTTCCCAATTAATTTTGTTTTTCCTTTTGCATAAATTTCCAGGGTAGTTTCTCTTGAACCATTATTGTCTTTATCCAGCTGCTTTGTCTGAACCAGCGTATACCCCTCCAGGCTCGGCGGCTGGAAGATACCTTTTTCCATGGCATGAGACTGCAACGCGATGGAAACTAATAATGCAACCAAGAGGAGCAGTATTTTCGTCTTCACTGCTTTACCTGCTATGTGCGCAATAAAGTTACTTCTATTTACATAGATTTACTGGTAATTTGAACATTTCATCTAGAGTATATTTCTCATTAAATTTACTAGGAGAACTACAGGAACTATCTCTGATTACATAATTTTTTGAAAAGTCATCTTTGTCTACAGGATAATTATGACTTTTTACTTTCCAAGCCCAGATTCTTCCATTAGTGCTAAGAGAAGTTATATTATCAGTATCAGCATTTCTATAAATAACTACATGAGTTTCTTTAATTCCATTTTTATTTATATCCATATCAGTTTCCCAATATTTAGTATACCCCTCCATACTCGGAGGTTTAAAGACACCCTTCTCCATGGCATGGGAAGACATAATAAAAACCAGAGACAGCATTATAAAGAGAAATGTTCTGCTTCTCATTTCTTCATCCTGTCTCTTAGACAATCGGGAACTTTATAAGCTTCATCATTTTTTAGTTTCTCATCAAATACGCCGTCACAATTGCTGTCTCTGAGGGTATAGTTCTTGGTCAAATCTTCTTTATCTTTTGGCCAATACGAAGACCGTACTGCCCATGCCCAAACGGTCCCATTTAATGATGTGATCTTCAGAATTTTACCACCATCCGAATTTTTGTACATAGTAACGTGGGTTTCTTTTACTCCATCTTTATTAATATCCATCTGCCACGCTCTTTCGTATTCATAATCCTCCAAACTCGGCGGCTGGAAGATACCTTTCTCCATGGCATGAGACTGCAACGCGATGGAAACTAATAATGCAACCAAGAGGAGCAGTATTTTCGTCTTCACTGTTACACCTGCTAATGTTCACAATAGTATTTTAATAAATGGTATGCACGGAGTGCCCGTTCTTTGTCACCTTCGAAGCAAAACCCGTTGACGAAGAAATAATGCGTTAAAAACAGTGGAAACTGACGGACGGATCTGAAATCAGCAGGACAAAGAGGTACTGTGAGCGAATAAGTCCCTGTGGATTTCAATCGGAAAGTGGGATATTTCTCGTAATTTTTTTTGTCAATATACTGATAAGTTCTATCCTCCTCATACATAGTGCATGTTACATCAATTCCTGCTTTGTTTATTGCGTCCGTTGAACACTCATCAAAAATATATTTTCCGCTGTACTTTACTCTCCTGAAGACAAACTGAATATCTCGGAATGCCTCGTCAGCCGAGGAAACTTTTATAGATCTGGCAGATACAAGCATGTCGTGCTCAGATGGTTTGGAAAGACTTCCCAAGACCGTGCAACCGGACAGGACGAACAACCAGACCAGACATGCGGTAATAAAAGATGTTTTCATTTCAAACAATTCGGCAAATAGAAAGGTTCTCCAGTTGCATATCGCTCATCGAATATTGCATCGCAATTACTATCCCGAATGCTGTAATTTCTATTTATATCTGTCCGATTGTGCAGGTAATCGTGATCTCTCCTGCTCCACAGCCAAATAATGCCACCTGTACTGATAACCCCTATTTGATCTCCTGAAGGGTTCTTGTAAATCGTTACGTCACTCTCCTTGATTCCGTCTTCGTCTTCGTCTATTTTAAACTGCCTATTGAACAAAAACCCCTCTAAGCTCGGTGTCTGGAACTCACCCTTTTCCATGGCATATGTCTGAGTACCCATGAGACTTAAGAGCACCACAGCGATAAGAAATATCTTACTCATCACTTTCTCAATTTGTCCTTTACGCATTCGGGAATGGTATAATCCTCATAATTTGACAATTCCTCGTCAAATAGGACCAATATTAATCCTTTTAAACAAAGATTCATTTTTCAAATTAATCCTATCAACTACCAAAGAATGCCTCTTTTGAATCTTTTATTATTTAAGGTAACTCGGTAAGAAAAAATCTTCAGTTAGTGAATATTTTTCATCATAAGTTCCATTCCCTGTGCTATCTCTGATAACATAGTTTTGAGTAGTATCATTAAGGTCTTGAGTCTTTTTTACTGCCCATACCCAAGTATGGTCTTTAGTGATATATCTGCCGATAATTTGACCAGCAGAATTCTTGTAAATCTCAGACGTAGTCTCTTTTACCCCATCTTCTACTTCATCCTTATCTAACTGTTTTGTACTAACCAGCGTATACCCCTCCAGGCTCGGCGGCTGGAAGATACCCTTCTCCATGGCATATAGATTCGATACCGCACAACCTAAAATGAGCAGAAACAACGAGAATATGTACGACATGTACTTCATTTATTTCCTGCCTTTTTCACCCAGTCAGGTACATACGTTGTTTCATTACCGCCGTATCTTTCATCAAATATTCCATCTCCGTCACTATCCCTTAAAATATAATTGTTAATCGTATCATCATTGTTGTTATTAGCCTTTACTCCCCACTCCCAAATTATGCCATTGCAGGTATATTTGCCGATATATTGACCTATCGCATTCCCGTAAATCTCCAGTGTGGTCTCCTTTATCCCGTCCTTTACTTTATCTTTATCCAGCTGCTTTGTCTGAACCAGCGTATACCCCTCCAGACTCGGCGGCTTGAAGACGCCTTTTTCCATGGCACTTAAGGGAGCGATAGAAGCCAGAAGAAAGATTATGAAGAAAAATATCCTGTACCTCATTTTTTCACATATCCTTCTCGCAGATGCGACTGGCCTGTTACCCGCGTAGCTTAGGAAGTCCCCATCAGCACCTTGACTGTAAGAGTGGCGAATTCTAATCCTCCTTTTGTGAGGATTCTGTTCCATCAAAGAACTTAAAGCACACTTCGTAATAAAAAACCCCGCGGAATGGATATTATAAATACTGGAGACTTTGCTGTTAGTAGCTATAACAAAAAAACAAAATTTACGTTTAGATTCCCATCACAAGCAGACATAGATTTTGTAGAACAAACGAAAAGATTCTCCTCACACGTTCTATCTCTTTTTCTCTCATATCCTTCGCGGTTCCATATATATTAAAACTTTGTTTCTGACATATTCAATCCTCCTTAAAAAAATTATGGTGATTTTTATTCCTCAAGCGGGACTATAGCGGGACAAAATGACCCTAAAAAGAAAAAGGAGTTACGTTCCCACTTTGTAACTCCTTGATATCAATGGTCGGGGCGGCTGGATTTGAACCAGCGACCCTCTGAACCCCATTCAGATACGCTACCAAGCTGCGCCACGCCCCGACACAATTGACCTCTTTTGAGGGGAAGTTAATTACCATCTCGGTCAATCCCTGTCAAGGACATTGAAGAAAAAGTGAATAAATTCCTTGCATTCTATGCGCACCTGTAGTAATTATCCATATCAACAGAGATGCTTTCAAAAAAACGCGGAGTTGTTCGAGTGATAGTACGAAAGAAAATCCTCCTGGTTCTCTCCCTGCTCATGGCGAATGTTTCCCTTTTTTTCCTCTCTCCCTGTTCCGCCGACATTTACAGATACACCGACGCGGAGGGCATCGTCCACCTCACCAACGTCCCCACCGACACCCGTATCAAATACACCCTGGTGATGAGGGAAAAGAGGGTTCTCTTCGATCGCAAATTGGGAATGAATATCTCCCAGTACGATCATCTGATTGCCAAGGCTTCGGCAAAATACAATGTTGAGCCCGCGTTAGTGAAAGCGGTAATCAAGGCGGAATCCAACTTCAATCACCGTGCCGTTTCCCGCAAGGGCGCGAGGGGTTTGATGCAGCTCATGCCATCTACGGCATCTTCCCTGCGGGTGCGTGACTCTTTTCATCCGGAAAGCAATATCGAGGGAGGCGTGAGGTATTTGAAATACCTCCTGAGATATTTTAACGGGAATCTGGCGCTGGCCCTTGCCGCATACAATGCCGGCGAAAACGCCGTGCTTCGTTACGGAGGGATCCCCCCCTTCCGGGAAACACGGGTCTATGTCCGCCGCGTGATGGACTACTTCGAAAGGTATCGTTAGAAGAGGTCATTTCAGATTCGGGTTCTCTGATTGACCGTGACGTATCTTTTTAACCTGTTGAATTTCCTTTCCTTTATCCCCCGTATTTTCATCAGGTCTTCGATTCTCTGAAATCCTCCCATCCTGTTTCTCTGGGCGATTATCTTCCAGGCGGTCTTTTCTCCCACCCCCGGGATCAGCACAAGGTCGCCGACCCCTGCCCTGTTGATATCGATGGGAAGATCGCAGGCCAGCCTGGTGGCATTCTCCATCTCTCCTATGGTCAGTTGTCCGCGGGAGTCAATGAGAACCCTCTGCCCTGTGGAGAGAGGGGTTTCCATGGTCTTCGGGTCGAACCGCTCGGTGTGGCGCACACCGGCATATCCGAACAGGGTCTTCACGTCCGTGTCCACGGGCACGTAATAGACGCCGTCGTGGCCGGCACTCCCGGCAATCTCGACGATTACGGGACCGGAATGTGTATCTTTATACGGTACTGTCTTTACCCCGGGTTTATGGGTGACGTATAGATAGACACACACATGGACGAGCACGGCAGCCGCGATGACCGCAATGGCTCCGTCTATCTGCCTCCTGAAGAGTCCCGTATTCATCTGTGGCTATTTGTCGGTGATAAAGGCATCATGAAGCGCAGACACGGCAAGCTCGGTGTATTTTGCCTGGACCACGCAGGAAATCTTGATCTCGGAAGTACTTATCATCATGATGTTGATGCCTTCCCTTGCCAGGGTTGAAAACATCCGGGCCGCAACTCCCGAGTGGCTTATCATTCCCACGCCGATGATGGACACCTTCGCGACGCCATCGTCTATTTCGATCTTCTTCGCACTGATTTCCTTTGCCACTTTTTTCACCAGCTCGGAGGCCTTCTTCATATCCTTCCGTGAAACGGTAAACGTCAGGTCCGTAAATCCGTCAACGCTCGCGTTCTGTATGATCATGTCGACCACGATATTGTGCTGGGCTAACGGCGTGAAAAGCCTGGCGGCTATCCCCGGCCTGTCCGGAACGCGAACCACCGTGATTTTCGCCTGATCCCTGTCATAGGTGACCCCGCACACGACTTCCTTTTCCATATCCTTATCCTCCTTTGTGACCAGTGTTCCGCCGTTGTCTGTAAATGATGACCTCACATATACCGGTACTTCATATTTCTTTGCCAGCTCCACGGAACGCGGTTGCAGAACCTTCGCACCCGCCCGGGCCATTTCCAGCATTTCGTCATAGGAAATCTTGTTCAACCGCCTTGCCTTGCTGCAGATACTCGGATCCGCCGTGTACACCCCGTCCACATCCGTATAGATTTCGCACACGTCTGCTTTCAGAGCGGCCGCCAGGGCAACCGCACTCGTGTCGGATCCGCCGCGCCCGAGCGTGGTGATGCTGTTTTCCTTATCGACTCCCTGGAAACCCGCGATGACGACTATGGTTCTCTTTCTGAGCTCCTTTTTTATGTTCCCGGTATCAATGTGGAGAATCCTTGCCTTTTTATACGACTGGTCCGTCAGTATCCCTGCCTGGAAGCCGAGCAGGGACTTTGCCCTGTAACCCATCTTGTTTAACACGATGGACAGGAGCGTGACGGTGACCTGTTCTCCGATGGAAACGAGGGCGTCATACTCCCGTTCGTCGGGCTCATCCGCGGCCCTGTGTGCCAGTTCGATGAGCCTGTCGGTCTCACCCGCCATGGCCGACATCACGACGACGACTTTATTGCCCTCATTTTTCGTTTTAATGACCCTTCTGGCGATGTTCTCTATCTTACCGAGATCAGCAACCGACGTTCCTCCGAATTTCTGTACAATCAGACCCATTCGCTGCGATACCTCCTTATTTCAGCAGATTTGACAGTGCAACCGCTCTCTGCCCTCTCTCAGGGATTCTGATTTCCCTTTCATTTTCATCAATGTAGGTCAGATAAATAAACAAGGTCCCTTCCGGCAGGATATCCTCGATCTTCTCCGCCCACTCGATTACGGTTACACCATCACCGAAAAAATATTCTTCGTACCCCATGTCTTCCATGTCCCGGATGCCGTTGAGCCGGTAGAGATCGAAGTGGTATAGAACCAGTCTCCCCCGGTACTCGTTGATCAGGGTGAAGGTGGGACTGGTGATCGTGTATTCATCCGGTACGCCGATCCCCCGGGCTATTCCCTGGGCGATGCATGTTTTACCTGTCCCCAGCTCGCCGATCAGGGCGACCACGTCTCCCCCTTCCAGGTGCTCACCGATACGCCTGCCGATCCGGAACGTCTCATCCGGATGCCTGGATACGACCTTCAGAAGACTAACGCCATCGCCGGCGGGATGCGACTTCCCCGGCATTGCAAAACCCCCGTTATTTTTCCAGTATGACTACGGCCTGCGCGTATTTTTTCGTGTGAGTTATGCTTATATGGACACCGCTGATACCCCGCCTCCGAAAGACCTCTTTTACGGCATCGTTGGACTGCAGAAAAGGACTTCCCTCCTGATTGTTGAGCACCTCGATATCCCGTAACCTCAGTCCCTTGCCCAGGCCGATTCCCAGGGACTTGAGGATCGATTCTTTCACCGCAAACCGGGCCGCGAAATGCATCGCCGGAAAAGCCTTTTTACTGCAGTATTCAATTTCACCGGGAGTGTACACCCTCTCGATGAAGCGGGGACCCCATTTTTCAATGATTTTCTCTATTCTGGATACTTCAACAATATCGGTGCCTATTCCCTGTATCATTGAGACTTTACTTTAAATATTATTCCGGAGAGATTACGATGCAATAATGGCATCCGTCATTGCCACCACCTTTTTTATTGCCCCGACATCGTGGACCCTCACCACGTTCGATCCGTTCATGATCGATACAACCACCGCGGCGGCTGTCCCCTCCCCGCGCTCCATGGGTTCGCCGCCAAGAACCTTCCCGATGAACGATTTGCGGGAAACGCCCGACACAATTGGCCTCCCCAGTACCTTGAACTCGGAAAGGTGCTTCAGCAGTTTCATGTTGTCCCCCGGGGTCTTCCCGAATCCAATCCCGGGATCAACCATCATCTGCTCCGGGGGAACCCCTGACTGAACAGCCCTGTCCATCTGCTGCCTGAGAAAGTGTATGATCTCGCCGCAGAGGGAAGAATAGGAAAGATCCCCTTCCTGCATGGTCCGGGGCGTCCCGCGCATATGCATGAGGATCACGGCGGCCCTGTTCTCCGCGATTACCTTCGGCATGGAATCATCGAATCTGAGGGCACTGATGTCGTTTATGATCTCGGCGCCCTGATCGAGAGCCGCCTTTGCCACCTCCGCCTTGGTCGTATCGACGGACAGGGGAACGTCAATACGGCCGGACAGTCCCTTCACCACCGGGATAATTCTCTTCAGCTCTTCCCTGGGAGAAACCGGTTTCGCCCCCGGCCTCGTCGATTCGCCGCCGATATCGATGAAGTCCGCCCCTTCATCCGCCATTTTCAGGCCATGCTCGATGGCCGCTGCGGGAGACGGGAATTTTCCCCCGTCGGAAAATGAGTCGGGCGTGACGTTGATAACCCCCATGACAAGACTGCGGTCTCCGATTACCATTTCCCTCCGGCACGTCCTCAGGACAAACAAGTCCTTCGCGCGGTTCGAGACGGCCTCCTTGACGGCGTTCGCCAGGTATCCCAGCTTGAACGGCTGGATCGCGATCTTTTCCGCGAACCGCTGTACCTGCTTCACGGTGCCCATGATGACGACATCCGTTGCCGCAACGCCGCATGACACTGCGTACCGCGAAACGGCGGCGTCGCCCCCCACGGAGAGCATCTCCTGCTTTATGATGTTTGCGATTTTACACTCGACGCCCTCGATCAGGATATTGAGGTTCGTCATTTTAGGCAGCATTGCCTCGATTCCGTACGGGTCCACACCGACTTTTCTCAATACCTCCAGGATATCGTGAGACGATCTCAGGGAAAGACACCGCAGCCGGTAATCCGGGGAAGAGTTGTTGCCCATTTCAGTCACACCTGTCCATCAATATTTGCACAGTTATCCTCAGGTCATCGCGAGGAGTACAGCGACGTGGCGATCTATCGAAATACCAATGAGTTATGAGATTGCTTCGCACTGTTAGCAATGACAATGGAAATAATGCAAAGCTTCTCTTCGGTGTGCCACCTTGTATTCCTCATCGTATCACGATGGTTGCGGATTTCCTGTCTCTCCCTCTACGTCTGTTTTTATCCCTATGATTTCATCGAGCTCGGCGGTGTTCAGAACTTCCTTTTCCAGAAGTTCCGATGCGATCCTATGCAGGATATCAATATGCACAGACAGCAGTATCTTTGCTTTCTCGTAGCATTCCAGAACGATACGGTTTATTTCCTTGTCGATTCTCTGGGCCGTCTCTTCGCTGTAATCTTTGTGTATCGCCAGCTCCCGGCCTAAAAAGATCTGTTCTTCTTTCTTGCCGTAACTCAGCGGACCCATTTCATCGCTCATCCCCCACTCGCAGACCATTTTCCTTGCCAGGTTCGTTGCCCGCTCGATGTCATTTCCGGAACCGGTGGTGAAATCCTTCAGGACCATCTCTTCCGCGGCACGGCCGCCCAGGAGAATGGTGACCTGATTCAAGAGATACTGCTTGGGATAGGTGTGCTTCTCATCCACCGGCAGTTGCTGTGTCACACCCAGGGCCATTCCCCGGGGGATGATCGTCACCTTGTGGATGGGATCGCTTCCGGGAAGTAAACGCGCAACCAAGGCATGGCCGGATTCATGGTAGGCGGTGTTTCTTTTTTCCGCGTCGCTTATCACCATGCTTTTTCTCTCGGCGCCCATGAGGACCTTGTCCTTGGCGAATTCAAAATCACTCATGGCGACTTTTTCTCTCCCGATACGCGCTGCGTAGAGAACCGCTTCATTGACAAGATTTTCAATGTCCGCGCCGGAGAACCCCGGAGTTCCCCTCGCAATGACCGCGAACTTGACATCTTCCGCAAGCGGGGTCTTTCGCGTGTGGACTTCCAGGATCTTCTCCCTTCCCTTCACGTCAGGAAGGGGAACAACCACCTGCCTGTCGAATCTGCCCGGACGCAAAAGCGCCGGGTCGAGCACATCGGGACGGTTCGTCGCGGAGACCAGGATGACCCCCTCGTTCGATTCGAATCCGTCCATTTCCACCAGAAGCTGGTTCAGGGTCTGCTCCCTTTCATCGTGTCCGCCGCCGAGACCCGCGCCCCGGTGCCTGCCCACGGCATCGATCTCATCGATAAAAATGATGCAGGGAGCGTGCTTCTTTCCCTGGTCGAACAGGTCCCTCACCCTCGATGCCCCGACGCCGACGAACATTTCCACGAAGTCTGATCCGCTGATGCTGAGAAAAGGCACGTCCGCCTCACCAGCGATCGCCCTGGCAAGCAGTGTTTTCCCGGTGCCGGGCTGGCCCACCAGGAGCAATCCCTTCGGTATCCTCCCGCCGAGTCTCGTAAACTTTTTGGGATCCCGGAGAAATTCTATTACCTCCTCCAGCTCCGCCTTCGCCTCATCGATCCCCGCAACGTCATCAAAGGTGACTTTTTTCGACTTGTCCGTAATGAGCCGGGCCTTGCTCTTCCCGAAGGCCATTGCCTTGCCGCCGCCTGCCTGCATCTGCCGCATGAAAAAGATCCACACGCCGATCAGGAGCAGCATCGGAAACCAGGAGACGAGTATGTTCATGTACCACGGCGCATCATCCACCGGTTTTGCCGAGATCTTTACTCCCTTTTCTTTGAGCACGCTGATGATCCCGGCATCCTTCGGCGCATGGGTTTTGAAACTTTTCCCGCTGTGGAGCTTGCCGCTGATGCTCTCACCCTGTATCGTCACCTCGTAGATCTGCCCCTTTTCCGCATAGCTCATGAAGTCGCTGAAGATGATATTCTCCGGCGTGCTCTTCGGCTGTGTGAAAAGGTGATAGATGAGCACAAACACAAGGCTGATGAAAAGCCAGAGTGCGATATTTTTCTGTAACGTATTCAATATGGTTACCTCGCTGATTACTCCTTAATCTTCCCTGAAATCAATCCGTGAAGATAGTTTCATTTTCTCTCTTAAATCTACCCTTACAATAACCTCTATATTATTTCAAATAAATTCTATCTTGAGAACCTTTCTCGTTTCATCTGTAATTTTAACACGTTCACTCATCCTCACACCGGCGATCCAGAGAATCGATTCCGAATCCAGCACGAGGGGGATTCTTGTCCGGAGGTGCCGGGGTATTTTCAGGTCAATGAAGTATGATTTTATTTTTCGCGATCCCTTCATGCCCAGGGGCTGTATCCTGTCTCCCGGCCTTACCGTTCTCACCTTCAGGGGAAGCGCCACCTTCTCATAGTCCATGTACACCGTGTCTTTCTTAACGGACTTCGCATCCACGGGTGGTTCCACCAGATCGAAACGCATGCTCCTGCCCAGTTCTTCCATACCCACGACTCCCGGCACTTCCACGTCATAATGGAGCCGGCCGGATACCACCACCGGTTCCGCCCCGCCATGTAATTCCCTCTTTTTCATGACGAGCCAATCGTATTCGCGTCTCACGTCAATGCCGTAAGGGAGCTTCAGCAAGGCGTTCGGGTCATTCCCTGAGGCCAGGTGCAAAACAGACTTTATGTGTGTGAAGCCCACTCCCTTCCCCGGCGGTGTGAACCGATGCAGCAGGCTCTGGATAATCCGGTTGCGCAGGGCCTCATGGTGCGACTGGAGCGTGGATATCCTGATCCTGATCCCGCCTTCCTCCTGCCCGACGTCCCACCCGGAAAGAATTCTGTCGGTTACCGCCGTCATATAATCGTTTTCCAGGCGCATGATCTCGGACGTCGCGAAGAGAGTGTGTTCCAGGTTCGGATTGTAGTGCTGCGTTAATTCCGGTATCAGCTCGCTGCGGATTCTGTTTCTCAGGTAGTAGGTCTCCACATTTGAACTGTCGCTCATGAAGGTCATGCCCTGGGCCTCCAGGAAGGTGATGATCTCGTCGCGGGTCACATTATAGAGGGGACGTATATAGATGAATTCCCTCACCGGCAGGATCCCCCTCAAACCGCCGGGGCCGCTCCCCCGGAGAAAATTCATGATCACCGTTTCCACCTGGTCGTGGAGGTTATGTCCCAGGGCAATTTTATCCGCCCGGTAATTCCCGGCGACATCGACGAGAAATTCATAGCGGACTTCCCTGCTCAGGTCTTCGAGGGATCTCCCGCTCCCCCTGCTCAGAGAGGCAATGTCCGCCGTCCGGCATTCACACTCGATCCCCATTTCACGGCAGAGCTGCTTCACGAATTCCTCGTCCCGGGAGGCATCCTCACCGCGCAGCCCGTGGTTCAGATGCGCCGCGACCAGGGTCATCCGGTATTCGGGAGCGAGCAGTTCCAGCGCCTTTAACAACGCCACGGAATCGGGCCCCCCGGAGATCGCAACGATGACCCTGTCCCCCATCTGGATCATGTGGTGTTTTGTGATGTTCTCACGGACTTTCTTCAACATGACTGTACACCGTAGAGGAT
>Ga0194112_10005801_pt1 | contig 16504 bp, 13 predicted proteins | sample TA2MahC400mmetaG_FD_146191 | JGI IMG/M metagenome (GOLD analysis project Ga0194112, IMG submission 146191) | Freshwater microbial communities from Lake Tanganyika, Tanzania - TA2015016 Mahale Deep Cast 400m | ecosystem: Environmental > Aquatic > Freshwater > Lake | place: Tanzania: Lake... | reverse complement strand
CTAGGGCTGCCCCAGCTTGCGGGCCACCTTGGCCGCCGCGGCGAAGAGGCGGTCGGCGAGGGACTGCCAGCCGTAGTGGTTGGTGCGGAAGCCGATGCGGCCGTAGGCTTCGGGGCAGGTGCGGCGGCAGTAGTTCAGGCGGTCAATGAGAAGCTGGCGGCACTCGGCAGCGAGGTCGGGACCGAGCCTGTCGGCGTGCTCGCCCACGGCCTCGGCCACGGCGATCATCGCCTCGGCCTCCTGGATGCCCTCGCGCACCTGCTCGAAGCGGACGGTGGGGGCCGGGCCGTCGGGCGCCGAATCGGCAAGCCGATACAGATTCGGCTCGCGCTGAGCGCAGCTTGAATGCGGCCAGCGGTTGAAGATGCGGTCGTACTTGCCGTCGGGCCTCTTCACAACATACCAGTAGTCCAGCCCCATGCGCCCGAAGCCGCGCGTGCCGCAGTAGAGCGACCGCTCGGCCAGGGTGCGGTACTTGAGGAGCGACAGTGTGTCGTCGAAGTTGTGTCGGATGAAGGCCACGCCAGGCCACGAACGTTGCTTCCACACGGGCGGCAGGCCCTTGGCGGGGCCTGCCCTGAGCGAAGCCGAAGGGTCGGCCATCGCCATCCCGTAGCAGTACTCGTGGCACACGACTCGCCCGCCACCCTTGTCGGCGCGATAGGGCTGCTGCTCCCGAGTGTGGGTGTGGCAGCCGCGGGTCCAGGCCGCCCCGCCAGGGATGATCTCGTCGAACGCCTTGAAGACGGCGGAGGGCGCTGTGCCGTCGGAGAGGATACCCAGGCACATCGCCTTCTCCATCCCGTTCTTGGCCAGGCGCTCGCGGATGGCGTCGAGCACGGGCTTCCAGAAGCGCTTGCTCTCGTCGGTGCCGAACGCCGGCACCTGCATGTGCGCGCGCTTGCCGCCGGGCTCGATGACCGTCACGGTGTTCTCCTGGTTGGCCTTGCGGGCCTCCCAGCCGCCCGAGTGCCACACCTGGAGCGCCACGAAGTCTGGCACGCCCAGGTGCTTCTTCACCAGAGCGATGTAGCGGTCGAACACGCTGAAGTCGTAAGTGAACGAGCCGTCGGCCTTCCGCACCCAGAAGACCATCCCCTCGTCGTTGCCGAACTGCGTGCGGTCGGAGAGGGGGATGTTGACCATCTTGTTGCCGAGCTGGCCGAGCAGCTCGAAGCTCATCTCCATGTACTTCCAGTGCTCCTCCGACCACTCGGGCACGCGATAGCGGATGGCGAGGCTCGTGGGCGACTGGTAGACGCCCGCGTAGGTGCGGAAATCCTTCGGGTCGGGCAGCGCCCAACCGGCCACCCGCAGCCTCACGGGCACGAGGGTGTGCCCGATGCCCTCTGCCGTGAAGGTCACGTGGCCACGGTATTCGCCCGCGGCGGCGTCGCGCGGCACCCGCACGGTGAGCCAGACCGGCTGCATGGCCACGCCGCTCTTGTGGAGGGGCACCTCGGCGGGCGCCGCCTTCCGCAATCCGTCGAACCAATCGGGTCGCTGATATGCCTGCCCATTGAGGACCGGGAACGAGACCTGCGCGTCCTGTGGGCGGGGGCGCCCATCGCCGGCGATGGGCTCCCGTGCCCCGCGCTGCGCGGGGGACGGAGCCCCCGCCCACACCACCTCCGCCCTCAAGCCCCTGATTGGCTCGGTCGAGGCGACGACGAACTGCCCCGAGAACGCGCCGTTGCGGCAGCCGACGAGTGAGATGGGCCGAAGCGGCTCACACGGATCGCCGTAGTCGCTCACGCACACGCGGTCGTTCACGTCCTGGGTCCACACCTGGAGGCCCTTCGGGCGGCCAACATTGGGGACGGCGCCGCCGCCGGTGAGGCGGACATCGCTGAGGCCCAGGGGCACCCAGCCTGTCTCGCGCCCCTGGTACGGCTCGCGGAACCACAGGAGCGCCGACGGATGATAGTCGCTCCGGTGCAGCTCGATGGCCAGGGCGTTCACGCCCTTGCGGAGCAGCTTGGCGGGGATGGCCACGGGGCCGAGGCGCCGCTCGCGCGAGGCCAGTCGTTCGGCAAGGCCCCTCTCCCCCTCCTTGATCCGCTTCCCCGCGTGGTAGGCGCCGGGCAGCGGCCTCCCCTGAGCATCCACGAATGCCTCGGGCGGGTAGACGGCACCCGGCGTGGCAGCCGCCAGCTCGCCCTCGGGTAGGTGTTGGCGAGCCACCTCGACGCCGTTCACGTAGGCCACGACACCGCCGCGATAGCCGAGTGACAAGGAGAGTTCGGCCTGATCGGTCACCTCGAACTTGCCTCGCAGACACAGCACCCCCGCCGAGTACTCGACACAGGGCGAGAAGACGACGCGCGAGAGGGAGAGAGGCGACTTCTCGTCCACAACCCCCCGCGGCCAGGCCGAATCATCGAACTCCGCCTTCGCCCACTCACCGGGCGGCGGCTCCGTCTCCAGAAGTTCCAGGCCGGGATACGACCGATACGGCACCTGGACGGGCAGCACCGCCGCTGCATCGCCGGCCACAGTCGGCCTCCGCAGCGTCACGTGGAACCGCCAGAAGCTGTCCTGGCCGAGAATCAGCCCCGGGCCCGTAGCGGCCTGGGGCCACGCCACTGCCCCACAAGCAGACACAAGGACGGAGAGCAACAAGGTGCGCTGCATGCGGTCCTCAGCTTGGTCCTGTTCGGTCGTCTTTCTCCATCTGCTCCACACACATCCGGATCACATCTTTGATGTTCTCCATTGCCTCTTCACGGGTCTTTCCCTGGGTGTAGCACCCCTTCAGGGCCGGGCACTCGGCCACGTAGTACCCCGCTTCATCCTGCTCGATAATCACCTGGAAGACCCGTTTCCTCTCCACTCCGAAGCTCCGTTCCTCGCCTTGTTGCTGCGCCATTCCTCTCGATTATCCTACCACGCGGCTCAGCCTTGTCAAGCGGCCATGTATCTGTTAGTATGCCGGCCACCACGGAATCAGGAGATGGAACATGGGCACGAAGGTGAACTACGGCGTGATCGGCCTCGGCTGGTTCGGCGAGAAGCATTGCGAGGCGCTCGCAGGCATCGCCGACGTGGAGCTCTACGCCCTATGCACCCGCACCCGCTCGCGCCTGGACGCGCTCGGCCAGACCTTGGGCGTCGAGCGCCTCTACACCGACTATCACGAGATGCTCGCCGACCCCGGCCTGGAGGCCGTGAGCATCGTGACGATGTGGGACCAACACACGGCGCCCACCCTCGCCGCACTTGCGGCAGGCAAACACGTCTTCCTCGAGAAGCCGATGGCCTCCACCCTCAAGGACTGCCGGGCAATCGTGAAGGCTGCCAACGCCGCCAAGTCGTTTTTCATGGTCGGCCACATCTGCCGCTTCAACCCTCGCTACGCCGCGGCCAAGCAGGCCATCGCCGATGGCCGCATAGGCCGCATCGTCTCCATGTACGCCCGCCGCAACATCCCCGCCGCCGTCGGGGCCGCCGTCCTGCCCAAGATCGGCCCCATCATCGGTGACGGGGTTCACGACTCCGACCTGATGCTCTGGTACAGCGGCGCCAACGTCGTGAGCGTCTACGCCCAGGCCGTGGACGTCCGCCACCTCGCCAACCCCGACCTGGGCTGGACCATGTACCGCTTCGACACGGGGGCCGTGGGCGTGCTGGAGGACGTGTGGTTCCTGCCCGACACGACGGCCTTCCAGATAGACGAGCGGATGGAGATCATCGGCACCGAGGGCAGCATCCACATCCACGAGGTGCACCCGAACCTGTCCATTTGCGACAAGGACGGCTGGCACTCGCCCGACACGACCTACTGGCCGCTCCTCCACGGCGTGCGAGCCGGTGCCCTCCGCGAGGAGTTGAGCTACTTCGCGCGTTGCATCCGTGAGGGAACGCGACCGACGGTGATCACGCCCGAGGAGTCGCTTCGTGCTGTCGAGGCCTGCCTCGCCGCCGAGCGCTCCGCCACCACAGGCCGCGTCGTCAAGCTTGGGAAGCGGCGCCAGGCCTGACCGGGGCGCTTGGTTGGGAACACAGGAAGGAGCAAACGCGATGAAGCTAACGCGCCCCAACCTGCTGGCCATCGCGCTGACCATCGCTCTGCTCGGGTGCGCGCGTCACGCGATGTTCGCCGCGTCGGGCGCCGAGCAGGGGGGTGCCGCATCGGCCTGGCGCGCTGGGATGCACGACGCAAAGGCTCTGGAGCTGTTCAGGCACGACACGGCTGTCCTGAAGCTCAGGACGACCCATATCAAGGATGTCGCACCCAAGTACCACGTGGAAGCGCCCGAGGCGCGGACCTGGGAACAGGCTCTCACCGTGGCCAACGAGCGATTCGGCGAGGACATGGAGAGGCGAGCCCTTTTCCTGAGGAAGTTCCTGCCTGTCGGGGTCCCCGCCGACCGCCTCGCGGAGCTCAAGCTGCCTGAAATGGGCTTCTCCATCGGGCTGGGCAGCGGCCACTCCGTGACCTATGGCTTGGGCGTCACCGAGAAGCAGCAGCCCGTCACGCTGGTTCACAAGGACGGTGGAGAGCCGCGGGTCAGCACCATGACGGTTCGAGACGCGCAGGCCACCATCACCTTCTGGAAGACGGACAAGATCCGAAGCCCAGCGGTGTTGACCATCGGCGCAGTGAGGGTAGGCGATACCGTCTACAGCCTCTCGTTCGACACCAACGACAGGCTGATGGGGTTCGGCCGGAGCGTCCCCATCCCTGCTGCGCCGAACGACTGAGCCATCAGACGGGGCCGACCGCGGCCGATGGCTCCGTCCCGCGCAGTCCAGGATGGCGGCCGCACGGGCCATGTCGAGCAGAGCCCCACGCCCGCGGAGGACGACACGCGAGCCGCGTGTCGCCACGACCGCCCGCAAGGCGCGCGGCCAGAGGCCTCCCACAGCAGAAGCGACTCATGCAGAAGTCAATAGGGCGCGAATAGCGACACGGGCACTGAGCTCCTCCACCCGCGCGCGGGAGAACTGCCCCGGAGCGTCGGCCAGAGCCTGGGCCGCGCCACACGCGACGGCAAGGCGCACCGACTCGGCGAAGGCCATGCCCCGCCACAGCCCCGCCAGGTAGCCCGCGAGGAATGCGTCCCCGCAGCCCACCGTGTTGCGCGGGGCGCCGGCCTCCAGGCTACCGACCAGGACTTGGCCTCTGCTGACGGCCAGCGCGCCATGCCTGCCCCGGGTCACGAGCACGGTCCCCACGCGGCCGAGCAGCGTGCCTGCCGCGTCGGCCAGCTCCCCCTCCCCTGCACCATGCAGGTCGCGGCCCAGGCACTCGCCCAGCTCCTCCACATTCGGCTTGAGAAGCAGGATTCCACACTTGTACAAGTGTGGAATCCTCGTCGCCTTCGCCAGGACGCTGCCAAGCTGCGGGCCGTTGATGTCCGCCGCCACTTCAGCGCCGCGCGCCTCGCAGGCGGCGATGAGCTGGGCGAGATGCTCGTCCCCCATGCCCGGCGGCAGGCTGCCGCAGAAGACGACGAGTGTGTCGGGCGACGCAAGGCCCTGGAGCTTCGCTCCGAGGGCAGCAATCTCCGCGGGCGTCACAGGCGAGCCAAGCTCGCGAATGTGGGTGTCGGTGTGAAGCTCGGGGTCAAGCAGCGTCGTGCACATGCGGGTCGGCTGCCCCGTAGGCACGAGTTCCACGCTTGCCGCCGAGCCGGCGAAGCTGTCGCGGAAGAGCGAGAGTTCGGCGCCGCCGGCCAGGCCAGTGGCGACCGACGGCACGCCGAGCGCGGCCAGGCACCGCGACACGTTCACCCCCTTGCCGCCGGGCTGAAGGTGGAGCAGCCTGCCCTTCAGGTGCCCACCAGGCGCCAGACGCGGCACCTCGAGCGTGCGGTCAACCGAGGTGTTGGGGGTGACGGTGATCAGGTTCACGGACCGCTACCAGGAATCCCCGTGGGACAGCGGAAGTGGCAAGTGCCAAGAACCCAAGTGTCAAACAAGTGTCAAGTGCCAACCCTCAATGGCCGCACCAAGGAGCTTCGCCTTCACCACTTGACACTTGCCAGTTAGCACTTGTTTGGCACTTGGTACTTGCGACTTGGCACTTCCCGCCCAGGCTATTCCTTCGCCGGCGGGCCGGGGGGTGCCGGCTCTTCGGGCTTCGGGGGCTCTTCCTTCTTCTCGGGCACGGGCGGCAGGCCGAGCTGCTCCCGCGCCATGCGGCGGAAGGCCTCGCCGCGCTCGATGACGCCCACCTTCATCGCCGTCTTCTCGTCGTCGGGGACGTCGTCCATCGGCAGCTCTTTGTCCAGCACGAGCGGATACGTGCAGATGTGGTAGATGCGCCCAGGCCAAAGCAGCTCGCTGAAGAAGTCGAGCGGGAACTGCTGGTACCACGGGGGCGCGATGTGGACGAAGAGGCGCTCGCGGAAGTAGCCGGGCTTCTGCACGATGATCTCGTGCGTGCCGTACCAGTCGAACGGGATGCGCACGGGCGAGGGCCGGTCGAAGACCTCGCCGTCGAACTCCACGCGCGCGCCCGGCGGCCGCGTCATGATCTCGATCTCGCGGTGCACGCAGCCGCACAGCAACGCAGCAGCAAGCGGGGCCAGGAGTTGTCGCGCGCCGGCCGTTCTCATCCCTCATACCTCCAGGATCGTGGCCCGCAGGGCCTCAGTATCCAACAGGGCGACCGTGCACTTGCCCTCGACCCAGCCGCAGCACTCGCCGGGATTGACGAGGAGCGGCGGCCCCTGCTCCACGTGGGGCACGTGCGTGTGGCCGAAGACGATCACGTCCGCGTTCGTCCGCTCCTCCGGCGGCAGCTTCGTCAGATGGTGCACCAGCGTGATGCGCCGCCCGCCCAGCCCCACCTGGTACGGCTCGGAGTGAATCTCCTTCGTCAACCTCCCGATGCCGGCACGCTCGCCATCGTTGTTGCCGAACACCCCGGTGAACGGGATGCCGCAGCCCACGAGCACCTTGACCGAGAAGGGCGCCACGTAGTCCCCAGCGTGGACGATGTGCTGGACCCCGCGCTTGCGGAACACTTCCACCGTCGCGCGCAGCTTCGGCACGTTGTCGTGGCTGTCCGAAATCACCCCGATGAGCACGCAGTTCCCTTTCACAACCTGGCCCTGATGGTAGCACCCGCCGCGTCGCATGTCAAGCGGCGGACCTGGCTCCCAATCCTGGTGGTGTTGTGGACAGCCCTTGCGCCCAACCCTCTCCCACTCTCCCTGGAAGGGAGAGGGGTCAAGGCACCCCCCTCCCTCTCAGGGAGGGGTAGGGGGAGGGTTGGGGCCTGCCGCTACCCCAGAACGCCAGGAGTGGGGGCCACGCTCGCGCCTTGACTCGCCCCGCCCCCCGCCGTAGAATGCCGCCAGGAGACGGGAGGAACGGGGCTGGTGAAGGGGGAACATGGGCCGCATCGTGAGAATCGAAGGGAGCCCGCGGGAGGCGGGCCGCTGCTACGGGGAGCTGGCCGCCGCCGCGCTCCGCCAGCGCGTGGCCGAGATGTGGGAGGCCGGCAACGGCTCCCGCTGGGGGCCGGCCCAGCTCGACGAGCGTGGCGAGCGCTTCCGGGGCTACGTCGAACGCATCGCGCCCGAGTGGCTCGACGAGGCCGAGGCCATCGCTGCGGCTGCGGGCATCAACGTGGCCGACCTCTTCGCCCTCAACGCCCTGCCCCCAGGCTTCTGGAAGGCCCCAGGCAGCGGCTGCACCTCCTGCCTCGTCGTCGGCTCCCACTCCGCCACTGGCCACACGCTGCTCCACAAGAACCGCGACCTGGTGAACTCGACGCAGGACTTCCACGTCCGCCGGACGGCGGACGGGTGGCAGCTCTTCGCCTCGCGCGACATGGGCAGCCTGGGCCTCGCCCACTTTCAGAGCGACCGGGCGTTGGCGGGGGCCAACAACACCGGCTCCTACATCAAGCCCGAGGAACTGCGCGACTGCGGCCTCACGTGCACCGACCTGCTCCGCCTCGTCGCCGAACGCGCCAGCACGTGCGACGAGGCGCTCGCCCTCCTCGAAGAGGCCATCGCCAGAGAGGTCGCCGGTGGCTCAGGACACGGCCGCGGCATGATCTTCCTCTTCGCCGAGCCGGGCAAGGGCCTCTTGGTCGAGATGACCTCGATGCGCCTGGCCCACCGCGAGGTGCGCGACGACACGCTCATCCGCACCAACCACTTCCTCCTCGACGAGATGCTCCCGACCCTCTCCGAGCCGCCGCAGCGGAACACCCTCCGCCGTTACGAGCGGGCACACGAGTTGCTCGACCCCCTCCCCCTGAAGAACCTGGCCGACCTCGTCCGCCTCTCCCGCGACCACAACGACGGCCCCGACAGCATCTGCTCCGACAACTGGCAGCACACCCACATGACCGTCTCCGCCTGCACCCACTCCGTCCGCCCCGACACCAACGACCCCATCGCCCACACCCGCGTCCAGATGGGCAACACCCGCAACACCATCGCCGTTCCCGTGCCGCGAGCGATTGACGGGCTGCCCACCGAGTGCGTTGACGGCACGATGCACAACCTTGCCCGCAAGCTCTACGCGAGGCACGGCGTCGGCGACCACCTGGCCCAGATTCAGGAGGAGCAGGAGCGGTCCATTGCCCGCGAGTTCGCCCAGGTGGGCGCCGCCGCCAAGTTCGCCGACCCCGACCGCCTCCGCGAGCACCTCACCGAGTTCACCGCCCGCACCGTCGCGCGCGTCCGCACGGCCCTCGAGGGGCTCCTTGCGTGACTGGGCGGACTACTTCTGGCCGGCGCGCGGCCGGCCACAGCACTTCTTGTACTTCTTCCCGCTGCCGCAGGGGCATGGGGCGTTGCGGCCGACCTGGTGCATGGGCATCTCGCGCCCAGAGCGCTGGGCGATCAGCGCCCGATGGAACTCCTCGAATTCGTCCATCGGCAGCCCCTCCTCGCCGAAGTTGAACGTGGTCTTCTGCCTCAGGACGTTCCCCACCCGGCTGACCACTGTGCGGACGGAGGGGGTGTTCGGGCGCTCGCTCTCGGCTCTCACCTGCGCCGCCTCTTCGTCCTCGCCGGCCTCCTCATGTATCTCCGCCAGCCGCTCCAGCAGATCGCGGCGGTCTCTGACCCCAGGAGCCGCCAGTCCCCGCCGGAGGATCGCTTTTGCTCGCTCCGGGTCGCGGTTGCCCATGAACTCTCGGGCGTAGCAGTCGGACCAGTGAATCCACCCCCACCCCCATTGGGGATCGTCGTCGAGCCATTGCTTGAACTGGGCGTTCGCCTGCTCGGTAGCTCCGAGCCGGAAGCTCGCTTCGGCCATGTCGGCCCTGAGGCTCTCGGTCAGATGGCAATCCGCTCCGGGCCACCTTCCCAGGGCCTCCTCGCAGACGGCGACCCGCTCGCGCAGGAAGCGCGGCTCGTGAACACCGGCGTTCCACAGGTGCATGGTGAAGTCTTGGATCCAGTTGAACAGGCATTGCAGGCCGCCGAACTCCTCGTCGAAGTCGTCGAGGTCCCTGACTTTGTCCAGGCGGATCATCGTCAGGATGTCGTTCCAGGTGCGAAGCCACATCTCGCAGGCCTGCGCCTCGCCTTCGTCGAGCGCATCGTAGCCCGCCTGCATCGTGTCGTCAATCATCTCGAAGCTGGGCAGGTCGGGGAACCAGCGCTCCCAGAGCACGAGGAGGTAAATCCAGAGCCAATCCTCATCCATCGCGCTCAGCTTCAGCGGGCGAGTGCGGCGGAGGTCCAGCGACAACTCCTGTGCCGACCGAGCCTGCCGGCACCATTCACCGAGAGTGGCGCGATCGAGCTCCAGCCCAAAACACCGCAGCTTCTCGAGCAACTCTTCATCCGACATCGCCCTTCCCTGCGACCGGCTGGCCTTGCGGTTGGCTTCGAGTTGCTTGCGGTATTCCGGGTCCTCACGCCTCTTCCGCTCGACTATCCGTTCCATCATTGACCACGAAAGTCTTAGCACGCCCAGTTCCTTCCTCGTGCCTTGCTCCCGTACCGGGGCCCCACAACGATCCGCTTCGCCAGTATGGTAGCCCGGAGCGGTCGGCCTGTCAAAGCCGCGCCCAGGGCCCAACCCGGGCGCGCTTGCTAGAGCATCCGAACGCAGCTACAATCGTGTTGGACAAACGGCGCTGTCAAAGCGTCAGGCTCGCAGGAGATATCCTCAAATGAAATGCTCACACTGGCTTGCCCAGGTTCTCGCCGCCGCACTCCTGGCCGGCTCCGCATCGGCCGAGCTCTGCAACGTGAAGGTCGTGACTGATGCGTCGCCGGACTACTACGACATGGAGAGCATGGTCCACAGCATCACGAGCAAGTGGGCGACGCCGGCGGAGAAATGCTGGGCGATGTTCTATTGGAACCATATCGCCCGACGCCAGACCTCGCCCATGCACCTCCACGGCCTCGAGCTCTCCGACCCCATCCGCCAGTTCAACGACTACGGCTTCACGATGTGCTCGACCATCGCTGGGATCAACTGCTCGATCTGGGACGCGATGGGCTTCAGGACAAAGTACTGGGACATTTCGCTCCACACCGTGCCCGAGGTGGAATACGACGGCCGCTGGCACATGTACGACAACTCGATGTCGGCCATCTATACCCTCTGCGATGGCAAGACCATCGCGGGGGTGGAGGACATCGGGAAGGACGGCGCCTGCGCCGCCTCGGGCGGCAAGACCGAGCCAGGCCACATCGCCCGATACCACTGCCTCAACGCCACCAGCCCTCGCGGCTTCCTCACGGGGGCCGACTGCGAGCGGAGCCTCGAATCCGAATACGGTTGCTTCAATCCCAAGGGGCTCAAATACCGCTACTACTTCTACGATTGGGACCGCGGCCACCGCTACATCCTCAATCTCCGCGAGGGCGAGGCATATACCCGCCACTACAAGAGCCTCGGCACCTCGCAGGAGTTCTACGTGCCCAACCACGGCAAAGACCCCGAGAGCACGAACCCCCGCTACCGTATCCGAGGCAACGGCGTCCGCACCTGGAAGCCCACACTCCCGCCCGAGGGCATCACGGGCAAGGAGGCCATCTTCAAGGTCGAGGGCGCAAACGTCATCACAGCCCTGGCCATCAAGGCCGCCTTCGAGCGAAAGGCTGAAACCGATCTGGCCTCCCTCGCCGTCAGCACGACCAACGGTCTCGCCTGGGAAGAGGTCTGGAAGGCGGAGAAAACGGGCGAGGTGCCCCTCGACACCAAGCTCATCGAGCCGGCCAATGGCGCCTACGAGGTGCTCGTCAAGGCCACGCTCAAGGGCGCCGCCACGCTCAAGAACATCGAGTTCACGGCCACCACGATGCTCAACAGCAAGACCCAGCCCAAGCTGCTGCTGGGCAAGAACACCGTCTACGTCGGCGTCGGCGAGCAGACCGAAGCCATCGTCCTCTGGCCCGACCTCCAGGGCTCCGCCTACAAGCCCTATGTGGTCGAGGAGCGAAACGTCGCCACGAAGGAGAAGCACCCCGGCTACATGGGCGTGATGCACGCCGCGAAGCCGAACGAGGAAGCCTACGTGGTCTTCCGCGTAGACGCGCCGGGCGACATCACCCGCGTGACCTATGGCGGCCGCTTCTACAACCGCGCCCCAAAATCCCACATTGACCTCCTCCACTCCTTCGACGGCGGAAAGACCTGGAAGCAGACCTACTCCCTCACCGAAACCAAGCCGCCCTGGGACGTCATTCACTACGAAAAGGTCGAGGACATCCCCGCGGGCACCCGCTCGGTGCTGATGAAGTATCTCTGGCTCTGGAAGTTCGACGGCCCCCTCTGGGACATCCCCGAGGCCGCCACCAGCGGGTGCAGCATCTACGCCGTCCGTATGGAGGCCAATCACCTCCCGAAGGTTCCAATACCTTCGGGAGGTTATCCGTTGGCGGTCACATTCAACTGGAGCGAGGTGCAGAAGGACAGGAGTCGCGTCGAACGCAGCCACACCCAGATCGTCGAGAAGCTGCCCTGCCGCTACACCATCAATGTCGGGGGCTTCGACCTCCCCGTCGTCAACTCCCTCAAGATTGCCCCCCTCCCGAAGGCTCCAATGCCTTCGGGAGGTTACTCCGACGGGAAGGACGTGGGGGGCGAGAAGTGGCTCTACAAGTGGGTCACTTACGGCAAGAACCTCGCCGAGGGCAAGCCCTACACCTGCACGGTGCCGTCCGAGACCAGTTGGGGCGCGGGCGACCCCGATGGGAAGAAGCTGACCGATGGCGTCGTGGGGCCTCCTTTCGTCGGCGGCGGCACGCCCCGCTTCGGAGCCGCCTGGAAGCAGGGCCAGAAGCCCGAGGTAACAGTTGACCTCGGCAAGCCCGAGACCTGTGCCGCCTTCCGCATCCAGATCGGCGCCGGTTGGCCCTGGTGGGACGCCCTGAAGGGCGAGGTCAAGGACAAGGTAGAGGTGCTCACATCGCTCGATGGCAAGGAGTTCGCCAGCCAGGGCTTCTTCGACTTCGAGCTGTACTGGAAGGACATCCCGATCAACCACTTCATGCCCGACGACGAGCACGCGCAGGGCTTCAACCACACCCTCATCCCGCCCAAGCCCGTCCAGGCCCGCTACGTCCGTTTCGCCATCACCCCCGCCCGCATCGTCACCGTCAGCGAGGTCCAGGTGCTCGACGCCGTCAAGTTCGAGCCTTTCGACCTCCGCATCGCCCTGCCCGACGAAGGGCCGCCGAGGAAGGGGAGCAGCAGAAGACCGCCTGAAGGCGGAACTACAAACGAAACCGTGCGCTCCTCGACGGCTGCCGCCGTCGAGGTGGCCCCCGGGCCGCCGGCCGTCGGCCCCACGGAGCCCGCGCCCGCCGCCTCGGACAAGCCGCCCACCCTCAAGGTCAGCCGCGTCACCAAGCCGCCCAAGATTGATGGCGTGCTCGACGACCCCGCCTGGCGCGAGGCCAGCGGCGCCTCAGGCTTCCGCCAGACCCACGGCGAGCAGCCCGCCGCAGTCACCCGCCTCTATGTCGGCCAGGACGACGCGGCGCTCTACCTCGCCGTCGAATGCTTCGACACCCCCGAGGCCATCGCAAAGCTCCGGGCCGACGTCATCAAGCACGATGGCGAGGGCCTCTACCTCGACGACGATGTCGAGTTCTTCCTCGACCCCACGGGCGAGCGCAAGAGCTACTACCAGATCATGGCCAACTGCCGCGGCGTCACCTGGGACGCCTTTCACCCCTCCACCGCCAACCCCGACCTGGCCTGGGAGCCGAAGTACCACCTCTCCGTCCACATCGCCAAGGAGTGCTGGACCGTCGAGCTCGCCCTCCCCTGGGCCGCCTTCGACCGCACGCCGAAGCTTGGCCCCGACTGGGCCTTCAATGTCCTCCGCGGCCGCCAGCGCGAGAAGCTGGTCCACTACTGGTCGCCCGTCTACACCCGCAGCGCGCACACCCCCGACCGCTTCGGCACACTCACCGCCCTGGCCCCCAGGCCCCCCGCCCGCTGAAGCCCCGCGGCCCCCCGCAGGGAGTATGGCCCCCCATCCTGGCGCCTGCTTCACTCCCCAACCGTCCCCGTTGTCTTGGAAACCAGACACCTCGCCGCCATACTTGATCACCTCTGCCGCCGCCGCGAGGTGAGCAAGTATGGCGCTTTGGCGATCCGGGCGGCTCTACGGCCTTTCCCACCATACTTGATCAATTCCGTCCCCCACTAGGTTGATCAAGTATGGCGCTTTGGCGATTCCGGGGGCTTCCATGGCCGTTCCTGCCTATCTCTATCACTTTCTCACTCACAGAGGTGATACAGATAGGGACCGGGCATGGCCTGGGTGCCTCCGCGGCGACGGCTGCCAGGACTGAGGGCCATACTCCCCCGCAGGCTCCTCTGGCCCCGGCCCCAACCTATGCCACCAACCTTTGCCAACGTGCGCCATAGGAGTTGGCAAAGGTTGGGTGCAAGATTCCCCGCTAGAGACCCTTGACAACCAAGACAGTGTATGATATATACTAATAGTTACTGCCAGTCATAGCGAATTGGTGGCATGACGGGCGAATCGGAGGAGCCCCAGTGAAGCACACCCGTGGCCTCACCCTGGCCGAACTCCTCATCGGCGTCCTCGCCCTGGGCCTCGGCCTCTGGTTCCTCGCCACCGCCCTCTCACGCACCAGCCGCCCACGGGAGGGGACCATTCACATGCGCTGCAAGGACCACCTCAGACAACTCTCCAAAGGGATGGCAACCTACCTCAACGAGTGCGGCGACAACCGCTTCTACCCTTGGCCCGCCGGCCGCCCCGGCTGCGGCACCGTCGCCAACCCCACCTTCGGCGGCGCCGAATGGCTCGCCACGCTCTACTGGACCCGCATCATCCCCGACCCAGGCACCTTCATTTGCCCCAGCTCATCCGACTCGGTCGGAGAATCGCCCGACCTCGGCTCGAGCGGCACACCCGGCGGCAGGCCGCTCCTCTGGTCTGCCGTCAGCTACGCCGCGATGAGCGACCGCAGCGTCGGCATCTACCTCACCTCCAAGCAGAACAAGGCCGCGACCTACGCCACCTCGAAGCTCGCCATCCGCGACGACTTTCCACCCAACGAGCCAATGGCCTCCGACGACACCCAAGGCCCCATCCACCACGGCGAGGCCGACAATGGTGGAATGTGTGTCCTCTTCTTCGATAGCCACGTGGAGTACTGGACCCACAACCGCGTTGACCTCGAAACCGGCGTCGGCCAGGGCGACCTGTGCGCGCTGAGGAACTGAGTGTGTGGCACGGCTGGCTTGTCCAGCCGTGTCTTCGGCACTGAGCGACGCATGGGACAAGACACGGCTGGGCAAGCCAGCCGTGCCACGACCGCACTGAAAGGGGCGGCTCGTGAGGAAGAGAGCGGGGCTCACCCTGGCCGAGTTGCTCATCGGCGTCTTCGCCCTGGCAATTGCCGCTGGCCTGCTCTGCTACGGTGTCCACGCCAAGCGCGACGAGGCGATGAGAATCCGCTGCCGAAATAGCCTGAACCAGCTCGCCAAGGGCATGGCGACCTACGTGCCCGACTGCGCCGACAATCGCTTCTACCCCTGGCCCGCCGCCCGCCCCGGCTGCGGCACCAAGGCCAGCCCCGATTTCGGCGGGGCCGAATGGCTGACCATGCTCTACTGGACGAAGATCATCCCCGACCCAGGCGTCTACATCTGCCCCATGTCTCCCGACGAGAACGGCGAGGGAACGAAGCTCGGCTCGGAGGGCTGCCCCGGCGGCAAACCACTCCCCGAGGACGCGGTGAGCTATGCCAGTCTGGGCGACCGAAGCGTGGGCATCTACCTGGTGTCGAAAATGGAGAAGGCGGCGGCCTACGCGACCTCGAAGCTGGCCATCCGCGACGACTTCCCGCCCAACGAGCCGATGATGTGTGACGACACGGAGGGGGCGGTGAATCACGGTCGCGCTCGGAGCATGAACGTGCTGTTCTTCGATAGCCACGTCGAGTACTGGACCCACACCCGCGTTGACCTCGAAACCGGCGTCGGCCGGGGCGACCTGTGCGCGCTGAGGAACTGAGCCGACCATGAACCGAGTCATTCCGAGCGCAGCGAAGCGAAGTCGAGGAATCTCTCCCGCTCTTGCGCCCAGAGAGGAGAGATGCCTCGACTTCGCTCGGCATGACCTGAGGGGACCAGCGATGGCCGGGCGTCCCCCTTGCCGCGAAGCGGGAGCTTCGCGACGAGAGCGGCTCGCAAGAGAGAAGGAGGCCACCCGATGTCAAAGCCGTGGCACATTCTCGCTGTCGTAGGCGTCCTCGCGCTCCTTGCGGGGATGCTGCTGCCGGCTCTCCAGCGCGCGAGGGAACCGGGCCACCATCGCCCCCGTTGCCGCAGCCAGCTCAATCAGCTTGCGAAGGGCATGGCCACCTACCTCAACGAGCTCGGGGACAACCGGTTCTACCCCTGGCCCGCTGGCCGCCCCGGCTGCGGCACGGTGGCCAGTCCCAACTTCGGCGGCGCCGAATGGCTCGCCACGCTCTACTGGACCCGCATCATCCCCGACCCAGGCGTCTACAACTGCCGCAGCTCGCCCGACAGCAACGAGCAGGGCACCGAATTGGGCTCGGCTGGCGCCCCGGGCGGCAAGCCTCTGTCGGCCGACGCCGTCAGCTATGCCGCCTTCGGCCACAACAGCGTGGGCATCTACCTGTGCTCCAAGCGGGGCAAGGGCGCCGCCTACGCCGCCTCGAACCTCGCCATCCGCGACGAGGACATCCCGCCAAACGAGCCGATGGCGACTGACGACACGGAGGGCATCATCAACCACGGCGAGCGCGACAACGGAGGCATGAACGTCCTCTTCTTTGACAGCCACGTCGAGTACTGGACAAACACCCGCGTTGACCTGGAAACCGGCGTCGGCCAGGGCGACCTGTGCGCGCTGAGGAACTGATGAAGGAGACAGGAGATGAGGAACACGTCGGGCATCACGATGGCCGAGTTGCTCCTTGGTGTGTTGTTCCTGGGCGTCGGCCTCTGGACTCTCGCCTCGGCTGTCAAGCGCCCGCGGCCCAATGAGCCCGACTTCTCGGGCGCAGAATGGCTGGCAAGCCTGTATTCGATGCCGACCTTCCCCGACCCCGGG
>Ga0194112_10005800_pt1 | contig 16507 bp, 11 predicted proteins | sample TA2MahC400mmetaG_FD_146191 | JGI IMG/M metagenome (GOLD analysis project Ga0194112, IMG submission 146191) | Freshwater microbial communities from Lake Tanganyika, Tanzania - TA2015016 Mahale Deep Cast 400m | ecosystem: Environmental > Aquatic > Freshwater > Lake | place: Tanzania: Lake... | reverse complement strand
GGCGGGCGGGAAACGGCCCGCACCCCGTTCGGTGGCCGCCCCGTTCAGGGGCCGCCGCCTTCCGTCGCCTTCCGTGGACGTCGGGCTCCGCGGCCGAGCCGTCGCGCGGCAGTTCCGCTCGGGCGCGGCGCTGGACAGCGAGCCGGCGCCGATCCACCATGGCCGGGCGCCGGGCGCGGCGCCGGGCGGCCGACGACCCGTGGAAGGCGCGCGCCGCCCCGATCTCGCCGGGCGGACCGCGGGTATCGACGCCCCGCCGCCCTCGCCGTGAGCGGGGCGCGAGGGATCCCCGGCTCGGCCGTCGCGAGAGCGCGGGGAGGGACTTCTTCTCGGGGGGGGCGTGCGCACGCTGCACTTCGATCTCGGCCGCCGCTGGAGAGGCGGGCAGCGCCAGTGCGCGCTGCTCTGCCGGCGGCTCGCCGCGTCCGGACTGGAGACGCACCTCGTCTGCCGGCGGGGCGAAGCGCTGGCGGGGGCGCTCGCGGGCTCGGGCGTCGACCTCCACGAGCTGCGCGCGGCGGGAGGCGGGGACCCGCTGGCGATCATCGCCGCGGTCCGCGTCCTGCGCCGCGCGCGCCCCGAGCTGATCGCCGCCCACGAGGCGCGCGGCTGGGGGCTGGCGGCGGCGGCGCGCGCGCTGGCGGGCTCGACGGTGCCGCTCGTCTATCACCGGCGGATCGACCGGCCGCTGGGCCGCGCGCCGGGATCGCGCTGGAAAGCGGCGCGCACGGTGCGCTTCGTCTGCGTCAGCGAGGCGATCGCCGGGATCCTCGCCGCGAGCGGCGTGCCGGCGGAGAGGCTCCGCGTCGTCCACAGCGGCACGCCCGGATTCGCGCGGGTGGCGGGGGCGCGCGACGAGATCGTCCGGGAGTTCGGCTTCTCTCCCGGGGCGATCCTGCTCGGCAGCGTCGGCGGGCTCCTGCCGCACAAGGGTCACGCGCTGCTCGTCGACGCCTTCGCCCGGGTGGCGGCGACGGAGCCGCGCGCGGCGCTCCTCGTCGTCGGCGACGGTCCCGAGCGGAGGAGTCTCCACCGCCGGGCGGCCGCCCTCGGGTTAGGGGAGCGCGTCGCCCTGGCGGGCGAGCGCGCCGACGTCGGCCGCCTGATGAGCGCGCTCGATCTGTTCGTCCATCCCAGCCTGACCGAGGGCCTCGGGACGGCGATCCTCGACGCCTTCTCGCTGCGCCTGCCGGTCGTCGCCGCGCGGGCGGGAGGCATCCCCGAGATGGTCCGTCCCGGGGAGACCGGATGGCTGGTCGAGCCGGGCGATCCGGCCGCGCTCGCCGCGGGCATCGCCGCCGCGCTGCGCGAGCGGGAACGCGCGGCGACCATGGCCGAGGCGGCCGAGCGCCTCTTCCGCGACAGCTTCACCGACGCCGCGATGGCGGCGTCGACGCTGGAAGTCTACCGGGCGGCCGCCGCCGGATCGGCCGCCGGCCCGGGAGCCCGGCCGACCGGGAAGGGGGCTTGAGCGCGCGCCGCTAGCGCCGGTAGCGCGCCTTCAAGGCCCCCCAGGTCGTCGGCTCGACGGGCACCGGGCAGGGATTCGGGTCGCAGCTCTGGAGCGCGGGATCGGTCACCAGCGCGCCGGCCAGCGCGCCGCACTCGCTGACCGTCAGGAACTGGCAGGTCCCCCCGACGCAGCAGACGAAGAGGCACTCACAGGCGGCCTGGCGGGCGCCGATGTAGTCGCACTCGGCGTTCGGCGGCGAGCCCGCCGCGCAGGGGGAGGCGCTGCAGAGGCGCAGGTCGTCGGCGCCGCGGTCGCAGAAGAGGGGGTTGAGGCCGATGTTGCCGTGGCTTCCCTCGGCGCCGGCCAGCGGGCCCACCCAGTCACCGCCGGCGTTGTGGAAGAGGTTGCAGCACTCGACGTCGAGGTTGCAGCCGGTCTCGCACCAGACGGCCGCGCCCTGCGTGGAGTAGGCGATGATCGTCCGCTCCAACGTCGGCTCCGCGCCCCAGCGGATGGCCAGGGCGGCGCCATCGGGCGCGGCGTTCCCGTAGAAGGTGCAGTTGGTGATCCGCGGAGTCGTCGGGCTGTTCCAGGCGGCGATGGCGCCGCCCCCATAGGCGGCGACGTTGCGGACGAAGAGGCAGTGGTCGAAGAGGGCGCTGGTGTTCGGCATGCCGCACATCACGGCGCCGCCGTAGCTCGTGGCTTCGTTGTCGATGAAGAGGCAGTGGAAGAAGGAGGGCGTGCAGTCGTCCATGAGGAAGACCGCCCCGCCGCGGGTGGCCAGGTTGCCCCGGAAGATGCAGTGCTCGAAGCGGGGCGAGGCGGAGGTCTGCAGGAACAGGGCGCCGCCGTACTCGGTCGGCGCGGTGCCGCCCGTGAACGTGATGTGAGCGACGACGAAGGTCGCGGGCGTCTCCTGGAAATTCAGGCAGCGGCGCGTGACCAGCGGATCGCTGCCGGCGTCGAGGATCACCGCCTCGGCGTTGCCCGACTGGCCGCGCAGCGTGAGCGGCTTCGTGCCGATCCAGAAGTCCGTGTTCCATTCGCCGCTGAAGGTGCCGTCGGTGAGCTCGATCACGTCGCCGGCGGTCGCGGCCAGGATGGCGTCCCGGATCGTAGGGTAGTCGCCCGTGCCGTCGGGCCGGACGACGATGGTGGCCGCCCCGGCGCCGGCGGCGAGCAGGCCGGGCAGGAGCGCGAGGGTTGCGAGCATGGCAATGGGGCGCATGGCGGGACCTCCTGGTTGAGCGCGGCGGCGAGCCGCTCCCGACGGGCGTCACGGCCAACCTACCGGCTGTCGGCGTCGCCGTAAACCCCGAATGGGGCCGCCGGGGCCGCGCGCGTGAACGGCGCCCGGGCGTTCAGGGGCGGGAGCATGGGTCACGCCGCAGCCGGGCGACCCAGCGGTCGGCGAGGCGCGTCGGCTCGGGCAGGCGGAAGCGAGTCGCCAGCGACAGGACGACGCGGGCCGCCGCCTCGACGGTCAGGCGGTGGCCCGGGGAGACGAAGAGCGGCCGCACGCCGGTGCGCGTGCGCACGACACGGCCGACGCAGCGGCCCTGGTGGACGAGGCGCGCGCTGCAGCCGCGCTGGGCTCCCGGATCGCGGTGCTCGCCGATCAGACGCGACTTGGCGACGCCCGCGCTGGGCAGGTCGAAGAGGACGCCCAGGTGCGCGGCGAGGCCCAGCCCGCGCGGGTGGGCGATGCCCTGGCCGTCGCAGAGGAGCAGGTCGGGACGCGCGCGCAGGCGGGCGAAGGCCTCCAGGTAGGCGGGTCCCTCGCGGAAGCCGAGCAGCCCGGGGATGTAGGGGAAGCGCGCCTGGGCGGCGGCGTGGGCGCAGTCGACGATCTCGAAGCCGGGGATGCGCAGGACGACGACGCCGGCGACGATCTCGTCGCCCAGCCGCGAACCGCGGCCGCCGCCCGCGGCGTCGCAGCCGGCGACCAGACAGGGGAGCGGCGGCGGATCGCCGATCGGGCGCACGAGGGCGGCGAGCTCGCGCTGGAGGGCGAAGGCCTCCGCGGGCGTCAGGTCCCAGCGATGCTCGAGGCGAGGCTCCATCGCCGCTCGGCGGAGGCGCGGCTAGGCGCTCCCCGCATCTCCCGCCGGCCCCCGCGGCCGGTAGCGGTTGGTCAGCGGATAGCGCCGGTCGCGGCCGAAGGCGCGCGGCGTGATCTTGATCCCGGGGGCGGCCTGGCGGCGCTTGTACTCGTTGCCCTGGACCATGCGGAAGACGCGCTCGACCGTCGGCGGATCGAAGCCGGCGGCGCGCAGCTCGCGCGGGGCGGCGTCGCGCTCGACCAGCTCGCGCAGGATCGGGTCGAGGATCTCATAGGGGGGCAGCGAATCGGTGTCGCGCTGATCGGGCTTCAACTCGGCGCTCGGCGGGCGCGTCAGCGTCTCCTCGGGGATCGGCGCGCGCCCCGGCATCCGCGCGTTGCGCCAGCGGGCGAGCTGATAGACCTGCGTCTTGAAGACGTCCTTGAGCACCGAGAAGCCGCCGACCATGTCGCCGTAGAGGGTGCAGTAGCCGACGGCCACCTCGCTCTTGTTGCCGGTGGCGAGGACGAGGTGGCCGAACTTGTTGGCGAAGGCCATCAGGATCGTGCCGCGGATGCGCGCCTGCAGGTTCTCCTCGGTGACGTCGGGCGGAGCGTCGCGCAGCAGCGGGCGCAGCTGCTCGAGCAGGGCGGAGAAGACGACGGTGATCGGGATCTCGTGGAAGGCGATGCCCAGGTTCTCGGCCACCAGCCGGGCGTCGAGCCTGGTCGCCGCCGAACTGTAGGCCGAGGGCATCGAGATGCCGACGACGGCGTCGGGTCCGAGCGCGTCGACGGCGACGACCGCGGTCAGCGCCGAGTCGATGCCCCCCGAGAGGCCGATGACGACGCCGCGCGCGCCGTTCTTGCGCACGTAGTCGGCCAGGCCGAGCGTGAGCGCGCGGTAGATCTCCTCCTCCTCGTCGAGCTCGGCGGCGATGGCGCCCGCGGCGGGGGTGGCGGGCGCGCCGGCTCCGTCGATCCGCTCCGCGGTCGAGGCTCCGGGGGCGCCGGCCCTGTGCGTCGCGGCCGGCGCGAGGAGCGCCTCGGGCAGCGCCACCTCCGCGAGCGACAGCGAGGCGCGATCGGGCGGCTGCTCGCAGCGGCCCAGTTCGGGAGGGGGCTCGCCGGCGAGCATGCGGGCGGCTCGGGTCGGGAGCGCCGGATCGCCGGGCGCCGTGGAGGGCCGCTCGCGGGAAGGCGCGCCGAGGGCAACCGGCTCCCCGGCCGGCGCCGTCTCCGCCGGCCGCGGCTCGGGAAGGTCGACGAGCAGCAGCTGCGGCTCGAACTGGCGGGCGCGGGCGATCACCTCGCCGCCGGCGCGGGCGGCCAGGCTGCGGCCGTCGAAGACGAGCTCGTCCTGTCCGCCGACGAGATTCGTCTGGGCGATGGCCAGGCCGAGCTGGCGGGCGCGAAAGGCGATCAGCTCCTCGCGCAGCCGGCCCTTGCGGGCGTGGAAGGGGGAGGCGGAGAGGTTGAGCATGAGCTGGGCCCGGCCCTCGAGCGCCTGGACGCGCGCCACGCCGCCCTCGACCCAGAGGTCCTCGCAGATGTTGACGGCGATCCGCCAGGGCCCGCAGGCATAGACGGGGCAGCGGCGGCCGGCGACGAAGTAGCGCTTCTCGTCGAAGACGCCGTAGTTGGGCAGCGTGCACTTGTCGTAGCGGTCGAGCAGGCGGCCCTGCCCCAAAATCGCCGCCGCGTTGCAGAGCCCCGCCGGCGTGCGCGCGGCGTAGCCGACGATCGCCATGCCGCGCGTGATGCGCGAGGCGAGGTCGTCGAGCGCCGCCAGTCCGTCGTCGTGGAAGGAGGGCTTGAGCAGCAGGTCCTCGGGGGGGTAGCCGGTCAGCGCCAACTCGGGAAAGAGGACGAGCGCGGCCCCCGCGTCGACGGCGCTACGGTAGGCGCGCTCGATCAGCGCCGAGTTGCCGGTCAGGTCGCCGACGGTCGTGTTGATCTGCGCCAGCGCGATCCGCAGGCAGGCGGGCTCGGACATCGCTTCCGTCTCCCCCCGGCGCCGGCCCCGGCCTCGCGCCCGCTTCCGGCTCCCGCCGCTCGCGCCGGCGGAGGGCGGCCGGAAAGCCTGCCGCGCCCAAGTGCGCGCGGCCCGGCGCGGCGGTCGCGCGCGAAGACCCGAGTCTAGGTCGGGCGGGTGGTGGGGTCAAAGCCCGAAGGGGAGCCGAGCCGGCGACTCGGCGGGCGCCTTGTCGCCTCGGGCCGCCTGTGCTAGCGTGCCCGTCGCCCGCCGCACGGCGGGTCTCGGCGCCCGCGCGGACGCGGCCGGAGGGCCGGACGCGGGCGAAGACGGGGGCGGGCGAGATGAAGCGGGAGCAGCGGCGGTACACGAGGCTGGCGGAGGCGCTGGCCGGGGCCCGCCGCGCGCTGATCCTCCTCCACGACCATCCCGACCCCGACGCGCTGGCCGGGGGGCTGCTGCTGCGCCGGATCCTGCGCCGCGGTCTGCGCGTGGCCGCCGACATCGGCTACGGCGGCCGGATCGGCCGGGCAGAGAACCAGGCCATGGTGCGGGAGCTGCGCATCCCGCTCATCCATCGGGCGCAGCTCCGCGGCGAGCGCTACGACGCCCTCGCCCTGGTCGACACCCAGCCGGGCAGCGGCAACCACTCGCTCCCCGAGGGACTGCGCCCGGAGATCGTCTTCGATCATCACCCGCTGCGCCGCTCCACGCGGGAGGCGGTCTTCAGCGACGTCCGCCCCGGCTTCGGCGCCGTCTCGACGATCCTCTTCGAGTACCTGCAGCCGGCCGGGCTGGCGCCCGATCGGCGGCTGGCCACGGCCGTCTTCCACGCCATCCGCTCCGAGACCCAGAACCTCGGCCGGGAAGGCACGCCCGCCGATGCGCGCGTCTTCACCACGCTCTTCCCGCTGGTGGACAATCGGCGCCTGGCGCGGATCGAGCAGGCGCCCGTCTCGCCCGGTTACCTGGGCAGCCTGAGCGTCGCCCTGCGCACGACGCGCCTCTTCGGCGAGGTGGCCGTCGCCCGCCTCGGGCGAGTGCCCTATCCCGACGCGCCGGCGCAGCTGGCCGACTTCCTGCTGCGCGTCGAGGGGGTCGAGTGGGTGCTGGCCTGCGGCATGCACCAGCGCCGGCTCTACCTGTCGCTGCGCGCCGAGCGGCACGGCGCGCAGGCGGGCCGCGTGCTGCGCCGGATCGTCGGCGACCGGGGGCGCGCCGGCGGGCACGGGTCGATGGCCGGCGGGAGGATCGACCTGGACCGGGCGGCGTCGGCGGCGACGGAGGAAGCCCGCCTCGAGCGGCGGGCGAGGGAAATCCTGGGCGTGGCGCACAGCCGCCCCCGGCCGCTGATGCCGGGGCGCGCCTGTCCGCCGAGGTAGCGGCGGCGCGGGCGGCGCGCCGCGGCGGAGGCGGGATGGGCCGGGAGATCCACGACTACGATCTCGTCGTCCTCGGCAGCGGGCCGGGGGGATATGTTGCCGCGCTGCGGGCGGCGCAGCGCGGCCTGCGCACGGCGCTCGTCGAGCGCTCCGCTCCGGGCGGCGTCTGCCTCAACTGGGGCTGCATCCCGACGAAGGCGCTGCTGCGTTCGGCGCACGCCTTCCTGGAGCTGGCCGGCGCGCGGCGTCTGGGGCTGACGATCGAGGGCGCCGGGTTCGACTACGCGGCCGTGCAGCGGCGCTCGCGTCAGGTCGTCGAGCGGCTGGTCAAGGCGATCCTGCTGCTGCTGGAGCGGGGCGGCGTGGAGCTCTGGCAGGCGGGCGGGCGGCTCGACGGCCGCGACGAGACGGGCGTGCGCGTGGCGCTCGAGCCGGCTCCGGGCGGCATGGAGATCGCCGCCGGCCGGGCCCGGAGAGCGACGGCAGGGGAGACGCTGCGCGCGCCGCGGGTGATCCTGGCCGCGGGCGGCCGGGCGCGGGAGCTGCCGGGCCTGCCCTTCGACGGCGAGCGCATCCTCTCCAGCCGCGAGGCGCTGGCGCTGACGGCCGTGCCCCGGCGGTGCGTGATCATCGGCGCCGGGGCGATCGGCGTCGAGTTCGCCGACCTCTTCAGCACGTTCGGATCGCAGGTGACGCTGGTCGAGATGCTCCCGGGCCTGCTCCCCGGCATGGAGGCCGAGGCGGGGGAGGAGCTGAAGAAGGCGCTCCAGAAGCGCCGCGTGCGCGTGCTGACCGGGACGCGGGTCGCGGGCGTGGACGACGCCGGGGGCGCGCTGCGCTGCCGCGCCGAGCCGGCGGGGGATGAGGGCGTCGCGCCCGGCGCGGATGAGGGGGCTGAGGCGATCGAAGCCGACCGGGTGCTGGTGGCGGTCGGCGTCCGGGGAAACGTGGAGGATCTCGGCCTGGAGACCCTGGGGATCGTGCCCGAGCGGGGCTTCGTCGCCGCCGACGAGCACCAGCGCACGAGCGCCCCGGGCGTCTACGCGATCGGCGACCTGACCGGGCCGCCGCTGCTGGCGCACGCCGCCTCGGCGCAGGGGATCCACGCCGCCGACCATGCCGCGCACGCGGCGGGACGGCTCGGCGGGCCGGAGCCGGAATCGGTCGCGCGCGAGTGGATGCCGGGCGTCGTCTACACGCGGCCGCAGGTCGCCTCGGTGGGGTTGGACGAAGCGACCGCGCGGGCGCGCCACGGCGCGGTGGACGTAGGCCGCTTCCCCTTCGTCGGCCTGGGTCGCGCGGTGGCCGAGAACGAGACCGGCGGATTCGTCAAGGTCATCCTCGAGCCGGGCACGCGAAAACTGCTCGGCGCGCACGCGGTCAGTCCGATCGCCGGAGAGCTGATCGCGGAGCTGACGCTCATCGGGCGCTGCGGCCTCTCCGCCGACGCGGTGCTGGCGACGGTGCACGCCCACCCGACGATGGCCGAGGCGGTCCCCGAGGCCTTCGGCGCGGCGGTCGGGCTCGGCCTGCACGGCTGAGACGGGATCGGGCGAGGAGCGCGGCGTGAGGAAGTCCCGCCTGCACGGAGTCGCCGCGCTGCTCGACGGCGAGAGCGCCTACCACCCCTCCTGGCGGCTGCAGCGGCAGCTCTGGGAGCTGCGCCGCGCCCTGGAGCTGCCCGACACGCTGCTGCTCCTCCAGCACCAGCCGGTGCTCACGCTCGGTCGCCACGGCCGGCGCGAGAATGTCCTTCCCGGCAGCGGGCTCGAAGTCGTCCCGACCGATCGCGGCGGGGATGTCACCTACCACGGACCCGGGCAGCTGACCGCCTACTTCCACTGCGACCTGCGCGCGCACGACCTGTCGGTCAGGGCTTTCGTCGGCGCGCTCGAAGAGGCGCTCCTGCGCGCGCTGGAGCGCTTCGGCGTGCGGGGCGAGCGGCGCCCGGGGCTGACCGGCGTCTGGGTGCGCGCGGCGGAAGGGCTCGGCGGCGGCAGCGGGGGCGAGACCGGCCGGCGGGACGAGGCGCGCCGGAGGGACGAGGCGCGCCGGAGGGACGAGGACGGCGCGCGCCGCCCGGGGACCCCGGACACGTCCTCCTCCTGGGCGAAGGTGGCGGCGCTCGGTGTGCGCGTCGCCCGCGGCGTGAGCCTCCACGGTGTGGCCCTCAACGTCCGCGGCCCGCTGGAGGGGTTCCGCCGGATCGTCCCCTGCGGGCTTGCCGGCGAGCGGGTGACCTCGATCGAGGCGCTCCTCGGCGCCGCCCGAACGCCGGCGGTCGACGCGGCGGCCGAGGCGCTGCGTGACGCCTGCGGCGAGGTCTTCGGCGTCGACTTCCGCAGCCTGCGCGGCGGGGCGCTGACCGGCGAGGAGGAGGCCGACCAGCTGCTGGCGCGGATCCGCCGCGAGGCCGAGCGCGGCGCGCGCAAGCCCGGCTGGCTGCGCACGCGCCTGCCGGGCGGCGAGACCTACGCCCGCGTGCGCGGCGTGCTGCGCGAGAGCCGCCTGCACACCGTCTGCGAGAGCGCCCGCTGCCCCAACTGCCACGAGTGCTGGAACTCGGGCACGGCGACGGTGATGATCCTCGGCGACGCCTGCACGCGCGGCTGCCGCTTCTGCGCGGTCGTCTCGCGCCCGCCGGCGCCCCCCGATCCGGGCGAGCCCGAGGAGGTCGCCCGCGCGGCCGAGCGCCTCGGCCTGCGGCACGTCGTCGTCACCTCGGTGACCCGCGACGATCTCCCCGACGGCGGCGCCGCGCACTTCGCCGCCACGCTGCGGGCGCTGCGCCGGCGCCTGCCCGCGGCGACGGTCGAGCTGCTGATTCCGGACTTCGGCGGCGACGCAGGAGCGCTCGACGCGGTCCTCGAGGCGCGCCCCGACGTTCTCAACCACAACGTCGAGACGGTTCCGCGGATCTACCCGGCCGTGCGGCCCGGGGCCGACTACGAGCGTTCGCTGCACCTGCTGAGGCGCGCGGCGGCGGCGGGCCTGCGCGTCAAGTCGGGCTTCATGGTCGGGCTGGGAGAGTCGGCGCGCGAGATCCGCTCGCTGCTGCGCGACCTGGCGGCCAGCGGCTGCGCGCACGCGACGATCGGCCAGTACCTGCGGCCCGCGCGCGGCAAGCTGCCCGTCCAGCGCTACTACGCCGAAGACGAGTTCGCCCGGATGGCCGGCTGGGGGCGCGAGGCGGGGCTGGCGCGCGTCGACGCGGGTCCGCTCGTGCGCAGCTCCTATCGGGCCGCGAGGGGGCTGGGCGGCGGGGACGATGGCTGGCGGGAATCCGCCAGTCGGCCCCGCTGAACAGGCGCGGGCGCCCCGGGCGCGGCGGACGCCTTCGAGCAGGGGCGGCCATGGGCGCCCCGGGCAGAGACGGTCCTTCAGCTCTGGTCCCCCCCCTGCCGATATCGTGGGGGTCCCCCGTCGGGACGCCGCGCCGCCTGAGCACCGCGCAGCCGCCTGGACTGCGCGAGGGCGGCTGCGATCGGGCTGGCCGATCGCGCGCGGGCGTCCGAAACGGCCAGTCGAGAGAGCGGGCATGGGTGCGGGCGCGGGAGAGATCCGGACCTGGGCGCACAGGGCGCGCCCGATCGCGCTCCACTGGTCGGGCCTGGCGGTCTTCGGCGCGGCGCTCGCGGCGGCCTTCCTGATCTCCCACACCGTGGGCCGGCAGGTCGAGGAGCGGGATCGCCGGCGCATAGAGGACAAGGCGGAGCGGGCCGGCGAACTCCTCTACCGATCGATCCAGGACCACGTGCTCATCCTCGAGGCCGCCCGCGGCCTGATCGCCGCCAGCGAGTCGGTAGAGCCGTACGAGTGGGACATCTTCGTGCGCGGCATCCTGGCCGATCGCGGCCCGGAGGAGCTGCACTGGGTGGCGCGCTTCCCCGGTCCGGAGAGCGCCTGGCGGGGGGATGCCCTCCCCACGCTGCTGGCGGGCGCCGACGGCGAGGGCGGGGCCGAGGGCTGGACGGTCGATCGCGCCGCGGCTGAAAGGGCGCGCGACCTGAGGACGCCGGTCCTGAGCCGGGTACGGGTCGCGGACGGCGCGCCGGGCGCCCGCCTGGTGACGCTCTTCCTGCCCACCTACGGGCAGCGCGCGCCGCCCGGGACCCCGCAGGAGCGCCGGGCGGCCCACGACGGCTGGGTCGCGGCCTGCATCGCCGTCGAGGAGATGGCCGCCAGGGCGCTCGCGCCGCTGCCGGCCAGCGTGGCCGCGGAGCTGTACGAGTGCGCCGACGCCGATCCCGCGAGCCTGCTGTTCGCGGGGCAGGCGCAGGCGCGGCCGGCGGCGCCGGAGGGGCTGTCGTGCGGCCGCATCCTCCACCTGCCGGGCGTCGCCTGGAGCCTGCGGGCGCGGGCGCTGCCGGCGTTCTTCCCCCCCGCGGAACGGGCGCTGGATGAGCTGACGCTCGCGCTCGGCGTGCTGGCGAGCGGGCTGCTCGGCCTGCTGGCGGCGGTCCTGGCCGCCTGGCGCAGGATGGCTCGGCGCGCCGCGCGGGAGAGCGAGGAGATGTACCGGCTCCTCTTCGAACGCTCCGCCGACGGCATCTTCCTGATGAGCGACATCTTCGAGGACTGCAATCCCCGTGTCTGCGAGATCTGGGGCGTGGGCCGCGAAGAAGTCATCGGTCACAGCCCGGTGGACTTCTCGCCGCCGCTCCAGCCGGACGGCCGTCCCTCGGCCGAGGCGGCCGCCGAGCGCATCGGGGCGGCGTTGGCGGGGAGGCCGCAGCTCTTCGAGTGGCGCCACCTCCATCGGGACGGCCGGCCGGTGGACACCGAGATCTCGCTCGTCGGCGTGCAGGTCCGCGGCCGGCCGATGCTGCTGGCGACGATGCGCGACGTGGGCGCGCGCAAGCAGGCGGAACTCGAGCTGCAGCAGGCGCGGGCGGCGGCGATCGCCGCCGACCGCGCCAAGGGGCAGTTCCTGGCCAACATGAGCCACGAGATCCGCACGCCGATGAACGGCATCCTCGGGGTCACGGAGCTGCTGCTCGACGGCGAAGCGTCGGAGCAGCAGCGCGAGCACCTGAAGGTCGTGCGCTCCTGCGCCGAGTCGCTGATGCGCGTGATCAACGACGTTCTCGACTTCTCCAAGATCGAGGCGGGGCGCCTGGAGCTGGAGTGCGAGCCGTTCGAGCCGGCCGAGGTGGCGCGGGAAGCGCTGGGCACGCTGGCGCTCGGGGCGCGGCGCAAGGGCATCGATCTCGCCCTCGATGTCTCGCCCGGCGCGCCGCGGACGCTGCTCGGCGACGCCATGCGGCTGCGCCAGGTGCTGCTCAATCTCGCCGGCAACGCGCTCAAGTTCACCGAGCGCGGCAGCGTGAGGGTGCTGATCGCCCCGGACGCGCGGCGGCCCGGCTGGCTGCACATCGCCGTGCGCGACACCGGCGTGGGCATCCCCGCCGATCAGCAGGCCCGAGTCTTCGAGGCCTTCGCCCAGGGAGACGGCGCCACCGCGCGCCGCCACGGCGGGACGGGACTGGGGCTGTCGATCTCGAGCCAGCTCGTGCGTCTCATGGATGGCGAGATCGCGCTGGAGAGCGAGGTGGGGGTGGGCAGCACATTCCACGTCCGCCTGCCGCCGAGGGCGGGGGAATCGCGGGCAGAAGAACCCGCGGCCGCCTGAACGCCGGCTCCGGCGCCTCGCGCGGCCGGGCCGAGGACCCTGCGGCTCGAGCGCAGCGAAGCGCCGACGCGGCGTGGATCGAGCCCCGCCGCGGAGGCCCGATGATCATCCGCCCCGCGCCGGCGCGGCCCGTCAGTCACCGATCCGGACGATGCGCGCCACGCTCGTCCCGCCGCCCCCCGCGAGCCGCGCGTAGTAGACGCCCGGTCCGGCCGGTCGCCCGTCGGCGCCGCCTCCGTTCCAGACCCACTCGTGCGTTCCGGCGCGGCCCGCGCCCGGCCACCGCCCGACGAGGCGGCCGGCGGCATCGTAGATCCCGAGCGCGGCCGGGTCCGAGCTCCCGAGCGTGAAGCGCAGCGTCGTCGGCCCGCTCGCCGGGTTGGGGCCGACGGAGAGCCGGGTGGACGGCGGCAGCCAGACCAGATCGGCCGTCGGCCCGGCGCGCAGCAGGGCGAAGACGGGCAGGTGGTCGCTGCTCAGGTGCAGCGCCTCGGCCACCTCGTAGGGCACGGCGGCGTTGCCGTTCTCGATGATCGACTGATTGAAGTGGGCGCCGTCGTTGCCGAAGGCGGTGTAGGTGTCGGGGAGGATCTCGAGGCCGGATCCGTCGAGCAACTCCGCGGCGACCAGGATGAGGTCGAAGCGGTCGTCCATGCCGCCCGTAGCGCCTCCGCCGAAGGAGGTCGTGCGCGTGCTCTGCGTGTGGATGGCCGCGTAGGCGGGATTGTCGTGCCAGTGGCCCTCCTGGTCGATCGGATCGAAGAGCCTCCCGGGACCCTCGGCGGTCAGGTGCTGGTAGGCGGGCTCGGTCGCCGTGTAGATGTTGTAGTCGCCGGCCACCAGGAAGGGCAGGCCCTCGTCGAGCCCGGCGAGCGCGGTGCGCAGGATGGTGCACTCGGCCAGCCGCTGCTGCTCGTAACCCTGGCTGGCTTTCAGATGCAGCGTGTAGACGCGGAACTCCTCGCCCGTCGCCGGCCAGTAGAGGTGCCACCAATCGATGGTGCGCAGCGCCGTGCTCAGCCAGCCCGAGGCGACGACCTCGACGCACCCGGCGCGGATGAAGAGCGCGCGGTCGGTGTCGTAGCCGTTGTGGAATGGCCCCGAAGTCCAGGCGCCCGGTTCGATCTGCCCGAGCACATGGGTGAGGAAGTGGGCGACGCCGGTCTCGGTCTGGATCTCCTGCACGACGAGAATGTCGGGGGCGACCTGCGTGAGCACCGTGCGGAAGTGGGGCGCCCGCGCGAGCCCGTCGCCGCCCGGGTAGTTGAGCAGGTTCCAGGTGGTGAAGGTCAGCTCCTCGGCGCCCGCGCCGGGGACGCAGAGAAGCAAGACGAGGGCCAGGACCGTGCGCTGCATGGTGCGTCTCTCCCGAGGTGGTGGCGATCGAGAGCGTCGGGAGAATTGTAGCACGGGGTGTATGGGCGTGCAATTGCTTGGGGGAGAATGGGATGGATAAAGATCCCCGACCCCGGGGAGGATTTCTCTTGCCTACCGAACAAATGTTCGGTATCTTTGGTTCGCGACGAGGGAGGCCCGCTCTCCAGGCGGTGGCCGGCCAGCCTGCAAGACGATCGGCAACGCGGGGGGCGGGCCTTCCGGATCGCGGGGCTTCCTCAGGGCTGCCGGGGCGCGCGACGCGGCCCGGCGATCGGTAGGGGGGAACATGGAAGAGCTCACGGCCCGCCAGCGCGAGGTCCTGGAGGTGATCCTCGCCGGGGTGGAGCAGGAGGGGCGCTTCCCGGCGATGCGCGAGATCGCCGGACGGCTCCGGCTCTCCTCGCCGGCCACGGTCTTCCAGCACCTCGAAGCGCTCGCGGCGAAGGGTTTCCTGCGCCGCGGCGGCGGGCGCTGGAGCCTGAGCCCGCGCAGCCGCCGCGATCGCGGGGTGCCGATCGCCGGGCGCGTCGCCGCCGGACATCCACTGACCGCCTTCGAGGAGATTGATGGCTACCTGACGCCCGAGTTCATCGGGGCGCGCCGCGGGCGCTTCAGCGTGCGTGTCCGCGGCGAGAGCATGCGCGACGAGGGGATTCTCGATGGGGACTACGTCGTCGTCGACCCCGAGGCGGAAGCGGGCGACGGCGACCTGGTCGTCGCCTATCTCGGCCCCGATCAGGAGGCGACGGTGAAGCGGTTGCGGCGCCGGCGCGGGGGCCTGGAGCTCCATCCGGCGAATCCCGAGTACGGCGTCCTCCGCGTGCCGCGGGGCGATCCCCACTTCCGCGTCGCCGGCAGGGTGGTGGGTCTGCTGCGGCGCATGTGAGCGGGAGCGCGCGGCGGTGCGGGCGGGCGAGGGAGCGAATGGCGAAGGGCGAAGGGGCGAAGGTACGGGGGCGCGGGGGAGGGAAGCGGACGGGAATGAGGGGTGAAGGAGCGGGGGAGCGAGGGGGGCGCAATGCGCTGGGAGACGCTCGCTGAGCCGATCAAGGTGCGCGCCGATTTCCAGGGCGGGGAGGCGACGCCCCTGGTCTTCAAGCGCGGCGGGCGCGCGATCCGGGTCGTGCGCACCCACACGCGCTGGGTCGACCGCGAGGGGCGGCGCGCCTTGCACTACTTTTCCGTCACGGCCGAGACGGGCGATGTCTATCAACTCTGTTTCGACGCGGGGGATCTCACATGGCGAGCCGAGTGCGTGATGTACGAAGGATAGGCTGGGAGAACGAAGTGGCCGGCGGCGCCCCGGCCGCGCCGGCGCCGGCCGGACGGGAAGAGGGGGAGTGCCGGCTCGGCGCGGGCGATCCCTGGGGGGCGCACCCCGCAGTGCTGCACCTCGATATCGACGCCTTCTTCGCCTCGGTCGAGCAGCTGCGGCGGCCCGCGCTGCGCGGCAAGCCCGTCGCCGTGGGTACCGGCGTCGTCGCCAGCGTCTCGTACGAGGCGCGCCGCTTCGGCATCCGCGCGGGCACGACGCTCGCCGAGGCCCGGCGCCGCTGCCCGCAGATCGCGATCCTCCCGGGGCACGCGCCGACCTATCGCGCCTTCGCCGAGCAGGTCTTCGCTCTCGCCGCGCGCCTGTCGCCGGACATCGAGACCTTCCTCGACGATGCCCTGGTCGATCTGACCGGCACGGAGCGGGCGCACGGACACCTGATCCGCGCGGCGGCGCGGCTGCGCGAGGAGATCGAGCGCCGCACGGGATTGAGCGTCTCGCTGGGGCTGGCGACCAACCGGATGGTCGCCCGCATGGTGACGCGGCTGGCCAAGCCGGGCGGTCTGGCCTGGCTGCGGCCGGGGGGCGAGGCGGCCTTCGTGGCGCGCCGCCCGATAGAGGATCTCCCCGGCGTCGGCCCCCGGCGCGCCCGGCTGCTGCGCGAGATGGGGCTCACGCGCATCGGCGAGCTGCGGCGCTTCGGCGCCCGGGAGATGCGCGAGCTCTTCGGCGAGGTGGGGCTGCTGCTGGCCGTACGCGCGCGGGGCGAGGAGACGCGGGCGATCGCGACGCGCGAGCTGCCGCGCGCGATCCGGCGCGAGACCTCCTTCGACGCGCCGCGCGTCGACGCGGACGGACTGGAGGGCATGCTGCACTACCTGACCGAGCGCGCCGGCGCGCAGGCGCGGCGCCTGGGCGCGGTCCCGCGGCGCCTGCGCGTGCACGCGCGCTGGGCCGACGGGGCGCAGGCGGTGCGCAGCATCGCCCTGGGCGGCGCCGCCTGCCCCTCCGAGCGGCTTTGCGAGGAGGCGCTCCTGCTGCTGCGCGCCCTGCGCACGCGGCGGCTCGGGCTGCGCGGTCTGGGCGTCGAGCTTTCCGGCCTGGCCGCGGGCGGGGGTTCGCAGCTCGGGCTCTTCGACGACGGCGAAGCGGCGGGAGCGAGGGCGGCGGCGGACCTCGAGCCCGGCGCGGCGGGCTCCGGGGCCGAGGCTGCGCCGCGGGCGGCGCGGAGCGTGCCCGCCGCGCCGGCGCGGGGGCGCGGCGCGCTCGCCCGCCCGGGGCGCCTCTCCGCGCGGCGGGCGGCCGCCCTCGACGAGGTCGCCGACGAGGTGCGCGAGCGCTTCGGATTCCGCGCCCTGGTGCGGGGGCGCT
>Ga0194112_10005797_pt1 | contig 16519 bp, 18 predicted proteins | sample TA2MahC400mmetaG_FD_146191 | JGI IMG/M metagenome (GOLD analysis project Ga0194112, IMG submission 146191) | Freshwater microbial communities from Lake Tanganyika, Tanzania - TA2015016 Mahale Deep Cast 400m | ecosystem: Environmental > Aquatic > Freshwater > Lake | place: Tanzania: Lake... | reverse complement strand
ACTTCTCACGCCCTGGCAAGCCCACGGATCGAGCCATCGTGGCGCCACCGGATCGAGCCCGATGGGGAGGGGCTTCATCGAGGCGTTCAACAGCAAGCTCAGGTCGGAATGCCTGAACGCGCACTGGTTCATGAGCCTTGCGGACGCGCAGGAAAAACTGGAGACTTGGCGTCGGCACTACAACGAAGACCGACCCCACAGCGCGATCGGATACAACGTCCCGATCACGCTGCATTACCCGGCGGCGTCACCAGCCCGCCGCCATGACCGAGCCGGAAAACCCCAGCATCCGGCGAAGGTTGGGGAGCAGAGCAACCTCGGGCTGTTAAAGGCAGACGCGAAGTTCTGGCTGGGCTCCGGCCCCCCAGCCAGAACGGAACAGTCCCGGGACGCCTTTGCGCGGTCCTGGAGATGGCCGAACATGATCTCGATCCCGTCGCGGCGGCCGGAACGGTGCGTTTCGGCGTGATGGAGGTGCCGCGGGACATCAGGCCCGAGTGGCAGGGCCCTGTTCCTTTGTCCTCCAGGGCCTCCCGCGACCCGTAGCCCTACCGGCCCCGGCTGGCAGCCCGGACGGGCTGCGGCAGCGGTGTTACCCGGCCCAGGATCAGGAAGAGGCGGGCTGGACGGCCTCCGGCTTCCGTGACGGCAGGCCGCCCGATGTTCCTGCCGCCCGCGCGCAGGCAAATGATCCATCCGAGCGCCTCCTGATCTGCGCCTGTCGGCCGCTCGGGAGGTCCCGCTGATCCTGTGGTTCCCCGTTGCTGAACCTAGCCCGGGCGCCGTCCGGTGCGCCTTCCGGCGGGCGGCGCCGGGTTCCGGAACAGCCGCCTCCAAGGCCGGTCCTGGCCTTATAGGAGCGGAGATGCCCTTTCGCGGCGGCCGGAGCAGGGTCGTGCCGCCGCTCGCCCTCCTCGCCTCCACCGGTTGCAGAAGGTCCCGCGCTGGCTTTGTTTCCTGGCGCTCCGCACCGCCGCGCGCCGTTGCGGCTGATGACGATCATGCCGTTTGGAGCGCGCCGGCCGTAACGGCGGGACGGGCCGGCGCTTTGGGGGGAAGAAGGGCGGCAGGCGGGGCACCTACGCCTCGCCGCCCCAAAAGGGTCGCTTGTCGTTGACCTCTGCGTGCGCCCAACCAAGGCTGCAGGCCCAAGATCAACGAGACAGCCTCCTGCGCTTTGCATATTTCCGGTGAGTCCGTCCCCGTCCGGTTCTTCAAAAGCAATAGTTCTTACCGGAAAAATCGGCTTGCCTTCAGGTCAAAGCACTAATCGGAACAATGAGCGGAAAATGGCCTCGAAGTTTTTTTGAGGCAAAGGATAGGTCAGTACCGGAACGCTTTCACTCCAAGTGCCGTTCAAGAGTGATGGAAGGAGTAGCTCGATGATCCGTGCGGTTCTCGTCACTGTCATCGCCCTCGTCGCCACCTGGTCGTTGGGCGTGCTGTTTCACGATCGCAGCGGCGAGAACCGCCACCGGCAGCCGATGGCCTCTCTTGAGGACCAAGGCACGCGACCGGTGAGGCTGGAGAGTGACGTCGTGCACCCTGCCAACATCCGCAAGCATCCTCACCCCACGTCAACGCCGTCCGATCTGACACTAAAGGCCGTCCTTGCTCCCGTGCCGCGTCCCGCGAAGGTCAAGACGTCCCGCCCTCTGCCCCGTCCCGCCACACCAAGTCAGATCGTGAACGGTGCCCCCGTACCGGTACCGCCGGCGTCGCTGCGCAATGCCAGCGACCTGTCCTGCATCGCGGTGGCCATCTACCACGAGGCACGTGATCAGGAGGATTTTGGCCAACGCGCTGTAGCTTCGGTGATTCTTCAGCGTGCTGCCGTGCCGCACCGCTGGGGCGACACAGCCTGCAACAACGTTGTTCCGACGCAGTTCAGTTTCATGACCTCGCGTTACGACTTCGCGCCGATCGATGACTTGAAGGCGTGGGAAAAGGCGGTGCGCTTCGCCGCGCGTGCCTTGCTTGAAGGGCCGATGCCGGAACTGAAAGGCGCCGACCACTACCACACCACGGCTGTGCTGCCAAAGTGGGCGCCAAGAATGGACCGTGTTCAACTGATCGACGACCATGTCTTTTATGTTGATCCTCGTTCGTCCTTCTCGCTTTAGAATCCCGACCCGTTGATCTTGGACCTGCAGCCTCCGTCGGGCGGCGTGCAGAGGTCAACGACAAGCGACCCTTTCGGGGCGGCGGAGGCGCAGGTGCCCCGCCTGCCGCCCTTCTTTCCCGGGAGCGCCGGCCTGTCCCGCCGTCACGGCCGGCGCGTTCCAGACGGCACGAGCGTCATCAGCCGCAACGGTGCGCGGTGCCAGGAAACAAGGTCGGCGCGGGACCCTTTGCAACCGGTGGAGGCGAGGGGGCAACCGGCGGCCCGCCCTCGCTCCGGGCGCCGCGAAGGGGTATCTTTGCCGTGATGAGGACAGGCCCCTGAAGGCGGCTGTTCCGGGACCCGGCGACGGCACCGCGACCCGAAATCCACCCGGGCTGCCAGCCGGGGCGGGTTGCGAGTCGCGGGAGGCCCCGAAGGACAAGGGAACAGGGCCCTTCCACTCGGGCCTGATGTCCCGCGGCACCTCCATCACGCCGACACGCACCGTTCCGGCCACCGCAACGGGATCGAGGTCATGTTCGACCATCCCAGGAACGGGCAAAGGCGCCCCGGGACTGTTCTGCTCTGGCCGGGGAGCCGGAACCAAGCCGGAACTTGGCGTGTCCTGACGAGCAACTAGATGGTTCGGCCGTCCAATATGTGCGCATGGAGAAACGACGGGATCCTGAGATTCAAGGTCCGGCCACACTGAGCATCAGAGCCCCATCAGGGACGGGGCTTTGAGAGCGAGGGTTGAGAAGGTTTCGCGGCAGCGGGCGCATCGGGTGGCGACGCGCATTTTCCTCCAGCCGGCCGCATGCTCCTGATGCGGTTGCGCCTCTTGACGCAGGTAACGAAGGCCTTGCGGGATTTCTGGGCCGGGACGCACAGCTTCGCCCCCTTGTCCTTCAGCACCTCTTGCGGCCAGACCGCATCACAGCCCCTTGTCCGGCAGAAGCCCGCCGGCCCGTGGCAGGCTGCCCGGCAGCACCGCCCCGCGCTGTCGCCGCCGTCGGTCCGGCAGAGGTGCCGAACCCGGTCGGGCAGTCCCTGGGATCGGTGGCTACGTTCGGACTGGTGCTCGTGCCGCTCTTTGTTCGGGTCCGTCTGGCGCGCATGCCGTTCTTGCGCAGGAAGGCGCAAGGCTGGGCAATGCCTTCGGACCGTTTGCATCCATGATGATGATCGCCTTCACGGAGCTTTCGCGGGCCGGGTCCGTCATGATCCGGGCGCCTGAAATCGATGGGTTCGGGGGCTGGAGATACTCTCGAAGTACAGCATCGGCGGCTGAGAAAAAGTTGCTGAGCGTCAAGCGCCAAGAACCATGCCTCCGGCCATTCTTGCTTGCTCATGAATTTGCCGAAACACCGTCTTCCGACAGGAGGCCACATTTTTGAAGTTGTAGATAGACTGATCGAGAGCACGCCCGGGTGATAGCGGCGCGACCAGAGCTGCTATCGATTTCCCTTAAGTCGAGTCGAAGATGACCATGACATATGGGTCCGGTGCGTCTTGCGGATCCCCATGCTGCCTTACGCGCTGCTGGTTCAAACGGGAACCGGATGGTTCACGCGCAGGTATTTTTGAATCTTCGTGCCGTCGATGGTTGGATGCTTCTATAGAACTTGCAGGTAGCCGGACAAGTCCAAAGGATCAGATTGGCCGTTCATCAACATTCTTGGGCCAACTGGATTGGCCGCCGAAAGCCTTTCGGAAGGCAGGGCGGGCCGTGCAGCGGGAAAGGTAGGCAGCGACGGCGGGCCGCGCTTCGACAGAGGCAATCCGGTCGGCCATCCAGAGGGAATATCCAAGCTGGCAATCAGCGCCGGAAAACTCGGTCAGAAGCCAATCAGAGTCCTCCAGCCAGTCATCCAGCAGGTCAAGAGCCGCAGACAGACGTTGGGATGCCGCAGGTTCCGCACGACGCGCCACATGCTGAAGCAAGGTTTCGGCAAAGTGCAGCCAGTCCAGCCAGCCGATGCGCCCCGCGCCGCCTGGCTGACGCCACAGATCGGCCGCGCGCGTTTCGCACAGCCATTCGGTCATGGCGCCGGTTTCGTGCATCGTCACCTTGCCGTCCCGCAGCGCGGGTGGGCGGGGGGGATGCAGTGCCGCATCCAGCGTGTCAGGGCATTCCAGCCGTTCCAGTTGATAGGGGCAACCGATCTCTTCCAGCAGCCACAGGATCCGGCTGGAGCGCGAAAATGGCACATGCCAAAGTGTCAGGTCCGTCATCCTGTCCTTCCTGTGGTGTGGGCATCCCTCGTCGTCGGGCCGGCCCTTGTTCCTGCGGTCCGCGTCCGCAGGTGGACAACGGCCCTTGCTGGACAACGACCGGGTTCCTGATTTGATCCCGAAACAGCGCGGCAGTGTGTCGAAAAGATCAACTGCAATCATCTCGCAAGTCTTCGTCCGGAGGCCGCCGCAAACCTCTTTATCTGTCGCAAGCTGCACAGGCATGGGCAAGGCACGTGGCGGCTGTCAGTCGCAACCCTTACCCGCCTTGACCGGCAGAAGATCGACCTGTGCCTTGTGAGAAACGGATCCGTTAATCTTTGCAGTTCGGACCAGGCGCCCTCTTGTGTTGACGACCAGTGACGGGACAGCATGTTCAGACATAACCAGCCTCCTGCAGCAGGAACCTTCCATGATGAACTTTTTTACCAGCAAGCTTACCGGGCTTGTCTCCCGGACAGTGCACGACCTCCGACTCCGATTGGTTCCTGTCGCGCAGGAAAGCCGCGCAGGCGACGACCTGGTCACGGGCATGCAGCACTCGGACCGCATCGCTGGCGGTCCCGGTGCGGACGTGCTGGTAGGAGGCAGAGGCTCGGACCAGTTCGTCTTTTCGCCCGGCGATCTGGTCCTGTCGCGGGGACAAGACAATGGCCACCGCGGCCTTGTCGACACGGTGGTCGATTTTCACGGGGCAGGAACCAGCGGTACCGGCCAGCAGGACCTGATCCGCCTGGAAGGTTTTGGTGCGGGAACAACGCTCAGATTTGCGGGCTATCTGCAGGGTGACCGCGCGGCGCAGTATTACAAGGTCGTTGACCCAACCACACCGGGCGCCGACGGTTTGATCCTGGTCCGGATGGCGGATGGCATCAGAAAACTGGGCAGCGCCGATGTGGTCGTGGTCCCCCGCAACACCCCCCCTGCCTTTTCTGCCGACGAGTTCCAGTTTGCGCTGGACGAGAACAATGCGCCGGGCGTTGTTGTCGGCCGTGTCCCGGCGCGCGATCCGGACGGCGATCGGCTGACCTACAGGATCGTCGAGAACCACGATGGCGATCCTGCCACGGATGTTCCTTTCCGCGTGGACGGCAAGGGCAATATCATCGCCACCGCACCGCTGGACTTTGAATCAGCGACCAGCCACAGCTTTACCCTGCGCGTCACCGATGCCAAGGGTGCATCCGACACCGCTGCGATCACGGTCACGGTGAACGACCTGCCCGAGCAGTCGCCCCGCGATTTTGTTGTGGCCAATGGCTTCGGCTCACTGGAGCTTCACTTCGGCAACGGACAGGGTGGGTCGGACCGTGCGGAATACCTGCCGGGACGGTTCGGGTCGCTCGTGCTGGGCGACATGGATCGGGACGGCGATCTTGATATCGTTTTCGAGGGAGAGAGCGGGATCGAATTGCGCCTGAACAATGGCTCGGGCAGCTTTGGTGAACCGCAGTCGGTGGCGCCGGGGCTTGACCAGGCGACCCTCTTGCCGGGGGACCTGAACAATGACGGAAACCTCGACATCCTGGTTCTGCAACGCGATGGGGTCACCCTGCTTCTGGGTGACGGAACCGGCGCCTTCACCCAAGGTGAAAGGCAGGAGGTTTCGTCGGGTGAATTCCCATCCGGAGCTTTGGGTGACCTGAACGGCGACGGAAACCTCGACCTTCTGATGGCCAGTGCGGAGGCTGGCGGGCTGAGCGTGTGGCTTGGTGATGGCCGGGGCGGCTTTGCCCGAGGCCCATCGCTGGCTGGCGAACATGGTGGTTTTGCACTGGGCGATCTTGACGGGAACGGCGTGCTCGACCTGGTCACTGCCAACCCCAGCAACTTCGAGAGCACCGACCACAGTATCAGCATCCGGCTGGGGAATGGCGATGGCAGCTTTGGTTCAGCTTCAACCCTCACGATCGACGGCCCTCCGGGTCCTCTGGCACTGGGCGACCTGAACAACGACGGCATCCTGGATATCGTCGCGGTGGCGGGCTCGCCAGATTTTGACGGCCCCAGCAAGCTGAGTCTTCATTTCGGCGATGGAACGGGCAAGTTCATCGAGGGACCGCAAACCGAGATCATCGACTACCGCGCGTCGTTGATGTCGTTGTTCCTGCGGGATCTTGATGAGGATGGTGATCTGGATGTCGGAGTCACGTCTGCAACAGGGCGCAGCGCCCACCTCCATACGTTCCTCAACGATGGCGATGGCAATCTGGACAAGGCTTCGGGGATCAGCCTCATGCGGTTCCCCGGACCGGTGGCCGTCGGCGACCTCGACGGGCCGGCACGCCTGACGCCGTCGGGCCTGCCGGATCCGGGGCCGCTTGTCCCGATGACTGCCGAACTCGACTGGATGTGACACCGACGGCGTGCGGGCATCGGCCCGCACCCGCCACAGGTCAGATCGCCGCGCAAGCGTGCCAGCCACCGCTGTGGGATTTTGACCGGTCCTGAACACGGGGCGGCACCCGTGCTGCCTTTTTCCGCTGGCTCGGGGGACTGATGGGCCTGATCAGACCGCCGATGCGTGGCGGAGGTCGGCATCGATCTCCTCCGCGACCAACTGCTGCAGCGTCCAGATATAAGAGTCATAGATGCCGTGTTCGGCCAGGCCCCGCACCGTACGCAGCAGGTACTCGGCCCCGGATCCCGCGGCGCCTGCGGCGCGGGCCAGCCGATGCGCCTGCTGCTCGATCGTCAACTGCGCCACTTCTGCGCCCACCGGGTCCGCATAAAAGGTCAGCGCGTCCTCTCGCCCCCGCTCGGTCTCGACCTCGATCCAGCAGGCGTTGGCGGACAGTTCGTGCGCGACCAGTTCCCGGCGCAGGATGGCTCGCAGGGACTCCACCTCGGTGCCCTGTTCCACCTCAAGCACCAGACCGTCGCAGCATCCCCCCTGTGCCAGCGCCAGCATCAGGCCGGGTCGTTCGGGGGTGCCCCGGAAATGATCCAACGAGATCGAAAAGCTGCGATGCCACCCGATCGCCTGGCCCCGGCGGCGTGCCTGGACGGCAAAACCGGGATTCCAGATCAGCGAACCATAGGCGAAGATCGGGATCGGGCGCAGCCGGTCCTGCGTCAGCCGGTCTGCCAGCGCGTCCAGGTCGTCATCCTCCAGCATCCTCCAGCGAGGGTCATGCAGCGGACCCTCGGCTGCGGCCACGCGGGCGACATGATCATCGGAAAGAATAATGGGGCAGATGCTGGACATCAGGTTCCTGCGGGTGGTGAAGGTCAGCACCCTTACTTGGCCTTGACGCGCCCGCAGTCAATCACGTTCCGGCAGAAAACGGACCAGCGGGTCCGGGAACTTTGCAGATGCAGGCATCGGGCTGTTTCACCCTCAGGAAGGCAGGGGGAGCGGCACTCCGAAGGTTGTGGCAGCGACTGCGCCTGCACGGGTGTTGCCGGATCAGGGGCGTGTTCTGCCGACGGGGCTATTACCGATGCAGATGCATCTTTGTTGCGGCCGGGGATGGCGCGGCGGCGCATGCCGTCCGGCCTTTCCTTTGCGACATGTGCGGCAAGCGGCTTCTTTCCGGTTCGTAACAGACAGCCGTCCGACCTGTACAATGAACAGCATCGCGGAATTGCCGATAAGCCACATGTTGCGACGCATGCAATCGGACTGTCCCGGCACGGCGACCTGTGCCGGGAACTTCAACAATCAGGCTCCGATAAAGTCGCGCACGAACGGGGTGGCGGGTTTCTGGCGGATGTCGACAGGCCTGCCGATCTGCTCGATCCGCCCCATGGACATGACGACAACCAGGTCCGCCAGTTCCATCGCCTCGTCCTGATCGTGGGTGACAAAGACCGTGGTCAGTCCCGTCTCGTCATGGATGTCGCGCAGGCCCTGGCGCAATTCCTTGCGGACCTTGGCATCCAGTGCGCCGAAGGGTTCGTCCAGAAGCAGCATCCGCGGCTCGATGGCCAGGGCGCGGGCCAGGGCCACGCGTTGCCGCTGACCACCCGACAGCTGGGTCGGATAGCGGTCGCCGATCTGGGGCAGCTGGATCAGGTCCAGCAGCTTCAGGACCCGGCGCTCGATTTCGGCCTTGGTGGGGCGCGTGGCCCGCGGCCGCGCGCGCAGGCCATAGGCGATGTTCTCGAAGACGGTCATGTGCCGGAAGAGCGCATAGCTCTGGAACACGAAGCCCGCGCGCCGGTCCTGGACCGTCATTCCGGTGGCATCCTGCCCGTTGAACATCACCCGCCCGGAACTTGGGAACTCCAGCCCCCCCAGAATGCGCAACAGTGTCGTCTTGCCCGAGCCCGAGGGACCAAGCAGCGCCACCAGCGCGCCCGAGGGGATGGACAGCGAGACGGGATGCAGCGCGGTGGTGGCGCCGAATTCCTTGGCGATCTCGTCGATCTGGATATGCATGGAGCCTCTCAGTGTCTGCGGGTGGCTGCAAGCTGGTCGGCGTGACGCAGCTCCAGCACGGTTTTCAGGGTCAGCGTCAGAAGGGCAAAGCCGGTCAGCAGGGCCGCCATCGAAAAGGCCGCCACTGACAGGTATTCGTTGTAGAACATCTCGATGGTGATCGGCATGGTTGCGGTCTGGCCGCGGATCTTGCCGGACACGACCGCGACCGCCCCGAATTCGCCCATCGCGCGGGCGGTGCAGAGCAGCGCGCCATAAAGCAGCGCCCACCGGATGTTGGGCAATGTCACCGTGCGAAAGGTTCGCCGACCCGAGGCGCCAAGGGTCAGCGCGGCCTCTTCCTCGGCGCGACCTTGCTCGATCATCACGGGGATCAGCTCGCGCGCGACAAAGGGGAAGGTCACAAAGACGGTGGCCAGCACGATCCCCGGCACCGCAAAGACGATGGGATAGCCCTGCGTCACCAGCCAGCCGCCAAGGGTCGAGTTCGCCCCGAACAGAAGCACGATGCAGAGGCCCGCCACGACCGGGCTGACGCTGAACGGCAGGTCGATGAGGGTGATCAGGAAGGCCTTGCCGCGAAAGTCGAACTTGGTGATGAACCAGGCGGCAGCGATGCCGAAAACCGCGTTCAGCGGAAGGGCTATGGCGGTGATCAGCAGCGTCAGCCGAATCGCGGACATCGCATCGCGGCTTTGCAGGCTGGCCACGGCGGCGCCCCAGCCGCGCGCAAGTGCCTCGGCAAAGACCGCGACAAGGGGTGCGCCGACCAGCAGGGCCAGACCGCCAAGGGCAATGACGATCAGGGCCGCGCGCGCCAGGGGCGATTCTTCGGTGGGCCTGCGGAACGTGCGGACCGGCTGGACGCTGCGGGGCAGGTGCAGGGTGGCGTCAGACATGACCGATCCTTCTGCGGCTGAAGATCTGGATGAGGTTGATGGCCAGAAGCATGGCAAAGCTGATCACCAGCATCGCGATGCCGATGGAGGCGGCGGCGTCATAGTTGAACTCCTCCAACTGGATGACGATCAGCAGGGGCGCGATCTCGGTTCGCAGGGGAATGTTGCCGGCAATGAAGATGACCGAGCCGTATTCCCCAACGGCCCGCGCCAGGGACAGCGCGAACCCGGTCAGCGCGGCGGGCATCAGCATCGGGGCGACCACGTGGCGCAGGGTGTAGAGGCGCGAGGCGCCGAGCGTGGCCGAGGCTTCCTCGACCTCGGCCTCGATTTCCTCGATGACCGGCTGGACCGTGCGCGTGACAAAGGGCAGGCCCACAAAGACCAGTGCCAGAAAGATGCCCCACTGGGTATAGGCGATCTTCCAGCCGATCTGGCCGGCCAGGCTGCCCAGCACGCCGTTCGGGGCATAAAGCGCCGTCAGGGCGATGCCCGCCACGGCCGTGGGCAGAGCGAATGGCAGGTCCACCGCCGCGTCCACCAGCCGCTTGCCGGGAAAGCGATAGCGGACCAGCACCCAGGCCAGGATCACCCCGAAGACCAGGTTGAACATGGCCGCGAGAAAGGACAGGCGGAAGGACAGCCACAGCGCCGCCCAGACCCGCTCGCGGTTCACGACCTCCCAGACATTGGCAGGGCCGAAACTGACGCCCTTCCACAAAAGGGCGCCGATGGGCAGCAGCACGACGATGCTGAGCATGGTCACGGTGATCCCGGCCGACAGGCCCAGGCCTGGCATCGCGGTCCGCTGGATCAGGGGGGTGCGCATGGTGCGGCTCATTTCGCGGTATAGATCTGGTCGAAGATTCCGCCGTCACCAAAGTGCTCGGGCTGGATCTTGGCCCATCCGCCCAGATCGTCGATGCTGACCAGCTCAAGGTCCGGGAAGCGCGCCACGTCCTCGGGATTGGCGGCGCTGTCGTCCCAGGCACGATAGTAATGCTTGAAGGCCAGGGCCTGACCTTTGGACGTGTAGAGAAAGTCCAGATAGGCTGCAGCCAGGTTGCGCTGCTCCTCGTTGGCGATGTTGCCCTCGACCAGGGCCACCGGCGGTTCCGCCAGGATCGACAGCGAGGGCACCACGATGTCGAACTGATCCTCGCCCAGTTCTGCCAGCGCCAGATAGGCCTCGTTCTCCCAGGCCAGCAGGACGTCGCCGATGCCGCGTTGCGCAAAGGTGGTGGTGGCGCCCCGTGCGCCGGTATCGAGAACCGGCACATGGGTGAACATCTCGCCCACGAACTGGGCCGGGTCACGGCCGTTTTTCTCGGCCCAGGCCCAGGCGGCCAGATAGTTCCAGCGCGCCCCGCCGCTGGTCTTGGGGTTGGGCGTGATAACCTCGACCCCGTCCTTCACCAGATCGCCCCAATCTTGGATGCCCTTCGGGTTTCCGTCACGGACCAGAAAGACGATCGTCGAAGTATAGGGGCTGGAATTATGAGGCAGCTTGGACTGCCAGTCGGCGGGAAGCTTGCCAGTGGCCTCGGCGACGCGGTCAATGTCGCTGGCCAGGGCCAGGGTGACCACCTGTGCGTTCAACCCGTCGATGACGGCGCGCGCCTGTGCGCCCGACCCGCCGTGACTGGTTTCGATTTCGGGGGCCGCATTGCCTTGCGCAGTCCATTGCTCGGTAAAGGCCTCGTTGACCTCGCGGTACAGTTCGCGGGTGGGGTCATAGCTGACATTCAGGAGGCTTTGCGCCTGGGCGGCAGGTGCCATGACCAGCAGGGCCAGCGCCAAAGCAGTCGGAGGGAAGTGGGTAAAGCGAATGGTCATGACGGTCCTCGGTCAGGCGGAAAGGGGTGTGGCGCTGTCCCCGGCGGGGGAGAGGGTGCGGCTCAGATGCCGGTAGGGGTCAGGCGGCCAAAGGGCAGGCCGGTCGTCTTGGTGTCGCGCACCGTGCTCGAGCCGCGCGGGTCGGAAGGGCGCGCAAGCTGAGGTCCCTGGAGTGCAGTGCTGGCGGCGATGGTTTGCATGGCTTGGTCCTCCTGAGGGTCAGTGGCGTGGGCCGCCGGGAAGAGGCTGGACGCGGGTATCCCACAGCAGCGGATCGCGCCCGGCCAGAAGTTCGCTGGCGGCAATCTGCGGATCACGGCTGAAGGCGACCAGCGCCGCACCGTTCACGCGATGGGGGCGTCCTGTCCGGCGGTCGATCAGGGTGATCGCGCAGAGCGGGCGGTGGGCCGGAAAATTGTGGCGCGTGCTCATCTGTCGTCCTTTCCTGTCAGCGGCTGGCAGTGCCAATACCTAATTAACGACAGATGAGGTCGAGTTTATCAAGAAAAGAAATGTATCTGTTTTGGATGAGTCAGGAGAAGTTTATTCTCTGGCACAGGACGCTGGCAAATGAACGCACAATGCCGCAAGGCGCTGATTTTTCCGGTCTCAGCCGCCGGAAACCTGCATCGCCACCTCGGGTGAGCCCAGCATGTCCGCTAGGCTGAGCGAGTCGATCAGGATCAGGTAGGACCAGAACACCTCGGCAAAGACGCGACGCAGGCGGCAGCTGGCCTCGTCGGTGCAGTCGTCGCAGCGCTGATACGCACGGCGCGACAGGCAGGGCAGGGGAGCGATCGGCCCGTCGATCAGGCGCAGCAGCTCCGAGATCGAGATGTCCTCGGGGCGCTTGATCAGCATGTAGCCCCCAGCCCGCCCGCGGATCGAGGCAACGATGCCGGCATTGCGAATCTCGATCAGGATCTGTTCGAGGAACCGCTTGGGGGCGCCCGAGCGCTTGGCGATGGCCTCGATGGTCAGGGCCTCTGGGCGATCGCGCTGAAACTCGTCTCCCAGCACCAGCAGGGCCTTGAGCGCGTACTTCATCTTTTGCGTGATCATGAGGCCCCCGATGCCAGTGCCGACAGGGTATAAGGCAGATCTACGCCGGAGGCCAGAAAAGACGACCATTCGCTACGGGTTTGTCCTGATCCGGCATCAGCCAAAGTTATGACGATAAACCCGCTAGACAAATAACAGTATTGCGGCATGCTTGAGGGGAAAGGAATCGTCAGATGAGTTCATCCCCGACCCTCGACCTGATCGACCGCAAGATCATCGCCGCGCTGATGGAGGATGCAACTACACCCATTGCGCAGATCGCCGACAAGGTGGGCCTGTCCCAGACGCCCTGCTGGAAACGGATCCAGAAGCTCGAATCCACCGGCGTGCTGACCCGGCGTGTGGCCTTGGCCGATCCGGGACTTCTGGGCTTTGGCCTGACCGTCTTCGTGGGCATCGAAGCGCCCGACCACGGCAGCACCTGGCGCGAAGCCTTTGCCCGCGCCATCAGCCGTCTGCCCGAAGTGATGGAGGCTTGGCGCATGGCAGGCGACGTGGATTATCTGCTGCGGGTGGCAGTGCCCGACATGGCCGCCTATGACGCCTTCTACCGCGCGTTGACCGACGCGGTGCCGATCAAGAACGTCACCTCGCAATTCGCGATGGAACGGTTGCGCTATACCACCGCCTACCCGGTCAACACCCGCGACCGCTAGAATCCTGTTCCCTTTCAGGAGCGATCTTTGGAACCATAATACACGACTTACATTGTAGTGTTATGAGAGATTAGCGAGGAGAACCCCATGACAAAGACCTTGATCGTGCCCGGCCTCGACGGCTCTGCCGCGCCACACTGGCAGGATTGGTGGGCCCGCACCGACCCTAACGCCATGATGGTTGAGATGCCCGACCCCTCACGCCCGGTCCGCGAGGTCTGGGAGGCTGCTCTGGCGGTCCAGATCATGTGCCATCCCGATAGCATCCTGGTGGGTCATTCGCTGGGGGCCATCACCATCGCCCATCTGCTGGCGCGCTGGCCCGGTCTGCGCGTCCGCGCCGCCCTGCTCGTGGCGCCTGCCGATCCGGCCCAGTCTGAACGCACCCGTCGTTTTGGCGGCCTTCCGCACACGCCCTTCGATCAGCCGTCGATCCTTGTCGCCAGCCGGAACGACCCCTGGATGCCGTTCGAACAAAGCCGCCAGCTGGCCGAAACCTGGGGTTCGGTGCTGCATGACCTGGGGCATGCGGGTCATGTGAACGCAGCCTCGGGCTTTGGTCCATGGGCGGGTGGCAAGGCGTTGCGCGACCAGTTGCTGGTCCGGACGCAGCGTCCGTCGATCCTGCGCCGTCTTTGGGGTGGCACACCTGCCGCTGCCCGCATCTCCGCCTGAGTCCATCCTGCAAGAGGAAACCCAGCCATGTTCGACATTCATACCGAATCGCATCTGCGCCTCAACCAGGCCCGCACCGAGCCCCCTCAGCGCGACCTGCTTGTTCCTGGCGCCATCGCCCTGAATCTGGCCCTGTGGATCGGGGTCTTCGTTGCAGCAGTCTGACGTGAAGGAATGCCGCCATGAAGTTCGACATCACGACCATCGTTCCGGCGCCTCGCGTGGCGCATCTGCCCCATGTGGTCATCATCGGCGGGGGGGCCAGCGGCGTGCTGATGGCCGCCCATCTGCTGCGCGATCCCCAGGCCGCAGTGCGGGTGTCCGTGATCGAGGGCCGCCACATGCTGGGCTGCGGCGTGGCCTATTCCACCAGCCAGCCCTCCCATCTGCTGAACACGCGCGTTGCCAACATGAGCGCCTATGCGGATGATCCGGAACATTTCGGCCGCTGGCTGTCAAACCGGGGTGAAGAGACGACAGGGGCCTGCTTTGTCAGCCGTGGCACCTATGGTGCCTACATGACCGACCTGCTGGCCCCCTTGGCCAGTGATGGACGACTTCGCTGTCTGCGGGCGACCTGCCTTCGGCTGGCACCCACCGACAGGGGCGTTGCGGCGCATCTTGACGACGGACAGGTCATTCCCGCCGATGCGGCGGTGCTGGCCACGGGCCACGCCTTGCCCGAACCGGATCCGGAGAGCCTGGTGCTGGGCGCGTGGCAGGTCGCGCCGCCGCCGCCCCGCGATGGCCGCGTCGTCATCATCGGGTCGGGCCTGTCGATGATCGACCAGGCCGGTGCGCTGCTGGCCGCCGGCCATCAGGGAGAGATCGTCGCGATTTCCCGGCGTGCGCAACTGCCCCGTGTCCATGCCCCGGGCCAGCCCCTTCGGATCAGCATGGCCGAGGTTCCCCTGGGGGCGCCGGTCAGCGCGCTGATGTCCTGGCTGCGCAAACTTGCACAGCGGGCCGAACAGCACGGGGGCACCTGGCGCGATGCCGTTGATGGCCTGCGCCCGCACCTGCGCCGCCTGTGGCGCGACCTGCCCCAGGCCGAGCGGGCGCGCTTCCTGCGCCATGCGGCACCCTGGTGGGAGGTTCACCGTCATCGCCTGCCCCCGGAAAGTGCGGCGCCGATCGAACGGGCCCTGCGGTCCGGCCAGATGCGCCTGCTTGCCGGCCGCTTCGAAGGCGCCTCCGGCACCAGGGGCCGCGTGACGGTCCTGTGGCGGCCACGTGGCCGGGATAGCTCGCAGTCGCTGGAGGCTGTCCGCGTCATCGACTGTCGCGGCATCCTGCGCGATCCCCATGAACATGCAACGCCCCTGATCGCGGACCTGTTGGGGTCCGGCCGCGCCCGCATCGACCCGCTGCGGCTGGGCTTGGACGTCGCGCCTTGCTGGACGCTGCCGGACGCCCCGATCCTCGCATTCGCGTCATCGGTCCCGCCTCCCGTGCCGCATTCTGGGAAATCACGGCCATTCCCGAGATACGGGAACAGGTCCGCGTGCTGGCAGAGCAGCTTCAGGAGAACGAGTTGCGGCCGGCAAGATAACCTGCCCTGTTGGTCGCTTCCTGAGAACATCTGACGAACCTGCCCCTTCAAGCGCATCCCATCCCACCGGAACGCTGCGTTCGTCAGGGCGGGATGGTGCGCAGGCTCAGCAGATATCCTTCCTGATTGCCGCTGCTGCTTGACCCTGTGTCCGTTGCACATTGGACGGAAGGTCTGGCCGCTCAGGTGCGGCTCCAGGTGAAGCATCCGGCAGGAACGACCGATCCGCCAACCAGCAGGGCGCCCTGTCGGTAAAGGTCGCGCCGGTTCCGTGCCTCCATGTCAACCAGCACGATGCCCATGCCGGGGTCGGACCACACCACCGTTGCCCCGGCATCCTGCAGGACGGACGCGACCTGCTCGGGCGCCATGCCGGCGCGGAACACGATCGCCGTCAGCGGCATGTCATCCGGCACGCGCAGGGCCCATCCGCCCAGACCCAGGCTTGCCAGCGCCAGCAACAGGACGGGCTGCGCCGTTCCTGCGCGACCCGAGGGTCCGCGACCGCCGCCGCCACGCTGCATGGCCAAACCCACCGCGAGAGGCAGCAGTCCGAAAGCCGCCAGCCAAAGCAGATCCCACAGCAGGGGGGTCGCGCTGTCCACCCGGATGCGATGGATCCCCAGGATCCAATGCGACAGAACCGCGTCGATGGCATGCCACAGACCAAAACCGATCAGCAACAGTGCCAGCAGGATCCGACCGGGCGCGGCCAGCTGCCGCCTGCGCCACAGGCCGATCAGCCCCAGAACCGCCAGCAGATACATGGCCGCGTGAAAATATCCGTCCCACAGAACCTGCTGGCGAAGGTCGGAAACACCCGGAACAAGGCTGAGAAGGTGATGCCATTGCAGGATCTGGTGCAGCAGCACGCCGTCAAAGAACCCGCCCAAGGCAAAGCCCGAGGTGACCGCCGAAGCCGTCCAGATGCGATCGCTCATCCCGAACCTCCTGCTGCCGGGCGCCGAAGCAGGCCCAGGCCGTGAATGTTTCCGCGTCAGCGGCCGGGCCAGATCTCGGGGACGCCGTCCAGCTCTTCAAGCCAGGGGGCCGCCACGCTGTCCGACGGCGCGCGCCAGTCGCCACGCGGACTGAGCGCGCCGCCCGCCGAAACCT
>Ga0194112_10005795_pt1 | contig 16523 bp, 15 predicted proteins | sample TA2MahC400mmetaG_FD_146191 | JGI IMG/M metagenome (GOLD analysis project Ga0194112, IMG submission 146191) | Freshwater microbial communities from Lake Tanganyika, Tanzania - TA2015016 Mahale Deep Cast 400m | ecosystem: Environmental > Aquatic > Freshwater > Lake | place: Tanzania: Lake... | reverse complement strand
GCAGAGAGTCTCCACCGCCCGCGGATGAACCGGCCCGTGCGGCAGGCGCGCCTTCAACAACGTCTGCGGACCATCCTGAACCAGAACCCGGGTCCACTCCGGCCCCGGCATCACTCCCATCCAGAGGTTGCGCATCGATCGTCTCCTCCTGCCCGGCCTCCCAGGCGACCCCCACGGCCACCGTCGCCGGACACGAGGACACGATCCTCAACTCGTCGGACCCTTGGGTACCCTGATGCGTCACTTTCTCCTGCCGGCGCCGCAGGAGCCGATACCGCGCCTGGCGCGCCGCGTGGCGCATCTTGCCCGCGTGAGTCGCTTGATACCGGATGCCGGCGGCCCGCAGGCTCACCACCCGGGCCGTCTCCGCACACCCCCGGCAGCAGTAGCGCTGGCCCCGGTCGCAGAACCGACAGATGAAAAACAGCCTCCGGCAGGCAGGTCGGGCGCAGAGCGCAAGTCGAAGTGATTCCACGCGTCCCCAGCCGGGGACAGATGGGGCTGGACAAACCCGGAGACTTCTGGCAGAACAGCTCTACCGAATCGCGTCCCCAGTGGTTCGGCCCGAGGGCTCGGAGAGTCTAGGCTCCGGGCTCTCACCCTCTAGGACCCCTGGCCGCAGATCCTCTACCCCGAATCCAACGCCCAGGCAATCCCTTCCCCACGCCAACGCCGGTCTGGATTTCTACGCTTTCTGATGCTCAGCGACAACTCTCCCAGGCCAAGCCGCGGACGCTGGCGATTCTGGTGTCGCTGGGCGGGAAGTAGCCCGGACTGCTGATCGTCCCGCTGGACCAGTATGCGCCGATCGAGATCCCTCGGAACCGGCGGCGGGTCGAGGTTGGCGAGCCCGAAGAGCAGATGCTGGCTCTGCGGACGCGGGGCGAGTTCTGGGGTGCAGAGCGGGCAGTGGTGGTGACCTGGAACCCGCCGACGGCGCGCAAGCAGCAACTGACCTTCGAACGCAAGCTGGAGCAGGTGCGCCAGGAGCTGTTGGAGATGCGGACCAAGGTGCGGGAGCGGATGCCTCACTGGCGAGACCCGGAAGCGATCTGGGAGCGCTACTTCCGGGTCTGCGAGCAGCTGCATGTCGCGAGCGACCTGTATGACCTGGAGTTCACCGACGACGTGGACGGGCTGGCGATGGGGTTTCGCAAGAACGCCTACCGCGCGGGCCGGGCTGAGCTGCGGTTCGGCAAGACGGTCATCATTACCGACAACACCGACTGGACGACGGCGGAGATCGTGGCCGCGAGCCTGGACCGGTGGCAGGTGGAGAGTCACTTTCGCCAGAGCAAGGAGGCGGACCTGGTCGGGGCTCAGCCGGTGCGTCATTGGACCGATGGCAAGATCCGGTGCCACTTCTTCTGTTGTGTCGCCGCGCTCGCGTACCTGCGACGCTTGGAACTGCGACTCGAGGCGGGCGGACTGAAGACGACGGCCAACGCCACGATCGATCAGATGCGGCATCTGCACTCGGTGTTGATGGTTGCAGCGGGGACGCGTAAGCCGCGCCGGCAGCTCGAGACGCCTACGGCGACCCAACGCGAAGTCCTACGCGCACTCGGCTGGCGGGTCGACGACGAGGGGGTCTTACAGCAGCTGCAGCCGTAATCATCCTATCTGGCAATCGATTACGAGATCTCGGCGGGCGCAGCTGCTAAACTCCTGTCAAAGAGCCTATGACGAATCCGGAGGCCCGCCCGATGCGAACAGACTGTAGCGCAGATCGGTTGAGTTTCCGGGCCCTGGGATCCCGCAGGGTGGAAGGCGAGTTCGACGCCGGCCCGCTCACGACCGACGCCGGCGGGCTCCTGCCGCGCGAGGTTGCCTCCGCGATGGGGATGATGGAGCGGGTCGCCGCCTGCTTCCAGGACGGCCGCAACCCAGCCCTGTCCGAGCATACCCTCCGGGGGGCGAGCGCACGGGACCGGCGCGAAACCGCCTGGCACCTGGAGGCCGAACGGGCGTCAAGGGCAGATGTCGAGCGGCGAAAGAGCGCCGGGGAGCGCCGGCGAACGGCGCCCCCCGGCTCCATCACGAGCCTACCAGGTGAAGACCTGCTGCAGGACGAAGTGCGTGTAGGAGTCGTCGTCGAGGTTCTTACCCTCGGAGTCGACGCCGTTCTGCTGGGTGACCATCTGGACTTCGAACTGTGTGCGCGTGGCCTTGCACCACTTGTAGACGATGCCCGGCGTGATCATCGAGTGGGCGTCGTTCTTGCCGGCATCGCTGTCCGTGTTCGGGTCCCAGGCGCTGTAGCCCAGGTGCACGCCGAACTGCGGCGTGACCATGAAGATCGCCTTCACGCCGTAGTACATGAAGCCGTACCAGGAGTAGTCCTCCCAGGTGTCCTCGGCCTTGGCATCCTTCGGGGACAGCATCCAGTTGTCGCCCATGCCCATCTCGGCCTGGAGCCAGAGCCCCATCTTCTCGTTGAACTGCTTCTGATAGTCCAGGTCGAAGCCGAAGGCCATGCCGGAGTTGCTCTGGTAGAGCGCCGTGTCGTCGGCGTAGACGCCGGCGTTGAACGCGTAGTTCCACATGTAGACGTCGTCGGAGGTGTCTTCGGGCGTGTCGTCGCCGGACACCATCTCGTAGACGCCCGGCAGCGCGACCATCATCGCATTGGCGCCGATCTCGAGGTCGGGCATGGGCTTGAAGATCGCCCGCGCGCCGAGGTCGATCGCCGGATCCTGGCCGCCGGCATGCTTGGGCGCGTACTTGCCGCCCGCATAGGCGCCGGCGGTGATCATGAACTTGGGGTCGGAGGCGATCAGCTCGAGACCCGTGTCGAAGTCGCCGTAGTGAAGGGCGGCCAGGTGAGAGCTGGGGGCGTGGCGGTCGACGGTCATGAGCTTGGCCGTCGGGTGCAGCAGCTCCCTGCCAAAGGCCTTCTTGAACCGGCCCATGCGGAAGGAGAGCAGGTCGTTGAAGTGCGGCTGGACGAAGACGTCCTGGAGGTCGATCTCCTGGGGATTGCTGGCATCGACCTCTACCCTGTAGCCGACCTTCTTCACGATCGGGCCGCACTCCGCCGTTCCCGAGAAGCGGAAGCGGTTGAACGCCATCCCGAAGCCCATGTTCGCGTTGTTGTCCTCGCCCTTGTCGATCATCCGGAAGTTCGGGGCCAGGTAGCCGGAGACGCCGGCGCCGGCGCACCCCGGGCACTGGGCCTGCACCGCCGCCACGCTCCCCATCAGCAACGCGACCGCCGAGAGAGTCAGCAAGATCTTCTTCATCGTTCACCTCTCCTTAGATCCGGGCCTTGCGCCCCCCCGGAGACCCTCCCCCCCCGACACACCGGTGGGGATGGGGGGACGCCTGTCCACCGCCGAAGGCCCCATGCGGGCGCCTTCCCTGACACCTGATCTAGGACCATGCCCGGGGCGGATCCCACTCGCCCCCCGGTGTCGGCGACTCATCGGGCGCGGCTCGATGCCCGCACCTCTGTCGCTTCGCCGGCAGGGCGTTGCGGCCCCGGGGCCGCAACGAGGGGGAACGCGTCCCAGGCGTTCCTGCTCCAACGAAAGCCGACGCATTCTTGGAGCGGCACCCGGGGGAGTCAAGCGCAAAGGGGCATTCCGGCGAGGGCGGCTCCTCGCGCCCCGCCGTGCAGCGATGGTTGTGGACCGAGGAGTACCGCTGGGGTCCGACTAACCAGTTCGGTGATAAAGGCTTACGGGTGGCAGGGCCGCGATTGCGGAGAGGAGCGTCGATCCGGGCGCAACGCATTACTGAACATCGGGTTAGGAGCGATTAGCCACCTCTTCTTGATCCGCAGCATGCGGCGGCGCCGCCCGTCGCCCGGTCGCGCTCCCCGCGTTGCCGCCGATCCCCGCGCCGCCGCTCCCAGCATCGCCGCTCCCCGCGTCGCGCTCCCCGCGTTGCCGCTTCAGCCCGAACCCCGGGGGCGCTAGAATCACTCCTCCATCTCCCCGGCCCCCGCCGCGAGCTCCTCCCGGCGGGCCCAGGGGCGGTCGCCGGCGGCGCCCGGCCGGGGGCCGGGCCTGCCCGTCGCCGGGCAGGGGCGCCGGCACGAGGGGGCGCCGGGACGGGGGGCTCGAGACGCGAGGAGGTCGATCCGTGGGCATCCGCTTCCAGGACACGATGGCCGGCAAGGTGATCGACTTCGAGCCCCTCGAGCCGGGGCTGGTGCGCATGTACAACTGCGGGCCGACGGTCTACACCTACGCCCACATCGGGAACTTCCGCGCCTTCCTGCTGGCCGACCTCATCCGCCGGCTCTGCGAGTTCCGCGGCCTCGAGGTGCGCCAGGTGATGAACATCACCGACGTCGGTCACATGACGGTCGATACCGACGACGCCGGCGAGGACAAGATGGAGAAGGCCGTCCGCCAGGAGGGCAAGTCCGCCTTCGACATCGCCCGCTTCTACGAGGCGGCCTTCCTCGCCGACCTGGACGCTCTGGGCATCCAGCGCGCCCAGGTCTACCCCCGCGCCAGCGACCATGTCGCCGAGATGATCGAGCTCGTCGCCGCGCTGCTCGAGAAGGGCATCGCCTACCAAGCGGGAGACGCCATTCTCTTCGACATCTCGAAGTACCCGGAGTACGGCCGGCTCTCCCACAAGCGCCTGGAGGACCTGCAGGCGGGCGCCGGCGGCAGGCTGACGGGCGAGATGCTCGACCAGAAGCGTAACCCGGGCGACTTTCGCCTCTGGAAGGTCGACCCGGCGCACGTGCTGCAGTGGGACTCGCCCTGGGGCCGCGGCTATCCCGGGTGGCACCTCGAGTGCTCGGTCATGGCACGCAAGTACCTGGGCGACACGCTCGACATCCACACCGGGGGCGAGGACAACATCTTCCCCCACCATGAGAGCGAGCGGGCGCAGATCGAGCCCGTCACCGGCAAGCCCTTTGTGCGCTACTGGCTGCACACGCGGCACCTGATGGCCGAGGGCACGAAGATGTCGAAGTCTCTCGGGAACTTCTACACCGTGCACGGGCTGATGGAGGAGGGCTTCGACCCGATCGCCATCCGCTACCTGCTGATCTCGACCCACTACCGCGCCCCGGCCAACTTCACCAAGGAGGGGCTGAAGGGAGCCTGGGAAAGCGTCGTGCGCATCCGCCAGTTCGTTCGCCGGATGGAGGAGGCGGCAGGAGGCCCGGGCGGCGCCTCCGGCAGCGGCGCCGCACCCACCTCCGGCACGGCGGCCGCCCCCGAGGCCGCGGCCGGCGGAGCGCCCGAGGGCTCGATCGCGCCGGCGCTCTCCGACTTCGAGCAGACCTTCGGCGAGGCCGTCGACGACGACCTGAACATGTCGAAGGCCTTCGCGGCGGTCTTCGACTTCATGCGCGAGGTCAATCGCCTCGAGCCGACGGGCGGGGAGGCCCGCCGCGCGGCCGAGGCGATCCGCCGGGCGGACAGGATCCTCGGCCTGTTGGCGGAGGAGAAGGCGGGCGAGGAGGACGCGGCGATCGACGCCCTCGTCGCCGAGCGCCAGGCGGCGAGGAAGGGGCGGGACTTCGCGCGCTCCGACCAGATCCGCGACGAGCTGGCCACGCGGGGCATCGTTCTGGAGGACACGCCGCAGGGACCGCGCTGGTACCGGAAGTAGCGGCGGCGAAGGGCCCTCAGGCCGCCCGCGCCTCCCTCGGCGCCAGCGCCGCGGCGGCGATCCTCCCCAGCGGCAGCACTCGGCCCGCCGCGCCGCGCCCGATCGCCTCGCGCGGCATCCCGAAGACGACCGAGGTCGCCTCGTCCTGGGCGATCGTCCGCGCTCCGGCGCGGCGCAGGCCAAGGAGCCCCTCCGCCCCGTCGGCGCCCATGCCGGTCAGGATGATCCCCACGGCGCGATCGCCGATCGTCTCGGCCAGCGAGTCGAAGAGCACCTCCACGCTCGGCCGCTGGAAGTGGACCCGCGGCCCGCGACGCAGCCTCACTCGGCAGCGCTCCTCGTTCCCGAGCAGCGTCATGTGCCAGTCGCCGGGGGCGACGAGCGCGAGCCCCGGCGCGAGGAGATCGCCGTCGGCCGCCTCGCGCACGCACATCGCCGCGATCTGGTCCAGACGCTGCGCAAAGGCGCTGGTGAAGCCGGGGGGCATGTGCTGGACGATGAGCGTAGCCGGCGCAGCGGCCGGGAAGAGGCGCAGGATCTCGGCGACGGCGCGCGTGCCGCCGGTCGAGGCGCCGATGGCGACGACGCTCGGGAGCGGCGCGTCGACGCCGAGGGGGCCCGAGGCGTTCGCCGGCTCCGCATCGGCGTTCATCCTCGCCGAGCCCCGTCCCGGCAAGCCGTCATCCGCGGAGGCCCCGCGAGCCGCCGCGGCGCCGCCGTCCGGGCCGGGCGGCGCCAGCTTGCGCACGTCGATCATCGCCGCGCACTTGATCGCCCGCGTCAGCCGCGCGGCGAGGTCCCCCACCGCATAGGCGCTCTCCGGCTTGCCGATGACGTCGATGGCGCCCAGCTCCAGCGCCTGCAGCGCCAGCCTGCTGCCGTGCGGCGTGTGGGAGCTGACCACGATCACCGGCAGCGGATGGTGGGCCATGAGCTTGCCCAGGAAGGTGATGCCGTCCATGCGCGGCATGTCGAGGTCGAGCGTCAGCACGTGGGGGCGCAGCCGGGCGATCATCTCCCGCGCGGCGTAGGGGTCGGGCGCCGCGCCGACGACTTCGATCTCGGGATCGCGCCCCAGTTGCCGGGTCAGGGCGTGGCGGACGACCGCCGAGTCGTCGACGATGAGCAGGCGGATCATGGCGCGGTCAGGCCACGCGCGAGTGCCGCGCGGCGACCTGCATGCGCACCAGCAGCGCGTGGCCCCCGGTCTGCAGCCAGGCGTCGACGCCCGCGCCGTCGCCCTCGAGCGGCGCCAGCCGCCGGCAGGCCCTCGGGGCGCCGAGCCGGAAGAGCGGCTCCTGCCCGGCCAGCTCCGCCAGCAGGTTGCCGCAGATCACATTGAGCGTCTCCATCATGGCGTCGACGAAGGTCTCGTCCACCTCCGGCGCATCGAGCTCCTGGCCGAGCATGTTGGCCGCAAGCTGGCGGGCGACCTCATCCGGCGCCCAGATCTCGACATAGCCGCGCGCCGGTCCCGAGAAGGCGACCCGCGCCCCGCTGGCCGGCCAGCTCTCGACTTCCGGCGGGTCGCGGCGCAGCGGCTCGACGAACAGGTAGGCGGCCTCGGCGAGCACGCGCGCCGCCACGCGCTCAAGCAACCCTTGGGTCGGCTTCATCGGTCGTCTCTCCCGGGGCATCGCCCCAGAGGTCCCGCAGCGCGTCCCGAACCCTCTCGGGCCGGAAGGGCTTGTGGATGTAACCGCTCACCCGCAGGGCGCGCAGGGTCCCCAGCCTCCCGGCGCCGCCCTCGGAAGTCAGGACCACGACCGGCACGCGCCGCAGGCGCGGGTCGGCCAGCAAGCGCTCGATCAGGGCGACGCCGCCGAGGCGCGGCATGTGGATGTCGGTCAGGATCGCGTCGCAGGGATGCGCCTGCAGGTGCGCCCAGGCCTCCTCCCCGTCGGCCGCCTCGGCGATGTCGGCGATGCCGAGGCGGGCCAGCTCGAGGGCGCGGCGCACGACGCGGCGCGTCGTGCGCGAGTCGTCGACGATCAGAACGCTCCGGCCCGCCGGAAGATCCTGCCGAGGCTGCTCATCCATCCCCTGTCCCCCTTCGGCGACGGCGCGCCCTGCCGCGCCGCCGCGCACGATCCGCGCCCTCCTGCGCCGCCGCGCACGATCCGCGCCCTCCTGCGCCGCCGCGCACGATCCGCGCCCGAGGCGCGGCTACTTGTACATCGCCTCGATCTCCGGCAGGAAGGTCTGCACCTCGGCGCAGAGCGCCTCGAAGTCCTCGCGCCCCAGCCCGAGCCGCTCGGTGGCCCCGGTGTCGCCGGCCAGGTTCATCCCTTCGTTGCCCAGGCCGCAGCCGATCGTCTTGGCGACCAGATTGCAGATGCGCACGGCGTCGCTGGCCGCTCCGGCCTCGGCATCGACGTCGTGATGAGCGCCGACGGCGCGGGCGATCTCTTCTCCCATGTTCCAGACCTCGGTGACCCGCGCGCCGACCGTGGCGTGGGTGAATCCGAGGATCTCCTGCTCGGCCTGGCTGTAGGTGAGGCCGTGATTGCCGATCAGGTGCGCGATCGCCTTCAAGTGCGGCGAGTCGAGGTGGCGCGCCAGGACGAGCTTGCCGATGTCGTGCAGCAGCGCGGCGGTGAAGGCGACCGGCGGCACGCGCGTGGTCGCCATCGAGGTCAGGATGTCGGCCGCCATGGCCGCGGCGACCGAGTGCCTCCAGAGCTCCTCCTTGCCGTAGCCGTACTGCGGCAGGGCCTGCATCATCTGCGAGCGCACGTGGGCGGTGACGGCGATCTCGAGCACCTTGGGGATGCCCAGGCGCACGACCGCGTCGCGCACCTGCGCGATGCGATAGCGGGCGCCGCCCATCGGGGAGTTGGCGTAGCGCAGGATGTTGGCCGTCAGCCCCTGGTCGTAGCGGATGATCGTCACCGCCTCGTTGATGTCGGCCTCCCAGTCGCGGGCGATCTTAGCCAGCTTGGCCGCAGCCGCGGGCAGCGGATCGAGGAGGTCGATGTCCTGAACGACTTGATTGAGAGTGATCACAGCTCCATCTCCCGTCCTTGGTACTTGACCCAAGCGCGTCCGCTGCCGATCTCGAGCGTGAGCGTGCGCGAGAGCGTTCCCCCGACATGCTCGCGATCGATCAGCAGGCGGTTCTTCCAGCAGATCTGGCGCGCGATGGTCTGATTGCGCTTGCCGATGGCGAAGAAGTCGTTGGCGTCGATCAACTGCGCCCCGCCGGCCATGACGACACGCAGCCGCGCGGCCTGGGCGCCCAGAACCCAGGCCTCCTGCAAGAAGGCGGGGATGCCGGCGTCGCCGAACATGGCCGGATTGCGTTCGGCCTTCCCGGGATTGACCGAGGAGGCGGGCAGCATGAAGTGGATGATGCCGCCGACGCCCGCGCGGGCGTCGTGGACGGCCAGCCCGATGCACGAGCCGAGCGCGTGAGTGACCACGCGATCGCCCGGCCTGTCGGAGAGCTTCATGTCGGCGACGCCGACGATGAGCACCCGGGCGGGCTGCGGCTCGGCGGCTGGGTTCGGCACCGGCGCCCCCCGTTCAGGCGGCCGCGTCGCCCGGGCGGAGCAGCCCCCCCGCGGCGAACAGGCCCTCGACATCCAGGAGGATCGTCACTCGGTTCCCGCCGCGGGCCAGACCGCGGACGAAGGGCAGATCGGCCTGCGATCCGAAGACCGGAGCGGGCGCGATCTCGTCGGCGGAGACGGCGACCACCTCGCAGACTCGGTCGACGACCAGTCCGGTCGGCTCGCCGCGCACCTCGGCGATGACGATGCAGGTCTCCGGGCCCGCGTCGACCGGAGGCAGCGCGAAGAGCCGGCGCAGGTCGACGATCGGGATCACCCGGCCTCGCAGGTTGATGACCCCGAGCAGGCAGGAGGGGGCTCCGGGCACCGGGGTGATGGGGATCAGGGCGATGATCTCGCGCACGGCCAGGACATCGAGCCCGTAGGTCTCGTCGCCCAGTCCGACGGCGAGGTACTGGCCCGGAGCTGCGCCCGCGAACGCTCCGCCGGCGTCGTTCGCGCCGCGCGCGAGGCCCACGGGAGCTGCGCCGGCGTCGTTCGCGCCGCGAAGGGAGCCTTCGACCGCGCCGGCCGATCTATCCGCGCCGCTCGCCGGCGGGCGCGCCGCCGGTCCGGCCGCTTCCTGCCGCGGCGCCGAAGCCTCGCCGCCGCTCAGTCCGCGCCGGACCGCGGCCATGCCCTCGTCGAAGGGCAGGTCGCGGAGGATGACCAGGTCGAGCGTGCGCAGCGCCCGGCGCGCCCGCCCGCCGAGGCCTTGATCGTCCTCGTCGCCGGAGGCCAGCACCTCGAGCGCCGCCCGCAAGCGCCCCAGGGACCCGAAGTCCCGGGGCTCGACCTTTCCGGCCAGCTCGACCGCGGCGCGCCAGCGCAGTTCGAGGTCGGCGAGTTCCATCTCCCCCTTCGCCTTTCCCTGGGCTCACGGAGCGGGTGTCCGACGGGCATCAAGCCCTACAGGTTAGGTTTACGGCCGCCGCCGGAGGGGACTTGAGCGCCGGAGTCGCGGAGGCCGCGCCGCCGGCGTCCAGTGGCGGCCCGTGGCCGGGGCGCGGGCCGCAGCCGGGGCCCGGGCCACAGCCGATCCCATGGGAGGCTCTCATCTCCGGCCGTCGCCGGGCTTCACTTCGCGCCCCGGCGTGGCGAAAGAAGGGGTAGGGGATTGGATTGTGGCCCGAGGATTCCGGGTCGAGCAGCCGGGGCCGGCGTGAAGCGCGGTCCGCGGGCCCCTCGGTGTCGCTTCGCGATCATGCCCGGCGGGCAAGCCAGGGGCGTGCCGGTTCAGAGGGCGATGAGGAGGCCGGGAGCAGGATGGGGTCAACTCGCCGCCGAAGGGGTCAACTCACGGCCGGCGGAGGGGTTGCCTCGGGTGACCCGGAGATGTCGGTCCACAATCAGGGGCTTTCCCCGAGTCGCCTGCACCTTCGCGGAGGGCCCATGCCGCTCAAGCTGATGACGGTCGACGACAGTGCCACGATCCGGCGCATCGTCGCTTCCTGCGCCGCCGGGCTGGCGCCGGAAGTCGAGGTGCTCGAGGCCGAGCATGGACAGCGATGCCTCGACCTCGTCGCCCGGAGCCGGCCCGACATCATCATCCTCGACATCAACATGCCGGTGATGGGCGGCGAGGAGTGCCTGCGGCGACTGAAGGAAAACCCCGAGACGGCCGCCATTCCGGTCGTCATGCTGACGACCGAATCGGAGAAGGCGGTCGTCCTGCGCATGCTGCGCATGGGGATCGCCCAGTTCATGATCAAGCCCTTCACGCGCGAGGAGTTCGGCGAGAAGGTCGGCGCGGTGCTCGAGCAGCACGGCCTGGCGGAGCTGATCGGGCCGCTGCCGCTACTGCCGCCGGGCGAGTACCTGCTCGTCGTCGAGGACAAGCCCAAGGTGATCGAGCAGATCCGAGCCGGAGCGCCGGAGGCCTGGGGGATCGTCGCGACCGCGGATCCGAGGGAGGCGCTGCGCATCCTCGGCGCGCGAGCCCCGATCGCGGTCGTCGCGAACCTCGGCCTCGGGCCCGAGAAGGTGTTCGAGATGTTCGCCCACATGAGGCGCACGCCCGAGCGCCAGGGCGTGCGCTACGTCGCCTCCTGCCTGCGCACGAACGAAGACCTTCAGGCCCGCGCCCGCGCCCACGGCTACCTCCAGCTGCTGCTCAAGCCCTTCACTCCGGAGGAGATGGAGGCGCTTCTGCGCGGCTGGCGGCGGGCCGACGTGCGCGCCACGCCGAGCGGCGACGCTTATGTGATCCAGGCCGCGCGCGGCCGCTTCTCGGAGCAGGCCGATGCGCTCCTCGCGGCGATCGACCGGGCGGCCGAAGAGGGCTTCGTCAAGATCCTCGTCGAGCTGAGCCCCGTGGATCAGGCCGACCAGGAGAGGGCAGCCATGTGGAAGCTGATCGCCGACCACGCCTCCGCTCTCGGGGTGCGGGCGATCTACGTCACACGGCTGGAGAAAGTGCGCACCTGGCTGCGGGCCGGCGCCGAGACGCGCGGGCTCCCGGTGGTCGCGGAAGTGACCGAGGGGCTGGCGGCGCTCGCCGCCTAGCTCGGTCCGCGGAGGGCGGCGTGCTGGAGCTCGTGTCGGAAGCCGCGCTCGTCGGCGCGGCCGACGTCTTCGAGATGATGGCCCGGGTGCGCCCCGCGGCCACCGAGGCGCCCGGACCCCGGGTGCAGGGGACCTGGGTGTCGGGGATCGTCGGCCTGGGCTCCGAGAGGATCAGGATCTCGCTCGTCGTCCACTTCCCGCTGGAGTTGGCGCGCGATCTGACCGCGCGTCTGCTCGGCGACCCGCGGGGCGCGCGCGGGGAGAACGGGCACCTCGTGCGCGACGCCGTGGGGGAGATCGCCAACATGATCGCCGGCCGGGTGAAGAGCCGGGTCGGCAGCGATCGCCATCCTCTGGCCGTCTCGCTGCCCGCGGTCGTCGAGGGGCGCGAGTTCGCCATCGCCCAGGGAGGGCGGGCCGAGCGCTTCAGCTACCGGCTGCAGTTCCCTTCCGGCGCCTGCTGGCTCGAGGGCGCCGTCTTCGCTCCGGAGCGGCGGCCGCCCAATGGTCCGTAGCGCGCCGCCCGGCGATTGACATCCAGTCGCGCGCCGCCGACACTGACCCGGCGTGGCGCGCAACCGGGCGGGGCGCATGACGGACGGATCCTCCGACAGCCTCTTCGTTCCCAGCCTCCGGCACGACCCCGCACGCGGCCGGCTCGTGGGCAGCGTGAGACTGAGGGTGCGCTACGCCGAGTCGGACCGCATGGGGATCGTCTACAACGCCCACTACCTGACCTGGTTCGAGATCGGCCGCACCGAGCTCCTGCGCAGCGCCGGAAAGCCCTACCGCGCCGTCGAGGAGGCGGGCCTGCTGCTGCCGCTCGTCGAGGCGGCGCTCCGCCTGCGGGCGCCGGTGCGCTACGACGACCTGATCCAGGTAGAGACCTGGGTCGAGACGCTGCGCTCCCGCTCGATCGTCTTCGCCTATCGCATCGTTCACGACCGGGCCCTCATCGCCGAGGGAACCACGACTCACGCCTGCGTGCGTGCGGCCGACAATCGGGCGACCACATTCCCCGAGAGGCTGCGCGAGGCCCTGCTCGGCCTGACCTGCTGAGTCTCCCGCGCAAACGCACCCGAACCCACGCAACCGAGCGGGGAAACCACGCCCCACAGGAACGCCGGGGCCGAGAGGCAGAATCGGGCCCTCGCGCCGAAAAAAACCCTCTCTCCGAGGCCAAAAAACTTCGCCGGCGGATGTTGAAAACCAGTCGTAAGTTCCGGCTTCGGTGTCTGGCCCCGGCCGGAGGCGTCCTTGACAGGGTGTCCTGGTTCTGGGAAAGATGGCTCCGTCGGCGGGATGGATGAGGGGCTGCATCAGGGCTGATTCTGCGTGGGTTCGTCCGTCCAGGGGCAGGCCGGGCGCTGAGGTCCGGCCGGCAAGTCCCGCAATTGCAGGACACTGTGAGTCCGGGAGGGTTCGCGAAGAGCCGGCCCTCCGGCCGCGGAAACGCAGCGCAACGGCGCGGCGCCAGGCAGCGGAGGAGGCGCTGGTCCGGTCGTGCCGGGGCTCGGGGAGTGCCTGCAGAAAAGATGTGGAGAAACTCCCGAGGTTTTCCACAGAGAGCGCGGGGCTTGTGGATTATAATCCCGTGAGGGGTGAAGCAAGGCAGGGAGCTCATGACCACAAGGACAGCGTTGTACTCGGAGCCGGGGGCCGAGCAGGGGCCGGTTGCGGTCTCCGAGGGGGCAGGGAAGCACCTTGACGAGGCGGCGCGCGCCGTCGCGTCCGCGCATCCGTCGGCCGGACCGATCCTGCAACTCCTCCAGACCCGCGTCGACCGCGCGCTGGAGTGCGACACGCCAGACCTCCTGATCGGCACACTGGCGGCCGTGGCCGCGCAGCGGCCGGCCATGGAGTCGGCGGGCCTGAAGACCCATGCCTTCCGCGAGCTGCGCCAGGGCCTCGGGTCCGCCTCGGCGCGGCGCAAGGCATGGACCTGGACGCGCATCTGCGCCTCGCGGCCCGAGGCGGAGGCGCGCGAACTGGCTTGCGCGCTGCTAGACACCTTCTGGCGGGATCACCGCAAGGAGGTGGAGCGCATCGCGCTCAACCTGGCCCGGGACGAGGATCGCGAGGTCCGCCTCTACGCGGCGAGCACGATCGCGCGCATCATCCGGTCGAGTTTCCGGGCCAATGTCCGCTACTTGCGCGCCTGGAGCCGGCACGCCGACCCGTCCGTGCGCCGCCAGGTGATCATCGCCACGGTCGCGGTGGCCGACGAGGAGCATCCCGAGTGGGCCCGGCTGCTGCTCGACATGCTCGAGCCCCACCTCTCCGACCGGGATCCCTACATCCGCCGCAACCTCGGCCCCTTCGCTCTCGGGCAGGGCATGCTGCGGGTCTATCCTCAGGAGACGCTGGACCGGCTGGAGAAGTGGCTCCAGTCCGACAACGAGATCGTCCGCTGGAATGTCGCCATGGCGTTCACGGCGCCGATCGGCGCGCTGGCCCTGGAGCGGGGGCTGGAGATCCTGCGCCTCCTGGCGGCCGACCCGCGCCGGTTCGTCTGGGGCGCCGCGGCGCTGGCGATCAAGAACCTGGCCACGCTGCGGCCGCGCCGCGTGCGGCCCGTGCTGAGGCAGTGGATGAAGGACCCCGCGTTGCGCGTCGCCGTGTCGACGGCGCTCAACGCTTCGGTGCGCTGATCCCTCCGCGGCCCCGCCGGCCCGCCGCTTGACAGACGCGGCGAGGCCCCCGAAGCTCTTCTCGGTGGGGCTCGTCGCGCGCCCGGGGCCGTGCGGCGCGGGCCGCCGGGCCGGCGCCGTGGCGCGCCGGGCCGGGAGTGCGGGGAACGCGAAGCCGGCGCGGTGAAGCGAGGCCGGCGCCTTGGATGGCGAGGCCCGCGCCGGGAACGAGAAGCCGAGCGTTGAAGACGCGCGACCGGGCAGGTGATCGTACACGGGGAGAAGGAATGGCCAGAGCAGGCATGGATGTCCACTACCTCCGCTTCCACCTCCACCGGGATACCGACGGACTTCTGACCCCGACGCAGCGCGCCGGAGCCGCACCGGCCGATCTGCCGCAGCCCGCGGAGCTGCGCGACCTCCTCCAGCTCATGGCGGCGCGCGGGGCCTGCAAGGTACGCCTGGTAGGCGACGACCCGGGGCGGCGCGCCGATCTCGGCGACCTGGTTGCGATGCTCTCCGGGTTGGAGGGCGTGGGCGAGGTGGCCCTGACCACTCAGGGGGACGGCCTGCGCGGGAGAGTCTCCGACCTCTCTCGCGCTGGGCTGCGCAGCGTGAACTTCAACCTCGACACGCTGCGCCCGGAGCGATACGCGGCGCTCGCGGGCGGGGACGGCGACGGCGGCGCGGGCCGCGCAGGCCGCACGGCGGCGGCGGGCCGAGAGGGCCACGCGGCGGCGGGCCGAGAGGGCCACGCGGCGGCGGGTCGAGAGGGCCACGCGGCGGCGGGCCGAGAGGGCCACGCGGCCGTCTGGGAGGCGCTGGAGGAGGCGCTCGGAGCCGGGGTGCGTGTGAAGATCAACTGCGTGCTGCGGGCCGGCGTCAATCTCGACGAGGTCGACGACTTCGTCGCCCTCACCCAGGACCGTCCGATCGAGGTGCGCTTCGTCGAGTGGAACGCCTCGAACGGACAGCTCGCGGCGCCGGAGGACTTCGTGCCGACCAGCGCGGCCCTGGCGCTGATCAAACCCGCGCTCGTGCATCGCGAGTCCGAGCCCTTCGCCGGTCCGGCGCTTCGCTTCGAGGTGCCCGGCCACATCGGGGGCCTGGGTTTCATCGCCAATGTGACCGATCACTTCTGCGCCGACTGCAACCGTCTCACGCTGACGGACCGGGCGGATCTGGCCAGCTGCATCTTCGGCCGCGGCATCCACCTGCTGCGCCTGCTGCGCTCGACCGCCGGGATCGAGAGCGTGGACGCGATGATCGACCGGGTCGTCCGGCGCAAGATGTCGCTGGGGGCGCGCCTGAACGGCTGGGACACCCCGGGCGCGGCGCTGCCGGCGACGCTGTCGTAGGCCCTCGGCCACGGGGACCCGCGCGTGAAAGCGATCCAGATCGTCGGCCGCAAGAAGTCCGGGAAGACCAGTCTCGTCGTCCGCCTGCTGCCGCTGCTGCGTGCCCATGGCCTGCGGTTGGCCACGGTCAAGCACAGCGGCCACCCGCACGCCCTCGACCGCGAAGGCAGCGACTCGTGGCTGCATCGCCAGGCGGGCGCCGAGGCGACGCTGGCGGTGACGGCCGCGGCGGTCTCGTTCCACTTCGACATCCCGGAGACGGAAGACCGGACGCAGGCGCTCGTCGAGCGCTACCTGGGCGAGCACGATCTCGTGCTGATCGAGGGTTGGGCGGGCCGCGCGGGCGCGAAGATCGAGGTGGTCCCCGCGGGCAAGGATGGGCGAGCGAAGATGCCGCGCTTCCTGGACGGCGGCGAGCTGCTGGCGGTCGTGCTCGCGCCCGGCCTGCGACCCAGTCCGGAGGACGTCGCCCCGTGGGGGGAGTTGCAGCCCGCGGGCGCGTGGGCGCCGGCAGCAGCGGGCTCGGCGCTGACGGACGCCGCGGGGGCCAAGGCCGCGCCGGACGCCGGGGGGGCCAAGGCCGCGCCGGACGCCGGGGGCGGGGGCCCCATCGGGGCGGGCCCCGCGCGTCGCTCGGCCGGCGCGCCGGTGCCCTGCTTCCTGTGGGAAGACGCGGTCGCCGTGGCGCGGTTCATCCTCGACCGGCACGAGTCCTGAAGCGCCCCGGGCCTGTGCGCCGACCGCGCGCAGCGCGCTTGCGCCATCTCCGACGCCGCCCTACGGCGCCGTGATCAGCCCTCCGTCGATCACGATCGTCTGCCCGGTGAGGTAGCTGTTGTCCGTCGAGACGAGGAAGGCGACCAGCCGGCCAAGCTCGACCGGGTCCCCCTGGCGGG
>Ga0194112_10005794_pt1 | contig 16523 bp, 13 predicted proteins | sample TA2MahC400mmetaG_FD_146191 | JGI IMG/M metagenome (GOLD analysis project Ga0194112, IMG submission 146191) | Freshwater microbial communities from Lake Tanganyika, Tanzania - TA2015016 Mahale Deep Cast 400m | ecosystem: Environmental > Aquatic > Freshwater > Lake | place: Tanzania: Lake... | reverse complement strand
GCGGCGAGGCGGGCGCGCAGCACCGGCAGCAGGGTCACGAGGTCCGGTCGCTGGGGGTAGGCCACGACTTCCAGGCGCAAGGGCACACCGGCGTTGCGCCGCAGACCACCGTCGAGCCGCCAGCCGGCCTGCTCGAGCAGCGCCGCCGCGTTCGCCGGATCGAACGGCCGGGGCGACTTGCCGGCGAACGGGAACTCCGGAGCGTACGCCCCGGTCGCCGGCAGACCGCCGGTCAGCGCCCGGACAAGCTCGGATCGATCGATCGCGAGATCGATCGCGCGGCGCACCCGCACATCGCCCAGCGCGGGTCGAGTCGTGTTGAGCCATGCCATGTACTGGTAGCTCACCGGAAAGGACTTCACCGTCAGCCCGTCGCTGCGCTGCAGACGGGAGACGGTCTCGGCCGGCACATTGAAGGCCAGATCGATCTCGCCTGCCTGCGCGGCAAGCGCCATCGCCTGGGCATCGGGGAAGCGGCGAATCTCGATCGGCGGCAGGTCGGCGCTGGCGGGGTGATGCGGGTTGGGCGCGAGCCGCAGCCGGCGATCGGCTTCAAAGGCGGCCACCGCCCAAGGTCCGGTGAAGTGCATTGCGTCGCCGTCGCGCCGATAGACCGCGAACACCCATTCAGCGAGCAGCACGGCCGCCGAGGGAATCGCGCGTTCACTGCGAAGCCGAAGCGCGAGGTCGCCGTCGGTCTCGAAGGCGATGCTTCCCGCGCTCGCGCGCGCCGCGGCGTTTTCGCTGACTGTCCGGCTCAACGCCTCGGCGACCGCTCGGGCGGTGACCGGCGTGCCGTCGGAGAAGAGGCGCCCCGCCTTCAGCATGACCGTCCATGTCCGATCATCGATCCGCGCCACACTGTCGGCGAGCTGCGGCTCCAGCCGGCCGTTCTGATTCATCGTGAACAGTTTCTCGGCGACCCCGTGGCTCACCAGTGCCCATCCGGCGGAACCGCGCGCCGGGTCGAGGCCAGCCGACAGAAAGGTCTGGCCGACGACCAGCGGCTCGCGCGCTCTGACGGGGAAAGAAAGGACCGTAGCCGCGAGGGCGCCGAGGGCAAGCGAACGGCGACGCATCATGGCTAGTCTCCCAGTCGGTCGGTGGGGCTGCGTGGCCCGGCAGGGAATGAGCGGCGCGACACGACCAGATCGTGCGACGAGTCGAGCGGCGGCACGCGACCCAGGATGCCGGTGCGCATGGAGGCCGGCCGCTGCGGCCGCGTGAGGTAGCCCTCGGGCTCGGTCAGCCACAAATCGATCGTTCGCAACACGTCGGCGGCATGCAGGCCGGGCGCCAAGTCGCCGAAGACGTAGGCATAGCGCGCCGGATCGGAGAGGGAGATCACGCACGGCCGCAGGCACTGGCTCATGCAATGCACCCGACGAAAGACGATGGGGTGGGCAAGCGCACCGCGCTCAAGTTCGGCCTCCATCTCGTGCGCGAGCATGGCGCCGGGGCGCTCCGCGTCGGGCCCGGTCCAACCGGGCGGCCGACAGCGCGTGCACACTGAGAGCGTGGCGTGGCTGCTCATGCGCGGCTTACCTCCGGATGGAGTGGGAGCAAACGGCGCGCGACATTCGCGCGGCCAAGCGGGCGCCGGAACGTCACGAGGCGATCAGGAGACGCAGAAGGGGCAGACACTGTTATGTTATAATGTATCACTTAATGATCGATCAAGGTCCGCTGGCCGGTGTGGATAGCCCCGTGCCGATTGATCGGCTGTGGGACCGACCACACCTCAACCTCGTTGGCCGTTGGTCCGCTCGCTACGCGATGCTGGATATTGTGCTTGGACAGTTGGCGTGACGCCGGCTCAGGAACGCGCCGGCAGTCTCGGGAGGGGTTACTCGGCGGCGATCGAGGAGTTGTCGACGGTGGCGGCGACTGGCGCGATGGGCAGCGTGAAGCGGAAGCGCGCGCCCTTGCCCTCGAGGTTCTCGGCCGAGATGGTGCCGCCCATCTGGCGCACGATCTCGTAGCTGATCGACAGGCCCAGGCCCGTGCCCTTGCCGCCGGGCTTGGTGGTGAAGAACGGCTCGAACAGGCGCGGCAGGACCTTGGGCGGAATGCCGGGGCCATTGTCCTCGATATCGACGACGACACCCGAACCGTCGGGCTTCGGGTAGGCATGGACGCGGATCGTGGGCGGCGCGTCGCCGGGCTTCTCGAGCATGGCGTCGCGGGCGTTGAGCACCAGGTTGATCACCACCTGCTGCAGGCGGTTGGCGTGGCCCAGGACCTGGCCGCAGGCCTCGTCGAGCCGCAGCTCGATGGCGACGCTGGCCAGGCGCAATTGCTCGTGGACCAGGTCCGCGGCGCCGCGCAGGGCGTCGGGTACAGAGAACGGTGTCGGCTGATCGTCGGGCTTGCGCGCGAAGATGCGCAAGTCGCGGATGATAGTCGAGGCGCGTTCGGTCTGGTTGGCGATGCGCTCGAGCTTGCGCCCGGTGAACTCGCGTAGTTCGGCCGGCACTGCGCCAGGCTCGGCGAGCTGGAACTCCTCGTTCAGGGTCTCAGCGGCGAGACGGATCACCGCAAGCGGCTGGTTGATCTCGTGCGCGATGCTCGAGGCCATCTCGCCCAGGGTCGCCAGGCGCGAGGCGTCGAACAGGCGAACCTCCGCGGCGCGGCGCATCGTCTCGTCGACGCCCAGCAGCACGAGGTGGCGCATGCGGCCGTCCTCGGCGTAGTCGGCCTGCGCGGTAACGCGGATGATGCGCTTCTCTTGTCGGGTGTCGGTCAGGGTGACGTCAAACTCGACCGGCGCCCGCGCGCCATCGGCCGTGGCGAAGGTGTCGACCACGCGGATATCGGGCGGGCAAGGGATGACGAGGTCGAGCGGCTGGCCGACGACATCCTCGTGGCTGAGCCCGGTGAGCGCCAGGAAGCCGCTATTTGCCATGGTGACGCGGCCGGCGCGGTCGACCAGCAGGATCAGCGCGCCGCTCGAATGCACGATCGAGCTCAGCCGGCTCATCTCGTTGCGCAGCTGCAGGACGAGGTGGTGCTGCTTGTGGATGTCGCGGATCACGCCGGAGATGGCGCTGTTGCCGGCCTCGTCGGGCTCGCCGGCGCCCAGCCTGATCTCGACGAAGCGGGCGGAGCCGTCGGTTCGCACGGCGCGGCAGACGACGGTGAGCGGCGCGCCGCGCGGGTGCACGCTGCGCATGGCGCGGCGCACCTTGTCGTGGTCCTCCTCGTGGATCAGCGAGAAGATGTCGCGGCCGTGGAGGCTGTCGGGGGCGTGGCCCAGGAAGCGGGTGACGCGGGCGCTGATGTAGGTGATGTTGCCGGCGCGGTCGCAGGAGAAAACCACGTCGGCCAGTGAGTTCACCAGGCTCTCGTAGCGCCGGCGGCTGGACTGCAGCTCGTTCTCGCGGCGCTTCAGCGGCGTGATGTCGAGCTGCATGCGAACGCGCCCGCCGCTGCCCATGCCGACGCCGAAGTTGCGCTGCCAGGATCCGTCGGTCGCGGGCGAGTCGTAGGGCTCGTCGGCGTGGGAGCTCTCAACCAGGAGCTGGCGCGTCGCTGCCCAGTCGTGGTCGGGCCGCTTGGCTCGCTCCTGCTCGATCAAGTCGTCGAGCAGCTCGGTGAAGGTGCGGCCAAGCGCGTGCGGGCCGACGATCGCGCCGTTGAGCTCGACCGAACGGCGATTGTAGAGAATGAGGCGGTCGTCGCGATCGAACAGGCCGAACGACACCGGCAGCGTGTCGATGGCCTCGAGCAGCAGGCGCGTGGTCGAGGAGGCGCGCGCGCGTTCGGCATTGGTCGCCAGCGTGCGTTGGCCAAGCAGCATCAGAGTGATGCCCAGCAGCACGCTCAGCGCGATGGCGCCGGCGACGTACCGCGACTGGTGCGCGGCGACCGAGCCATTGATGGGGCCGAGATCGAAGCCGACGGAGACGATGAGCGGCAAGCCATCGAGGCGGTGATAATACGAGAGGCTTTGGCGGTCAGAAGTATCGCGCCGTAGGCGGCCGCTGGAGGCGCTCTGTTCGGCGTCGACAAGATCGGGCGCCCTGGTGGCGGCGCTCAGTGCGGCCTCCAAGGCGTAAGATCGCGCGCGCAGCAGGCCGTCGGTGCCGACCAACTCGATGTGTCCGCCGGGAGCGAGTTTCAGGCTGCGCCAGGACTCGGCGAAGTACGCGGGGTCGACGGCTGCTACGACGATGCCCAGTAGCCTGCCGTCGGCGTCGCGCACCGCGCGCGAGATAAACACTGACCATTTGCCGCTGATCTGGCCGATGATCGGCTGGCTGATCAAAAGACCCGTGTCGGGCGAGCGCAGATGCGGGGCGATGTGGCCGCGGGCCGACAGATCCGGCCCGTCGGCGATCGGGCCCTCGTGGGTCTGCACGAGCCGACCCCGCTCATCGATGAGGCCGAGCATGACGACCTGGCCAAGCGAGACCGCGCCCTCTTCGACCAGCGCCCGCACCGATACACCGCCGCTGTCGCGACGCACTTCACGGGCGACATATCGCAGACGCTCCTCGACATTGGCGAATGTGCGCTGCACGTGCTCGCTGACGATCGCGGTTAGGCCCTCAGCGTCACGAAAGGCCGTTTCGTGCGCCTCGAGATGGCCGGAGTCGATGAGCTTTTTGGTGCCGAATGCGATGGTGCTGATCATCAGCACGGCGATCAGCAGCACCAGGCGTAGCTCGCGGACGAGAGCCCACAGCCCGAGCGAGTTCGTGTCGTTCAGCGCGGGCGCAAGAAAGCGCTGGGCATATTCGACCGAAAGCGCCGTGGCCTCGCGGTCTGGCGCGGGCGAACGGCTGTCAGTCATGGCCATGACCTGTCTCTTTCGTCGCAGGGAAGCGGCCGTTACGGGTCCTTACCCGCGATATCGCGGCGAGGCGCGCCCGCCTGGATGGCGCGGTTGAGTTCGGAGAGGCTGAACGGCTTGAGCAGCACATGCTCCGCGCCCGACGCCTGGGCCTGGTCGATGCCTTCCTGGTCGAGATGGCCGGTCATCGCCACGCGACGTAGCGCGTTCGGGCCGCCGGCGCCGGCGGAGCGCAGCAGGTCCAAACCGCTGCCGCCGGGCAGGCGCACATCGGTCAGCAGAAGGTCCAGCCGGTGGGCGCAGTCTTTCAGCTGCTCGAGCGCCTCGTCGAAGTTCGAGGCGGTCCGCACGTCGTGGCCACGACGACGCAGGAAGGCGGAAATCTCGGCCAGTAACTCGATCTCGTCCTCGACGAGCAGCACCAGGCGGCGGTGGGTCGGGTCGGTGGTGGCGGTATCAGGCGGGGCTGGCATCGAGCGCACCGATGAAGCGGGCGAGCACCACAAGCGGCACCGGCTTGTCGACGACCTGCACCGTGGGCAGGCGGGCCAAGGTGCCGTAGCGCACGAGTTCGCGATTGCCGGACATCAGGACCCATTTTGTGCCGGGCATGCTGTCGGCCATACGGGCGCAGAAGCTCACGCCATCGCCATCGGGCAGGTTGATATCGGAGAGGATCAGCCGCGGCTTCAACCCTTGCTGGCAGGCCTCATCCGCCTGGGCGATGGTTTCGCAGCACACGACGCTGCGTCCGCGACGCGCCAGGAAATCAACGATCTCGTCGCGAAGAAACGCGTCGTCCTCGATGACCAAGATTTCATTAGCCATGAATGTTTCCGTCGGGACAACAGTTTAAATTAGTATCTTATATAATCGCTTTAGCTGTGCAATAGCAAGTGAGTATTGGTCGATTAAGCCCTCTGGTCTGCAGCATATAGTATGCGGAAAGCGGGTCGCTGGTCGAATGTCGCGGCGATGGCGAATACATGGATCGTCGGCCCCGGAGTTGGCTGGTCGAGTCGTTCGTCCGCTCAACGGCGGATTGTGCGGCTGGCCTGGTGACAGTCGCGTCATGATTGGCGGCGGACACAGAACCCGGCCGGCGGCGCGTCGGGGCGATACCCAAATGACCCGGACCTCCAGCAATCTGACGCGCCACCATCTCGGCGAGTATGGCGGGGCCTTGGGGTCGATCACGATGAATCTTCGCCAGATCGAGGCCTTTCTGGCTGTCTTCGAGGAGGGCGCGTTCAGCGCCGGCGCAGCACGACTGAAGGTCGCCCAGCCAACCGTCAGTAAGCCGGTGGACGCGCTGGAGCGCACCGGGTCCAGCGCGCGCTGGTTGGCGGGACGGTCGACTGGTCGCGCGGGGTGAGTCGGCAGGCTTGACTCGGCGGGGCGCGTTCGCAATGTGCGCGCCGTGAGCGGCGACCCGGATTTTTGCGACATTATCGTCATCGGCGGCGGCCATGCCGGTACCGAGGCGGCCGCCGCGGCCGCGCGCATGGGCGCGCGCACGCTGCTCTTGACGCACGACGTCGCCACCATCGGCGAGATGTCGTGCAACCCGGCGATCGGCGGGCTAGGCAAGGGTCATTTGGTGCGTGAGATCGACGCCCTGGATGGCGTGATGGGCCGCGCCATCGATCGCGCCGGCATCCAGTTCCGCACCCTGAATGCGAGCAAGGGACCGGCTGTCCGCGGCCCGCGAGCGCAGGCCGACCGCGCGCTCTACCGCCGCGCGGTACAGGCGATCCTGGCGGACACGGCGGGGCTGAAGGTACGGGCGGGCGCCGTCGAGGATGTCTGGCTCGACGCCTCCGGCCGGGTCGCGGGGGTGGAGCTGGCGGATGGCGGCAGGATCGCCGCCCGCGCGGTGGTGGTGACCACCGGCACCTTCCTGCGCGGCCTGATCCATTGCGGCGAGGTCACGATCCCGGCCGGCCGCGCGCGCGGCCAGCGGGCGGCGGGCGGGCCGAGCGACCTGCCGCTGGCATCAGGCGCGGCCGGTGCGGATGCCGCGTTGGAGCCGCCGTCGAGCGGCCTATCCCGGACCCTAGCGCGGTTGGGATTCCAATTGGGGCGCCTGAAGACCGGCACGCCGCCGCGCCTCGATGGTCGCACGATCGACTGGAAATCCCTTGTGGAACAACGTGGTGACGATCCGCCACTGCCGTTCTCCTATCTTACGGACCGAATCACTGTTCCGCAGATTTCCTGTTTCCTTACTTCCACGACGCCGGCGACGCATACGCTGATCCGCGAGAACCTGCATCGCGCGCCGATGTACTCCGGCCAGATCGAATCCTCGGGCCCGCGCTATTGCCCGTCGATCGAGGACAAGGTCGTGCGCTTCGGCCAGCGCGAGCGGCACCAGATTTTCCTCGAGCCGGAGGGGCTCGACGACATCACCGTCTATCCCAATGGCATCTCGACCTCGCTGCCGCGCGAGGTGCAGGCGGCGCTGCTGCGCACCATCCCGGGCCTGGAAGCCGCCGAGATGCTGCGGCCGGGCTACGCCATCGAATACGACCATGTCGACCCGCGCGAGCTGCGCCACACCCTGGAGACCCGTCGGATTCCCGGCCTGTACCTGGCCGGCCAGATCAACGGCACCACGGGGTACGAGGAGGCGGCGGCGCAGGGGCTGATCGCCGGCATCAACGCCGCCAGCGACCGCGATTTCATCCTGGATCGCGCCGACGCCTATATCGGCGTGATGATCGACGATCTGGTGACGCGCGGCGCGCCCGAGCCCTACCGCATGTTCACCTCGCGCGCCGAGTACCGCCTGCTGCTGCGTGCCGACAATGCGGACCAGCGGCTGACAAGGCGCGGCATCGACATCGGTTGCGTTGGCACGGCGCGCGCCCAGGCCTTCGCCGCCAAGGCCGAGGCGCTGGCCGCCGGCCGGGCGCTGCTGGCCAGCCATAGCCTGTCGCCCTCGGCGGCGGCAAAGCACGGCATCGCCGTGAACCAGGACGGCGTCGTCCGCGGCGCCCAGGACCTGCTGGCGCTGCCTGGCGTGACCATTGACCGGCTGTCGGCGATCTGGCCTGACCTCGCCGCCCTGTCACCTGATATTGTCGAACAACTTCAAATAGATGCCCTCTACGCCGGCTACCTCCGGCGCCAACAGGCGGACATCGAAGCCTATCGCCGGGATGAGGCACTATTACTGCCCCAAGATCTGGACTACGACACTATGGGTAGTCTTTCCGCCGAGATTCGGCAGATCTTCACCACCCATCGGCCCGCGACCCTGGGCCATGCCGGCCGCCTGGCCGGCGTCACCCCTGCCGCCCTCGTCGCCCTGCTGCGCCACGTCCGACGTTTCACGTGAAACACTCTGTCGCGGCGCCCCTCCTCCCTTCCCCCGCCGGCGGGGGAAGGTGGCAGCGCGAAGCGCTGACGGATGGGGGTGGCTCTGGCGGTCAGACGCGATCCGCGGATGAGATCTCATTCGTCTGCGACCGCCACCCCCATCTGGCGCTTCGCGCCGCCTTCCCCCGCCAGCGGGGGAAGGGAGGAGTGTGTTTCACGTGAAACACGCCGCCAAGCTCCAGACCTATGCCGACCTGCTGCGCAAGTGGCAGCGGTCGATCAACCTCGTGGGTCGCTCGACGCTCGACGATCTGGAGCGGCGGCATTTCGACGATTCGCTTCAGCTTCTGTCGCTGCTGCCGTCTGAAGCCCGGTCTTTGCTCGACCTGGGCTCCGGCGCCGGCTTCCCGGGCCTCGTCATCGCCGCCGAACGCCCCGACATCGCCGTCACCCTGGTCGAATCCGACCAACGCAAGGCCGCCTTCCTGATCGAGGTCGCGCGCGCCATCGCGCCCAACGCTACGGTCAAGGCGACCCGCATCGAGGCCCTGCCGCCCTTCCCCGTCGACGTCGTGACCGCCCGCGCCCTGGCGCCGCTGCCGAAACTGCTCGCCTGGGCCGCGCCCTTCGCGGTTGACCCCGCTATTTGCCTTTTCCACAAGGGCGCCACCGTCGACGCCGAATTGACCGAGGCGGCGCGGGGCTGGATGATGGACGTCCAGCGCGTGCCCAGCGTGACGGAGCCCAACGCCTCCATCCTCCGGATCGCGCGGCTGCGCCCGCGCATCTGAGAGCCCGAGTGTCCGACGCCCCCGCCGTTCCGCCGACACCACCCCGCATATACGCGCTCGCCAACCAGAAGGGCGGCGTCGGCAAGACCACGACCGCGATCAACCTCGCCACCGCGCTCGCCGCCGTCGGCCAGAAGGTGCTGTTGATCGACCTCGACCCGCAGGGCAACGCCTCGACCGGGCTGGGTGTCGGCGCGGCCGAGCGCAAGACTGGCACCTACGAAGCCCTGCTTGGCCTGGCGCCGCTCGCCGAGGCGATCGTCGAGACCCGCATTCCCCACCTGTTCGTCGCGCCCGCCAATGTGAACCTGGCCGGCGCCGAGCTCGAGCTGATCGACATCGAGCGCCGCGAGTTCCGCCTGAAGGATGCGCTCGACGCCAGCGACGCGCGTGCGCGCTGGGACGTGATTCTGATCGACTGCCCGCCCTCGCTCGGCCTGCTGACATTGAACGCATTGGTTGCAGCCGACGCCGTGCTGGCACCGCTGCAATGCGAGTTTTTCGCGCTCGAAGGCATCGGCCACCTGGTGCGCACCGTCGATCGCATCAAGCGCGGACTCAACCCTGGATTGCATATCGCCGGGATCATCCTGACCATGATGGACCGCCGCAATAATCTCGCCGTCCAGGTCGAGAAGGATGTGCGCGCGCATTTCGGCGAGGTCGCCTTCGGCACCACGATCCCGCGCAACGTGCGCATCTCGGAGGCGCCGTCACACGGCCTGCCGGTGCTGGTCTACGACAAGGATTGCAGCGGATCGCAGGCCTACATCCTGCTGGCGGGCGAGCTGCTGCGGCGGCGCCGGCTGGGCATTCCCGCGTCAGAGAGAGCCGCGCAATGAGCAAGGAACCGATCAAGCCGCGTGGACTGGGCCGCGGGCTCGCCGCCCTGCTGGGCGACGACCCGCCGCCTCCAGTCGAAACCGCAGCGCCCGCCGCCATATCCACCGGGCCCACGGCCGCGCCGCCGGCGACCGCGCCGGCCCTGCCGACCATGACCCTGCCGATCGAATGGCTGCGGCCCGGCAAGTACCAGCCGCGTCTCGACTTCAGCGACGAGAGCCTGGCGCAGCTCGCCGAGTCGATCGCCGCGCACGGCCTGGTGCAGCCGATCCTGGTGCGCCCGGCGCGCGATGGCGGCAACGTCGTCATTCAGCAGCGCTACGAGATCGTCGCCGGCGAGCGGCGCTGGCGCGCCGCGCAGCGCGCCAAGCTGCACGAGGTGCCTGTCGTCATCCGGCCGCTGGCCGATCGCGACGCGCTGGAGATCGCGCTGATCGAGAACGTGCAGCGCGCCGATCTCAACCCGATCGAGGAGGGGCTCGCCTATCGCCGCCTGCAGAACGAGTTCGGTCATACCCAGGAGCACATCGGCGCCACCGTGGGCAAAAGCCGCGCGCATGTCGCCAATACCTTGCGCCTGCTCGACCTGCCGGCCGAGGTCGCCAACATGATCATCAACCAGCGCCTTGAGGCCGGCCAGGCGCGCGCGCTGCTTGGCACCAGAGATCCGGCGGCGCTGGCGCGTTTCGGCGTCGAGCAGGGATTGAGCACGCGCGAGTTCGAGCGGTTGGGCAATCTCGCGAAGGAGGCGGCGAAGGCGGGCTGGGACGGCGTGGGCGTGCCGCCGGGGTGGAGCAAGGCGGCGGCGAAGCCTCCGGTGCGCGGCGGCGCCAAGCCGGCGCCCGCTGCGAAGCCGGGCGAGAAGGACGCCGACACCTTGTCGCTCGAGCGCACCCTGACCGAGTCGCTAGGCCTTCGAGTCGAAATCGAACAGGTCGGACGCGGCGAAGAAAGCCGCATGACGATTCACTTCGAGAATTTCGATCAGGTCGATCTTGTGGTGCGGCGACTGACACGGGCTTAGCGAAAGCGAACTTCCTTGTGGCGAGTCGTGGCCACAGCGCAAGCGCAGAACAGTGGGGCCGCGACTCGAAGGGCGCGGATTTGCAGATCGCCCGCCACCGGCGCACGACTGACGGCGGTGGTCGGATCCGGCAGCATCAGGCGGACAAGCGCAACTGCTCGAAGCGCGCCACCGTTTCATCGACCTTCCGCTTGTGGCAGGTCGGACAGACGATCTTCGGGTTGGGCACGTCGGCGCCCGAAAGCATCACCTTGTCGGTGCCGCACTTCCTGCAGGCGTAGCCGTCGAGCCGAAGGAATGGCGCCAGGAACCCGGGATCGGCCAGCGACACCTTTGCCGCCAGGCGGGCGAATTGGACTTGCGAAAAGATGTTGCCGATCGCGAGCTGTTCCAGCCCCACGAGGCCGTGCAGCGGCGACAGGTCGCCGTCCTCGGCCCGCACGCCGGACAGGACCAGTTTCTTCAGTTTCGTCAGTCCGCTGAGCGGCTGGAAACTTTCCACCACCTGGTGTTTGCGCGAGGCATCCCAGCTCGGCAGGGTCTGGAGGGTCAGCTCCTGCAAACTTGCGAGGCCCGCCAGCGGCGCCAGCGAATGGACCTTGGGGAAGTGCGTGATCGACAGCAGCCGCAACGCCCGCAGCTCGGCCAGCGGCGCGAAGGATGGACCAACAAAGTCCATGATGGTTAGTTCCGCGAGATTGGGGAAACGGGCCAACTCCTCGAATCTTTTGAACCCCATATTCCAGATCCGGAGCTTCAGGTCTGGGACCTCTCGCAGGGATTCCGGGATCGAGGTTTCATTCCTGCCGAGGTAATGCGTGTCACCGTCTTTGGGCATTGTCCGGCTCCGGTAAAGTCGCGCGACCTGAGCATGCTCGAGCGGCGAAGGGGATGATACCGCGGGGCGCCGCGTCCTGTCGCGGCTTGACGTTGTGGGCCAGGCCACAACGTGCGCAGCGAGCGCCGTCGTTTGCGTGAGCGAAGGAAGTTCGGCTGGAGAGCGTGGCCGGCCCTCTCTCCTCATGCTATCGGACGCGCATGGACATAGGTCTTCGCGAATCACCAGGGCCGACCCCGGTTGCAGCGCCAGACGGCGCGCGTGCTGACCGACCGGCTCGGTGCGCGGAACCTTCTCGATCGACCGCATGAGCACATCCCCAGGTTCGGCCGCGCGCTGGCGCGTCGGCGTCGATTCGGGCGGCACCTTCACCGACATCTGCCTGTTCGACGAGGCGACCGGCCGCGTCGAGGTGTGGAAGGTGCCGTCGACGCCGGACGATCCCTCGCGCGGCATCGCCGAGGGCGTCGAGCAGGGCATGAAGCGCGTGGCGGCCGAGGGAGGGGCGATCGTCTATTTCGGCCATGGCACCACGGTGGCGACGAACGCGCTGATCCAGCACCGCGGCGTGAAGACCGGCCTCGTCACCACCGACGGGTTTCGCGACCTGCTCGAGATCGGCCGGCAGAAGCGGCCCGACCTCTACGACATCCAGGCCGACAAGGCGCTGGTCCTGGTGCCGCGCGATCTGCGGCTCGAGGTGCCCGAGCGCGTGCTCTACAGCGGCGAGGTCGCGACACCGCTCGACGAGGCGGCGGTGCGCGCCGCGGCGCGGACATTGAAGGCCGCCGGCGTGGCGGCGGTCGCGGTGTCCTTCCTCTACGGCTTCCTGCGGCCGGATCACGAGATGCGAGCCGTGGCCATCCTGCGCGAGGAACTGCCCGATGCCTTCATCTCGGCCGGCCACGCGATCGCGCCAGAGTTCCGCGAGTACGAGCGCCTGTCGACGGTGGTGCTGAACGCCTATCTCGGGCCGGTCATGGCGCGCTACATCAAGCGCCTCGCGCCGCGGCTCAAGAGTCTCGGCATGACGGCGCCGCCGCATCTCACGCAGTCGAACGGCGGCGTGATCGGCTTCGCCAGCGCCGCCGACATGCCGGTGCGCACGATCCTGTCCGGCCCGGCGACCGGCGTCGTCGGCGCCCAGGCGATCGGCCGGCTGGCGGGCTTCGAGGATCTGATCACCTTCGACATGGGCGGCACCTCGACCGACGTGGCGCTGCTGCAGGGCGGGCAGTGCAAGCTCGCGTCCGAGGCGACCGTGCACGGCTATCCGATCAAGGCGCCGATGCTCGACATCCACACCGTCGGCGCGGGCGGCGGCTCGATCGCCACCATCGACGAGGGTGGCCTGCTGAAAGTGGGGCCACGTTCGGCCGGCGCCGATCCCGGTCCGGTCTGTTACGACAAGGGCAACCAGGAGCCGGTGACGACCGACGCCAATGTCGTCCTGCAGACGCTCAATCCGCACCATCTCCTTGGCGGCCGCATGACAATCCGCCGGGACCTCGCCCAGCGAGCGGTCGGGCGGCTGGCCGAGCGGCTGGGCCTCGGACTCGAGGAGACGGCGCAGGGCATTCTCTCGGTCGTGACCGCCAACATGGCGCGCGCGATCCGTGTCATCTCGGTGCAGCGCGGCCATGATCCGCGCGACTACACGTTGATGGCGTTCGGCGGCGCGGGGCCGCTGCACGCGGCCCGGCTCGCGCGCGAGCTCGACATCAAGCGCGTGCTGGTACCGGCCAATCCCGGCATTCTCTGTGCGATGGGTCTGCTGCTCACCGACCTGCGCGCCGACTTCGCCGGCACGCGATTGCTGCCAGCGACCGATGCCTCGGCGGGCGAGGTGGTGGCGGGCTTCGCAGCCCTCGCCGAGCGCGCCGGGCAATGGTTCGCGCACGAGGCCATCGCCACGGCCGACCGTCGGCTCGCACGCGCCGCCGACATGCGCTACGAGGGGCAGAATTACGAGCTGGGAGTGCCGGTGCCCGACGGGCCGATCACATCCGAGACCATGCGAACGCTCGTGGCGCGCTTCGCCGACGCGCATCGCCAGCGCTATGGCTTCGCGCCGGAGGCCGACCCGGTGCAGGTCGTGACGTTGCGTGTCGAGGCGACCGGGATTGTCGCCAAGGCCGCGCTCAAGTCCCATCCCGACGCCGGCCCCGATGCCTCTGGCGCCATTACCGAGCGGCGGCCGGTGTGGCTGGCCGAGACGCGCGGCGTCGTCGACACGCCGATCTATGCCCGCGACAAGTTGCGGCCGGGCAACCGCTTCGCCGGTCCGGCGATTGTCGAGCAGATGGACGCAACGACGCTGGTGCCACCGGGCATGACAGCGCGGGTCGACCGCTGGCTCAACCTGATTCTGGAGGCGGCATGAAACCGAGCGCTGTCGATCCGATCACGGTCGAGGTGATCGGCGCCGCCATGGCCTCGATCGTCGAGGAGACCGGCGAGACGCTGATCCGGGCCTCGCACTCGACCAACATCAAGGAGCGGCGCGATTGCTCGACCGCGTTGTTCAACGCCGCCGGCGAGACGCTGTGCCAGGCCGAGCATATCCCGATCCATCTCGGCAGCTTCCTCGACCTCATCCCACACATCATGCGGCGCTATCCGACCCAGGACATCCGCCCGGGCGACGCCTTCATCGGCAACGACGCCTACGAGGGTGGCGGCACGCACCTGCCTGATATCGTGATCGCCGAACCGATCTTCGTCGACGGCAAGCTCGCCGCCTGGACGGTGAACCTGGCGCACCACGCCGACTTCGTCGACCGCGGCCATGCCCACATCTACCAGGAGGGGCTGCGCATCCCGCCGGTGCGGCTCTATCGCTCCGGCGAGCTGCAGAAGGACGTCCTGGACCTGATCCTGCTCAACATGCAGGTGCCGAAGGAGCGTCTCAGCGATCTGCGGGCGCAGATGGCGGCCAATCGCGTCGGCGTCCAGCGCTTCCAGGCGCTCGCCGCCAAGTACGGCACCGAGACGGTGCTCCAGGCGGGCGGCGCGCTGATGGACTACGCCGAGCGCAAGATGCGCAACGCCATCGCCGCGATGCCCGACGGCACCTGGCGCTTCGAGGACGTGTTCGACAACGAGGAATTGGCCGGCACGGTGGCGCTGGCCGTCGAGCTCACCGTGAAGGGCGATACGATGTCGCTCAAGTTCGACGCGCCCGATCAGATGCGCGCCGGCATCAACATGACCATGACGGCGCTGCTCGCCACGACCTATTACGTCGTCAAGTCGGTGCTCGATCCCAGCATTCCACCGAACGCCGGACTGGCGCGGCCGCTGCGGGTCGAGGCGCCGCTCGGCAGCATCCTGAACTGCGTGTCACCCGCCGCGGTCAACGGCCGCCTGCAAACCTGCCAGCGCGTCGCCGACATGATCCTGGGCGCGCTGGCGCAACCGGTGCCGCAGCGCGTGATGGCCTGCTCCAACTCGGCCTGCACCGTCGCCTACTTCATCGGCAAGAAGCCCAAGGACGGCTCGACCTGGGTCTATCTCGAGACCATCGGCGGCGGCAGCGGCGCGCGCTCGGCCAAGGACGGGCTCGACGGCGTCCACGTCCACACCACCAATACGTCGAACCTGCCGGTCGAGGCGCTGGAGATCGAGTATCCGCTGACGCTGCTGCGCTACGAGCTGGTCGAGGATTCGGGCGGCGTTGGCCAGTACCGCGGCGGCATGGGCCTGCGCCGCGTCTACCAGGCGACGCACGATTGCCGCGTGCGCGTCGACCTCACACGCCAGCGTTCGCGGAGCTGGGGCCTGTTCGGCGGTGGCGCCGGCGCGAACGGCAAGGTCGAGGCGGGGCCCGGCGTGACGTTCGACGGCGACCAAGCAGCGCTGAAGGCGGGCCAGTGGTTTGCGCTGGTGACACCGGGCGCCGGCGGATTCGGCCCACCCGACAAGCGCGATCCGGCGGCGGCCGCGCGCGATTTCGCCGAGGGTGCGATCAGCGCCGCGACGGCGAAGGCAGCCTACGGCGTCGGCGACTGACCATCGTGGATTGCCTAAAGCGGAAGTAGGACATCGTCGCTTCCCTGGCGGTCAACCCTTCGTCAGCTTTCAGGCCGTACCCTTGCCGCCGTCCATTCGGACCACAGCGAGGAAAGGAGCGGCCCATGGCTTTGCAACGACGGCATCTTGGAATCGTCGGCATCGGTGCGCTGGCATTCGTCGGGTCGGGCATTGGATTTGCGGCATTGGCGCAATCGGCCGATGAGACCGCGGTCGCCAAGGCGGTCGAGGCGTTCCGCGACGCCATGCTCAAGAAGGACAAGGCGGCGTTCGAGAAGCTGTGTGCGGAGGAGATGAGCTACGGCCATTCGGCCGGGCGCATGGAGACCAAGGCGCAGTTCATCGCCGACGCGACCGGCACGCGCAGCGAGTGGAAATCGATCACCTTGTCCGACGCGTCGGTGCAGATCGTCGGCACCAACGCCATCGCGCGCCACAAGCTGACCGGCGAGACCCTCAGCGAAGGCAAGACCAACGCCATCAACATCGGCATCCTGATGGTGTGGACCAAGCAGGGCGCCGACTGGAAGCTGCTGGCGCGTCAGGCCTATCGACTGTGATGTGACGCCGAGCGCGGGAAGAACGCGGCGTGCCGGCGCGCGCCGGGTCGACGTGTTCGCCCGCCTCGCCCACGCCATGCCGTTTGCGCGGGCGCGACGCCCTCAACAGGCGTTGAGCGCTGACGATGACAACAACCCACCCGTGTGCCACTCTGTGGCCAGGGATGGGAGGGCGCCATGTTCGGGATTAAATCGTGGGGTGGGGCACGGTTTCCTGAGACAGCGCACTGCGCTACCGATCGTAAAGACGGAGGTAGAGCATGGACGGAAATAATGGGCTGGAACCGGGTGTGACGGAGGCCACGGCGGCGCCAGC
>Ga0194112_10005790_pt1 | contig 16527 bp, 15 predicted proteins | sample TA2MahC400mmetaG_FD_146191 | JGI IMG/M metagenome (GOLD analysis project Ga0194112, IMG submission 146191) | Freshwater microbial communities from Lake Tanganyika, Tanzania - TA2015016 Mahale Deep Cast 400m | ecosystem: Environmental > Aquatic > Freshwater > Lake | place: Tanzania: Lake... | reverse complement strand
CATCTATCCCAACTGTTCCGCCAAACCTCAACGGCGCTCGTGACCTTTTTCCACCAACTGGTGCAGGCAGTTGTCTTGATGGGACATCGTGACCGGTGCCGCTCACCAGCTTAAGTTTACGGATATGAGGTCGGGGTATCCCCTTCGCGTTCAGCCCATTCGTAAATCGCGCCGGAGGGATGGACGCTCGGTGGACACAGGACATAGCACGAGTGACCGCGAATTTCCCAATGTCGCAATTCGTCTTTCTTGCCTGGGTTGTTTGCGATCTGAACGTCCGATAACCACCAGAAGTGAACACCGCGCGCCGTTCGCACAACCCAGGGATGCAACTCGCGTTTGGCAAATTCCGCCGCGTGTTGTTCTGCCACTGCGTTGTTTTCGCAGTCGAGTACCGTGAGATTGTTGGATGTGCGTCCACAGAGAACGGCAATATTGGCATCATCGAACAAACGCAAGAAAACCTCTAGATTCTCAGCGCGTTCGTCTTCATCCTTCCCTGTGTCGGGTCCGACAAGACGCGTGGTTTGTAACCGCGCCCAGCATCCAAAGTGCTTGTTTTTTGTTCCGCGCACGAGTGGAAACACGTTCAACCCGCGCCGGTATAGATCAAGCGCGGTGGATTGCGTCTCGCTTGTCACAACGAACTCAAACGCGTCTACGGACGGTGATTGCAAGCGCGTCGCGTTTGCAACCTGTTCAAGTATAGGTGATGTAGTCGGGTTGTGCATTGGGCTACCTCACCAATGGCGCGAGGTTGAACAACGCGGGCTGGGTGGGCTTGGATAGAAACGCGCGCGGTTCGTCGGGTTCGTCCGGCTTGTTGAATTCGGTCAGCCGCATCGCGCGCTGGTCGCCGTGCCCGCGTTGTACGGAAAACGACTTGCGCCAAAAGTGCCGAAATGAGGTGCGATATTCCGCGCCCGTCTCATCGTCGAAAATCAAGATGCTTTTTGCGCCTGCGCGTTCGGCATCGCGCAGTGCCGAAACATCAAAACCAACGGCGCGCGGTTCTCTCAAAAAGTGAACTGACCCGCGCACGTGCTTTTGAAACACGCCGTCACGTACCTCGCCGACGATTCGTCCATCGCTTCGATGAATCGGCGCGCTTTGACTGTTGGCGTGTTTCGCGGTAGAATAGGTGTACATACGGCGCACTCCTTTCTTTTCAACAAATCTGCCGTGTGTGTCGTCTGCAATGCCCGCCGCGTCTCCGCCAAGATTCTCAGCGGGCATTGCGTTTTCTTGCTTGTCTGCTCGGACAGCGCGTCCACGCCGCGCGAGAAGTCTGATGACCTCGACAAGCGCGGAATGTTGCGCGTCCGTGAGTGTCTCAGGCAACAGCATAGTTGGCTACTCCTGCTTGTCCCCCTACACTCTCTTTCTGTTTCAGTTCGCGCGCCGCGTTCCGAATGACAACGCGAACCGCGTCACCGCGCTTGCGCTCTAACTTCGCGGCGAGAAAATCAATCGCGCGCAGTTCTTCATCGGAAACACGCAAGCCGAAAAATCGTTCGTGTTTGTTCGGTTTCTTCACGATCAACTCTCCTTGTCCCCCAAAAACAAAAAACGCCCTGCGTCTCTCTTTCCGAGAATCACAGGGCGTTCTTACATTTACCCGATAAGCACTTTTTCCTCAAGTCGCATTACGCGCTTGATGCTTGGAAAGAGAGGACGGCAAACTAGCGCAACAAACAATGTTGCGCTGATAGCTCCCCCATTTCCCTCAACCTTCAGCACTCCCGAGGTGATATTACTTGGCAAGAGCGAAGGTCAAAAGTCATCGTGTCAACAGCAATCGGCGTCCAGCGATCAGTAGCGAGATGGTTAATCGCGTGCATAGATTAACCAGGGGAACCTCTGTTTTCCACTGGACATTTTGGGCATCGGGGAGAAAACAGCAAACAGACGATGCACCTTTTGCGTCAAGCGCGAGACTTGAGGAATTTACATCTATCGTATTCGGTTGGTAAACTTACGCCTTCGATTATAGCACAAACACTCGTTCTACGCAAGTGATTCACCTTAAAGTTAGGGCAATTGAATCTAATTTAAGAAAACGCCGTATTTGCCGATGCAATCTGAATTGCGACTGTCCGGCGTCAAATTGTTGATTGTCAAGGTGATCATCCAAGGTTTGCAACGTCAGATCGTCCCAAGATTTGCGTTTTTGCAATCCCGTGTTTCTGTAGTAGAATAGCCGCAACTCCATAGCACTGCCCAGGTGCGTTGACCACCTACGGCGAATTAGAGTGTTGCATTGTCGCCCGCTCTGGTCACAAGCCAGGGCGGGCGTTTGCATTTATCTCATCAGTCAAAATCAGATCGGAACCTCTATGTCCCAACTCGAACATATCGAAGCAATTGAAAAGCGTTTGTGGAATGCGGCGGATACTCTGCGCGCCAATTCCAACTATGCGAGCAATGAATATTTCCTGCCCGTGATGGGTCTCATCTTTTTACGGCACGCGTACAGCCGCTATCTCGCCGTGCGCGATGCGATTGTGGCGAATTTGCCAACACGCGATGGCAAGACGCGCGAATTGACCAAAGCCGATTTCTCGCAAAAGGGCGCAATCTTTTTGCGACCCATCGCTCAGTTCGATTTTCTCGTTGCGCTGACGGATAGCGACGACCGCGCGCAAGCGATCATCGCCGCGATGGAGTCTATCGAAAAAGATTACGACACGCTGAACGGCGTTCTTCCCAAAGCCGAGTATCAAGAACTCGATAACGCGGTGCTGGGTCAACTCCTCCGCACGCTCAACCCCGACGAGTTGAAAAATGTGTCGGGTGATATTTTCGGGCGCATCTATGAATATTTCCTGACGGGCTTTGCCGATTTGAAAGCGCACGACAACGGCGAATTTTTCACGCCTGTCTCGCTCGTGTCGCTCATCGCCAATGTGATCGAGCCGAAGCAAGGCGTGGTGCTCGACCCCGCGTGCGGTTCGGGCGGGATGTTCGTCCAGTCCGCGCATTTCGTCGAACGGATGCACGCGAACCCAACCGAACGCCTCACGTTTTACGGAATGGAAAAAAACGCGACGACGATTCGGCTTGCCAAGATGAATCTCGCGGTACACGGGCTTGAGGGCGATATTCAAAAAGCGATTTCGTACTATGAAGACCCGCACGAACTTGTCGGCAAGGCGAATTTCGTGATGGCGAATCCGCCGTTCAATGTGGACGAAGTGGACGCGGACAAGGTCAAGCGCGACCCGCGTTTGCCGTTTGGTTTGCCTGGCGTCAACAAATCGGGCAAGGTGTCGAACGGCAACTATTTGTGGATTAGTTATTTCTACAGTTACCTCAACGAGCAAGGGCGCGCGGGCTTTGTAATGTCGTCGCAAGCATCGAGCGCGGGACGCGATGAAGCGACGGTGCGCGCCAAGTTGATTGAGACGGGCGCGGTGGATGTGATGATTGCGATTCGCTCCAACTTTTTCTACACGCGCGCCGTGCCGTGCGAGTTGTGGTTCCTCGACCGCGCGAAACCGAAAGCGCACAAGAACAAGGTGCTGATGCTCGATGCGCGCAACATTTATCGCAAGGTGACGCGCAAGATTTACGATTTCTCGCCAGAGCAATTGCAAAATATTCTGGCGATTGTCTGGTTGTATCGCGGCGAAGAAAAACGCTTTGCCGATTTGGTCGCCGAGTACGAATCGCGCACACTCACCGAGGCGCGCGCGTGCGTGGATGGCGATGATGCGCCTGTGGTGGCGTACATCAAAAACCTGGAAGGTCTTGGAGACCTTCCAGGTTTAGACGAATTCAAACGCGCCGTTGAATCATTCCGCCAAACTGTCATTCTGAGCGAAGCGAAGAATCTCCCCGCACGCAAAGAGACCCTTCGCTTCGCTCAGGGTGACAAACTCGCGGATGCGAGCCGCGAACTCATCAAGCAAGCGGATGCGCTTTACAAACAGGCGAGCAGCGCGATGGATGCGAACGAAAGCAACGGCAACAAGCGCGAGTCCGCGAAAACGCTCAAAGCATTGGACGCCGCACGCCAAGCCGCCGTTGAGCAGTTGAAACTGGTGCGCTATTTCCACAAACAAGCCGTGTGGTTGACCACGCATTTCCCCGATGGCAAATTCTGCGACGTTCCTGGGTTGTGCAAGTTGGTAGACAAGCAGGAATTGCAAGCGAACGATTGGAGTTTGACGCCTGGGCGATACGTGGGCGTTGCGCCCGAAGAAGAGGAAGACGATTTTGATTTTGAAGCGACCTTGCGCGATATTCACGTTGAACTGCAAGACTTGAACACGCAAGCCGATGAACTTGCCGCGAGCATTGCGCGAAACCTTGAAGGACTAATGGAATGACCGCTTGGAAGAAATTCAAAGTTGGCGAGGTCGCGGAACTCTGCTTAGGAAAGATGCTTGATGAAAAGAAAAATAAAGGCGAGCCGCTTCCATATCTTGCAAACGTCAATGTTCGATGGGGTGAGTTCGATTTGTCGAACCTCAAAGAAATGCGGTTTGAATCACGCGAGATTGAACGTTATAGTTTGCGCGTTGGCGACATTGTAATGTGCGAAGGCGGTGAACCAGGACGTTGCGCAATCTGGCAAGACGAAAATCGGACAATGATGATTCAGAAAGCGATTCATCGAATTCGTCCTTACGCTGGCTTTGATTCAAGTTTCCTGTTCTATTCGTTCCTCCATAAAGGTCGAGGAAACGGATTTGCCTCGCTGTTTACTGGCGCAACTATAAAGCACCTTCCCAAACAAAACCTAGAGTTGGTTGAAATTGCGGTTCCTCCGTTGCAGGTTCAACGCCGCATCGCGTCCATCCTCTCCGCATACGACGACCTCATTGCCAACAATCGCCGCCGCATCCAATTGCTTGAGCAAGCCGCGCGGCACATTTACAAAGAGTGGTTCGTGCGCCTGCGTTTCCCAGGTCACGAGCGTACGCGCGTCGTGGATGGTGTGCCGAAAGGTTGGGAGAAGAAAACGTTAGCAGATATTTGCGACGATATACGAGATTCGATTGAGCCAGGGCAAGTTGAATCAGATACACCTTACATCGGATTGGAACACATTCCCAAGAAATCAATCACGCTGAGCGAATGGGGACAAGCAGACGATGTGACGAGTAGCAAGTTTCGGTTTATCGAAGGCGATATTTTGTTTGGCAAAATTCGTCCTTACTTTCATAAAGTCGGCTTTACGTTGACGAACGGCATCACTTCGATTGATACTATTGTGATTCGCGCAAATGACGAAAAATTTTACGGTTATCTTTTGATGTTAGTGTCAAGCGATGAATTTGTCGCCGTTGCTTCCAAGACAATGCGAGAAGGTTCTAAAATGCCGCGTGCAGATTGGAACTTTATGAAACAATATCCTGTACTGCTTCCACCTTCGCCCATCTTGTCAGACTTTGACAAAATCATAGACGACATCGTAAAGCAGTTAAAGACACTCGCATTGCAAAGCAAGAAACTACAACAAGCCCGCGATATTTTATTGCCGCGTTTGATGAGTGGTGACATTAGCGTATGAGCCGTTACAACGAAGACACGCTCGCGCAACAAACAATGGCAGATTATCTCCGCGACGCGCTCCACTGGGAATCGGTCTATGCGTACAACGACGAAACCTGGGGCGCATCGGGTCTGCTCGGTCGCGCCTCCGACCGTGAGGTGGTGCTGACGCGCTATCTGCGCGCCGCGCTCGAAAAACTCAACCCAGGATTGCCCGCCGCCGCGTACGATGCTGCCATTCGGCAACTCACCGAAACGAGCGCAACGCAATCGCTCGTCGCCACCAATCGCGACAAGTACACGCTGACAAAAGACGGCGTGCTCGTCTCGTTTCGCAACGACCAGAACGAACTCGAAAAACGTCGTCTGCGCGTATTCGATTTTGAGCATCCCGAAGAAAATCATTTCCTCTGCGTGCGCGAATTGTGGGTGCGCGGTGACCTCTATCGCCGCCGCGCCGATATTGTCGGATTCGTCAACGGACTGCCGCTCGTCTTTGTCGAACTGAAAAACGTCCACAAGGATTTGCGCGTCGCATACGAAAAGAATTTCAAAGATTACATTGACGACAAAGTTGTTCCGCACTTGTTCCATCACAACGCGCTCATCGTGCTGGGCAACGGCATCAGTGCGAAACTGGGTTCGATTACCAGCAAGTTTGAACATTTCCACGAATGGAAACGCCTCGCCGAAGACGAGCCAGGTGTCGTGGATATGGAAACGCTGTTGAAAGGCGTGTTCAGCAAACGCAACCTGATGGATCTGTTCGAGAACTTTATCGCCTTTGACGATTCGACAGGCAAGACCGTCAAGATTGTTGCGCGCAATCATCAATTCCTGGGAGTCAATCGCGCGCTCGATGCCGTGCGCGAACGCAAGGCACGCGAAGGCAAACTCGGCGTGTTCTGGCACACGCAAGGTTCGGGCAAGAGTTATTCGATGGTCTTTTTCACGCGCAAGGTGCATCGCAAACTCGGCGGCAATTTTTCGTTTCTCATCTGCACCGACCGCGAAGATTTGGACAAGCAGATTTACAAGACGTTCGCGGGATGCGGCGTGGTGGACAATGACAAGGACCGTTGCCGCGCGCGCGATGGCGACGACCTACGCGATTTGCTGGGTCAACACAAGTCGCACATTTTCACGCTGATTCAAAAATTCAATCAGCGCGTCGCGCTCGACGAAGCGTACACTCACCGCGACGACCTCATCGTGATTTCGGACGAAGCGCATCGCACGCAGTACGGCAATCTCGCGCTCAATATGCGGAACGCACTCCCGCGCGCGAGTTACATTGGCTTCACAGGCACGCCCCTGTTCAAGGACGATGAAATCACGCGTCGCGTTTTTGGCGATTACGTTTCGACGTACGATTTTCAACGCGCGGTGGATGATGGCGCGACCGTGCCGCTCTATTACGATGCGCGCGGCGACAAACTGGGAATCTCGACCGCCGACCTCAACGAACGCATCGCCGCGAAACTCGAAGAAATCGAAATCGAAGATGTGGATGTTCAGCAACGCCTTCAACACGAACTCGAACGCGATTACCACATCATCACCGCGCAGAAACGCCTCGACCAAATGGCGCGCGATTTCGTCACGCATTATTCGACTGCCTGGGAAACGGGCAAGGCAATGATCGTGTGCATTGACAAAATCACGTGCGTGCGCGTTTACAACCTCATCGAAAAATACTGGGCGGAACGCATCAAGGAACTCGAACGCGACGTGTCGAAAACAAAAGACGAGCAAGAAGAAATCCAACTCCTGCAACAAATCGGGTGGATGCGTGAGACCAAAATGGCAGTCGTCGTCAGCGAAGAGCAAGGCGAGGTGGACAAGTTTCGCAGGCAAAACTTGGACATTACCGAACATCGCCGCTTGATCAAAGAAGGAATGGAAATTCCGCCCGAACTTGCCAATCGTCCAGAATTTCGCGGCAAGCAGAGATTGGAGATTGACGACGCTTTCAAAGAAGACGCGCACCCCTTCCGCATCGCGATTGTCTGCGCGATGTGGATGACTGGGTTTGATGTGCCATCGCTCGCCAATCTTTATCTCGACAAGCCGCTCAAAGCGCACACGCTGATGCAAGCCATCGCGCGCGCGAATCGCGTGAACGAAGGCAAGACGAACGGCTTGATTGTGGACTATTGCGGCATCTTGAAGAATCTGCGAATGGCACTCGCAACTTTTACTGGCATAGGTGATAACGGACGCGGCAAAGATGCGCCCACCGACCCGACCAAACCCGAAGAAGAATTGCTCGACGAACTGGTTGAGGCGATTCAACTCGTCCGCGATTTTCTCACCGCGCGCAACGCCTCGCTCGATGCCATCATCCAGTCAACTGGGTTTGCGCGCAACGCCGCGATACTGTCCGCGAAAGAAGCCGCGAACGACAACGACGAAACGCGCAAACGATTCGAGGTAATGTGCCGCGCCGTGTTCGGCAAATACAAAGCGTGCCTCACGCTCAAGGGCATCAATCAACAGCGCGCCCCAGTGGACGCCATCAAAATCATTTACAAGAGTCTGCAAGACGACACCGCGCGCGCCGACATCAGCGACATTATTCGACAGTTGCACGAAGAAATAGACAAGGCAATCGAAACGCGGACTGACGCAGTGATGGAAAAGCGCGAGACGACCTACGACATTAGCAAGATTGACTTTGAACGCTTGCGCCAGGAATTTGCGCGCAGTCGCGCCCAACGCACCACGACGCAAAACTTGCGCCAGGTTGTCGAGACACGTTTGCAAAAACTCCTCGCGCAAAATCCACTCCGCGCCGAGTATCAGCAACGCTATGAAGAAATCATCGCCGCGTACAACCGCGAAAAAGACCGTGCGACCATCGAGGCAACGTTCGAGGCATTGCTCAAGTTTGTGCAAGACCTGGGAGAAGAAGAAACGCGCGCCGTGCGCGAAGGACTGGACGAGGAATCACTCGCAATTTTCGATTTGCTCAACAAACCCGATTTGAGCACGACAGACATCAAACGTATCAAGAAGGTCGCCGTTGATTTGCTCGCCACGCTCAAGAATCAATTGACGCGCATTGACCATTGGCGAGAAAAAGAAACCACACGAAACACAATCTTGTCCGCAATTCACGATTATTTGTGGAACGATCAGATTGGCTTGCCCTCACCCACCTTTAGTGAAATCGAGGTCAACGACAAGACCGCCGCCGTATACGCGCACGTCTACCGCGCATATCCCACTGTGCCATCACCGTATTATCCAGTGGCGGCGTAAAGAACAAAAAAAACGGGCAAGGTTGAAAGTGAACCTTGCCCGTCGTCGTTTCTTAGTGCTCTCGGCTTCGCTAAAAGGCGCGTACGTGGCGCGGTCGGCGCGCGCGTGTTTGCTGACGTCTAGTTCTGGGTCAGCGTGGTTGCTATCTCATCACACTCAATAGTGTCAGGTGTAAGAACGTGAATACTGGGCCATCGCTCTGTTTCCTTTCCCACCTTGAAGTAGTAGTCCCACAGGGCTTGACCTCCCTGTCCCACAACGGCAACTACAATTCTACGGGGGCCTGGATTGCCGCCGATATGTACCTGGGCGTGCCAAGTCTTTCGCTCGGTATCGAAAGTCACTGTACTTCGAGCGGGCCAATACTCTTGATTCTCCCGATATACGACAAATACCTGAAGGTTACATCCGTTTGATGGCTTTTTCCGATATGTGCCGACCATTTCAAAATGGGAGTTGATTTGTGCTCCATTTTTCGGTGCGGCTATCTTGATGCCGTATTCCTCCCGTGACAATACGTTTCCAGATGGGCGAGAAATTCTCTCGCGCCAGAGCAAAAGCCCGCCCGTACCTGTAATTACCACACCGAATGATGCCAATACGATTCTCCAGCCCAATTCGTTTACTTGAAGTGCAGGGTTGGGCCAACCGCCTGCCGCTCCAATTACAACGAGAACGACTCCGATTACAACAAGTGCAAGTGCAGTGTTGCTAATCAACTTGTCAATGATTGATTTTTCTGGCATAGCGAGACTCCTTTCGATTTGGATGGAGATGGCAGGAAACGCCATAGCACGCCGACCACGCCGACGCGCCACGCGAAATGAAAGTACGTTTCAATTATGCCGACCACCTTCGCCAAAAGGCGCGTACCGTGCGTGGTCGGCGTGTGCGTGTTTGCAGACGCACGTCTCTTTTGGTTAGATGATACGAAACCAGATTGCCAAGTATGCCGCAACGACTATCAGTAGTTCGGACAAATACCATGTGACGACTTCTAGCAGAAATACGTACTTGAATCGCAAGAGTCGGTCTCTTATTCCAAATTTGGGTATTTTCGCATCCTTCACACTTCGGAACTCGAATTGCTGTACCAATTGAGTAAATTTCGCGGCGTCCATCTCCATGAAAATTTGCTCAATCTCGCCCATTTCAATTCGCAGTGCGCTCATCCGCGCCCTTGACCCTGCCTCAAGATACATGAATAACAACAAGACAAATGCAAACGGCAAGATGGTGAGAAGATTCGTTGACTTGATGGTAACGAGGAATCCCAGATAACCCAACAACAAAGTGACTGTCCACTCGCGCAGTGTAGACATTTGATTGAAGTGCCTGGCGTACGAGTCATGCGCCATATCCAACGCCTGAGTAATGAGTGCCACTTTGTATTCAGTGGGCGAAAGATTCGTCATTTGTCTTTATCCTTTGAGGTGCAAAACCGCCTTGCTTGGGAAAGGTGTGTCTGCAAACTAGTGGTTTCCCGCACGAGTGCGGGAAGCATACAGATTTGGTAGGTTTCCCGCACCCGGATGCGGGAATCCACACTTTGACAAACACAAAGCACCCACCGCCAACGCGCGCAAGGCGCGTCAAACGATAGGTGCTTGACCTTCTACGAAATCGCGATTGAATTGAAACGCAGACTTGCCAACGGTAGTCATTTCTCGCATCTCCGCTGAAGCGAATCAGAACCAATAAATTGCCGGGGACAAAACCAAGTCGTGCAAACCTATTATACCGCAAATCGGGAGAAAAACAAAACGCGCGGCTTGTCACCGCGCGCTTTGCCGCTCCGCTGATGCTGTGCTACAATCACGCCGCGACAAATTGCGCCGCGCGCGCGGTCGGGTTCGCAAACAGTGTGGCAATGTCAAACAGGGGAGACGAGAAGACAAACGCCGGTCTTGTCTTTTGGGTTCGCAAATTCCAAAAAGTTCGAAGTAGGCACGCCGCCGGAAGTGATCGCGGCGGGACCGCGGATCTGAAAAACAAAAAACGAGACCCGGCATTCGGGTCTCGTTTTCAATTTCCCGTCAGTACACCATCTCGCCGCGCACGAACGCCGCCGTGCGCGGATCGTGCGGCGCGTCGAAAAATTGTTGCGTGTTCCCCACTTCGATCACGCGCCCGTTCAGCATCAAGCCGACGCGCGGCGCGAGCCGTTTCGCCTGAAACACATTGTGCGTGACGAGCACGATCGTCGTCCCGCGCGCTCGGTTTTGCTCGCGCACGATCTCTTCGATCAAGCCGACGTTGTACGGATCGAGATTCGCGGTCGGCTCGTCGAGCAACAACACGCGCGGTTCGATCACGAGCGCGCGCGCCAACGCGACGCGCTGCATCTCACCGCCGGAGAGTTTGTGCGCGGACGCGTACGTCAACGCTTGTAAGCCAACCTGCGCGATGATTTCGTCTACGCGCCCATCCGCGCGTTGACCGCGCAAACCCAAGCCATACGCGACGTTATCGCGCACGCCCGCGCGCAACAACACGGGACGCTGAAAGACCGTCGTGACCTGGCGGCGCGTCTCGATGGGAATGTGTCCGTCAAGAACCCGATCTCGGTAGACGATCTGTCCGTACGTCGGCGTTTCCAAAAAATTGAGTAGCCGCAACAACGTGGATTTGCCTGCGCCGCTGGGACCCACAACCGCAAAGATTTCGCCCGCGTAAATCTCCAATTGCTCAACATCCACGACAACGCGGCGTTCGTATTCTTTTCGCAAATTCTCGACCCGATAAATCGGCGCGCTCAACTTTTTCCTTTTGCCTTTTAACTTTTGCCTTGCAACCGCAGCATCGCCACATTCGCAAGAAACGCGAGCGCGAGCAAAATGACGCCAAGCGCAATCGCGAGCGAGAATTCGCCGGTGCGCGTGTTCAGCACAATCGCGGTCGTCAGCACGCGCGTCTTGCCCTCGATGTTGCCGCCGACGAGCATCACCGCGCCCACCTCGGAAATGATCCCGCCGAATGCGGCGACGATTGCCGCGATGACACCCAGGCGCGCTTCGCGCAGCACCGCCCACACTTCTTGCGCGCGCGTCGCGCCGAGCGAACGAACTTGGAGTCGCAACGCCGGATCAACGCCCTGCACCGCCGCCATCGTCAAGCCGGAGACAAGCGGAAACGCGATGATGATCTGCGCGACAATCATCGCACTCGGCGTGAACAGCCAGCCGAACACGCCGAAAGGACCCGAACGCGATAGCATCAGGTAAACGAACAAGCCGACGACGACGGGTGGCAAGCCCATCCCGGTGTACAGCAACGCTGTGATGAATCCGCGCGCGCGAATATTCGACAAGCCGAGCGCCGCGCCGACCGGCACGCCAATCGCCGTGCTGACAAGCAACGCCAAACCGGTCACGCGCAGGGAAAGGAAAATAATTTCGTACAGCGCGGGATCGGCGGAAAAGATCAATTGAATCGCTTGGAAAAATCCGCGAGTGAGTTCGTCCATCGAACAGACCGAAGACGAATGACGGAAGACTAGCGCTTCCGTCGTCCGTCTTTCGTCCTCCGTCAGTCTTTAGCAATCATCACTTCAGTTGCTTTGATCACCGCCGCCACCTGGTCGCCCTTTTTGAGTTTCAACTTGGTCGCGGAGGCGCGCGTGATCGCGGCGGCAACCTCAAACTCGCCGACCTTGACGATCACTTCCGCCATCACCGCGCCCAGTTTGACTGGACGATTCCGCGTAATTGATTGCGCGCGCTCAGCATAGTTCCTCCTATCGCTACTTGATTTCGATCTTGATCAGATTCTTGACCCACGCGCTACTCGCCATATTCGGCATCGCGGTCGTGAGTGTATCATTCGCGGCAAAAACGACCAAGCAATCGGCGCACTTGCGCGCGTCTGCCAAAGTCACTTCAGCCATAAAGCCATCGCCCGCCGTGAACACCAGCTTGGTTGCTGTCGCCTTGATCTGCGCCAAATCCAGCAGCGCGTTCAGGCGCACCCCTTCGTAATCCTGCTTGCCGCTCTTGGGATGTTCGAGATTGAGTTTGACGACGGACATTCCTTTGAGCGCGGCGAGCGTCAGCTTTTGTTCTTTGTCCACCGCGCCGATCATCGTCAACGCCGCGTTGCCAGTTGACGCGCCCGACTTGTACTCTTTCGAGTTGGGGTAGAACAAAATCTGACCAGTCAGGTCCTTGAAACTGCCGATCATTTTTTGCGTTTCCACCGACAGCATCCATTTGACGAACTCGTTCGCTTTTTCGGCATTGATGCCTTTGAACTTGTCCGGGTTGACCGCCATCAAACCGTACGGATTGAACAACGCTTTGTCTTTGTTCTGGGAAATGTCGTTGCCGCCGACGAGGACAACCAGGTTCGGCAGTTTGCTCGTCATCGAAAGCCAGGTGCCGCGATCGGCAATCGTGTACGCGCCCTTCTCGTTCGATGAAAGCAACGTCTCGCCCATTCCCTGCCCGAGCGAATTGTACCACTGCAAATCTTTCGTCGGCGTGATGCCAATGCTCGCCCAGATTCGCATTTCCGCCGCGTGCGTACCGCTGCCGTCGCCGCGACTCATAAACGCCGCTTTGGCATTCGCAATCGCCTTCAACGCGTCTGCGCCCATCGTCATGCCGGTGATTTTCGCCGGATCGTTTTTGGGACCGACGGCGACGAAATCGTTGTACATTACGTCGAAGCGTTCTTTCGTATTGCCGTCTTTGACGAATTGATCTTCGCGCGCGCGATCGTGCACGAGCAACACATCCGCGTCACCGCGCTGCCCGATTTGCATCGCTTGCCCGGTGCCAACTGCGATCACGTCCACTTTGCAGTTGGACTTTTTCTCAAAGTCGGGCAGGATGAACTTGAGCAAACCGGAATCCGCCGTGCTTGTCGTCGTCGAAAGGATCAGATGACAACCGGAAGTGAGCGCCGCCCGAATCGAAGTCGGCGTCGGAGCGGCGGTGGTGGCGACTGTCGGTTTGGGCGCGTCCGTCGCTTTGGGCGCGGCAGTCGGCGGCACCGGCGTCGGTGCTGGCGCGGGCGCGCACGCAAAACTTGCGATTGCGACAACCGCGAGCAGCGCGATGAGCAAAAATTTTTTCATTTCTTCTCCTCCGAATCTTATTTTACTCGCGCGATCACTTGACCGCTCCGCGCGAGATCGTACCCTGCAAAACTTTGCGCCGCTTGGCGAAACCCGTCGCCGTGCAGCGCATCCATCAAGGCGCACAACTGCGGCGACTCGAAATCGGCGCGCGGGATCGCCAAATCGTAACGCTCCTCACCGAGCGGGATGAAATCGAGATCCCATTCGGCGGCGGCGGCGCGCAAACCCGGACCGACATCCGCCGCACCCGCCGCAATCGCACCGGCGATTGCGGCGTGCGTGTTGGCAACGCGATCCCAATCGTGCAAGGAATGTGGATCGATCCGCGCCGCGCGCAGTTTGGAATGGAGTAACAACCGCGTGCCCGCGCCGCGCTGACGGTTAATGAAGCGTACATCGCGCCGCGCGATACCGCGCACGCTGCGAATATTTTTCGGATTGCCGCGCGCGATCAGCAAACCGTTTTCGCGGAACGCCAGATTGACCAGCACGATGTCTTCTTCCGGCGCAAGATGTTTGACAAAAGGCACATTGTACTCGCCCGTCTCCGCATCGAGCAGATGAATTCCTGCGACGTTCGCCTGATGCTGCGCCAGCGCGAGCAAGCCGCCGATACTGCCGACCGCCTGCGTGGAAGTGCGCGCGAGTTGCGCGAGCCGCGCCAAAAGTGGATCGTCGCTGCCGATGATGACCGGCGCGGCAAACGGTTTTCCGCGCTGCGCGCGCACCGGCGACGCGACCGCGGCGTACAAATCGAGTGCGGAGAGTGCGGCTTCCGTCTCACGTAATGCCGCGTGCGCGACGAACAATCGTCCGGCGTCACCGGCATTTTGCGCGGCGCGCTGTCGGCGCACGCGCGTCGCGCGTTCGCTTTCAAGTTCACGCCGATGCGGTTCGACTAGATGCGCGATCGACGCGCCGCCATCAGCCGCCAGATGCGCCTTGACGAAGAACTCGTCGCGATCTTGCGCTGGTGCCGCGAGCCATTGATCGAACTCGGCGCGCCCGCGCGCGGTCAGCGTGTACACTTTGCGCGCGGGTCCGTCCGTGCTGGGTTCGGCGCGCGCCTTGACCCAGCCGTTGCGCGTCATTTTCGCCAGCGAACGGTACAGTTGCGCGAAATCAATTCGCCAGTACGGCGCGAATTCATCCGTCACGATGCGCTTTAATTCGTAACCGTACTTCTCGCCGCGCACGAGCAAACCGAGCAGGGGATACTGAGGAGACATCGGGACCTCGCCTGCCACGCCAAACGATTACCGCGTTCGGCGTGACGCGTCCTTGCAATTATATGCAATACATATACTAGCGCGAAAAACAAAAAAAGTCAAAATCGCTCCGCGCCCACAAGCGCCGATCGCGATTTTGACCGAGCCGCACATAACGCCGTCCAGCGGCTATGTTACTCCTTCGCCGAGTACGAATGATGCAATCCTTGATCGCGTCCCTCCACCATTGCGTCAGACATTTCAGGAATCATCGCAACGCCGTGACGATACTGGAAGGGCCACATACTTTTCAAGTGAAAGAACGCGACGCGATCGCCATCGTTCAAGCGATGCGTCAGATCGGGCTGCAAGCCGGGCATCGCGCTCAAGTTTCCATTGATAAAAGTGATTCCGCGCTGTTCGGTCGGCAGGCGCAGAACATCCAACAGATCGGCTATCGTGCTGCCTTCCGACAATTCGATCGTGGGGTTGGCGAAGACGGTTTGTTGTGGATCACCGGCGTACTTTGCCAACTCACCGTAGAGCCATGTGTCAATGACGATGTTACCCACGTTAGCCGCCTCCAATTGGAGAAAAAAATCCAACTTCGTCGCCGGGTTGAATGACGTAATCCTGCGACACGCCAATCCCATTGACGAAAATCACTTTGACTTGAACGCGCGGCAGTTGCAGATGCGCGATCAATTCCGCAAGCGTACTTCCTGCCGCGAGTTCAACGTCGAAGGGTTGTCCCGCTTTTGCCCCGGGACGATATTGGACGAGATTCGCAAACAAACGGACACGAACGATCATCAGTTCCCTCACGGACATCGCACAATGTCCTGCGCCCACAAACAATCGGCGCAGGACGGATTCCAGCCCCAGCAACCTTCGTTGCGTCCGCGCAGATCACACGTCTCGCGCAAATCGCAATCGGGACACGACGGAAAATGAAAACCGCGCACCTCGCTGCGAAAGCGCACATAATTTTCCGTCATCCAAATTTCTGCGAGCGATTGCGCGCCAATATTGCCGAGCAAATAACGCGCGACTTGTTTCTGGCGACCGTCAATCGCAAAGTACGAATAGTTGTGCGAGAGCGCATAGCACGGCGCCACGCCGCCGTCCCAGCCGACGACCATCGAGCGATCTTGCACGAAACGACAACGCCGTTCCGCGCCCCAGTGCATGCGCGGCAATTCGAGCGTGCCCCACATCACCCACGCGTCCGCCTTGACGGGCCAGCCCCCGGCTTTGAAGGGCTGACGCGGTTCGTAGCCGTACAGAATTTCGTCGCGCATGTCCGTGGTGTACGGCAGAACATTGCTGACGAGGACGCGCGCCGCGTTCCAATGCGACGCAAGCCCGGTCAGATCGCCCAGTTCGCCGATGTTGCTTTTCAAGACGACGAACTCGATGCCGAGCGCGGGCGTGAGCGAGCCGAGTTGGCGTTTCGCTTCGTTGAACGCGTGAATG
>Ga0194112_10005780_pt1 | contig 16537 bp, 19 predicted proteins | sample TA2MahC400mmetaG_FD_146191 | JGI IMG/M metagenome (GOLD analysis project Ga0194112, IMG submission 146191) | Freshwater microbial communities from Lake Tanganyika, Tanzania - TA2015016 Mahale Deep Cast 400m | ecosystem: Environmental > Aquatic > Freshwater > Lake | place: Tanzania: Lake... | reverse complement strand
CTTTGTCCATGAATGGATTTCATAGCATTCTTCTCCTTTCTGCTTTATCGATAATGTAAAATATAAAATATAGAAATGCAAGATGAATTTCCATCCCCTCTTCGGGATAAAGGCCGCTCCGGCGGCGAAAGGTCTCAGCGAGAATCGCCGAGAATAAGGAAGAAAAACCATTAGAATCGCCGCTTCGGAGAAATCGAGGGACAGGGTATCACGTCCCCGATTTGATGAATGCGTAGAAGCTGACTTCGGTCGAGTCGAGGCCGTGGGCGTAGACGTAGGCCCCGGCGATCCGGGCGGCGCTCTCCCAGATGCCGTCCCACGTGTCGTCGTCCGTCTCGTCGTTCGATAGCGTCCCGTCGAGGATCGAGCCCGAGGGATTGATCCCGAAGAAAAAGCCGCTCCTCCGGTCGAGATAGGGGTCGAGGGCGACAAAAAACCAGTCCGAATCCACGTATTCGTCCCGCCGGCCAAGGCGGCCGACGACGAGGTCGGGCCGGGAGTCGGCCAGGCGGGCGGCGACGTATACATTGTCCTGGTCGAAGGCGACCCAGACGGTCGTCTTTTCTGTCGGCGGCCGGCCGTCCAGAGGGTCGGTTTGGGTGAAATCGCTCCGGCCGGGCGTTTTCCAGGCCGGCTCTTCGAGCACGCCGTCGACCCTAATCGGGCCTCCGGCGGGGACGGCCGTCATCGTTTTTCGGGGCGGGGCGCCGGTCTGGCCGGAGAAGGGGAGCCCGGAGAGGAGGGCGGCGAGGACGATGGTCAGCATGGAGCGTTTCGTCGGGCCATAAAGAGCCGTTTATAGCCCAGGGCCGAAGTTTAGTCAATGCATTGAAAATTATCCCGGCGGGCGGTATCTTAGGGGCGGAGAGGTGAGGCCATGAAAGACCTGAAGGTCGAGGTCGTCGAGGTCAAGAAGCGCTGCGGGGCCAAGCACAAGGCCGGGGACCATTTCTTCGTCCGCGGGGCGGGGACGGTCGAGATCCCGAAAGGGAAGAGGGTCTGTCTCTACGCCCTGAACAGCCTGTTTCCCTTCCTGACGGCGAAGCAGCGCGAGGACGAGCTTCCCGCCGACGACTGGATCGCCGAAACCGAGGTCCTCGTCTGCCCGGACCCAAACGGGGTCTCCTTCAAAATCACGAGGATCTGACAACCTGAAAATCTTCCTGACGGGCGGGACGGGATTCGCCGTCCGCCTTCTCCTGGGAGAGTTTGGGACGGTCGTCCTCAAGGGACAGCGCGTCGTCCCACGGCGCCTTCTCGAGGCGGCTTTCGCCTTCCGATTTCCGACGATCGAGCCCGCCCCAGAGGACCTGCTCACCGGAAGCCGGCGGCGGAACGGCCGGCGATAAGACCGGAAGCCCAGGCCCAGGCCAGGTTGAACCCGCCTCGCGGGCCCTGGACGTCGAGGATTTCGCCGGCCAGGAAGAGGCCCGGACATCTCTTCGATTCGAGAGTCGGGGAGACGACTTCCGCGGCCTCCACGCCCCCGGCCGTGAATTCCGCCTCGTTCCAGCCCCGGGTCCCGTGGACGGCGAAGCGCTTGTCTTTCAGGGCGGCGGCCAAGGCCGGGGCGCCGGCGTCGTTCTGGTCTTCTCCCGCGGGAATGAGCCGAGATATCATCGGGCCGAATTTTTCGGGAAGAATCCCGATCGCGAGATCCTGCCGGGGCCAGCCGGCCTTCATCCGCCGCGAGAACTCGGTTTCGAGATCGCCGGGCGACAGGAAAGGCACGAGGTCCGCCGCCAGGACGACGTTCTTCCGGCCGTCCCGGGTGAGGGCGATCGAGATCGGCTCGCTGATGTCGAGGACGGCCGGGCCCGACAATCCATACGCGGTGAACAGGAGCTCTCCGCCGGCTTCCGCCGTTTCGACGCCGTCAACCCAGGCCTTCGTCCGGGCCTTGATTTTTTGCCCTTGGAGGGCGTGGCACATTTTATCCTTGACGAGGAGGGGGACGGCGCTCGGCACGGGCGGAATGATCCGATGCCCGAGTCTCCCGGCGAGTTCGAAGCCGCTTCCGTCGGAGCCGAGAGCGGGATAGGATTTGCCGCCGGCGGCGAGGACGACGGTCCGGGCAGCGAGCCGGCGGCCGTCCTCGGCGCCCAGCCGGAAGGAATCTCCGCGGCGGTCGAGGGTGCGCGTATCGAATCCGAGTTGGACGGCGATCCCGAGGCGACGGATTTCGAGCTCGAGGACTTTGACGACGGTCGCGGCCTGGTTGGTCGCGGGGAAGACGCGGCCCCCGTCCGCGCTCAGAAGGAGACCGAGGCCGCGGAAAAAGGATTGGATTTCCGTGTTTCCGGACCTATCTAACACGGCCGCGACTAGCTCCGGCTCGGTCGAGGAAAACGCGGCCGGCGAGAGGTTGTCGTTCGACAGATTGCACCGGCCGCCTCCGGTGGCCAGGATCTTCCGGCCGAGGCGCGGCATCCGGTCGACGACGGCGACCGATGCCCCCGCCCGGGCGGCCGAGATGGCGGCGGCCAGGCCGGCCGCCCCTCCACCGAGAACGGCGACCCCACGGAGGCCTTCCATGCCCCCAATGTATCAAAAGATGGGGGACACATGAAAGTGTCCCCCATCTTCATGTATAATCGCGGCATGGAACCGACCCTCCGCGTCACCCTCCTGCCCCGCGACACCAACAAGCACGGGACGATTTTCGGCGGGGTCATCATGAGCCACATCGACCTGGCGGGAGCGATCGCCGCCCGGCAGGCTTGCGGGCCGTACAATTTCGTCACCGTGGCCATGGACAAGGTTGTCTTCCACAAGCCGGTCTTCGTCGGGGACGTCGTCAGCTTCTACGCCAAGGCCGTCCGGGTCGGCCGGACCTCGGTCACGACCAAGGTCGTCGTCGAGGTGACGCGGGCCGAGACCGGGGAAGACGTCCGGGTCACCAAGGCCGAGGTCGTGTTCGTCGCCGTCGATGCGGAATGGAAGCCCGTTCCCATCGGAAAAAGATAAGCCCGCGGCGGCCCAGCCGCGGGCTCAAGCTTCAACCGGGGAACATCAAGGAGGAGTCATGAACCGCCTGATCGCTGTTTCCGTCTTGGCAACGGGTCTCGTCCTTCCCTCTTTCCCTCTATGGGGTCAAGAATCGTCCGCCGTGCCGAAAGACCTTGAGATCGTCTACGGGTTTGGGGCGACGCACGCCGAGTGGGGCCGGACAACCTTTCGCCTCACGGCCGATGGCGTGATGACGGTCGAGAAAACTCAGGGATACGGGGACAGGGCCAAGAGCGAAAGCGCCCGCTACGCCTTGACGCCGGACGAGGTCGGGCAAATTCTGCGGAAAATCGAAGAGGCCCGCTTTTTCAAGCTCAAGGAATCCTACGCCGACAACCGGATCATGGACGGGTATTCGAGTTTCCTCAGGATCCGGATGAACGGGAAAATCCATATGGTCAGCGTCGTCAATAGGAGTGTCAAGAGATACGACCTCGTCGCCGAGGCTCTCGAGAAGCTCGCCTCGGCAAAAATTAAAGCCGCGGGCGAGAAAAAATAGAGGGACAGGGTATCACGCCCCCCGTTTTTTCGGAAGGGTGCCGTCGTCGCACGGCTCGTCGGGGGAGTAGTTGCGGGCCATTTCGGGGTTGGGCGCGCTCGTGCAGGTCGGGAGCGGCTCGGGTTCCATCTTCTGGCCGCAGCAGAAGGGGACGGGCTTCCCGAGGGGGACCTTGGCCTGTTTTCCGCAGGTTTTGCAGCCGTAAACGGCGCCGCTCATCGTCTTCTCCAGATTCGGATCTCGGTCAACCTTACCACGCTTTCCGTTCTCATTCAAGGCCGGCCGCAGCCCGCAGTCGCCCCTTCACGGGCGGTCCATCGACGACCGTATTGCGCTTTCATTTCCGCCGCCCGGCCGGGCCTGGGCGGGAGGAGGCGAAGGGGATGTCGATCGGCCAGTTCGGGCCTCAGCCCGCCTTTCGACCGGCGCTTTGGCGGGACAGCCTCCGGAGACGGCGGACGGTCCGGTCGATGACGTCCTGGGGCGTCGAGGCGCCCGAAACGACATAGACGCTCGGCCGGCGGCCGAAGGAGATCTCGTCGACATCCTCCGGCCGGCTGATGAGCCGGGTCTTGGGGTTCTTGGACTGCATGATCGACAGGAGATTCCGGGTGTTGGCGCTCGAATTCGAGCCGATGACGAGGGGGTTGGCGTAGAGCCCGGCCTTGGCCCGGGCGTCCAGCTGGCGGTCGGTCGTCGGCTTGCAGATCGTGTTCTCGAACCGGACGTCGGGAACGAAGCGGCGGATCTTCCGGACGATCCTCTCGGCGTTCTCCCGGATGAAGGTCGACTGGACGACGACGCCGACCTTGGGGATCGCCTTGAACGCGGAGGAATCGACGTCCTCCGGGCGGCCGACGATCAACGGCTCGTGGACTTGTCCGGCGATGCCCAGGACCTCTTCGTGCCCCCGGTCCCCGATGATCGCGACCCGGCAGCCGTCGGCTTCGAGTTCACGGGCCCGGCGGTGGATGTCCTTGACCATCGGGCAGGTCGTGTCGGCGAATTCGATTCCCGACCTTCGGACTTCGGCGAACAGAGCAGCCGGGATCCCGTGGCTCTGGATGACCAGGATGCCGTCCCGGGCTTTCCGGTAATCGTCGATGGCGATGAATCCCCGCCGCTTCAGGCGGGCTAGGACGGTCTCGTTGTGGACGATTTTCCCGAGGAGATAAATCTTGGCCGCGGGCCGGGCGGCCTTGAGGGCCTCGATGGTTTTGATCGTCCGCCGCACCCCGCCGCAGAAGCCGGCGTAAGGCGAAACGTCGATCCCGGTCCGGCGGGGCGGCGTCCTAGGCATGATCCTCCTTCAAAAGGCGCGGTTCATATATATACTTCGCCGCCGCCGAGGAAATCAACCGGCCGCGGCGTTCCCCCCTGCTCCTTGTTTCCGGCCGGACGCCGAAGCCGTGACGGTTTCAACCGCTATTTTTTCTTGTAGCTGACCGACAGGTCGTTGCGGCCTCCCGGGGGGAAGGACGTCTCGAATTCGGGGAGGCTCGTGATGTAGTCGTAATATTCGCCCGTCCCTCCGCCGTAGCCTCGATATCGGCCGCCCGGGCCCGGGCGGCGGGCCGAGACATTGTGGGCGGCGATGCAGCCGCCGGGGACGAGCTTGGGGATCACGGCCTTGGCGTAGTCCGTGTATCCTTCCTTGTCGGCGTCGATGAAGACGAAATCCCAGGGCCCTCCGAGCTTGGGGACGAGCTCGTGGGCGTCGGCCAGGCGGGCGTCGATATAGGCGTCCAGCCCGGCGGCCTTGAAGTTGGCCTTGGCCTCGTTATGGCGGCCTTCATCGATGTCGATCGTGACCAGCTTCCCGCCCGTTTTGGCCAGGGCCCAGGCGATCCAGATTCCCGAGTGGCCGGTCGAGGTCCCGATCTCGAGGGCTCTTTGATAGCCGTTCTTGACGATGATCTCGTGGAGGACCCGGCCGTCCGCTTCGGGAACGTTCATGTCGCGCCAGCTCCATCGCCGGCTATCGAGGAAGGAGCGGACCTTGGCGTCCAGCGCCGTTTCGGCGTCCTGGAAAGGGTGTCCGGCCGTCGCCGCTAACGCCGCCGCGGCCAGCCCGGCCAAAAGGACAAGGGCGATTCTTTTCATGACCTCCTCCTACGGGCATTCGTCCATTAGACGCCCGAGCCCGGTTTTCCTTCCCGGGAGAAGAACGGGCTTTCCCCGAGAGGCGCGATGTGGTTAAATGGTCTAGTCTTGGGTCCGCGAAAAGGCGGAGGAAAGGATGACCGCCATGAGAGCGAAATCCTCGGGACAACCCCTCGTCCTCCTTCTCTTGGTTCTCGGCCTCGCGGCCGGAGTTTCGTCCGGCTGCGCGGTCCGACCGACTCTGCCCTCCGGGGGGACGGCGGCCGTTTTTCCGGAGGCATCATGGGAGCGGATCCATGTCCCCGAGGCGGCCGGGTATTCCCGGGAGGGAATCGTCGCCGCCCTGGACAAGCTCCGATCGATGACGACGACGGCCCTCGTGGCCGTGGCCGATGGCCGGATCCTCTTCGACTACGGAAACACGGCCGAGCTGAGCTATCTCGCCTCGGTCCGCAAGAGCGTTCTGGCGATCCTCTACGGAATCTACGTCGAGAGGGGGAAAATCGACCTGGCCAAGACCCTGGCCGACCTCAATATCACGGATGTCGGCGGCCTGTCACCGCAGGAGCTCGAGGCGACCGTCTCCGACCTCCTCGCGGCCCGTTCCGGCGTCTATCATCCGGCCTCCAATCCCGGGGATAATCTGGCCGACGCCCCGCCCCGGGGATCGCAGAAGCATGGGGCCTACTTTCTCTACAGCAATTGGGATTTCAACGCCTTGGGGACGATCTTCGAGCAGGAGACGGGGGCGGCGATCTACGACGCCCTCGAGGCCGATCTTGTCCGCCCCCTCGGGATGGAAGATTTCCGCCGGGACCTTCAAAGAAAATCGGGAAACCTCGAGGTTTCGGAGCATCCGGCCTATCACATGTGGCTTTCGACCCGGGACATGGCCCGGGTCGGCCTTCTCATGCTCCGGGAGGGGAGGTGGCGGGGAAAGCAGATCGTTTCCCGGGCCTGGGTCCGCAAGATCACGAGCCCGGTCACCCGGAACACGGAGATGAACCCGGCCGGCCTCCGGAACGGCCGATGGGGTTACGGCTATTTGTGGTGGGTCTTCGACGGCCCCGCGGCCCGAGGTCCCTACGCCGGGGGCTTTTCTGGGCAGGGGGCGGGCGGCCAATACATCACCGTCCTCCCGGCGATCAAGCTCGTCGTGGCCCACAAGCTCAACACGGCGACGTCGAAGCCCGTCTCCTCGAGGGACTACTTCGACGTCGTCGACCTCATCGTCCGGGCCCGCTTGAGATAATCCACATCGGAATTGTCGGATATTGCTTTTTCGGCGGCTTTGCTTATAATGGGCTCTCCCCCCGGGAAAGCGCAAGTCCTTTTAATGAAATAAGATAGGACGGGAGAATGAAGGACTACTGGTTTTTTTTCCTGTTCTTCGTCATGTCCGTCGTCTTTTCCGCCGGACTCCTCCTCTTCATCGCCTTGATCCGCTACCGGCGGCGCGATATCGGGGACAAAACCCTGCCTTACGAGTGCGGCGTCGACCCGGAAACCCCGACGGCCCGCGAGTCCTATTCCATCCGTTTCTATCTCCTGACCCTCGTCTTCATCATCTTCGAGGTCGAGACGTTCTTCCTCTTCCCCTGGGCCGTGGCCCACGACAAGCTCGGCCTTTTCGGCCTCGTCGAGGCCGTCCTTTTCGTCGCCATCCTGGGATTGGGCTACCTTTACGCCTGGAAGACCGGGGCCCTCGAGTTCCGGAGGGACATTGAATAGCCCTTCCCCCGCCCCGCCCTTTCTCCTGGCCAAGGCCGACGCCTTCATCACCTGGGCCCAGAAGAATTCCCTCTGGCCGTTCGGCTCGGGATTGGCCTGCTGCGCCATCGAGATGATCGCCACGGCCGCGGCGCGCTACGACATCTCCCGCTTCGGGATGGAGCTCTTCCGGGCGTCGCCCCGCCAAGCCGACCTGTTCATCGTCGCCGGGACCGTGACGAACAAGATGGCTCCCGTCGTCCGGCGGCTCTGGGAGCAGATGGCCGACCCGAAGTGGGTCGTGGCCATGGGAAACTGCGCCGTCTCCGGGGGGCCGTTCCCGACCTACGCCGTCCTCCAGGGCGTCGACAAGGTCATCCCCGTCGACGTCTACATCTCGGGTTGTCCGCCGACTCCCCAGGGGCTCCTCCACGGCCTGATCACCCTCCAAAAGAAGATCGCCCGGGGCCGTCCAACCCAAGAGATTCTCAACCCCGATGCCCGATAATCTCGCCGACGCGCCCCGTCTCGAGGATGTCCTCCGGGTCCTGGAAGGCCGGTTTCCGGAGGCCGTGGCCGGCCGCGACTTCGCCAAAGGGGAGCTCACCATCCGCGTCCGGACGGAAAGCCTGACCGATGTCTTGAGATTCTTGCAGGCCGAGCAGGGTTTCGCCGCCCTTCAGGACATGATCGGCCTCGACCGCGGCCCCGAAACGGCGGCGGGGTCCAAGCGCTTCGCCGTCCTCTATCAGGTCTACCGGCCCGCCGATCGCCTCCGCCTCAGGGTCGCGGTCGAGACGGAGGAGAGCGAAGCCCTTCCCTCCGCCGTTTCGATCTGGAAGTCGGCCGACTGGGCGGAGCGCGAAATCTTCGACATGTTCGGCCTCCGTTTCTCCGGCCACCCCGGACTCAAGCGGATCTATCTCGACGAGGCCTTCGAGGGCCATCCCCTCCGCAAGGATTTTCCGCTCGGAGGCCGCGGCGATGGCTTTTAAGGAAATCGCCCTCAACATGGGGCCCCAGCACCCCTCGACCCACGGGGTTCTCCGCCTCAAGCTGGCCGTCGACAACGAGGTCGTCCTCAGACTCGAGCCTGTCCTCGGCTACCTCCACCGGGGGATGGAGAAGCTCTGGGAGAACCTGACCTACACCCAGATCGTCCCCCTCACCGACCGCCTCGATTATCTCGCCGCCCTGTCGAGCAATCTCGGCTTCGTCCTGGCCGTCGAGAAGCTGGCCGGAATCGAAATTCCCAAGCGCGGACAGGTCCTCCGGGTCGTCCTGGCCGAGCTCTAGCGGCTGGCCTCGCACCTGGCTTGGGTCGGCTTCCAGGCCAACGACATCGGGGCCATGTCCGTCCTCCTCTACGGATTCGAGGCCCGGGAGCGCATCCTGGACCTCTTCGAGGAGTACGTCGGGGCGCGCTTGACGGTCCACGGCATCCGGATCGGCGGCGTGCCGCGCGACTTCGACCCGGAATTCGTCCAACGCATCGGCAAGACCCTGGACGGCCTTCCCCGCACGCTTCGGGACATCGAGCTCCTCCTCAACGAGAACAGGATCTGGAAGGAGCGGACCCAAGGGGTCGGCGTCATCACCGCCGCGGAAGCCGTCGATTTCGGCCTGACCGGACCGCCGCTGCGGGCCACCGGGGTGCACTGGGACATCCGGAAGGACGTTCCGTATTCCTCATACGAGGATTTCGACTTCGATGTCCCGCTGGGTTCGGCGGGCGACGTCTATGACCGTTATCTCGTCCGGATGGAGGAAATGCGGCAGAGCCTCGGGATCGTCCGCCAAGCCCTGGACCGGCTTCCCGACGGCGAATGCTCGGCCAAGGTCCCCCGGATCCTCCGCATCCCTCCGGCCGAAGTCTTCCATACGATCGAAGCCCCCAAGGGCGAACTGGGCTTCTACATCCGGTCGAACGGCACGGACAAGCCCGAGCGGGTCAAGATGAAATCGCCGTCCTTCATCAACCTCATGTCCCTGGCCCACATGAGCCGGGGGAATCTTTTTTCGGACGTCATCGGCATCCTCGGGTCGCTCGACATCGTCCTCGGGGAAATCGACAAATGATGAGTCCCTGGCTCGCCGACGGCCTCATTCCCCTGGCCAAGATCCTGGCCGTCATCCTCTACCCGATGCTCATGGTCATCGTCATGATCTGGCTCGAACGCCGGGTCGTGGCCTGGATCCAGGGCCGGGTCGGCCCCAACCGAGTCGGCTATCAGGGGATTCTCCAGCCCTTCGCCGACGCCGTGAAGCTCTTCTTCAAGGAGGACATCGTCCAGCGGCGAGCGGACCGATTCCTCTTCAACATTTCCCCCGTCTTGGTGATGTTCTCGACCCTCCTGGCCTTCTGCTTTCTTCCTCTCGGCGAATCCTTCCGCATCGGCGACTACACCTTGAACCTCTGGGTCGCCCGAAGCCCCGTCGGCCTTCTCCTCGTCCTGGGCCTGTCGTCGATCTCGGTCTTCGGAGTCATCTTCGGGGGCTGGGCCTCCAACTCCAAGTATCCCCTTCTCGGCGCCCTCCGGTCCGTCGTCCAGGTCCTGAGCTACGAGATCCCGGTCGGGTTGACCGTCCTGACGGTCGTCTTCCTGGCCAGGTCGATGGACCTCGTCCGGATCGTCGAACGCCAGCAGGAGTCCGGCGTCTGGTATGGATTCCTGCTCCCCGTCTCGTTCCTCGTCTTCTGGATCTCGGCCATCGCCGAGACGAACCGGGCCCCCTTCGACCTCCCCGAGGCCGAGTCCGAGCTCGTCGCCGGCTACCATACCGAGTACTCCGGGATGAAGTTCGCCTTTTTCTACATGGCCGAATACGCCCACATGGTCCTGGCCTCCTCGCTCGTCGTCATCCTCTTCTTCGGAGGATGGCTGCCGCCTTTCCCCGGCCTCAAGGCCTTCGCCTTCCTCGGCGCGATCCCGGGCTTCATCTGGTATCTCGTCAAGATCATGTTCTTCCTCTATCTCTATGTCTGGATCCGGGCGACCTTCCCCCGCTACCGTTTCGATTCCCTGATCCGCCTGGTCTGGAAGTGGCTCATCCCCCTCTCCTTGGTCAATTTCCTGGTCGTCGTCGGCCTGAGGTACCTCCTGTGAACGCCCTGGAAAGGCTCTTCCGGAAGATTTTCCTCGTCGACATCCTGACCGGCCTGGCCGTCACCCTCCGGTACTATTTCAGCAAGAAAGTCACCGTCCCCTATCCCGAAAAAGTCCTCCCTCCGCCCGAGAGGTTCCGGGGGATCCTCCGCCTCTGCCGGAACGACCAAGGAGAGCCGCTCTGCATCGCCTGCAAAGCCTGTCAGCGGGCCTGCGGCCAGGGGTGCTTCGACATCGAGGGCAAGCGCGAAGAAGGGGCCAAGGCCATGAAGCCGGTGAAATTCGACTGGCGCCTCGACCGCTGCAGCTTTTGCGGCCTCTGCGTCGAGGTCTGTCCGACGGCCGCCATCCGGTTTTCCCGGGAGTTCCGCCTCTCGACCCTCGACCGCAGGGAACTCGCTTTCTCCCACGAAGAGATGTACCTCGAGGGCGAATCCCTCCAAAATCGCCTTTGCGGAGCCTGCCGCCCATGACCTTCGCCATATTCCTTCTCTTCGCCCTCATGGCCGTCTTCTCGGCGGTCATGGTCATCACCCGGACAAACGCCATGCACAGCGTTCTCTACCTGGCCTTCACCGTCCTCTCGGTGGCCGGCGTCTTCTTCACCCTCCAGGCCGAATACCTCGGGGCCGTCCAGATCCTCGTCTACGGCGGGGGGATCGTCGTTCTCTACATCTTCGTCATCATCATCGTCAACCTGGACGAGGTCGTCGCCGAGCGGCGGAAGCTCGTCCCGAAGATTTTCATCTTCGCCTGGCCGTCCCTCCTCGCCCTCCAAGTCGGGACCGTCGTCTTCCTGAACCGTCCGGCCGCTCGGCCGGGGCCGGAGGGGGGCCTGGAGTTCCGGGCCCTGGCCGAGATGCTCTTCACCTCCTACGCCCTGCCCTTCGAGATCGCCGCGGTCCTTCTCCTCGCCGTCCTCATCGGGGCGGTCTTCGTCGCCCGAAGGAGGCTCTCCCGTGGTCCCGATTGACGCCGTCTTCGCCCTCGGGATCGCCCTCTTCGTTCTCGGCCTCTTCGGGGTCCTCTTCCGCAAGAACCTCGTCGTCATGCTGATGTCCCTCGAGCTCGTCCTCAACGGCCTCAACGTCATTCTCGCCGGCCTGGGATTCCATCTCCGTTCCCCCCGGGGCTCGATCTTCGCGATTTTCGTCATCCTCATGGCCGTCGCCGAGGCGGCCGTCGGCTTCGCCCTCATCCTCTCCTATTTCCGGCAGAAAAAGACCTACGATATCGACAAGCTCAACGAGCTCAAAGGATAGCCGATGTTCGCCTGGATCCCCCTTTTCCCCCTCCTCGGCGCGCTCGCGAACGGCCTCCTGGGGATCAAATTTTTTTCGAGGAAGGCCGTCCAGGCCGTCGGCGTGGGATCCGTCGCCCTGAGCTTCCTGGCCTCGGCGGCGAGTTTCGTCGCCCTCCTCCGCGGGTCCGAGGACGTCCTCGTCGCCCGCCTCTTTTCCTGGATTCCGCCGAGTCTCGTCCCCCTGGCCGACGGAGGGACAGCCGCGTTCGCCGTCGACCTGGCCTTCCGCTACGACTCCCTGGCCGCGGTCATGACCCTCGTCGTCACGGGAGTCGGGCTCCTCATCCATGTCTATTCCGTCGGCTACATGGCCCACGACCGGAGCTTCGCCCGCTTTTTCGCCTACCTCAACCTCTTCACCTTCGCCATGCTCGTCCTCGTCCTGGGGGCGAACCTGGCCGTCCTCTTCATCGGCTGGGAAGGGGTCGGGCTCTGCTCCTACCTCCTCATCGGCTTCTGGTTCTCCAAGGATGCCGCGGCCGCGGCCGGCAAGAAGGCCTTCCTCACCAACCGGGTCGGCGATTTCGGGTTCATCCTGGGGATCGGGGTCCTCCTCTTCGTCCTGGGGACGATCGACCTAGGGAGCATCAACCGCCTCGCCGGGGAGGGGGCCCTGACCAAGGGAGCGGCCACCGCCGCGGCCCTCCTCCTCTTTATCGGGGCGACGGGCAAATCGGCCCAGATCCCCCTTTACACCTGGCTCCCGGACGCCATGGAGGGCCCGACTCCGGTCTCGGCCCTGATTCACGCCGCGACGATGGTCACGGCCGGAGTCTACATGGTCGCCCGGCTCCACGCCCTGTTCACCTTATCGGGCCTCGCCCTGGACGTCATCGCCCTCGTCGGGGCGGGCACGGCCGTCTACGCCGCGACCATGGCCCTCGTCCAGTTCGACATCAAGCGGGTCCTGGCCTATTCGACGATCTCCCAGATCGGCTATATGTTCCTCGGCCTCGGCTCGGGGGCCTACGCGGCCGGCGTCTTCCATCTCATGACCCACGCCTTTTTCAAGGCGCTTCTCTTTCTCGCCGCCGGAAGCGTCATCCATGCCCTGTCCGGCGAGCAGGACATGCGGAAAATGGGGGGATTGCGGAGCCGCGTCCCCACGACGTACCGCGTCTTCCTCGTCGGGGCCCTAGCCATCTCCGGCGTCCCGGGGCTCTCGGGGTTTTTCTCCAAGGATGAAATCCTGGCCTCGGCCTTCGCCTCCGGCCCGACCGTCGCCTGGGCCCTGGGGGTTCTCGGGGCGGGGATGACGGCCTTCTACATTTTCCGCCTGATTTTCCTGACGTTCTTCGGCCCCGAGCGGATGGACGAGGCGGCGAGGCTCCGCTGCCACGAATCGCCGCCCGTCATGACCGTTCCCCTCCGGATTCTGGCCTTCCTCTCGGCCTTCGGCGGCTTCGTCGGCCTGCCCCATCTCTTGGGCGGGGGAGCCTGGTTCGGCAAGTTCCTCGAATCGTCGACCGGCCGCCACGCCGGGCATCTCGCCGCCGGAACCGAGGCCCTGCTCATGGCCCTCTCGGCCGGGGTCGGACTGGCCGGGATTTACGGGGCCTACGTCGTCTACGTCCGGAAAAGGGGAGCCCCGGCCTTTCGCCTGAAGGAGAGGTTCGGGGCCTTGCACCGCCTCGTCTTCCGGAAATATTTCGTCGACGAATTTTACGACGGCATCCTTGTCGGCGGGATTCTCCGCCTCGGCCGCCTGGCCGGAGGCTTCGACCTCAAGGTCATCGACGGCCTCGTCGACGGGGCGGCGGCCCTGACCCGGCGGCTCTCGAAGATTTCGATCTTTTTCGACGGGCGGGTCGTGGACGGGGCGGTCAACGGCGTCGGGGCGGTCCACCGCCACGCCTCCCGCCTTCTCCGCCGGGTCCAGACGGGCTACGTCTACAACTACGCCCTGGCCGTCGTCTTCGGACTGGTCATCATCATGGCCCTCGTCGTCACGGTCTTCTAGGAGTCCCGATGCCCATCCTCAGCCTCGTCACTTTCTTCCCCCTGGCCGGAGCGGTCCTCCTCCTGGCCTTGCCCCGCGGACGGGGAAAGGCCGTCAAGCTCACGGCCAACATCGTGACCGGCCTCGAGTTCGCGGCGACCCTCCTCCTCCTCCGCGGCTTCGACCCGGGGACGGCGGAGATGCAGTTCGTCGAGCGCGCGCCCTGGATCAAGTCGGCGGGGATCCAGTACCTCCTGGGCCTCGACGGCATCTCCCTGCTTCTCGTCCTCCTGACCTCGCTCCTGACGTTTCTGGCGACGCTCTCCTCCTGGAAGGCCGTCGCCCATCGGCTCAAGGAATACTACGTCTTCCTCCTTCTCCTCGAGGTCGGGATGATCGGCGTTTTCGTCTCCCTCGACCTCATCCTCTTTTACGTGTTCTGGGAGATCATGCTCGTCCCGATGTACTTCCTCATCGGCATCTGGGGGGGCGAGCGCAAGCTCTACGCGGCCATCAAGTTCTTCCTCTACACCCTCTTCGGCTCGGTCATGATGCTCATCGGCATCCTCGTCGTCCGCGGCCATTACGGGACCTTCGACTGGACGGCCATGACCGGGGCGGGGACGTTCCTGCCGGCCGCGCTCCAAGGCTGGGTTTTTCTGGCCTTCGCCCTGGGCTTCGCCATCAAGGTCCCCATGTTCCCCTTCCACACCTGGCTTCCCGACGCCCACGTCGAGGCCCCCACGGCCGGCTCGGTCATCCTCGCCGGGGTGCTCCTCAAAATGGGGACTTACGGCTTCGTCCGCTTTTCCCTGCCCCTCTTCCCGGAGGCGTCCCGGAAGTTCGCCCCCCTCATGGTCGGCCTGGCCCTCACGGCCATCGTCTACGGGGCGCTCGTCTCCCTCATGCAGAAGGACATGAAGAAGCTCGTCGCCTATTCCTCGGTCTCCCACATGGGCTTCGTCATCCTCGGCCTTTTCGCCTTCACGCCCTTGGCCGTCAAGGGGGCCGTCCTCCAGATGATCAACCACGGGATCTCGACGGGAGCCCTCTTCTTGATCGTCGGCGTCCTTTACGAGCGGCGCCACACCCGGCTCATCGCCGACTTCGGCGGCCTGTCCTCCCGGATGCCCGTCACTGCCGCCGTCTTCCTCGTCATGGCCATGTCATCGATCGGCCTTCCCGGCCTGAACGGCTTCATCGGGGAGTTCATGATCCTCATGGGCGTCTTCCCCGTGAATTGGGTCTGGACGGCCGTGGCCGGCCTGGGCATCGTCCTCGGCGCGGGCTACATGCTCTGGCTCTACCAGAGGGTCATGTTCGGCCGGCTCGAAAGCCCGGCCAATGCCTCCCTGGCCGACCTCTCGGCCCGCGAGTTCGCGACCTTCTTCCCTTTGATCGTCCTGGCGTTTTGGATCGGGATCTTCCCCAAACCTTTCCTGGCCGTCATCGACAAGCCCGTCGAGAAGATCGTCCGGATCATCCATCCGGAGACGGCGGCGGCCGCCGTCGGCTCCGGCCCGGCCGAGGTCCGCTGATGGGAATGGCCCTCGCTCCGGAGATCGCCGTTCTGGCCGCCGCCGTCGCGGCGATCTTCGTCCATCTCTTCGGGAAGGAGCGCGGGGGGCGGGCGGCCGGCGCGGCCGCCCTGGCCGGCATCGCCGCCGCCTTTCTGGCCCTCCTCATCGCCGGGAAGTCGAACGGCCGGTTCTTCGCCGGGGCCTTTACTCTCGACGGCTTCGCCGTCTTCTTCAAGGCCGTCGTCCTCTGCGGCGGCCTCCTGGCCGTCGCCTTCTCCTTCCGTTATTTCCGCCATGAAGGGAGCGAGCCCGGGGAGGCCTACTATCTCATCCTCCTGGCGATCGTCGGGATGATGTTCGCCGTCTCCGCGACGGACCTCGTCACGGCCTATGTCGCCTTCGAAACGTTCGCCATCCCGTCCTACATCCTGACGGGATTTTGCCGTCGCGACCGGCGCTCCCCCGAGGCGGCGGTCAAATACTTTTTCCTGGGGACGCTGAGCTCGGGGATCATGCTTTTCGGGATGGCTCTCGTTTTCGGTCTGACGGGGGAAACGAACTTCGACGCCATCGCCCGCCTCCTGGGCGGGGCCGGCGAACCTCTCGCCCTGACGGGGATGATCCTGTTTTTCGCCGGCCTGTTCTTCAAGGCGGCCTTCGTCCCCTTCCACATGTGGGCGCCCGACGTCTACGAGGGCGCGCCCGTCCCCATCGCCGTTTTCCTTTCGACCGCCCCCAAGGCGGCCGTCTTCGCCCTCCTCATCCGGGTCGCCGCGGGCCTCTTCGGCCGGTTCGAAGCCCAGTGGACGGGCCTCTTCCAGGTCCTGGCCTTGGCGACGATGTTCTGGGGAAACATCGCCGCCCTTCTCCAGATGAACATCAAGCGGATGATGGCCTACTCCTCCATCGCCCACGCCGGCTATATCGCCATCGGGCTGGCGGCCTGGGGCGGACCGGGCCGGACGGCGGTCATGTTTTATCTTTTCGTCTACGCCTTCATGAACGCCGCGGCCTTCGGCCTCGTCCTCCTCTGGACGAAGGGCTCGGGATTCGGGGAGGAGGTCTCCGACCTCCGCGGCCTGGCCAGGATGTCGCCCTTGGCCGCGGCGAGCCTCGTCCTCGTCCTCCTCTCCCTGACCGGCATCCCGCCGACGGCCGGATTCATGGGGAAATACCTTCTCTTCCAGGCGGCGATCGGCCGCAAGCTTTATCTCCTGGCCGCCGCCGGCGCCCTGAACTCGGCCATCTCCCTGTTCTACTACTTCAGGATCGGCCGGGCGATGTTCATGGAAGACCGTCCCGCGGACTCCGCGGAGGGCCGCCCGTCCCCGTCCGTCACGGCCGTCC
>Ga0194112_10005779_pt1 | contig 16541 bp, 16 predicted proteins | sample TA2MahC400mmetaG_FD_146191 | JGI IMG/M metagenome (GOLD analysis project Ga0194112, IMG submission 146191) | Freshwater microbial communities from Lake Tanganyika, Tanzania - TA2015016 Mahale Deep Cast 400m | ecosystem: Environmental > Aquatic > Freshwater > Lake | place: Tanzania: Lake... | reverse complement strand
GTTTTCTCTTTCTCTTATCATTTTACCCGTAATCATCTTACCTTCATTCTGCCTCTCGCGAGGGACGAGGACGATTCCAGAAAGGGCAAGCGATGCGCGAACCAATCGGGATGGGCGTCGTTGGCGCAGGGGCGATCGGGATACGCGGGGCGCTGATGCACCTCTCGCAGCCCGACGTGGCCGACCGCGCGCGCCTGGCCGCGGTGTGCGACCCCGTGCCCGGGCGGGCACGGGCCGCCGCCGAACGCTTCGGCGTGGCCGCCGCCTACGAGGGCTATGAGGAGCTCCTGGCCGACCCGCGGGTGGACGCGGTGACGCTCTGCTCGCCCATCGGGCTCCACTACGAGCAGGGCGTCGGCGCCATCGAGGCGGGGAAGCACGTGCACTTCAACAAGACGATGGCGACGAAGGTCGCCGAGTGCGACGACCTGGTCGCCCGCGCGGCGGCGAGAGGCGTCCGCCTCGTCGCCTCCCCTGGCATGATGCTGATGCCCTTCAACCGCCGCATCCGCAAGCGCATCCTCCAGGGCGACATCGGCAAGCTCACCTGGGCCATCACGGGCACCTCCCCAGGCAACTACCACCTCAACGAAGAGTTCCGCAAGTGGGACGACGTTCTGACGCAGGTTGACCCGACCTGGTACTTCCGGCGGCCGGGCGGCGGGCCGATGTACGACGTCACCGTCTACTGCCTCCACAACCTCACCGGCATCCTCGGCCCCGCGAAGCGGGTCACGGCGATGTCGGGCCTCGCCATCCCGCAGCGGGAGTTCCGAGGCCAGACGATCCAGTGCGACATGGACGACACGACGTTCTCGCTGGTGGACTTCGGCGATTCGCTCTTCGCGGTGGTGTACGGCGCCGCCTTCGGCTCCGTGACCAAGGGCTTCCACCCGAACGTCTACGGCACCGCGGGCGCCGTCATCGGCACCGAGGTCAACGGCCAGCCCGCCCAGCTCGAAGGCGACCACCAGCCCCACGTCGTCGGCGAGCACGCCAAGCTCCGCGAATCACACGTCTTCGAGGACCTGATGCAGCTCGTGGACTGGGTGAGGGACGGCACGCCCTCGATAGCGAGCGCAGAGCACGCGCGGCACGTGATTGACATCATCGAGTCGAGCTATCGCTCTGCCGCGACGGGCCAGGCGCAGGACCTCCGCACCACCTTCGAGCCGCTCAAGGCCGAAGACTGCGCCTGAGTTTGAATTTCCCACGCCTCAGGCGTATACTTAGAGCGCCTGAAAGTACGGGTGGGTTCGTAGTGCGGGCTTCAGCCCGTGCCGTAACGCCAGCGTCGCGCTGGCCATCTGCCGCCGGGACGGCGGCGCTACCGGGATACGGCCTGAAGGCCGCACTACGAACGAGCCGTTCTGGGAATTGGGCCGTGTTCCGCCGTCACCCAAATATCAACGCGAGGGAGCCAGAGGCTTTCGGGCGCCGCAAGGCGTCCGCAACGCCCCAATCCCCCGCGCGAGGCTGCATACCATGGCTGCACCACGGAGACCGTCGCCGTTCAACGCTTGGGAGACCGTTCGCTGCGAGCTCCTCAACACCCGGGTGTGCGACCTGGGCCTGGCCATTGAGGGTTCGCCGGTAGAGCCCTTCACGCGCCGCCTCCGCCGCGAGTTCGCCGCCAAGGGGCTCGCCTTCCGCCCAGACTTCTACCTCACGGACAGTTGGGGGTGTCCGGACCGCGTCCCCGTCATCGGCGTGCCCTTCTACCTTGCGGACAAGCGGCTCACCCGCATCGAGGAGGAGCAGACCGGCGAGATCGAAGACGACCAGATGGTGATGATGCTGGTGCGTCACGAGGCGGGCCACGCGGTGAACTACGCCTACAGGCTGTGGGAGCAGGCGGGGTGGGCGGAGGCGTTCGGACGCTTCTCGCAGGCCTACCGCGAGTCGTTCCAGCCCGAGCCGTCGAGCCGCCAATTCGTCCGCCACATCTTCTCAAGGCCATACGGGCGGACGTATGCCCAGAAGCACCCCGACGAGGATTTCGCGGAGACGTTTGCGGTCTGGCTCACCCCCCGCGCGGCCTGGCGGCGCCGCTATCGCGCCTGGCCCGCCCTCGCCAAGCTGCGATACGTTGACGCCCTGATGCAGCGCATCCGCAAGGAGGAGCCGGCCCGGACCGGCGGCAAGCTCTACCGCCCCGTCGAGGAAATGGACGTGCTCCTCGCCGAGCACTACGGCCAGCGTGCCGAGCACTTCCGCGCCGCGGCCCAGGGCTACGTGGACGACCGCCTCCGCGCCGTCTTCCCCGCGCTCCGCGGCAACGCCGCGCTCCCCGCCAGCCAGCTCCTCCGCAGGCACCACGACGGTCTCATCGAGCGCATGGTCCGCTGGTCCGCCCTCACCGGCGACGAGGCCCGCACGATCCTCGAGAAGCTCGAAGACCGTGCCGACGCCCTCCACCTCGCCTTCCGCCGCCGCGAAATCAGCCGCAAGCTGATGGACGTGGCCGCCATGGCCACCGGCCTCGCCATGGAGTTCGCCTACACCGGCAGACTCATGGGATAGTGTCAAACCATCGGGATGTCGAGGTCGAAGGGGGGGCCTTCGAAGGCGGCCTTGACGACCAACTGGAGGAGGCGCGGGTAGGAGATGCCGGCTCGCTCGGCCTGGCGCGGCAGCCCGTGGCCCTCCTCAAGGCAGGCATTGCAGTTGACCTCCAGGACGCACGGGCGGCCCTCGGCGTCGCAGCGAACGTCCACCCGCCCATAGCCCCAGGCGCCCACGGCGCGGAAGGCGCGCAGGGCGAGCGAGCTGACCTCGCGGGCCAGCTCGGGCTCGACGACGGCGGGGCAGGTGACTGAGGTCTTCCCGTACTCCTCGGCACCCTCGAGCCACTTGGCGGCATAGGTGAGGATGCGCGGGATGCCATCGGGGAGCTGCGTGTAGTCCACCTCGGCTAGCGGGAGCACGCGAAGCCGCCTGCCGCCCAGGATGCCGACGTTGAACTCACGGCCGGGGAGGAAGCCCTGGACGAGGACGGGCTGGTGGTAGTCCTGAAGGATTTGCCGCACTTTGGCCCGCAGGGCCTTCTTGGACCGCACCACCGAGTCGCGGTCAATGCCGATGCTTGCGTGCTCCTGGCTGGCTTGGACGATGAGTGGGAAGGGCCAGCGGCGGCGGCCAACGTCGCCCACCCTCTCGAGGATTTCCGTGCAGTGCGGGATGCGGATGCCCACGCCCTGGAGGAGCCCGGCGGCCATATACTTGTAGCGGGTCAGCCCGATGGCCAGCGCGGGCGAGCCGGTCACTGGGAAGCCCATCATCCGCACGATGGCGGGGAGCCGCATCTCGTGGAGGGCGCCGTGAACCACGTCGTCGTACTGGTTGAACACAACGTCGGGGCTGAGGCGCCGCAGCCTGCGCTGGAAGGCGAACAGGTCGCGCGCCAGGGGGAGCACTGAGACGCGGTAGCCGACGCTCCGCAGGACGCGCGCCATGCGGCGCACCATCAGGCGCAGGTCTGCCGTGCTCCCGCGGTCCTCGGGGCGCTCGGGCGCGCACGCGCGGTCCGCATTATAGACCATCGCCACGTGAAGGTGCCGCCTCCCGCGCCGCACCTTCTCGCTCAGCTCGGGCGCCGCGCCAAGCTCCGCTTCCTGTCCCACGCCTTCTCCTCCGTGCTCACCCATACGATCCCCCTATCGCCACATTATGGCATTGGGCGGGGCGATGTCAACAGAGCCTTGCGGGGCGTGGGCTGAGGCGGTATACTCGGTAGGGCGTTGAACCTCTGTGGAGCAGGCCGACCGTGAGCGAAGGACCGCCGTCACGACGCTTTCCGCTGTGGGAGACGCTGGCGATCCTGGGCGCCCTTGCGTCGCTGTGGCCCGCATACGTCCTGAACCTGAAAGGGACGGTCTGGCGTGGCCTGTGCTTCGCAATGCTCGTCGTGATGGTGGTGGTGTTGGTCCGCCGGCTCCTCGCCTTCGAGCGGATGAAGGAGGAGGCACGACGCAAAGAGGCCAAGGGCGGCGAACAGGGGCGGGCGCGTCTGCCGTGGGAACCAAGGGATTGAGGAGAGCCACGAGCTTCGAGCCGCGAGCCACGAGCTTCATCGGAAGCCGCTGAATCCTGCTGCGTTTCGGCTCGCCGCTCGCCGCTCGCGGCTCGCAGCTTATGTGCGGCATCTGCGGCATCTACCATCGCGACCCAGCCGCCGGCGTCTCCCGCGAGACCCTTCGCGCGATGATCGCGCGCATGCGCCACCGCGGGCCGGACGACGCCGGCACCTTCCTGCGCGGCGACCCAGCCACCCCGCCGAGCGAAGATCGGCTTCCAATCAGCAATCAGCAATCAGCAATCAGCAATCCCCCCAACGCCGGCCTCGGCATGGCTCGCCTCTCGATCATTGACGTGCTGGGCGGCCACCAGCCGATGCCCAACGAGGACGGCTCGGTCTGGCTCGTCTTCAACGGCGAAATCTACAACTTCCGGGCGCTCCGCGAAGAGCTTCTCGCCAAGGGCCACCGCTTCCGCACCCGCACGGATAGCGAGGCCATCGTCCACCTCTACGAGGAGCTCGGCGAGCGGGCGGTCGAGCGCCTGCGCGGGATGTTCGCCTTCGCCATCTGGGACGGGCGTCAAGAGGGGCAGCTCCTCCTGGCCCGTGACCGCCTGGGCAAGAAGCCGCTCGTCTACCACGACGACGGCTCGCGGCTCGCGTTCGCCTCCGAGCTTCAGGCGCTCCTGGCGGCGCCAGGCGTCCCGCGCGCCCTTTCGCCCCAGGCCCTCGACCTCTATCTCACCTACCAATACGTCCCTGCCCCGCTGACCATCTACGATGGCATCCGCAAGCTCCCCCCCGCCCACTACCTCGTGGCGTCGCGGGAGGGCACGCGGCTCGAGCGCTATTGGGACCTGCCGACCGAGCTGGCCGCCGACCGCGACGCCCGCCTTCCGGCCCGCGACCTGCGTGAGATGCTCGACGCGGCGGTGAAGATGCGCCTTGAGAGCGACGTGCCGCTCGGCGCATTCCTCAGCGGCGGGATTGACTCCTCCATCGTCGTCGGCCTCATGGCACGTCACATGCGCGAGCCGGTCAGGACCTTCTCCATCGGCTTCGGGGAGCCGAAGTACGACGAGCTGCGCTACGCGCGCATCGCGGCAGCGGCGTTCAAGACCCAGCACCGCGAGTTCGTCGTCGAGCCCAAGGCCATCGAGATACTGCCGCTCCTCGTCCGCCACTACGGCGAGCCGTTCGCCGACTCCTCGGCGATCCCGACCTACTACCTCTCGCAGAAGACCCGCGAGCACGTCACCGTGGCGCTCTCAGGCGACGGCGGGGACGAGGGCTTTGGGGGCTACGAGCGCTATGCGGCGCTGCGCGTCACCGCCGCCTTCGACTCCCTGCCCCGCCCCATCCGCGGCACGCTCAGGGCGATAGCCAGGTGCCTGGCCGGGGGCTTTTCGACCGCTGAGCCGAAGACCCTTCGCCGCCGCCTCCGCCGCTTCGTGGACGCCCTCGGCCTCACGCCCATCGAGCGCTACGTGGACTGGATGTCCTACTTCAAGCCCTCGGATAAGCCGGACCTCTACACCGCCGACTTCGCCGGACGCCTGCGAGAGTGCGGATTGAAATCCGGAATCCGAAATCCGAAATCCGAAATGCTGCCGGACCTGGCCACACGTTACCTCGCCTCCGAGTTCGGCAAGGTGCCCGACCTCGATGCCGCGGCCGCGGCCAGCCGCGTGGACGCCGCCACCTACCTGCCGAACGACATCCTGACGAAGGTGGACATCGCGAGCATGGCGAACTCCCTGGAGGTCCGCTGCCCCTTCCTCGACCACGAGGTGATCTCCTTTGGCCTCTCGCTGCCGACCCGGCTGAAGATGGGCAGGTGGGGCGCTGCGACCAAGACCTTTCTGCGCTCCGCCTTCGCCGACCTCCTGCCGCCCGAGATTCGCACCAGGGGCAAGATGGGCTTCGGCGTCCCCATCGCCCACTGGCTGCGCCGCGAGTTGAGCGACTACCTTCGCGGCGTCCTCCTCTCCCCCGAATCGCTCGGGCGCGGCCACTTCCGCCCCGAGGCCGTCCGCCGCCTCGTCGAGGAGCACCAATCATCCCTCGCCGACCACTCCGACCGCCTCTGGGCTCTCCTCAACCTCGAGCTCTGGCACCGAGCCTTCCTGCCGTAGCCTGTGCGCGCCGGCAGCTTGAGTCCCCCCATCCCGTTGCAGTATAATGCAGCCAGGTGGTGGGAACAGATCGAGGGAACCGACATGACCACACGAGCAGTGGCTTTGGAAGACGTGAAGGGGCGCAGCGTCGAGGACCTCTTGAGAGAGGTCGCTGCCCATCGAGAGGTACTCACGGTTCAGTTGCCAGAGGGCGATGGCGTCGCAATCCAGCCGTTGCCGCGGCTGAGACCCTTGCCCGAGCTTGAGGGCTTTGTCCCCGGCGGCTGGGAAGAAGCAATATATGAGCAGTGACCAACTGACCGTTTTCGATGCCGGCGTCTTTATCGCCGCGCTGATGAAGGCCGATGCAAGGCATGCCGAGGCCCGCGGGATTGTGGAGGACGCCCGACTAGGCAAGCTCAGTGCCTGCACGACCGTCGGCATCCTGGCGGAGCGCATGCCAAAGGTCAGGAACTAGCGATGAAGACTCCGAGGACCTCGGACCCTGTCCTTAACGAGATCGTCAATCGCCTTGTCGCCACGTTCAGCCCCGACGCGGTATACCTCTTCGGCTCGCGGGCGCGGGGCGAGGGGGGGCCCGACAGCGACTACGATCTCCTGGTCGTGGTGCCTGACTCCTCGCCTAGGGAGCAGCGGCAGGCCCGGCTCGCCTATCAGGCCCTTCGCGGCACCGGTGTCGCCGCCGACGTGTTGGTGTGGACCCGAGCCGCCTTCGACTCCCGCTTACACCTTCGGGCCTCGTTGCCCGCCACGATTGTGAGGGAAGGGAAGCTCCTCTATGCCGCATGACCCGGTTCTCGTTGCGGATACCCGCTCTTGGATTGAGAAGGCGCTGGTGGACTTCCGGGGCGCGGAGGCCGACTTGGCTGCGTCGCCGCCCGTCGTTGAGGATGTCTTCTTCCACGCACAGCAAGCCGTCGAGAAGTTGCTCAAGGCTTTCCTCACGTGGCACGACAAGCCGTTCCGAAAGACGCACGCCATTGAGGAGCTGGGTGAGATGGCCCTGCGCGTGGACCCCGCTCTGAAGAAGCTGGTGGACCATGCCGTTCCCCTAACCGAGTATGCCTCGAAGTTCCGCTACCCGGGGGCGTTGGACGTTGCCGACCTCAACGACGCAAGAGCCGCGCTGGCAGTGGCGCACGAGGTCTTCGCTGCCATCTCCGCTCGGCTTCCTGCTGAGACACTGCCCCCCCGGAAGTAGTCCGAGCTGGCGGAAGGTGGTCGCATGGCTAACACACGGCGATTCGGCTGGCTCGTCTCGCTGGCGCTCGTCAGCTTCGGACGCGCTGCCCCCGGGGGCGAGGCACCGGCGGGGCAGGCAGAGATTCTGAAGAAGCTTGACAAGCCCGCCTCCCTGACCCTCCGCGGCCTGCCGTGGGATGAGCTCTTCCGCGAGCTGACCGACGCGCTCGAATGCAAGATCGAGGTCCAGAAGCCCTTCCCAGAGACCCGCTCGGTGTGGCTCTGGACCCACACGCTGCCCGGCCGGGCAGCCCTCGACCTCATCTGCGAGCTGATTGACAGGGCGTGGACGCTCCACGGCGGGAGCATAGTCGTCGCCCCACGGGAGAAGGTCTGGGAGCTCCAGCGGTTCCCGCGGCGTGAATACGACCTCACCCAGGCCGCCCGCGAGCCGAAGGAGGCCGCCGGCCTTCAGGCCCTCATCCAGAAAGTCCTCGGCCCGCCGTCGGGAACCTGCGGGGCTCGGGTGACGCTCGCAGGCGACGCCCGCCTCGCCGTGGCCGCGCCCGAGGCCGACCACAAACTGGTGGCCAAGCTTCTGGACGCCATCCGAGCGGTGCCGCGAAACGGCTCCGTCAACCTCGGCACGCGCGCTCCTTCGGCCTCAAGAGGCCGGCAGTTATTCGAATCGGGCCGCGAGTGGCCCGAATGGGCGCAGAAGAAGATGGAGGAGCAGACCACCCTCGACCTCACCGACGCGCCCCTTCAGAAGGTGCTCGAACGCCTCGCCAAGCTTCGCAAGACCAACATCCTTCTCCGAGCGGGAACCGTGTCGCCAGAGCTACCGCTCACCATCAAGGCCAACGACACGCGCTTCAAGGACGCTCTCGACTGGGTGAACCGGGCCGCGAACCTCTCCTACTTCGTCGCCAGCGACCTCATCGTCTTTCGCCCTTCGGAGGGCTCGGAGGAGCCCGAGCAGCCAGCGCCCCTGGCCATCGCCGTGCACGACTTCAGCGGCGTTGTCGCCCAGGGCTGGACGATGGACGAGGTGATGGACTTCCTGCGTCGCTACGAAGCTGAGGAGCAGCCGCCCGAGGAAGAGGGCGGCGAGAAGGAGAAGAAGGCTGAAGAGGCGCCGCCGAAGGCGCTCGTCAAGGGGCCAGGCAAGGGCGACCTGTGCCTCCGCCTGGGCACCAGGGCGGCCGTGGCAGCGGCCTCCGGCTGGCGTTCGCACCTGGCCTGGGTGCTCCCCGCGATGCGCGAGCGCAAGAACCCGCCCCAGCGCCCCGGCGTGACCGACTCCTACGCGCCAGCCGAGGAGGGGATCTGTGTGCGGGAAGACGACGAGGAGGTGTCCCGAATGGCACTAACATAAGGCTTTTCGGTATCGGTTGCGGTGCTGGATCTCCTTGAAGAGGCGACGGGGTTTGTTGAGGAGTTGGTAGTTCTTGGGGCGGCGTTTGCGTGCTCGGGGTTCGTTGCGGTTGGGGCGGTTGGGGACGGGGTCTCGGGCGAGAACAGAGAGGAGAGTTCGGAAGAGGCGTTTGGTCTTGCGCTGGCTGGGAGCACTGGCAACAAAGACGGGCGCCCACTGCCGGACCGTGGCGACGGAGCCCTTGAAGCTGATGCGGTAGGTTGGGATCCCCGCGGTGGCCGCGGCTTGGACCATGAGGCCCCGAACGAGGTTGTAGGCGATCTGGAACATGAGGAGTTCCCGGTGGACCATGGCCGGGGTCTTGCAGCGCAGGATGTCCATGCCGAGGCTGGTCTTGATGTCGCGGAGGTAGAGTTCGGCCATCCAGCGGCGGCGGTAGAGGTCTGCGAAGGCGTCCTTGGGATAGGCTTCGGGGTCGAGGAGCGTGGTGGCGATGGTGATGCTGCTGGTGCGGAAGCCGGGGACGTCCACGCTGAAGCGGATCTCGCGCACGGGCAGGCGGTCGGGCATGGCGGCCCAGTCGGCGTGGGAGAGCCAGTCGGGGCACGAGCCGGTCTTGTGCCAGGCGAGCAAGCGGTCGCCCTTGCTGAAGGTGCGCAGCACCGTGAGGCCGACGGAGCGGCGCGGGTGGTTGCCCATGACGCAGTCCACCCCGCGCTGGGAGAGGCAGTAGAAGTCGGCGTAGCTGGGGAAGCCGCAGTCGGCCAGTAGCACGTCGCCCGGCTCCAGGAGATGCCAGAGCTTGCGAAAGAGGGTCCGCTCGTGGACGCGGAGGGCGCCTTTGGCCAGGTCGAGGAGGGCTCCCGTGGCCAGGGAGAAGATGGCAACGATGCGCATGATGGGGAAGCCGCAGCCGGGCTTCGCCCGCGGAGATTGTGGGTAAATCCGCTGATTTGCGGCCGTGTCGGGCATGGAGAGTGCGGAGCCGTCGGCCACCTTCACGCGGCGGCCGAGCCACAGGTCGCGCGGCTTGGGCGGGGTCGCCTGGAGCGCTCGGCACACCTGGCCGTGAACCCCCTGGAGGCCGCGCAGGCGCAGGCGGCGCCGGGCCTTACAGTAGGCGGCGGTCCTGGGCGAGGCGGCCCTCTTCCCCTCGAAGGCCAGCCAGGCGAGGAAGCCGCGAACCACCTCTCGGCAGGCCTTGTCCGCCGAGAGCACCTGAGAGAGGAACAGCCAGAACGTTCGCCAGGGGGAAAAGAGGCGCCGCCGCTTCGGGTGCCCAAAGCTCTCGGGCAGCACCAGCCACGGGGAGAAGAGTCCCCCGAGTTCCCAGACCTTCTGTTTCCGAAGGGTCCGCACCGCCGCCGCCAATCGCCCTGTGCCCCTGGCCATGGGCCTGCCTCCTGCCCCTCCACGACCGGGGATGGCGGGGAAAGCTACCCGCGTTTATACTGGTAGCCTCTGGCGAGTATACTATGCCGCCCGGAGGAGTGCAACATGAAAATCGCCGGATCGGTCCGCCTCTTGAGGCGGCGCCACCGGGCCCTGGCCGCGCGCCTGGGCCGGCTTGGCCCCGTTCTCCACGGTACCCTGATCGTCCGCACCGTCCGGCGCCAGGACCCTCACGCCCCCGGCCGGACTAGAGCCTACGGCCCCTACTACCAATGGACATGGAAGCACGAGGGCAAGACCGTCACCGTCAATCTCAGTGCCTCGCAGGCCGGGGCCTACCGGCAGGCGATTGCCAACCACCGGGAGGCCGAGCGCCTGTTGCGCCAGATGCGGGAGATATCCCTCCAGATCCTTGAGGCCACCACCATCGCTGTCAAACGCCGCAAACTCAAGACCCCGCTTGACTTCGGCCTAAGTTAGTGCCATTCGGAGGTGTCCCCAGAGCTGTTCGAGAGAACGGTTTCCCTCCACCTCGACCACGCGGGGATCAAGGCCGCCCTTGTCGCCATCGCCGCGGCCATGGGCCGCGACGCGGTCCTCGACAACGACGACGTGCCGCAAGACATCAGGAACCGCCACATTTCATTGCACGTTGACGACGCCCCGTGCGCGGTGCCGCTCGCGCTCCTCTGCTTCGCCCTGGGCGCCAACTGGGAGCCCGAGGTGGAGGACGTCCGGGTGGAGCTCTCTCCTTCCTCTCCCGATGAAGGCGACACGGAGAAGGAGCTCTACCTCGCCTGGGGCGCCGCCACCACGCGCGAGGAGACCGTCCAGCTCGCCGCACTGGTCGAGAAGCTCCTCAACGACCTGGCGGCCCGCGCGGGGACCGTGCCCCGCTCGTCCTGCAAGGCGCGGCCGGGACATTACCTCGATGTGTCGGCGCCGCCTAACGCACTGCGGCTCGTGGACCACCTCCGCTCCTGGCTCGCCAACCTTGAGCCCGGCGAGCACCGCGAACTCCCCTCCCCCGCCGCCGACGCCCGCGCGCTACGGCACAAGGCGCTTGAGCTGAGGGACACGCTCCCCGAGCACTTGGCAGCCGCGCTGAAGAAGCAGGTCCAGCCGCCCGCGAAGGCGATGCACGCCGCCGAAGCCCTGGCCGACCTCGGGGCGCAGGCCCGCGCGACCCTCGTGCTCGACCCCGACGCGGAGCTGCCGAAGGCCGAGGTGAAGCTCGAAGGCGACAAGCCGACCCTCGCCGACGCCCTGCGCGCCCTGGAGGGGCAGACGGGCACCGTCCACGTGGCCACCGGCCACGCCCTCCTGTTCACCACGCCAGAGCGCGCCCGCCTCCTGCGCCCGGCGGCCTGGGCGATCTACGATGTCCGCAACCTCGCCTCCGACGCCGCCGCCGCCGGCCTCGCCGCAGGGCTGCTCAAAGAGTGCCAAAAGCACAATGAATGGGCACGCCACCACTTCATCGAGCACCACAAGCGCCGGCTCATCGTCTGCACCACCACCGCCATCCACGAGAGGATAGTGGCGAGTCTTAAGGGAGCGGCGAGGCAGAGAGCCGAGAAGAGGGAGGGCAGGGGAATGGGGGCAGGGGAATGAGAAGAGAAGAGCAGAGAAGGGCTCAACGGGTTAGGGTTACGAACTGGGCGGTTGCATGGTCGAGGTTGATCCATTGCAGGGCTCGGAGCTGCGAGTGCGCGAGGAGCCTCCTGAGGTGTGCCTCGGTGGCTTCGGGCTGCTCGGACACGGCGGTAAGTCGGAAGGCGACCGCAGGGCCATGGACATGGAAACGTTGGGTCCCCAGCAACACGCCACCCCGGTGTAGAGGCAGGCGCTGAACAAGCTGTTGCTCTCCACCGAGGAAGTGCGTCAGGGCCTCCTGGTACAGCGGCACTTCCAGGAATGCACCCCAGTCGGCAAGTAGCGCCAGCATCGTTTGCCGAAGCGTCGCGCAAGTGGGCGCCGCGTCCTGCCACCTGGCCGTGTCCGCCTTGACCTGGCGTCGGGCATCCGGTGACAGCGATGTGGCGCAGATGCGCCCGGCGACCTTGGGCGGCCTGAAGTTGATCAGCTTGCCACGCCTCACCCCGAGCAGGAAGAGGTAGTGCAGGAGCTGAGCCTGGTGCTCGCTCGTGAGCGCCTCTGTCGCCTTCAACTCGTACACCGCGTCGTCCGCCACAAGGTCAATCAGATACGTTTTCGAGAAATCCCCGTGCGAAACCGTCACCGGCACCTCGATCTGAACATTCCGGAACCCATCGGCCAACAGGCGAGCTTGGAGGTCCCTCTGGTAGATGCCCTCCTCGCACAGCCGCCCGAGCTCGTTCTGGCTTGCGAATGCATGCCCCATCACCCGGTAATCCACCTCCTCGAACTCCTCTTCTGTCAGGCATCGCACCTCAAGCGAGCAACTGATTGGCACCTACTTCCTCCTTTCCTCTTGTTCTATCTCTTCTCCTCTCATTCCCCTGCCCCCATTCCCCTGCCCCTTCTTTTCCTCTCCCCCATCCCCTTCCCCCGCCTACGGGGACGCGAGCACGATGCTCACGCAGGAGCCGCCAAGATCGGCGGCGTTGACGAGGAGGGTGCGGAGAGGCTTCGGGAGGGGGTCGCCGCCGGGCAGGAAGTGGCCTTCGAGGCAGGCGAGGGCCGTGGCGAGCGAGAGCGGGCCGCCCGCGCCCATCGCCTCGCCCAGCAAGCCCTTCACCGAAACCAGAACAGGGGAGGGTTTCGCGTTTCGCGTTGCGAGTTTCGAGTTCAAGACGCAGTCGCCGAAGATGGTTCGCACGGCCTCGGCCTCTGTGGCATCGAGCGCAGGCACCCCGCAGCCGATGCCGAAGATCGCATCCACGTCGTCCGGCGCGACGCCCCCGCTCGCCATCGCCTCGCGCATCGAGCGGCCGAGGCCCTCGGCGACGGATTCGCCTCGACACGAGGCCCAGCCAGCGACACGGGCGAGGACCGGGGTGTTCCACTGCCTGGCGCACTCGGCCTCCTCAATGGCGAAGACGGCGCCGCCCTCGCCGAGGAGCATGCCCGCCGAGGCGGGGTCATAGGGGCGCGGGTCGGCGCCAGAGTTCAGCCCGCCGCGCTGACAATATGCCTGGAAGACCGATGCGGAGAGGGATTCGGCGCCGCCGGCCAACAGCCGCTTCTCCTTGCCCAGCGCGACGCGGCGACAGGCATATTCAACCGCGGCCAGGCCGGAGACGTGGCCGCACGTGAAGCAGGCATTGAACCCGCGGAGCTTGAACTCAATCGAGGCCAGGCTGTTCGGCGCGTTCGCGTAGCTGTGGGTGAAGGGCAGCGGGGAGACGAACTTCGGCTTCCCCTCCACCAGCTTCTGCGCGAAGAGCTCCAGGGAGTCCATGCAGCCCCAGGCCGTGCCGAGGACGAGCCCCACACTCTCGTCGCCGGACCAGTGGGCGTCCTTGAGCGCGGAGGCGCACGCGGCCAGGGCGAAGGCCGACGTGCGGTCAATATAGGTCTTCGACGACTCGATGAAGTCGCCCAGCTCCAGGTCGAGCACCTCGGCCCCGAAGCGGCAGGGGAAGGCCGAGGCATCGAACGAGGCGACCTCGCCGAAGCCGTTCCGCCCCTCGCGCAGCGCCTCCCCTAGCGCCTCCAGCGACAGCCCGAGCGGCGCGATGCACCCGACACCCGTGATGACGACCTCGTTACTCACCCAATCGTCCTCGTCCTTCGTCCCTCGTCCTCGTCCTCGATCTTCTCATCGGCCCTCCCATCTTGCGAGCACAATCGCGGCATTGGTTCCCCCAATGCCATAGGCATTGCAGAGGGCCAGCCGCACGTCGCAGCGGCGGGCCACATTGGGCACGTAATCCAGATCGCACTCGGGATCGGGCGTCGCGCAGTGGATGGTGGGCGGGACGATGCCCGTCTGGAGGGTCTTGATCGTGGCGATGGACTCGAGGGTGCCTGCGGCGCCGCAGGTGTGGCCGAGCATGGACTTGTTGGCTGTGATGGCGAGCTTGCGGGCGTGGGCGTTGAAGACGGCCTTGATCGCCGCGGTCTCGATCTTGTCGTTGTAGGGCGTCCCGGTGCCGTGGGCGTTGACGTGCTGGATGTCTTCGGGCTTCACGCCGGCGTCGTCGAGCGCGCCGCGCATGACGGCGATGATCCCCTTGCCGCTGGTGTCGGGCGCGGTCATGTGGAAGGCGTCGTTGTTCATCGCGTGGCCGCGGACCTCGGCGTGGATTGTGGCTCCGCGTGCCTTGGCGGAGTCGAGGGATTCGACGACGACGACGCCCGCCCCCTCGGAGAACATGGTGCCCTGGCGGTTCTTGTCGAATGGGCGGATGATTTCCGGGGTGATGGCGCGGAGCGCGCTCAGGCCGCTGTAGGACATCAGGGCCAGCTCGTCGTAGCCGCCGGCTACGGCGGCGGCGCAGCGCCCTTCGCGGATGAGGTCAACTGCATAGCCGATGGCGGCGACGCCCGAGGCGCAGGAGAGCGAGAGGGTTGCCGATGGCCCGCGGAGGCCCCACCGCTGGGCAGCGGCCCTGGCCGCGGCGTTGAAGTCGAACTCTTCGAGCCAGCGCGGGTCAGGCGTCTGGCCGCGCTGGCGGGCGGCGACGAGCTTCTCACCGTGCTCGCAGCCGCCGAAGTTGGTTGCGAGCACGATGCCCGCCTGGCGGAGAGCATCGCCCTCAAGTCTGGCGTCGGCAATGGCCTGCTCGATGGCGGCGAGGGCATAAGCCTTCGCGCGGCTGGCCTCGGGGTCGGGCAGCGGGAAGTTCCTCACCTCGCCTCCGTTGACATTGCGGAAGGGTGAGGCGTCGAAGTGGGTGATTGGCCCGATCGCGCACCGCCCGGCGACAAGCCCCTCCCACAGCTCCGCCACGGAGTTGCCGTTGGGCGCGATGGCGCCGAGGCCGGTGATGACGAGGCGAGGAGGGTGTTGGGACATGAGGCGAAGCGACCCAAGGGACCACAGGGACCACAGGGACCACAGGGACCCATGAGCCACAAGGCGGCCATTGGCCCGGCCGGTCCCTGTGGTCGCTGGGGTCCCTGTGGTCCCTCCTCCATCCTAGCCCCGGCGCGGCCTGCGATCAAACCGACATGAGCACCTGCTTGAATCGCGCCACCGCCTCCAGAATCTGCTCGCGGCTGACATCGAGGTGGGTCACAAGGCGGATGCGGTGTGGGGCGGTGTCGTACATGAGGACGCCGGCCTTGGCCATTCGCTGCTTTAGCTCGGCGGCGGCCATTCCGGTGCGGCGGCACTCGAAGAAGACCATGTTCGTCTCCACCTCGTCGGGGCTGAGGTCGAGGGTGTCAATCGCCGCGAGGCCGCGGGCGAGGAGGCGGGCGTTGGCGTGGTCCTCGGCGAGGCGCTCCACGTTGTGTTCGAGGGCATAGATAGCCGCCGCAGCAAGAATGCCGGCCTGCCGCATCCCGCCGCCGAAGACCTTGCGCCAGCGGCGGGCCTGCTCGATGAAGTCCTTTGGGCCGGCCAGGATGGAGCCGACGGGGCAGCCGAGCCCCTTCGAGAAGCAGAGCGTCGCGGAATCGCAGTAGCGCGTGTATTCCGTCGGTCTCAGCCGCTTCTCCACGCAGGCGTTAAGGAGCCTCGCGCCGTCGAGGTGGAGGCGAATGCCGTGGCGGCGAGCCACCTCGGATATGCCGGCCACGTTCTCCACGGGGTAGACGGAGCCGCCGCCGCGGTTGTGGGTGTTCTCGATGGCGATGAGGGTGCTTGGCCCGTGGTGGATGTTCCTCGGGCGGATGCGTGCCTCGACCTGCTCGGGGGTCATGATGCCGCGCTTGCCCTCGACCGGCGCCACCTGCACGCCGGAGATCGCCGCAATCGCCGCGCTCTCGAGGTTGTAGCAATGGGCGTTCATGTCCACGATCAGCTCGTCGCCCGGATGCGTCCAGGTCTTGATGGCAACCTGGTTGGCCATGGAGCCCGAGGGCACAATGAGCGAAGCCTCCATGCCATAGAGTTCGGCGCAGAGGGCCTCCAGACGGTTCACCGTGGGGTCTTCGCGGGCCACGTCGTCGCCCACCTCGGCATTGGCCATCGCCTGCCGCATCGCGGGCGAGGGCTTGGTCACGGTGTCGCTGCGGAGGTCAATAGGACCTTCCATCGGAGGTTCCTTTCCAGACGCGGGTTCTTGGCGAAGCAGGTCAGGTGTGCGGGGCAGCCGCTCGCGCAGTCGGAGGAGCCGAAACCGCTGATGGGCACGCCTGCGCCCCGAAAACTCTGAACCAGTTGGTTCAGTTGGCATTCCACGCGACATGCAGAGGGAAACAGATGTACCTCAATCAGCCTCGCCTTCGGGAGGGCGAGGAAGTAGTCAATGTGCCAGTGGAGCCTCTTGGTCCGCCGTTGGTGGCGCGCGATCCGGGCCTCGAGGCCGCGCATCGCGCTGCCGCAATAGACATAGTA
>Ga0194112_10005778_pt1 | contig 16542 bp, 16 predicted proteins | sample TA2MahC400mmetaG_FD_146191 | JGI IMG/M metagenome (GOLD analysis project Ga0194112, IMG submission 146191) | Freshwater microbial communities from Lake Tanganyika, Tanzania - TA2015016 Mahale Deep Cast 400m | ecosystem: Environmental > Aquatic > Freshwater > Lake | place: Tanzania: Lake... | reverse complement strand
CCTTGGAAAATGGTCGCGCCGGTATAGTCGCTAACACGCGTCAGGGGAAGGGTCTGCTGACCTCCGGGCGCCGGAGGTGTGTCACAAGCCCTTGCCGCGGGGTCGAAAGCCTGTTTGGGTGCCGGGCGGAACCGCATCCAAAGACAGCCTCATGCCATCTGACAAGCCGCGCCGCTTTACCTTCCTGCTGCTGAACCGCTTCACCATGCTGCCGTTCACGGCCGCGATCGAGCCGCTGCGCCTGGCCAACCGCGCATCGGGGCGCACCTTGTTCGACTGGCGCCTCGTCGGCGTCGGCGGAGACACGGCCACGTGCTCGAACGGGGCGCGCGTGGTGCTGGACGGAGGAATCGATGCAGACGCCGCGCAATCGGCGCGGGATGACACGATCATCGTCTGCGGAGGCACCGACATCGCCCGCGAGGCGTCGCGCCCCGTTCTGTCCTGGCTGCGCCGGCAGGCGCGCGGCGGTGCCGCCATGGGCGCCGTCTGCACCGGGTCGTGGGTCCTGGCCGAGGCCGGGCTGCTGGATGGCCGAAAGGCGACCATCCACTGGGAGAACCATGACGGCTTTGCCGAAGCCTTTCCCGACGTGGACCTATACCGGTCGGTCTTTGTCCATGACGGCAACCGCCTCACCGCGGCCGGCGGAACCAGCTCGATCGACCTGATGCTGCACCTGATTGCCGAGGCGCATGGCGACACCCTTGCCGCCGATGTGGCCGACCAGATGCTGCACACCACGATCCGCACCGATCAGGATCGGCAGCGCCTGTCGATCCCGACGCGCATCGGAGTGCGCCATTCGCGCCTCGCGGCCGTCATCGCGCGGATGGAGGCAAATCTCGAAGACCCCATCAGCCCGGCCAAGCTTGCCCAGGATGCCGGCATGTCCACCCGCCAGCTCGAGCGGCTGTTCCGCCGCTATCTGAACCGCAGCCCCAAGCGGTATTACATGGAGACCAGGCTGGCCCGCGCCCGCAACCTTTTGATGCAGACCGAAATGTCCATCATAGAGATCGCGCTGGCCTCGGGCTTTTCCAGCCCGTCGCATTTCTCCAAATGCTATCGCGCGCAGTATGGCAGCACCCCTTATCGGGAACGCGGCACTTCGGCGGCCCGGCTCGCACTGACCTCCGACCCGTCGTTAACGATTTCTTTACCTTCTGACACTTAATTTACCGACAAGGTCGCATTGCCCCAACGGCATCGGCAAGGAAAGACGTCGTTCGGGAAGGATTCATGGCATGCAGCACCAGATCACGGTTCTGACCGTTTCCTCGCGCATTCCTTCCGGAGGAAGCGGCAACGAACCCTTTGTCCCCTTCTCGAACGGCGAGCCCATCATCTTCGACGATCCCCGGCTCAGCACCATCCTGGTCAGCGACGACGACGCGCAGTTCAACACGGGCTTCTACAGCATAAACGAGACGGACCAAAGGCTGGTGGAGCCAGCCACCTTTGGCCATGGCAGTTCCGCAGAGGTGGTGCCCGCAGGCACGCAACTGTCCAGCTTTATCGCCACGGTTGTCACCGAGGCGAAGGGGGACCAGTTCATGATGCTCTTTCCCCGCGGCTTTGATCCGGGCGAATTCGGGGACGAGTTCGGCGACCGCCATTCGGTCCTCGTCTTCCCGTTGCCCACAGGGCCGGCGGATCAGCAGGTCTTTCCGGCTTTCGATCCTGCAGGCAGCTACAGATTCACAAGGATCTACACGCCCTCGGTCCTGTCCGACGGCTTGCCTTATGCTCCCGCGCCGCCCGATCCCGACGTTGCGCCCTGTTTCCTCAGGGGCAGCTTGATCCGCACGGCGTCAGGATGGCGGCCTGTCGAAGCCCTGCGGACGGGCGATCTGGTGCCGACGCTGGATCATGGTACACAACCGGTTCTCTGGGTCGGAAGCCGCCGTTTGGATGCGCATGCCCTTGACCTCTGCCCGCAGAACCGACCGATCCGGATCGCACCCGGTGCCCTGGGTGCGGGCCAGCCCGCGCGCCCGCTGATCGTGTCGCCGCAGCACCGGGTCCTGATCCGGTCGCGCGTGGCCCGGCGCATCGCTGGGCAGCCCGAGGTTCTGGTGGCGGCCGTTCACCTGATCGGCCTGCCGGGCATCACCGTCCTGCGCCAGCCCGCCCCCGTCACCTACTGGCATGTCCTGTTCGAGGGCCACGAACTGATCGAGGCCGAGGGCGCATGGGCTGAAAGTCTGTATCCGGGCCCTGTCGCCCTGCGCGCGCTTGGACCCTGCGCGGGCAGCCAGATCCGGACCCTTCTGCCACGGCTTGCTCAGGGCTGGTTGCCGACGCCCGCCCGACCGTTCCTGCCCGGTTCAAAAGCGCGCAACCTGATGCGCCGCCACGGCAGGAACGCCCGTCCGCTGCTGGAAGAGGTCTAAAGCCCGACCAGGGCGCGCGCGAAATCCTGCGCGTCGAAGGCATCCAGATCGTCGATCTGCTCGCCCACGCCGATCGCATGAATAGGCAGGCCGAAACGGTCCGCCAGCGCGACCAGAACGCCGCCGCGCGCGGTGCCGTCCAGCTTGGTCATCACCAGACCCGAGACATCGGCCAGCTTGCGGAACGTCTCGACCTGGTTCAGGGCGTTCTGGCCTGTGGTCGCGTCCAGCACCAGCAGCGTGTTGTGCGGTGCCTGCGGGTCCTTCTTGCGGATCACCCGGACGATCTTGGCCAGTTCCTCCATCAGGTCCTGCCGGTTCTGCAGGCGCCCGGCTGTATCGATCATCAGCAGGTCGGCACCCTCGGACTCGGCCCGGACCATTGCGTCATAGGCCAGGCTGGCGGGATCGCTGCCCTGCGGCGCCACCATGACGGGAACACCCGCGCGCTGGCCCCAGACCTGCAACTGTTCGACCGCAGCCGCGCGGAACGTGTCCCCGGCCGCGATCACGACGGTCTTCCCGGCGGCACGGAACTGGCTGGCCAGCTTGCCGATGGTGGTCGTCTTGCCGGCGCCGTTCACGCCGACGACCAGAACCACCTGCGGCTTTTTCGGATAGATCGGCAGCGGCCGCGCCACCGGCGTCATGATGCGCGCAATTTCCGCCGCCAGCAGCTCCTTCAGCTCGGAGGACGACACGCGCCGCCCCATCCGCCCTTCGGCGATGTTGGCCGTGACCCGCAGCGCCGTGTCCACGCCCAGGTCCGCCTGGACCAGCATGTCCTCCAGCTCTTCCAGCATGTCGTCGTCCAGCGCCCGCCGCGGCTCTTCCGGGGCGGTCTGACCGCGACCGAACAGCCGTCCGACCAGCCCCGGCTGCACCGGTTGCGGATGCGGCGTGGCAATGGGAGCGGGAAGCTCTTCCGCGGCAGCGGGCGGCGCTTCGGGGGCCTCGCCCACGATGTCGTCCAAGCCCGCCCCGATCTTCGAGGAGGACCGCGTCAGCCGCTCGCGCAGTTTCGAGAAAAACGCCATGATCAGACCTTTCCGTGCTGGCCGCGACCCTACAGGCTTGCGGCGGCAAGGAAAAGCCGTGGCTGCCCCTTCATCCTGGCATCAGCATCCAAGGAAACACCACAGGACGACGGAGGACAGCCCCCTGCCCTCAACCCGCCCGCATGTTCCGGATCAGCGCCGCCAATCCCTTGGTCGAGGGATCGTGGCCTGGCGCGTCCTCTCCCTTCAGCAGCGGCTCGACCTTCAGGGCCAGTTCCTTGCCCAGTTCGACCCCCCATTGGTCAAAGCTGTTGATCCCCAGGATCACGCCCTCGACAAAGACGCGATGCTCGTAAAGCGCCACGATCTGGCCCAGGGAGAACGGCGTCAGCTGCTCCATCAGCAGCGTGGTCGAGGGCCGGTTGCCGGGAAAGACGCGGTGGCGGGCCTGACGCTCCAGCTCGGCGCCTTCCAGGCCCTTGGCCTCCATCAGCGACCGTGCCTCGTCCAGGCTGCGGCCGCGCATCAGCGCCTCGGACTGCGCCAGGCAGTTCGCGGCCAGCAGGATGTGGTGATGGGCCAGGTCCGGCTCGTGCCCCTTGGCTGCCAGTATGAATTCGCAGGGAACGGGCGTCGTGCCCTGGTGGATCAGCTGGTAGAAGGCGTGCTGGCCATTGGTGCCCGGCTCGCCCCAAACGACGGGCCCGGAGGCGCCCGGCAGGTCGCTGCCGTCCATCGCCACCCGCTTGCCGTTCGACTCCATCTCGAGCTGTTGCAGATAGGCGGGCAGCCGCAGCAGACGGTTGTCATAGGGCAGCACCGCACGGGTCGGATAGCCGCAGACCTGATGGTGCCAAATCCCCGTCAGGGCCAGCAGGACGGGCAGGTTCGCGTCAAGCGGCGCCTGGCGGAAATGGCTGTCCATCGCGGCCGCGCCGGCCAGGAACCGGTCAAAGGCCTCGGGACCCACAGCCAGCATCAGTGACAGCCCGATGGGACCCCAGACCGAATAGCGCCCGCCTACCCAGTCCTCGAAGCCAAAGACACGTGCTTCGTCGATGCCAAAGGCGGCAGTCTTGTCCGCGGCCGAGGACAGGGCCACGAACTGCGTCGCCGGGTCCGTCACCCTGGCTCCCATCCAGTCACGCGCGGTCTGCGCGTTCGTCATCGTCTCGATCGTGGTAAAGGTCTTGGAGGCCACGATCACCAGCGTCGTCGCAGGATCCAAACCCTTCAGCGTGTCCGCGATATCGGCGCCATCCACGTTGCTGACAAAATGCGTCCGCGGCCCCTCATGATAGGGAGCAAGCGCAAGTGTCGCCATATAGGGCCCCAGATCGGACCCGCCGATGCCGATATTGACGACATCGGTGATCGCCCCGCCCTGACCCGCAAACCCGCCGTCACGCACCTGGCGGGCGAAGTCACTCATCCGCTCATGCGTCGCCCGCACTTGGGGCATCACGTCCCGGCCATCGACGATGACGCTGCCGGACAGGTTGCGCAAGGCGGTATGCAGGACGGCGCGGCCCTCGGTCTCGTTGATCCGGTCGCCGTTGAACATGGCCTCGCGGCGCGCCTCGACGCCGGCGTTCCGTGCCAGCTCCAGCAGCAGGTCGCGCGCCTGACCATCGATCATCGTCTTGGACCAGTCAAAGACCAGCCCATCGGCATGGGTCGAAAAGGCCGACGCGCGCTGGGGGTCGGCGGCGAACAATGTGTCGATGCGCGTCTCGCCCTGGCCGGCGCGATGAGAGGAAAGGCGGTTCCAGATCTCGGACATTCAGGTCGGTCCCTTATTCGGCCCAGTGGACGGTGGCCATGTCAAGAAAGGCGCGGATCGGCGCCTGCATCGGGTCCAGCTTCAACGCCTGCTCCAGCGCCTCGCGCTTTTCGGGACCCATGATCAGGACGTGGATGTTGATCGCATCCGCCAGGATCGGCCGCGTCAGGGTGATGCGGGGCTCTTCGGCGCCTTCGGCACGGATTGCCATCACCGGGGGCGCGTCCGGGGCCATCGCGGCCTCCAGATGATCGGCGCCGGGAAACAGGCTGGCCGTGTGCATGTCGTTGCCCATCCCCAGCAGCGCCACCGTCAGCGGCAGGTGCGGGGTCAGGCGCGCGCCCAAGCCCTCGGTCGCCAGATCGGGCGTGGCATCGCCCGTGTAAAGGTCGATGTAGTCGGCTGCAGCCGCGCGGTCCTTCAGCAGGTGACGCCGCAACAGGCGGGAATTCGACCGCTTGTGTTCGCCATCGACCCAACGCTCGTCCCCCAGGACAACCGTCACGCGGTCCCAGTCCAGGTCGGCGCCGCTGAGTGTCTCGAAAACCGGAGCGGGCGAAGTGCCGCCCGGAACGCACAGCGTGGCGCGATCCTGTCCGCGCAGGTACTGGCCCAGCTGCGAGGCGATGCGCGAGGCCAGCGACAGTGCCAGCATCTCGCGGTCGGGGTATTCGCAGAACTCCATCGTCATGCCCGGATCTCCCTCCAGCGACGGTTGTCGCGATGCATCAGACGCAACGCCTCATCGGGCCCGGAGGATCCGGAATCATAAGGCTCGGGACGGCGCTTGCTGTCTTCCCAGGCGTTGATGATCGGATCGGTCCAGGCCCAGGCCGCCTCGACCTCGTCGCCGCGCATGAACAACGTCTGGTTGCCGCGGATCACGTCCATGATCAGTCGCTCATAGGCGTCGGGCATGTCCGCCCCGTCGGCCCCCAGGGCATCGGCAAAGGACATGTCCAGCGGAACCTGCACCAAGCGCATGCCGCCCGGTCCCGGCTCCTTGATCATCACCTTGAGGTTCATGCCCTCGTTCGGCTGCAGGCGGATGACCAGCTGGTTGGCCTTGGGGACGCCGCTGTCGTCAAAGATCGAATGAGGCGGTTCCTTGAAGGTGATCGCGATCTCGCTGGTGCGCGCCCGCAGTTTCTTGCCGGTGCGCAGGTAAAAGGGCGTGCCCTGCCAGCGCCAGTTCGAGATGCGGACCTTCATCGCGACATAGCTTTCGGTGCGCGACTGCGCATCGCCCGCATCGGCCAGATAGTCGCTGCCCTCGCCATTGTACTGGCCGCGCACGATGTCATTTGCCTCGACCGGCTGCAGCGCGCGGATGACCTTGAGCTTTTCGTCCCGCACCGCGTCAGGATCGAAGTGATAGGGCGGCTCCATCGCGATCAGGCACAGCAGCTGCATCATGTGGTTCTGGACCATGTCCCGGATCGCGCCGGACTTGTCGTAATAGCTGCCGCGTCCGGCGACGCCCACCGTCTCGGCCACGGTGATCTGCACATGGTCGATGAACTGCGCGTTCCACAGCGGCTCGAACAGCACATTGGCGAAACGGACGGCCATCAGGTTCTGGACGGTTTCCTTGCCCAGGTAGTGATCGATCCGATAGATCTGCTGTTCCTGGAAATGCTGCGCCAGGGTCGCGTTCAGCGCCCGGGCGCTGGCCAGGTCGCGCCCGAATGGTTTTTCCACGACGATGCGGCTGTTGTCATCCGCGATCCCATGTCCCGCCAGCCGTTCCGCGATGTCACCGAACAGCGACGGCGCGACCGAGAAATAGAACGCGTGGACCGCGCCCTTGCGCATCCGGTCCTTCAGCGCCTGCCAGCCGCCCTCGCCCTTGGCGTCGATCGCGACATAGCCCAGCAGCCTCAGGAACTCGTGCAGTTCCGGATCGTCCTTTCCGACCTTGGCGAATTCGCAGATCGCCTGCGCCGCCTCGGCGCGAAAGGCGTCGTCGTCCTGCTCCGTCCGCGCGGCTCCGATGATCTGGCTGCCCGGCAGGATCTGCCCCGCCTTGAACCGCCGGAACAGGCCCGGCAGGATCTTGCGATGCGCCAGATCGCCCGTAGCGCCAAAGATCACGAGGTCGAAGTCATCGACCGGAATGACACGCGAGACCATGCTGTCCTCCTTCTGGGTGGCGTCCGCCATACCCGTTGTTAGCGATAACAGCAACGCTGTTCAACCTTTCACTGCCTTGGCCAACCGGGGAAGGCGGCAGCGCCGCAACATCTGCACCAGGGTCATCGTGCCCCCCATGAGAGCTGCCTTGTCACGGGCAGCATGCAGCGCGACCATGACCGCCTGCGGGTCCTGGCCGTAAAGGTCCAGCAGAAACGCGTCCGGATGGATGGCCCGCAAGCCAAGACCGTTCATCAGCCTTTGAGGAAAATCGCGCAGGTTCGCCGTCACGACCAGCGGGGCGCCGCCCGCCAGGGCCGCCTCGACCACATGGCGGTCGGCGGGGTCGGGAAAATCCAGATCGATGGCCTGATGGCCATCATCCGCCATAACGGCATCGGGAAAACGCAGGCGCAGCAGCGCGATCTCGGCGCCGGCGGCCGACTGCTGGTCCGGGCCAAGCCGCAGGGCCGCACGCCGCCATTCCTCAAGAATCCGTTCTGACCAGAGCGGACGATAAAGACCGGCCGCGGCAACATCCGTCAGCACCTCGCGCAGGATGGTCGGGAACAGGACATTGGCGTCCAGAACGGCGCGCATCAGTCCAGCCGGAAGAACAGCGCCTTCAGGTAGCCCGTCTCGGCAAGCTGCGGCAACGTCGGGTGGTCGGGTCCGGCCTGCCCCGTGTGGATCAGCACGCCCCGCCGCCCGCCGCGCCCGATCCCGCGCGCGCTGACATTGCGAAAGGCCGTCAGGTCGGCCGCATGGCTGCAGCTGCACAGGACCAGATAACCGCCCGGCGCCACCAGGGGCGCGGCCAGCTTGGCCACCCGTTCATAGGCTCGAAGCCCCGCGTCCAGCGCGGGTTTGGAGGGCGCAAAGGCAGGCGGATCGCACACCACGACGTCAAAGCGCCGCCCCTGCTCGGTCAGTGCCTCCAGCGCCTTGAAGGCATCGGACTGCATGACCTGCAACCGCTCGTCGGCGCCCATGGCCCCGGCGCCGCCCCGGGCCAGATCCAGCGCCGCCGCGCTTCCATCGACGCACAGGGCCGATGTTGCGCCGGCCGCAAGCGCGGCCAGGGCAAAGCCGCCGACATGGCTGAACACGTCCAGCACCGACCCGCCCCTTACAAGCCGCTGCGCAAAGGCATGGTTCGGCCGCTGGTCAAAGAACAGTCCCGTCTTCTGCCCGCCCATCAGGTCCGCCAGATAGGTGGCCCCGTTCATCTGCACCCGGACCGGAGCCTTGGGTGGCAGGCCACGAAGAACCTCCATCCGCTCGTCCAGCCCTTCCAGGCCGCGCGCCCGTCCCTGCCCGTTCAGAACCACGGTAGACAGGCCTGGCACCACCTCCAGCAGCGCATCGGCGATGTCTTCCGCCATCCGGTCAGCCCAGGCCGCGTTGGGCTGCATCACGGCGGCGTCTCCGAAACGGTCGATGACCAATCCGGGCAGCCCGTCGGCCTCGGCATGAACCAGCCGATAGAACGGCGCATCATAAAGCCGCTCGCGCATCGACTGCGCCCGCGTCAGGCGTTCGCGCAGCCATGCGCCGTCCACGACAGCCTCGGGATCGGGATCCATGACGCGCGCGATGATCTTGGAGTTCGGGTTCACCGTCACCAGCCCCAGGGGCTGCCGCTCCGGATCCTCCAGCACCGCCATGCCTCCGGCAGCCAGGCCCTTGGTTCGCCGGTCCAGCACGACCTCGTCGGCAAAGACCCAAGGGAACCCGTGCCGGATCGCCTGGGGCTTCGACTTGGGGCGCAGGCGGATGACGGGCAGATCGCTCATGACAGTGTTCCTTTCGCAGCCGATCTGACACGCCCATCCGCGCCGCACAAGCGCCCCTTCCCATCTTCTGCGCACAAATGTCGGGGCAGAGCGGCGTTCAGGCCGCGGGGCTTGCGCTTGGATATTCCTGCGACCGATCCGCAGGGACGCCAGCAGTTGAAGCGTTAACGCTAACGGACTATATTGCGGCAAAGCCACAGGAGGCCCCGCATGACCCTCAACGCCAATATCGACCGGGTAACCGACCGCATCAGGGAACGCTCCCTGAAGGCGCGCAGTGCCTACCTCCAGAAGATCGCCCGTGCAGCACAGGAAGGCCCGGCTCGTGCCCACCTGTCCTGCGGCAATCAGGCCCACGCTTATGCCGCGATGGACGACAAGATCGACATGGCCACGACGCGCAAGCCCAATCTGGGGATCGTGACCGCCTATAACGACATGCTGTCTGCCCATCAGCCCTATGAACATTTTCCCGACCTGATCCGCGCGGCGGGTCGGGCGGCGGGTGCCACCGTGCAGGTGGCGGGCGGTGTGCCGGCCATGTGCGACGGCGTGACCCAGGGGCGGCCGGGCATGGAGCTGTCGCTGTTCTCGCGCGACGTGATCGCCCTGGCGGCAGGCGTGGCGCTGTCGCATGACTGCTTTGATTCGGCGCTGTATCTGGGCATTTGCGACAAGATCGTGCCGGGACTGGTCATCGCGGCGGCAACCTTTGGGCATATCCCGGCCGTCTTTGTTCCGGCGGGCCCCATGCCCTCCGGACTGCCGAATGACGAAAAGTCCAAGGTCCGCCAGCAGTTCGCCACGGGCGAGGTCGGGCGCGAGGCGCTGATGGCGGCCGAGATGGCCTCCTATCACGCGCCGGGCACCTGCACCTTCTACGGCACTGCCAACACCAACCAGATGCTGATGGAGTTCATGGGCCTGCACCTGCCCGGCTCCAGCTTCGTGAACCCGAACACCCCGCTGCGCGAGGCGCTGACGGTGGCGGCGGTCCGCCGGGCGGCGGCGATCACCAACCTCGGCAACGACTACCTGCCGGCCGGAGAGGTTCTGGACGAGCGGGCCTTTGTCAACGGCATCGTGGGCCTGATGGCCACGGGCGGATCGACCAACCTGGTTCTGCACCTTCCCGCGATGGCGCGGGCGGCGGGCGTGATCCTGGACATCGAGGATTTCCACGACCTGTCGGAAAACGTGCCCCTCATGGCGCGGGTTTATCCCAACGGGCTGGCGGACGTGAACCACTTCCATGCCGCAGGGGGCCTGGGCTACATGATCGGCCAGCTGCTCGAGGCGGGCCTGCTGCATCCCGATGTCAAGACCATCAACGGCACCGGACTGGACGGTTACACCGCAGAGCCCAGGCTGAACGGAGACGGCATCCGGTGGGAGGAAGGCGCCCGCGACAGCCTGAACGACAAGATCCTGCGCCCGGTCGCGGATCCGTTTGCCGCGACCGGCGGGCTGCGCCAGCTGGAAGGCAACCTGGGCCGCGGCGTCATCAAGATCAGCGCCGTCGCGCCCGAGCGGCGCATGATCGAAGCCCCTGCCCGCGTCTTTCAGGACCAGGAGGCGGTCAAGGTCGCCTTTCGCGCGGGCGAATTCACCCAGGATACGGTGGTGGTTGTCCGCTTCCAGGGACCGCGCGCGAATGGCATGCCAGAGTTGCACTCCCTGACGCCGACACTGGCCGTCCTGCAGGACCGTGGACTCAAGGTCGCGCTGGTCACGGACGGGCGGATGTCGGGAGCCTCGGGCAAGGTCCCGGCCGCCATCCACCTTTCGCCCGAGGCGGCCAGCGGCGGCCCCCTGGCACGCCTGCGGGATGGGGACATGGTGCGGCTGGATGCGGTGGCCGGCACGCTGGAATGTCTGGAGCCGGATTTCGAACAGCGCGACCCCGTGGCCTTTGATCCCGCCGAAAGCAGCGAAGGAGTGGGGCGCGAACTGTTCGCCGCCTTCCGCGCCGTGGCCGGTCCGGCAACCGAAGGGGCGGGCGTCGTGGTCTGACGAAATGCTCGGCGCGGCTCACGCGGCGGCGGCGACCTCGCAGACGACGCGCCGCAGATAGCCCGCAAAGTCGGACGCCACCTGCCGCGCCGGGCCTTCGGCCACATACACGTTCAGCCAGGTCGGTGGCAGGGGCGGCAGCGCCCCGCCATGTTCGACGACCTCCAGCCCCGGCTGATCGATGCCCCTGGGTAGCAGCGTCACCCCCAGGTCCGCGGCCGCCAGCACCCGCCAGGTTTCGTTGCCGCCGTCGTTGACCGTCTGCACCCATTCGATCCCTGCCTGGTCCAGGGCCGACATGCCAACCGGATAATACGCGCAGTGCGGAGAGTTCGCGACCGGCAGCGGCCTTTGCTGCCAGGCCTGCCCGCCCACCGCACCGAACCAGGCCAGGTCGACCTTGGCCAGATGGATGGCCTGATCGGGCGCATCGAATTCCGTGGTCAGGATCACGTCATGCTCGCCCCGCTTCATCTGCAGGCGCAGGTCCTTGCTGCGGGCGTCGTTGATCACCAGGTCGATGCGCGGGTGATCTTGGCGAAAGGCACGAACGGTCTGGGCGACCTTGGTGAACAGCCAGTCGCTGGTCAGCCCCACCCGCAACCGCATCTCGGGCCGTGCGCCGGTAAAGCGCGACAGGATCGCATCGTTCAGCGCGACCAGCTTGCGGCTTTCCCCCAACAGGTCCTGAGCAAAGTCCGACAGGACGACGCCCCGCCCCGCCTTTTCCAGCATCGGCCGCCCAAACAGGTCCTCCAGCCGCTTCATCTGCATGGAGAGCGCGCTTTGCGTCATGTTCAATGCCTCGGCCGCGCGCGTGACAGCTCCGTATTCGGCCACAGCCTGCAGCGACCTCAGCGTGGCGATATCCAGGTTCCGCATCATCCCGATCCTTCACCATTGATGATGACTCTCATCAAAACCATTCGTTTCTCGCATAGATGAATGGGGGATAATCATCAACCATGAAGATGCTTCATGGATTAAACATCTTCATGGTTGATGAAAAAGATCAGCGGAGTTGAACAATGACCACCAGATCGAATGCCCTCCTGCGCGTCGTGACCGGCCACGGCATCATTCCGCGCCCCACCTGGATCGAGCGTCTTTTGACGTTGTTCGACCTGCGGCGGACGCGCATCGACCTGTCCCGGCTGACGGACGACCAACTGCGCGACATCGGCCTGACCCGGGCGCAGGTCCAGAAGGAAATCGAGGCGCCGCTCTGGGACGTGCCCGCGAACTGGCGACGCCGCTAGGGGCTGTCCCCGCAATGATGGGTCGGAGGGCCAAAGCGGTCCAGCATCCGCGCCTTGATCTGGTCGCGCGTCTGGCGATAGGCAGCCAGGCGCGCCTCTCGCCCTTCGGCCAGGCCAGTGGGGTCCATGATCGGCCAGTACTCGATCTCGAGATGGGCGTGCCGGGTCATTTCCAGCGCCATCCTCTGGCTCGCTGGCGACAACGCGATGATCAGGTCGAACTGGCCCAGATCGTCGCCCCAGTCCTGCATCTCGTCAAAGCTGCGGCTGCGGTGATTTCCCAGGGGCACGCCGATCTCGTCGCACACCGAGATGGCAAAGCCGTCCACCTCCATGTCGTTCTTGACGCCGGCAGACTGGACATAGGCGGCGCGGCCATAGAACTTCTTCATCATGCCTTCAGCCATCGGCGAACGGATGGCATTGTGGTCGCAGCAGAACAGAACCGAAGAAGGGATCTTGTCCTGAGGCATCGGGTCAGCTTTGCGGGGTCAGGGCGCAGATCAGGGTGAACAGCCGCCGGGCCGTGTCAATGTCCAGACTCGCCTTGCCCTCCAGCCGTTCCTGCAGGGTGCGGGCGCCCTCGTTATGGATGCCGCGGCGGGCCATGTCGATGGCTTCGATTTGGGCCGGAGGCAGGCGCTTGACCGCGTCGAAGTAGCTTTGGCAGATCTGGAAATAATCCTTGACCACTTGTCGGAAGGGACCAAGCGACAGGTGGAACTCGGCCACCTTGTCGGCACCCTCCGTGGTCACGTCAAAGACAAGCCGACCTTCGCGGATGCACAGCTCCAGAACAAACGGCCCATCGGGGGCACTGCCGCCGTCGCGGCCCGGAACGGCAAAGCTGTTGTCCTCGATCAGGTCGAATATGGCGACGCGCCGCTCCTGCTCCATCTCGGGCGTGGCAGGGGCGATGGCGCTGTCGTCGATCTCGATGCGGGTGATGCGGCTCATCCGGCTGGCCTCTCGTTCAGGGTCCCGAGACGAGCCTGAACCGAAGCGCCATGAGCCTGCAACCCTTCGGATGCGGCCAAACGCACAGCCGCAGGCCCGATCGCGGCAAGCGCACCGGGGGTCAGGCGCGCCATCGTCGTGCGCTTGAGGAAATCCATCACTGACAGCCCCGAAGAGAACCGGGCCGAACGTGCGGTGGGCAGGACATGGTTCGGTCCGCTGACATAGTCTCCCACCGCCTCGGGCGTATGAGCACCCAGAAAGATGGCGCCCGCGTGAACGCAACTTTCGGCCAGAACCTCGGGATCGGCCACACACAGCTCCAGGTGCTCGGGCGCGATGCGGTTCGACAGCACCGCGGCCTCGTCCAGATCGCGCACCACGATCAGCGTTCCATAGTCGCGCCAGCTGGCACCCGCGATGGCCGCCCGGTCCAGCGTCGGGATGATCCGTTCCACCGCCTCGGCCACCTTGCGGGCCATGGCGGGATCGGTGGTGATCAGGATCGACTGCGCATCGGCGTCATGTTCGGCCTGCGCCAGCAGGTCCCAAGCCAGCCAGTCGGGGTTCTGGTCGCCATCGGCGATGACCAGCACTTCGGAGGGTCCCGCGATCATGTCGATGCCCACGCGGCCAAAGACCTGCCGCTTGGCCGCCGCCACATAGGCGTTGCCCGGCCCGGTGATCTTGTCCACCGGTGCGATCGTTTCGGTGCCATAGGCCATGGCAGCCACCGCCTGCGCACCGCCGATCCGATAGATCTCGGTCACGCCCGACAGCTGGGCCGCCAGCAGGACCAGAGGGTTGATCACCCCGCCGGGGGTCGGCACGCAGATCACCAGCCGCTCGACCCCCGCGACCCGCGCCGGGATCGCGTTCATCAGCACGCTGGAAGGATAGGCCGCCTGCCCGCCCGGAACATAAAGGCCCGCCGCCGAAACCGCGCTGAACCGCCAGCCCAGGGTCGCGCCCTGCGGATCGGTCCAGCTGGCATCCTCGGGCATCTGGCGGGCATGATAGGCGCGGATGCGGTCGACCGCGAGGCCCAGCGCAGCGCGATCCTCGGGCGTCACCTTTGCCACTTCGGCGGCGATCTCCTCGGCGGAAAAGCGCAGTTCCCCTGGCGTCAGCCGCAGCCGGTCGAACCGCGCCGTCAGTTCGCAGAGCGCCGCGTCCCCGCGGGTCCGGACCTCGGTGATGATCGCGGCAACGGCGTCGTTCACATCCGTCGAGTCCTCGCGCTTTGCCGACAGCATCCGCTGAAACCCGGCCTCGAAATCCGTGTCGCTGGTGTTCAGAAAGACCGGCATCGTGACATTCCCTTGAAAGACGCGCCCCCGACAGACGGGGCCTTGTAGCGGCGGTTGATCCTTGCCTCAAGCACCGCCATGCGCCGGCAGCGGCTCCAGCACCATCTCGATCTCCGGACCGCCGCGACGGTTGCGCGGTCCCCGGCGGCCACTGTCGCCAAAGCCTGTCCGGCGGTAAAGCGCCGTTGCCGCTGCGTTGGCCGCAACAGCCGTCAGCCCCGCGGACCTGCGTCCGGCGGCGGATGCGTCGCCCAGCGTTGCCCGGATCGCCGCCCTGGCAAATCCCTGTGCCTCCGCCCCGGGCCGGACATAAACCGCCAGCAGCCAGGCGCGGTCCGGATCATCAGCATCAGCATCAGAGGGGGCCTGCCAGCTGGCGGCCGCAAGGGGCCGGCCGAACTCGCGTCCGGCCGCGAAGGTGGGAACCGCCTTCAGCCGTGCGGTGAAATTGCCCAGCGGCCGATCCTGCCAGTCGGCAAGGGCCGAATCGACAGCCTCCGGTGCAAGGCGCAGCGCCTCCACCCTGATCTCGCGCCATTGGGCGGCCCTGCCGCCGTCCAGCCGCCAGATCGCGACATCGCCCGTTTCTGGCGTCATTCGGGATGCCGGGGCGCCTTGCCCGACACTGCCCGGTGCGGGCGCGTGACGTCCCGCAGATCCAGGTTGATGCATTCCACCTCTGCCAGGATCGTGCCGTCGCCCGCAAAGTCCAGCGACAGTCGGCCCGTGCCCTCGTCGCCCGGCAGCCAGCGGATGGCAAGCAGTTCCAGCACCGTGTCCGCATCCCGCGCGACGCCGTCACTCACGACACGCATCACGTCACTAATGACCAGCAGCGACCGCACGCGCTCAAAGGCGCGGCCCTCGCTTTCGGCGGCCTCGGCATCCTCCCAGCGAAAGCGGGTCAGCAACAGGGCAAGCCGCCGTGCCTTGGCGTCGTGGCTGATGTCGGCGCCCGTCAGCACCGCATCCTGCACCAGCGACGAAAGGATGCGCAGATCGACCTCGTCCTCGGCCTTCAGCGCCAGCGGGCGCGGGTCAGCATCGGCGAAACTGGCATCTTCGGTCATGTCTGATCCTCCTTGACGCGTTCGATATGGGCTCCCACACCGCGAAGCTTGCGAACCACATGCTCATAGCCGCGGTCCAGATGATACACGCGACTGACGGTGGTCGAGCCCCGGGCGGCCATGCCCGCCAGAATCAGGCTGACCGAGGCGCGCAGGTCCGTGGCCATCACGGGCGCCCCGCGCAGCTCCTCGACGCCATGCACGGTGGCATGACCGCCATGGACCTCGATCCGCGCGCCCATCCGCGCCAGTTCCGGCGCATGCATGAAGCGATTCTCGAAGATGGTTTCCTCCAGAACGCTTGTGCCCTCGGCCAGACACATCAGGGCCATGAACTGCGCCTGCAGGTCCGTGGGAAAACCGGGAAACGGCTCCGTCGTGACGTTCACGGCCTTCACGCGCCCATTCCTGCGGCTCACCTTGAGGCCGCGCGCCGTTTCCTCGACATCGACACCCGCCTCGGCCAGCTTTTCGCAGAATGCCGACAGCAGCTCGATCCGACCGCCCAGCAGCTCGACCTCGCCGCCGCACATCGCCGGAGCCAGCATATAGGTGCCCAGCTCGATCCGGTCGGTCACGACGGGATGGGTAGCGCCGTGCAGCGCGTCCACGCCCTGCACGGTGATGGTGCCCGTTCCCTCGCCCTCGATCTGCGCGCCCATGGCGCGCAGGCAACGCGCAAGATCGACGATCTCGGGCTCACGCGCCGCATTCTTCAGGACCGTCGTCCCGCGCGCCAGCGTCGCCGCCATCAGCGCGTTTTCAGTGGCGCCCACGGACACAAGCGGAAATTCGACAACGGCGCCCCTCAGGCCGCCTGCGGGGGC
>Ga0194112_10005777_pt1 | contig 16542 bp, 12 predicted proteins | sample TA2MahC400mmetaG_FD_146191 | JGI IMG/M metagenome (GOLD analysis project Ga0194112, IMG submission 146191) | Freshwater microbial communities from Lake Tanganyika, Tanzania - TA2015016 Mahale Deep Cast 400m | ecosystem: Environmental > Aquatic > Freshwater > Lake | place: Tanzania: Lake... | reverse complement strand
GCGGAAGAAAGCACTCTCGAGGTGGAGCGGTCCCGGCACCTGAAACACCCGCGCGATGGGGTGCGACTTGCCCAGCGCCAGGCGCATCGTCAGCGTGGTGCCGACAAAGTGGCTGTGGATCACGTCGGGCCGCACGAGCGCGACGAGCTGGCGGAACGCAGCGCACAGGGGCGCGATGCGCCAGGGGGCCCGCGTGGGCCAGTCCGTCTGCAGGAGATGCGTCATCACGCCGGCCTCGCGATAGCGCTCCACCAGGGGCCCGCCCGGCGGCAGGGCGACGTGCACCTGCACCCCGAGCTGGACCAGCTCGCGCATCTGCCGGTAGGCCCAGCTCGCGCCGACGGACGTCTTGACCAGGTGTAGAACTCTCACGATCGGCCCCTCGCGTGCAGCCATTTGGCGGTCTCCTCGCGCACATAGCGGTAGAACGCGGAACGCTCCGCCTGGAGGACCTCGGAGCGGTACTTGCCCGCCTCGGTCAGATTGCGCGCGGACATTCGGGCCATGCGCGGCGGATCGGCCAGCACCTCGCGGATCTTGTCGGCGAGGGCCCGCGAGTCCCCCGGCGGGACCATGTCCTCCGCAGGGAGCAGCTCCGGGATGCCGCCCGCCGTGGAGCCGATGCAGGGCAGCCCGCGAGCCATCGCCTCGAGCATCGCGCGGGGAATTCCGTCCGTCCGGGAGGGCAGCACAAAGAGGTCCGCCTGGTCGAGGCGCTCACGGACCGCTTGTCCAGCCGGCAGTTGTCCCAGGAAGCGCACCCGCTCCCCGAGGCCGAGGGCCGCCGCCTGGCGCTCCAATTGGGGGCGGTACTTGCCGTCGCCGATGAACGTGACGCGCAGGTCGAGCCCTCCCTCCACGCAGAAGCCAGCCGCCTCCAGCAGCACGTCGGGCGCCTTGTAGAGCTGCGCCAGGCTCCCCACGGAGACGAGCCGGAATGGCGCGGCGAGCTCGCCCAGAGCCCTCGGCGCCGGCGCATACGCGGCGGGCGGCAGCTCCACATCGGAGACGGCGACCGCATAGGCCGGGCAGGGGTAGCGCCTCTGCAGAGTGCGGTGTGTGACGTACAGCGCGGCGCAAGCCCTGGCGCACTCCCGCTGCAGGCGCCACGTGACCAGGAAGCGGATCGCCGGTCGCAACGGATGCTCCACCACCCCCGGCGCGAAAACCTCGTGGGGATCGCCCACCACCTCGACGGCGTAGGGCTTGCCATAGAGCCCCAGCCACCTCGCCAAGAGCGAGCCGACGGCCCCTGGCACGCGGAGGATAAAGGCCGCCTCCTCCTGGGCCGCGCGCCGCGCCTCCCGCACGAGGAGGGGCCAGGCGCGCAGGTACCCCCCGGCGCCGGTACAGTCCGGCAGGGGCCAGAACCGGACGCCGTCGCCGTCCACGCGCGCGGCGTCGGACGGCACGCTGGCCTGGTCGGAGGCTCTGGCGAAGAGGATCACCTCGTCAAAGGCGTCGAGGTAGCGCGACCAAAAGTCGTATCCGCCGATCGTGCGCGAGTAGTAGCCGTCGCCCGCCCGATCAAAGCGCTGCTCCGTCGCGATAAAGAGGCGCATCAGCGCTGCCGTCCGACCCGACCGCAGGCCACGGTCATGCCGCCCCCCTCATGGCCTCGACGGTGCATCGCAATCCCTCTTCGAAACCGACCACGGGCTCATAGCCCAGCCGCTCCCGCGCCCGCGCCAGGTCCGCGAACGAGTGCTTGACGTCCCCCGGCCGCGGGTCGGTGTAGATGGGCGCGGCGTGCGTGCCCAGGATCTCGTTGAGGTGCGCGACCAGCTCGTTCAGCGTGATCCGCGTGTGGCAGGCGCAGTTGATCGGCGCGCCGTCGGCGGTGGGCGCCGCGGCGGCGAGGAGGTTCGCCTCCACGACGTTGGCCACGTAGGTAAAATCGCGCGACTGCTCGCCATCCCCATAGATCACCGGCGACTCGCCGCGCAGCATGGCCTTGATGAACTTGGGGATGACGGCGGCGTACTGCGACTCGGGGTCCTGCCGGGGGCCAAAGACGTTAAAGTAGCGCAGCGGCACCGTCTCCAGGCCGTACACCCGCGAGAAAACCTGGCAATAGTGCTCGCCCGCCAGCTTGCTCGCGGCGTAGGGCGAGAGGGGATCGGGCGTCATGTCCTCGCGCTTGGGCAGGACCGGGCTGTCGCCATAGACCGAGGACGATGAGGCATACACGATGCGTCCCACGCCCTCCTCCCGGGCGGCCTGGAGGACGTGCAGCGTGCCGGTGACGTTCACCTCGTGGGAGGCCAGCGGCTGGCGGATGGATCGCGGCACCGAGGCGAGGGCCGCCTGGTGCAGGATCAGATCCATGCCGTGCGCAGCCCGGCGCACGACGTCATAGTCGCGGATGTCGCCCTCGATCAGCTCTACCCGATCGAGGAACGGGGCCAGGTTACCCCGCTTGCCCGTGGAGAAATCGTCCAGCACGCGCACCCACTCGCCGCGCGCCAGCAGCGCCTCCACGAGGTGCGAGCCGATAAAGCCGGCCCCGCCGGTCACAAGCAACTTCATGTCATGTCACCTTTATCAGAGGGCGATCCAGCGCCATCCTCGCCTCAGTCCTTGCGCACGATGAGGTACAGACTCACGTCCAGAAATCCCTCGTGGATACCTGGATACACACGCCTGAGAAGCGACTTGTAGGCCCTATCGAGCCCCGATCGCGTCACGCTGTAGCGCAGTCCCTCAAAGGAGGACAGGCTACTGACGACGCGCAGATCCCTCGCCGGCTTGATGGCCAGATCGAACTCATGGAAGCTGACGCCTCTCCCCCGCCGCATAAAGTGCTCGGCCGAATCGGCGTCGTACTGGCCATACAGCGTAGCATAGTTCTCTCTCGGACTGAAACGAGCGTACTGGAAAGCGAGTTCGTCTGGGAGCCAGTGGAAGAAGGGAAGCATCGAGGTGTGAAGGTCGCGATACCAGAGGCGGTTGGGGGTCTCCACAACCACAAGCAATCCGTCCTTGGGCAGCATCTCCCAGGCGTCGCGCAGCGCCGCCAGCCGCTCTGGAAGCGTCATGTGCTCAAGACAGGCGAAAAAGATGATCAGGTCGAATGCCGCTCCCCGGTAGACGCTGGCCATGTTCACGGCGTTCACAGCCTCGAGCTCTGCCTGTACGCCGTACACGCGGCAGCGGTCCTCGGCCACGCGCAGCGCGCCTTCATCCACATCGATCCCGATCACCTGAGCGCCCTGTTCGCCGAGGGCAACGGTGGAGGAGCCCGTCCCGCAGCCGATCTCTAGCACTCGGGCGCCCCGCAGCGGCCGGGCGGCGTCCAGCCAGGGCACGACCCTCCTGCGATCGGCGTCCAGCCTGTCGTGCACATGCGCCTGCAAGTCCACGCGGAACCGCTCGCCGGAGTATCGGGTCTCTTCCCTCCAGCCGGTGTAATAGTTCCGCTTTAGCGACTCTTCGATGACGAGCAGTCCTTCACTGTCCCGCTGGATGTGCCTCTGCGCGAGATGGCGCGGGATCGGGAAGAGCAGGCTCTTGCCAAGCCGTCGGAGCGGCTCCCGAATAGATGCTGTCACGCCCATGTCCTCCTGCGTTCACCGCGAGACACCAGACCCGACAAGCCGCGCCGCCCAATCCATCGCGATCGAAGGGCGGTTGCGCCTCGGCAACCCGCACGCTGGTGATGACTGTTGCGCACGTACGGCGCCTCCCTTTCGGGCAGCATCCGACGCGGCCGGTAAGTGCTTGACATGTCGCCATCATCGCCCATAATCACATGCATGGGACCGATGGCAGACAAGCTCGATCCTGTGACTGCGCCAGGGCATTCCGCGTAGCGCGGACACGGAACAGTGGCGGTTCCGAGTAGTGTTGCCAAGATCCAGCACAAGCGAACTACATTGAAACGGTAGTCAGCGCGACATCACACCCATGCTCGCGGTTATGGAGGCACTTATGTCTATCCACAGCAAGCTGGTGACTCTGTTCGACATGGCGGAATGCTTGATCAGGCGACCTGGAATGACCCTCAGGCTGTGGAGCAAATTGCCATGTACGGTCCGTGCCTTCAGTTATTCCCAGGTCTGGCAATCCGACGTTGCGAACCAGACTGCGCCTTTAGTCCCCGACTCTCAAACAACGACAGCCTCCACGAATCCCTTGGAGGCCTTCTTCCATTCCCACGAGAAAGGAAGAGGTATCTGGAAATGGCTGCACTACTTCGACATCTACCATCATCACTTTCAGAGGTTCGTAGGACGCGAGGTGCACGTGCTCGAGATAGGCGTGTACAGCGGTGGAAGCCTCGACATGTGGAGGCACTACTTCGGCTCCAAATGCCGCATCTATGGTGTTGACATAGAGGAAGCATGTAAGCAGTACGAGAACGAATACGCCCAGGTTTTCATCGGCGATCAGGCAGACCCACGATTCTGGAAAGCTTTCAAAGAGCGCGTTCCTACGATTGACGTCTTGATCGACGATGGCGGTCATCAGACTAGACAACAGATCGTGACGCTTGAGGAGATGCTTCCTCACCTTAGTCCCGGCGGTGTCTATCTGTGTGAGGATATTCATGGCGAACATAATGGATTTTCGGCCCTCATGCAAGGGATCGTCGCGAACTTGAACGCCAAGACATCCACGGGCCCAGAGTCTGGCGTCAACCCTACACACTTCCAGGCCTGCATCCGTTCGGTGCACTTTTACCCATACGTAACCGTGATAGAGAAAAACGAGGTACCGGTGCGACGATTTGTCGCTCCAAGGCACGGGACTGAGTGGCAGCCGTTTCTGTGAAGCGCGGCTAAGGTGCCCTAGCCCCAATCTTCGTCACCAGTAAGGCACTGTGCCTGACCGCCGCCAGGCAGCATTCGGTGCGTGGAGTGAGGCTCGCGGCGTAGGCACCCGACCTCCCGTGTAAGCCATACATGTTCCCCTGAAACCCATTCGCAGGCAAAGCCGTCTGTGGCGTTGTAGAAGCTGCGACTGCAGCCGGCCCTCATGCGATCGTGAAGCTCAACGATCAAGGTATCAACCCTCCCAATCCACAGCGAGGGATCCTGGAAAACCTCCTTCTCTGAGCCCTCGATATCGATCTTCAATACATCAATCGTCTCGAGTCCGTACTCTTGCATGAGCTGATCGACCGTCATCCCTCGTACCGCTGCCCCATGTCCGTACTCTCCAGGGGAGCACCTCTCTCTTGTCACAAAAGCCCATTCGCCCGAACCACTGTCAATGACAATAAGCTGTGTGTTCTTGTCCCATAGCGCAGCACGAATAGGCGTGATGTTGGTGTATGGGGCCGTATTCCGCTGAAGCATGTCGAAATTGTTTGCTTCAGGTTCTATGGCCAAGATCCTCGCCTCTGGGAATCGGATCGCCCAGTACACGGATACAAGGCCGATGTTAGCTCCGGCATCCACCATTGCTCGCGGCGTCCGAATCACCTCCAGCTCAAACTCTCCTTTCTCAAATACCTGATCGTACACTCCTATGTCGGCTGACGGGAACCTGAGGTAGATCGGATGCCTTGTCTCTGCTCTCCTAACCTGCAATACGCACGGAGTTCCGAGCGCCTTCGATCTGAGGACCGAAAACAGGCCCTGTAGCCCCGACGCGCGGAGGTAGTACCCGATTCTGGCAAGATCCACTACATCCTCCACACTTGACCGGCGATCGGTGCCGATGCGTTCTGTCGCCTGCTCCTGGAAGTACGGCATGGTGGGGCGACCCAGCGCGGTGCAGCATTCGGCTTAGCTGCCGCTGCCCACGAGACATCGAGGCGCACCGCAGCGATCACGACTGGCCGGTTCACAGCTCTTCTGCCTTGCTCGCGCGGATCATCATCCCCGCGGCCACCTCCCCCACGTACCCGACTTAGCCCTCCATGAAAGCGCCAGGACTGGGAGCTGATCGGAACCGTTCGATCACGCCGTAGCCTTGCGCAGTAGATCGCCGGAATCGCCTGCCGCTGACCCAGCGCGAGTTGCATACGCGGTAGAGAAGGTACAGAAGACGCATAGGGCACACGGCGCTCGCGATCTTCAGAAAAGCCACCTCACACCGATAATGGCTTGTTGGGTACAGCTCCTCGTACAAGACGCGCCTCAGCTCCCTACGGTCGCCGGTTCCGACGACACGCAGCGTGTTCTGTAGGAGCATCTTGTTCAGATACTCGCGAAGATCCGGCAATACCTCACTAGAGACTTCGCCATGATCCATCGCTCTTCGGGCCGTCAAGACGAAAGGTGGCATCTGTACGCGCCTTGCGAACTGACGCACGACCGTGCTTGCTTCAGTGTGATAGCTGGCTAGGATGCGAGTGTCGTAAGCTATAGTATGCTTGAGGGCGATCCGGCCCCACATGTCTCGGTCTGTGCCCACAACGCCTTCAGCGAAAGGCCCGATCTGCTCATATACCTGCCGGGGTACGGCCTGGGCAGAAGACCATACGAAAAAGTCCGCGAAGCGGGCCCTTCGGAAGTAGTCGCGCACGAGAGTCTGGGTGCCGCTTTCTGGGACAAGGGTCCGCTCGACCTCCAGACCACCCCTGTAGAGGCAACGATAGCCGGTGGCATAGATACCCGCATCTGGGAACGCGGCATACAGATCTACGATCGCGGCAAGAAAGCCGGGTTCCCATTCGTCGTCGGCATCTAGCATCGCGATAAGCGGGGCAACCGAATCCCGGATGCCTCTGTTCCGTGCAGCGCCCTCACCCTGATTCTCCTGATGGACAAGTCGGAGACGTGGCTCCTGGAGCCGAGCAACGATGTCTGCGCCGCCGTCCGTTGAGCCGTCGTCAATGACGACTATCTCATAGTCCTGGTACGACTGCCGGAGGATCGATTGGATCGCTCGGCGAACATAGGGCGCCTTGTTGTAGAGCGTTACGACGACCGAGACAAGCGGTTGAGTTGACATCTGCATCCATCCTTGGCGGATCAAGGAGAACCCTAGCCCCGCGCACTGAGGCAGCCATCGAAGGACTTGCCCACGCCGGCCGAGACGGCGCACCGAGACGGTACCTGCCAGACACAGGCAGCCGGATCTGGCACGGTGGAAGACCGCAACAGCCCGGAACCGGGGCCTCATGTGACGCTTGGTGGCACGCATGGTTCTCGCCTGGCTGGGACGTCTAGCGTCACGGACCACGTGTATCTCGACTATTGCCTGGTCATTGTCAGACAGAAGTGACTGTGGGTCAAATAGGCGGCCACGCGGTTGCGCAGCAGATGCTGTCCCACAAACGGCAGCTTGCGCGGCGTCGGGGACGCCCAGCGAATCCTCGCCCCGCCAAAGCCCACGCCTTCCAGAAGGCGCGCCCATACCTCGGGCGGCTGGTGCTTCTCCCACTCGATGGTCGGCGCAAAGGGGTTCCGGAGCCCGAGATCGCCCAGCAGGTTGCGCGGCGAGCAGTCGGCGGCGATCAGGGTGGCGCCCGGCCGCGCCAGGCGGCTCACCTTGGCCAGGATCTCGGTGTAGGCGGCTTTCGCCTCCTCATCGCGGGCGAGCCGCACGCACGCGGCCTCGTCCAGATGGTTGATCGAGTTGTGCAGCAGAACGATGCCAAATTCGCGCTCCTCGTCATATTCCTGGATGCCGAGAGGCGCGGCTCGGACGCGATCTCGCGCGGGGCAGGCCCTCCACAGTCGGTCGTACCCCTGCCGCTCGAAGGAGTCGGGGGCGCCCAGCGCGGGCTCGAGGCAGACGCACTGGCTCGCCCCCAGGGTGGCAGCCAGGAAGCTGAGGGCGCCCGCGCCCCCGCCGATGTCGAGCAGGGTCTGGCCGTCAAAGCGGATCCCATCGAAAAGATAGTCCAGGTAGAGGAGATCGGCGCGGCGGAACCCGATCTCCCCGGCGACAAAGGCACGGGCCGCGTCCCCCAGGCCGTCAAGATCCATGCGTTCCCTCCCCTTGTTCGCCCGCCTCGTAAACGGGCTGTCACCCCGAAGGCCGCACGGCGTCCACGCCGCAGCGGCCCTGAGGGGTCTCCGCCCACCCCTAGCGAGACCCCTCCTTGCGCCGCAGACGGCGCGCGTCGGGGTGACACAGGCGGCGCGGCATTCTCATCTGGCGCGGCGTCCTTCGGACATGGCGACTATCTCGACATCCGCAGATGGCGCAGATGCGCGCAGATTCGAAGATGTCCAGAAAAGGGCTCTGCATCCTGTCAATCCTGTTCATCCTGTCCGTTCTCATTTATTGTCGTGTCCTTCGGACAGGGCGACCCCCGAGGATCGGGAAACCCCGGGCGGAGCGCGCCGCAGGATCGGCCCAGCCAGCGCAACCCTCGCCAGAGGAGCGCCGACCCGCCGAGCGCCGAGAGCCCGACCAGGATCCAGAACGGCACAAAGATAAAGTCGTTGCGTATCTGGAGGGTCATGGGGATCATGACCACGGCGAGCACCGCGAGGCCACAGGCCGAGCCTGCCTTGCGCTCCAGCAGACGGAGGAAGTAGCCCCAGGCCAGCGAAAACAGCACGACCCCGGCCGTCCCCCCGTTGATGTACGCCTCGGCCACCGTGGAAAAGCCGATAGGCCCCGCGCGCTGCACCCACTCGTTGAGGATATATGGATCCTGGCTCACATCAGGGAGCGGCTCCCCCAGGGTGCGCATCAACCGCCGGTAGAGGGAGTAGACGTAGGTCGCCCCGTAGCGATAGTCCTCGGCCGGCTCCTGCAAGGCTTCAATGACCACATAGACGGGCCGCAGGCTGAATCCGAGCTCCATGACCCCGCGCACGGGGAGGGCGGACTCGCGCACCAGGGCGCCGTCGGAGGCAAAGGTCTCCAGCAGCCCGCCCATCCGCGCGGCCCGCACCACGGAGATGAGCGCGAGCAGGCCGATAGCCCCCGCCAGCAGCAAGGCGAGCGAGGGACGAAAGCCGCGTCGGGCCATCACCACGACGAGCACCACCAGCGAGACCATGGGCGAGTTGCGCTCCCCGGTGAGCATGACCGAGAGGATCAGGGGCAGCCACAGGATCGCCGCGGTGATCAACACGCGCCGGAGGGGGCGCCCGCCGGCGATCTGCAGCATCAGCCCCAGAGAGGCGAGATAGATGCCATAGGTGAAGGGGTTCTGGATCCAGGCAAAGTCGCCGTAGGACATCCGAAAGACGCCGATGCCGTACTGCGCCACCGCCTGACCATATATCGCGACGCCCCCCAGGAGGCAGATCCAGCCGGCCAGGACGATGGCGGGGACGGGCGGGCCCTTACGCAGCCGGCGCGTGCTCCGGCGCCCCGCGAGGCAGGCGCCCAGGAAGAAGCAGGCCAGGAACAGGAGCGAGAGGAGCGCCGCCTTTTGCGTCTCCGGCGCCTCCACCCAGGCGACATCCCACGGCCTGAACCAGTCCAGAAGGCCCGGGTCCAGCCCCACAGGAAGGACGAGGCCATAGTGGAAAAGCCAAAAGACCGCTGCATAGATGACGGTGGCGGAGAGCCAGTCGAGGCCTGCGAACAGGGAGGCGCCCGCGATGAGCACCAGGCCACTCGCGCCGGTCGCGATCCACAACACCCGCCGATGCTCCACGAGCGGCACGTCCACAGCGATCAGCGCCAGGAGGGCGACCGCGAGAGCGGCCAGGAGCACGGGGAACAGATCGCGCGCTCGAAGGAAGGAGCGCGCCGTGGCTCCCTCCGACGACCGGACCATGGCCCCGACATCTCGCACGCCAACGCTCATTGGGTCGCGGCCTCCCACTCCCCGGTGTAGATGCGGCACGTCTCGGCAATCGTGCTCTCGACATCAAAGCCTTGTGCCCTTAGCGCGGCAAAGGCCCGCTCCCGCGGCACGCGCGGCTCGCGGAGGAGACGGCGGATCGCCTCCGCCCAGGGGGCTGGCCCGGCCGAAAGGGGCAGGAACTCGACGGCGCCCGGCACGGCATCCGCCTCCGGGGTGATGACGTCCGAGAGGAGGCAGCACAGGCCCGCGGCCTGTGCCTCTACAGCCGCCCTGGGCAGGCCCTCGAACAGCGAAGGGAGACAGAACAGGTCCATGGCCCCCAGCAGGAGATCGGGCACGTCGGCGCGCTCGCCGGAAAAGGTGGTGCGCGGGGCGATGCCCAGCTCCTGGGCGCGGCGCTCGAGTTCGGCGCGCAGCGGGCCATCGCCCACCAGGAGGAGCCACGCCGAGGGCTCGCGAGCCAGGAGCTCCTGGCCCACTTCCAGGAAGAAGAAGGGGTTCTTTTGCGGCACCAGGCGCCCCACCAGGCCCACTACCTTGGCGCTCGCGGGGATGCCCAGGCTTGCTCGCAGGGACTCCCCGGCCACCTCGCGCTCGAACGGCGCCAGGTCGAGCCCCGAGTGCATCACGCGGTAGTGCGGATTCGCCTGCCAGTGCGGCCCGAACAGCTCCGCGGCGGCTGCCTCGGAGACGGCCAGCCCCGCCGTGGCGTAGCGTTCGATCCATCGCCGCATAAGGCCGTGATAGAGACAGCGCGGCAGAGAATCGCCTTCGCGCCCGAGGGCGATGCGGCTGTGCGCGATGCGGATCGGCACGCCCTGGCGCGCGGCGATGCGCAGGATGTAGCCGCTGAAATGCTGGACGTGGCTGTGCACCACGTCGTATCGCCCTTCCTTGAGGAGCGCCGCGAAGCGCCGCCCGAACGACCAGGGGTTCCGGCCGAGCGCGCAGCCAAAGGCCCTCCCGCCGAGGGAGGCGACCTCCTCCGCGCGGGGACCGGACTCGCCGTTCAGAGAGCAAATGTCCATGGCGCACTGCGCGCGGTCGGTGTGGCGCAGCAGGTTCAGGAGGCCCGTCTCCACGCCGCCCCGCGACATCACTTGCACCACGTGCAGAACCCTAATGGCCATGCTCTCCGCCCCGCGAGCCGGCCTCGCCACGAGCCCCCCATGCGCTGCGGTATGTCTGGCAAGTCGTCGCGACGGCGCTGTCCACATCAAAGCCGCCAGCGCGCAGCGCGGCCAAGGCCTCGGAGCGCGGGATGCGCGGCTCGCCGAGTCGGCGCGTGATCCGCTCCGCCCAGGCCGCGGCTCCGGCCTCCAGCGGCAGGAGGTCCACCGCGCCGGGGACGATGGCCGCCTCCGCCGTGATGGCGCTCGAAAGCACGCACGGGAGGCCGGCCGCCTGCGCCTCGACAGCCGCCACCGGCAGCCCCTCCGACCGGGACGGCAGGCAGAACAGATCCACGGCGCCCAGGAGGAGGTCCGGCACATCGGAGCGCGCGCCCGCAAAAGTGACGCGCGAGGCCATGCCCAGCTCGCGGACGCGACGCTCGACCCCGGGGCGGAGCGGGCCATCGCCGACGAGGAGGAGCCACACCTCGGGCGCGCGAGCGAAGGCCTCGCGGGCCATCTCCAGCAGGAAGAGGTGGTTCTTCTCCGGAACAAAGCGCGCCACGTGCCCGATCACGCGCGCGTCCGCCGGGATGCCCAACGCGCGGCGCAGGGCGGCGCCGTCCACGTCTCGATCAAAGGGCGACAGATCAATGCCCGGGTAGACCACGCAATAGCGCAAATCTCTCCGCCAGGCGTCTCCATAGAGCGCGGCTGCCGATTGGGCGGACACGGCCAGGCCCGCAGTCGCATACCGCCCTATCCACCGCCGCATGACCCGCCGATAGAGACGCCGCGGGGGGGACTCGCCCCGACCGCCGGAGGTACTATGGCTATGCGCCACCCGCGCGGGCACGCCCGCACGCCCCGCGAGGCGAAGGATGTATCCGCTAAAGCATTGGACGTGACTGTGCACCACGTCGTAACGCCCCTCGCGCAGGAGGGCGCGGAACCGCCGCGAAAAAGCCCAGAGGTTCGTGTCCAGGCGGAGCGGCAGGACCCGGCTCCCCAGCGCCTCGACCTCAGGCGCCCGAGGGCCGCGCTCGCCGCTCAGGCAGCAGAAATCCATGGCGAACGCGTCGCGGTCAACCCGCTTCAGCAGCCCGATGAGCATCGTCTCGACGCCCCCGCGGTTCATGCCCCCGAGCACGTGGAGCACCCTGATGGCCATCTACCCCGCTCCCTGACCCGCTGCCGCGGCGTAGATCGCCAAGGTGGCCGCGGTGGCGCTCTCCACGTCGAACCCCTGCGCGCGGATCGCCGCAAAGGCCTCCTCTCGCGGCACGCGCGGCTCGTCAAGGCGGCGGCAGATGGCCTCCGCCCAGGCAGACGGCCCGGCCGAGAGGGGCAGGAACTCGACCGCGCCGGGCACAACGGCCGTCTCCCGGGTGACGCTGTCGGAGAGGAGGCAGCGCAGCCCCGCAGCCTGCGCCTCGACCGCAGAGAGGGGCAGCCCCTCCCAGAGCGACGGCAGGCAAAAGAGGTCCACCGCCCCCAGGAGGAGGTCGGGCACGTCAGCCCGTCGGCCGGCGAACACGACGCGCGCGGCGATGCCCAGCTCGGCGGCGCGCGCCTCCAGTTGCGAGCGCAGCGGCCCATCTCCAACCAACAGGAGCCAGGCGTCGGGCCGCCGCGCGAACACCTCGCGGGCCACGTCGAGGAGGAACGTGTGGTTCTTCACGGGATGGAGGTTGGCCACGTGGCCGATCACCGCAGCTTCCGCCGGGAGGCCGAGGCTCTGGCGAACGCTGGCTGCGTCCACAGCGTGATCAAAACGGGAGAGCTCGATGCAGTTGTGGATCACCCGGTAGCGCGGATCCTCCTGCCAGGAGGGGCCGAACAGCGCCTCAGCCGCCTCGCCCGAGACGGCCAGGCCCACCGTCGCGTAGCGCCGAATCCAGCGCGTCATCAGCGCGCGATAGAGCGGTCGCGCGAGGGCGCCCTCCTTAAAGTCCGAGGCGCTTCTGCTGTGCGCGATCCGTCCTGGGATGCCCGCCCGGGCCGCGATGCGCAGGATGTAACCGCTAAAGTGGTGGACGTGGCTGTGCACCACGTCATAGCGCCCCTCACAGAGAAGAGCGGATAGCCGCCGGGCAAAGGCGAACGGGTTCCGGCCCACCTTGCAGGGCAGCACCTCCCCGCCGAGCGCGGTGATCTCCGGCGCATAGCTCCCAGGCGCCCCGGAGAGGCAGCAAAAGTCCATCGCGCACTGCTGGCGATCCACGGCCCGCAACATGCGCATGAGGCCGGTCTCCACGCCGCCCGGATCCATGGCCCCGATAATGTGCAGAACCCTTACCGCCACACGCCCCATCCCTTCGACAAGCCCGTCGCGCGCCAGCCCTGGCTCACCTTGATGGCCGGTCGTCCTGATTCTACTCGCTTTGAGGGCGCCACCAAGACGCGGCCCGGGCCTGATTCGGTGCGCTGCACCTGCGGGTGCGGCGCACCTTTCCGCCATGGCCGCAGGACACGTGTCCTGAGTCGTCCAAACTTCCGATTCTGAATCCGCGTCTATCTGCGTCCTCTGCGGATGCCAGATAGACGCGGCTGGCCCATCGCGACCGTTCGTGACTCAGCAGACACGGCTCTCACCTTGGGGAAAGGAGCGCCGTCTCGCAGGGGGGCGCGCTGGCCAGGCCACGGACCTCTCGGACGGCGATATCGTCATACCAGACCGTCCCAGCCGAACGGAGGCGCAGGCCCACGCTCATCGCGCGAGCCTGCGCGTCGCCCGAGCAGGTGAGGATGGCGAATCGCCGCCACCCCCCGCCCGTCGGCGGGAGGCTCTGACCAAAGAGCCCGCCCGCCTGGCTCGACAGGTCCACGGATGCGCGCGTGCCCTGGCCAACGGTGCGATACAGTCCGCTGACCAGATACAGCCGCCTGGGCGCCAGGGTGAGCAGATAGGCGCCCTTTTCCTCGTCCATCGTGACCAGCCCGCACATCGCGGGCGAGCCCTCGTCCATCCACAAGCCATCCAGCCGGGCCGAGGCGCTTCCCTGGCTTGGGAGGAGGGAATCCGCCCCCGCCTCGCAGGCGGCGGCCAACACGGGCGGGTCGCCCACGCGGGTATAATCCGACACCGCCCAACCCGCCGGCATGCGCGCCGCGATCGCCTCGAAATCGCCCTGCCGCAGCAGATTGGGCCCCAGGCGGATCCCCTCCACGGGCGTATCGAGCGCCGCGGCGATCTGTGCCCCATCGTCCAACGTCTTGTCGAACTCCCGACGCAGCGAGGCCGTGCGCGCGTCGCCCAGGGCCTCCAGAACGCTCGCCAGCCTCTCGGCGGCGGGCGCGTCGTCGGGCGCCAGCTCGCGATAGCGCCACAGATAGGTTGCGGCAGCCTCCAGGTCGCCCTGCGCCTGGCAGACCAGGCCGAGATGCAGCAGGACCTCCGGCTCGTCCGGCGCCAAGGCCAGAGCCTCCAGGTAGTGCGCGCGGGCCAGGTCGAGCTCGCCGCGCCGATGGCGCCACTGGCCGAGCAGGTAGGGCCAGGCGGCGTCGGCCGGATCGCGCCGCGCCAACTCGACCAACAAGGTTTCCACACCTGGCGCCCCAGGCTGCTGCCAGACGAGGTACGAGGCCGCGCGCGCCGTCAGGCCCCGATCCCAGACGCTCTCCGTGTATAGCGCGGCGATGGCCGCGGCAAGGTACTCCACAAGTCGGACATTGGCCGCGCGGAGGGCGTCCACCGGAAAGCGGGCAGCGGACTCGGGCGTTGGGTGGCCGCCACCCAGCGCGTAGAGCGCATAGAGATCGTAGGGCCGGAACGCGAGCGCCGCCTCCAGCAGGGGCGCCGCCCCAATTTGAGACCCTATCTCGACGTACGGGCGCGCGGCATCCAGATAGGCCAGGGCCAGCGTATCGCTCACGGCCCGCGTGCGCGGCAACGCGTCCTGCCAGCGATCGTACAGGGCGAGGACATCCGCCGGCTGCCCCGCAAGGCTGACGGCCAGGAGCACGTCGCTGCACAGAAGCGGGTTGGCGGGTGCGTTCTCCATGAAGGGCTGCATGGCCTCCAGAGCGCTCGCGGCCTCCCCCGCCGCGAGATGGGCGCGACCGAGCGCCCACCGCAGCGACGACGCCGACCCGTGCGCGTTGGCCCAACGCAGCGCGTCCTGCGCCGAGCGCAGCGCCTCGCCATCGGCGGTCGCGCCGTAGACGGGGTATCCGCCGCGCGGCAGCGCTCCCTCCAAGGCGAGCGCCTGCGCCAGCCGCACCATGCCCAGGTTGCCAGCCAGGTGCGCGACGAGCCCCTTGCCGAAAAGGGCGAGCAGCAGCGCCGCCAGCGCGGCGATCCATGGGAAGCGCCACCATCGGTGCACCCGGCGCGCGGGGCTCTGGGGCGTCATGGCGCTAGGCCTCGGCGGCCTGACGGAGGCCACGGGCGCCGCGCCAGACGAGCCAACCGGTGATCAGCAGGCCCAGCACGTCGGAGAAGACGAGCGCCAGGGCCGATGCCAGGGCCCCGATGACTGGCAGCAGGGCGACGTTGATCCCCAGGACGCACAGCAGCTTGAAGAGCTGCGTCCACCAGGAGATGCGCACAAAGCCAAAGGAGTAGGCCGTCGAGGTGATCGGGACGGCCAACAGGCTCACCACGTGACGCAGGCAGAGGACCTGCCCGATCAGCGTGCTCCCCGCATAGCTGGCGCCAAAGACCCAGGGCGCCGCGAACGGGACCGCGAGCGAGTAGACCGCGGCCGCGACGGCCAGCAGCGCGCACGGCCAGAGGATCCGTTTCATGAGCGAGAGCGCATGCGACGCTTCGGTCGCGGCCGAGGCCCTGGGCCACACGACGGTGATCAGGGCATTCGCCAGGGCCTCCAGCGGGAACGAGAAGCGCGTGGCGACGTTGTAGAGGCCGATCTCGCTCTGGCTCAGATAGTGCCCCATCAGCCAGATGCCCGCGTGCGCGATCAGGGTCTGGATGAGCGCCGCGAGCATGTACCACTGGGCAAAGGCGCCGGGCGAGGCGCCATCCATGGCGGCCGCTGAGGCCTCGCCCATATCCGGGCTCCTCAGGAGGTCGCGCAGGTCTAGGCGACGTCGGCCCTCATCCCTGGGCGCGACATAGCTCTCGCGGGGCACGAGAAAGTTGAACGGCACATGGGCGAGCGCCCCCACGACCACGTTGGCCACGATCACCTTGGCCACCGACCACTGATCCAGCCAGGCCAGCAGGGTGACGCCAAGGAGAGAACCGAGCCTGCCCGCGATGAGGACGGCGCTGCTCATGCCAAAGCGCCGGGCGGAGCGATAGTACATCAGCGGGGTGGCATAGAGCACGCCGGCGACGGCGCCCAGCAGACTCAAGCGCAGCAAGGGCATCAGGGCCGCGTCGTGCCAGAGCGTGACCGCAAGGAACGGGGCGGCTAGGAAAAAGCCGAGCGTGACCGCCGCGGTCATGAGCGTCTGCAGACGCAGAGCCCAGCGCAGGACAGCCATCTGCTCCCGGGTCTGGCCCTGGGCCGCCGCCCTTGCGGCGTAGCGCGTGCCGGTCGTGCGTAGGCCGAGATCCGAGAGGCTGAGGATCGCCATCAGGCCGCTGGTGGCCAGCGTATACCGGCCGAGCCCCTTCGGGCCGAGCCCTCGGGCGATGAGGATCGAGGTGATGACGCCCGTAACCACGGTGACGCCCTGGGGCACCGCGGAGACCACCACGTCGCGCACGCCCTGGCGCGAGCCGAGGAGCATCTCTCGGAGCCAGCTCACCAGTTGGCCCAGCGCCTGCTGGGGGCTGGACTGTGAGGTCCG
>Ga0194112_10005771_pt1 | contig 16552 bp, 21 predicted proteins | sample TA2MahC400mmetaG_FD_146191 | JGI IMG/M metagenome (GOLD analysis project Ga0194112, IMG submission 146191) | Freshwater microbial communities from Lake Tanganyika, Tanzania - TA2015016 Mahale Deep Cast 400m | ecosystem: Environmental > Aquatic > Freshwater > Lake | place: Tanzania: Lake... | reverse complement strand
GTAGTCTTCGCCCTTTACCTCTTTTATGTCCCTGTGGATTATCCTCTTGAACGTGACGTAGTTCTTCCTCATGATGTCGGCGTATTTCTTCTTCAAGAATCCTTTCTTGACCATCTTCTGCTCCAGCATGTCTGCTACGTGCTCAGGGTTAGGCGGTATCTCGCCGAGGCTCATAAGTGCTGCGTGAGCTGCGTCTATCGTAGCCCAGTACAGGTCTACCATCGCGCTAAGCAGGTGGTCTTTGGCTTTGTATACGCTAGCCGGCGCCATTACGAAGTAAGTGTGTATGGCCTCTTTAGTGGGCCTTATCCTCCCGTTGTCCAGTAACGCTTGTAACGGGTCGAATATTCCAGTATCGATCAATGCCATCCCGTATCTTAGGACGTTGATAGCTACCGGGTCTCCCGCCCTTACGTATTCCCACCAGCTGGTCAGCCTCATAGACTGGATATGTAACCTGTCAGAGCCTGACATTTCCATCAGTATCTTCTCAACGACTATTCTGTAAGTCTGCACTAATTCTCTACTTAGGTTTATACTCACGTCGTCGATTATTATCAATACGTCGATGTCCCCTTGCTTAGTGACTGTGCCTTTTGCAGTTGATCCGAAAAGTATCAGTGCTTTCACGAAGACGCCGAACTCTTGATAAACCCTTTTGGCGAACTCCCTTGCTGTGTCAAAGTCTTTGTCAGGAAAATGCAAATCTGTCTGCCTTTCTCTTTTTTCTATCTTGAATTCCATATTATCACCTTTTCCGTTTTTTTATTCTAAGCCCAGTCCTGTCCAGAACGGGGCGCCTTTCTCCGATCCTAAGTATTCTTGTGAAGGAGCGTACTTGCCTACCATGTAAGTAGGTGATGAAGTCCTGCCGAAATAAGAGTCTTCTATGTCAGTCCATTTCGCAGTCCTGTAAATCGGCGAGCTAGCCAAGTGCTTCCAGCCGCCAGTCATAGCCTGGTAATACTCTTCATTTGACTGCGCGCCGCCTTCAGCTATCATAGGTTCCATATGGCCTGATTTTCTCATCTTGTCCACGAACTCTTTCAAAGGCGCACTACCCGTTCCTGGCGTCAGGTGCTCGTCGTAATAACCGAAGTTGTCTGATAAGTGGACATGCCCTATTATGCCTTCTTTGTTAAGCTTGTCGACTTCTCCAAGCATCCACTTGTTGAACCTCTTGTCAGCCTGCTCAGAAGTCTCTCCAGGCTCGCGTTCGAAGAACTTTTTCCAAGTGTAAGCGTGGCCTACGTCGAAAGTAGCCTTGATATGGTCATTAGCTATCTGTTCAGCTTCGCCTCTGCCCATGGACCTTCCTCCTCTTTCAACAGGGCTGCATAATTTATCGACCATGGCCTTTCTAGCATTGACTACCATCTCTCTCATCTCTTCAGGGTGAGAACCATAACCTCCTTCAGGAAATATGTTTTCCGGCGAGATGAATAGAGGCTTGTCCAGCTTCTGGGCCTGCTCTCGCTCCCAGGCATAAATCGCCGCGTTAGCTAATGTTTCAGAAGTACGTTGCTTGCCTACTTGGGATATAGGGACTGTTCTCTCCTGCTGTTGATTAAGCTGGGCTTCTTGTTTACCATAAGCTACAGCCGCGTCAGCCATGAACTTTCTCTCATGATCAAAGTCCGTGACAGTTTCATTCAAGAACCTTATAGGGTCATTCAAGAACTCGTTGTATTTCTTAGTGCCTGGCTGCGGCGCATGATGCAGCTGCTCTACCCATTTCATAGCGTTGTGCTTGGCAGCTTCGGGGTCGGTCCTGTACTGGTCGTCTACGGATTTTTTAATCTGCTGAACATAGTCGAATTGGTCATTGACCCTTTTTAGCTGGTGGCTCCATCTCTTTTTTTCGAAGGTAAGCCTTGCTTTTTCCTGGTCCATGTACTCGTAAAAGAATTTTTGGGCTGCTTCCTCATCATCCCTAAATCTTTGACCTTCTTTTTCTTTTTTTGCTTTATACTTCTTGAAGTCAAGCATTTCAAAGTCAGGATAACCTTCCTTGTTGAGTACTGGCTCGTCTTTAGTGCCTTCTTTGATTTTTAGGAACGGAAGCTGAGTCTCTCTAGTCATTGATTGCTTAATCTCTCCTGTAACGTTATCGACTAAGTAGATATGTGTTTTTGTCTCTTCTTCAGGGAAAAGCTTGAAGTTTTTGAACCTTCCAGCTACTGTCCTTGGAAACTCCGCTGTGTGGACTGTTACTGGTCCTCCTCTTGTCACGTCTGCTGCGAAGTCTACAGTCCTTCTGATCTCGTTAAGGGTCTGCTGCTGTGCCTGCCTGTCAAAGCCGTGGTTAGTCATACCTGAAAGGTTGCTTATGCCTATGCTGGCGTGTGTGCTTACGTGAACATCATTAATCTTGGCCAGCTGCCTTATGGCTTCCCTCTTGTCTTTGCCGAACATCTCAGGAGTAGTACCGCCTTGTCCCCAACCTCCCTTGCCTGCACCTGTGAATCCTAATTCTACTGTTCCTGCGCCCATGTTTATAGCTGAGCTCATGCTCTGCAGGACGTCTCCTGCGCCCATGCTTATACCTATGTCTTTTGGGCTGATTTCCAGGTTTGACGCGGACTGCTTGTCCAGCGCGTGCCAATAGTCAGAGTCGAATGCCATGCTGTATAATCTCCTAACTATACTATTACTTTGTATGTTTTTGTTTATATACCTTTTTGTTTAGCCTTTAAACCCTGAAAAAACAAAGGTTTATAAGAAAAGACGTCTAAACGAGTTATTATGGATAAACTAAAACTGTTATTCATCTGCAGCATGAACCTGCATCGCAGCAAGACTGCTGAGGAGAAGTTCAGGAACGTTTTCGAGACTAGGTCTAAAGGTCTAAGTGATAAGTTAGTTAAAGAAGATGATCTAGACTGGGCTGACGTAGTGCTAGTCATGGAGGACGACCATAGAAAAGAGCTGGGCTTGAGGTTTCCTCAGAAATACCTTGAGAAGAGGATACTCTGCTTGGATGTGCCTGATATTTATCTTTACAATTCTCCGCCACTCGTGGAAGTTTTAGAAGAGCGTATGGACAGGTATTTTACCAAGGATGGCAAGCCCAAGTATTAGTCCTCTTCTGTTTCGTTTTCTTCGAATATGAACAAGTCGTCTATTGTTGTGTTCAATGCTTTGGCCACGTCATGAGCGAGCTTCAGCGACGGGTTGTAATCCCCTTTTTCTAGGAATAATACAGTCTCTCTTCTGACTCCGACTTTCTTGGCTAAGTCTTCTTGTGTCAGGTTGTACCTTGCCCGGTATTCTTTGATCTTAGTCCTCATCTTTTAGACCCCCTTCTTGTTGTAGTACAGCCATAGGATTAAGAACAAAAGGGCCATTCCTCCTACTCCTACCGCCTGTTGCTTGGCTTAGCTTGTCTCTGGTTTTTGTTGGGGTTTTTTTCATATTGCCCTTCTTTCTAGGTAAAAATTCGAAAGAGCTTTGGCTATCACCCCTCCGAATAGCGCAGCGATTATGAACGGGTCTACTTGGAATGTTTTCGCTGCTAGGGCGCTTCTTAGCGCTTCGTATACTATACCAATAACAAGTATCATGACCATGGCCCATGCTGCATTTCTTTCTGCTATCGCTTCTATCTTGTGCTCTCTTTCGTCTTTCTTCAGAGTGACCATTAATGGTATTAGGTCTATCATCAAGAATGCCATCCATGCTCCTGTAACTATTAGTCTAGTCTTTACGCCCCAGTACGGGATTGCTTGGAATATTACAAACGGTAGCAACACTGCTGCCAGGTACGCCCAGCCTTGCCATTTTCTCGGTCTTCCCAGTCCCCAGCCGGTGTATTTTCTCCTTTCGAACCAGTCGTTTTGTGCTATCATTTTTATCATCTCCTAGAGTTATATTAAAACAACAAAATGTTAGTTTTAAATAACCTTATGTTAGATATATATAACGTCTAAGTATTTAAACCTTTCGGTCCAAAAAGACATAAAAGAAATTTTTTACCAGCTCATTAGGCCATGAGCCTTCTTAAAAACGTCATACAAGGTGAATACATTCGCCTTGACAACTGACTTCGCAGCATCTTTCTCCTGCTCTATCTCAAAAGGCGTCATCTTCTTCTCAGGCTCACCTTTGCCCTTTGGGACCATACCCCCGAAAATTTCACCAAATCCCTTGAATACGGAAACGAAAGGCTCCAGCATCCCAGCAGCCATGCCTTGTGGCTTCTTTGCTTTACCAGTTTTATCTTTACCGAGCTTCTCGCCAGCCTCTTCTAAATATTTCTTCAACTCATCACCAAGAGACTCGACTGACATTTCTACAGAGTTTATAATCTCTAAATCCTCATCTTCCTTCTTCTGTTTATACGCTTCCATCTCACTTTTGCTTAGCACGAATCCTTCGATAACTATTGTAGTTCTTCCAGCATGAGTCGCTCCTCGCTGGTATTCCTGTTGGAAAGTCATCTCTGGCCTTGTTATGTAATTAAACTTGACTCTTATACATGGGAAGTTATTAGCGTATTTCTTCTCGACGAATCCCATAGGAGTTTCTACTTCATAAGTCGGCTTTACACAGAACAGTTCTAAGTCTATAGCGCTCGTTTCGAAAGCCGTTACTAGGTCCGGAGATTCTGCACCTGACATCTGAAGCTTCCTGATATTCCTCAGGTAAGGCTTCAACCAGCGGGTGTACATCCTTATAGAATGATAAGTCTGCGCAAAGCTCTTAAGCACGAAAGTCTTACGCCAGTCCAACTCTTTACCTGTCCTTTCTTTCCATAAGTAATACTGCATCAATTTCTGCTTAACAACGCTCCTAACTCTAGGGTTTATTCCTTGATCAGATAATGCGTTAACCTCTTTGTCTACTCCTTTGCTACCATTCTTAGGATTCATTTGGAAGAACAAATCTGGAACTATTACAAAACCTACTTTTCTAGCTAATCCCATCACCGAGGTAGGGTTCTCTGCTCCACCCTCTACCATGCTAGTCCATATCCCTTTAAGGGCGACTTCAGCAGACTCATCGCCTTGATTGCTCTTTTCATAATAGTCCTTGCGCTCGTCGATAATCCTTAACTCCCTTATCATTTGGAACAGGTTCTTGGTCAATTGGCCTATAGTCGCCAAGTTTTGGCTAACGTTACGCATCTGGGCTTCTTTCCGAGCCTCTATGTTCCCGAAATAGCTTGAAGCCTCAGTAGCAGTGTATACGTCTGAAACCTTATCAATATCATAACCTAAAGCGTTAGGATTCCTTAAAAAGTTAGTAATCCAGAAATAGTAGGCTTCTCCTGCTGCCTGCATCTGCTGCATTATAACCTTCTGGCTCCTGACCCTATTTTCCGCAGGCAGGTCTTGTTTTTCTTTAGGCAGCTCTTCTTCCTCTTCTTCTTTTTCTTCGCCTAATAGCTCAAGAACTCCTTCCTTCATCTTTTTCTGGTCAAGTAAAGCCATAATAAGGTTTAAGTACGTTTTTGTTTATAAGCTTTTTGAAGGATGACCATGAACCTTGAACATAAGGTTCTTTATCCGGTTATGCCTAAGTCTTTCTTAACAACTGACTTGATATGGTTAAGAACCATTTTGTAGCCTGCGCAATAGAAGTCTTTATCCATTATGTTACCGTTTTTCATGTAAGCGTTGTGCATGCAGCCGCCGTTGCATATCTGTTTGTACTCGCATGGCCTGCAGCCTTCGATAGCGTCTGCTGTTCTTTCAAGCAGTTTTTTCTTAGTTTTCTCTTCAAATATGTCGTCTAGGCTATTCTTGTTTATGTTGCCTAAGCAATAGTCAGGGGTGTCCGACCCGAATCTGCCGCATGGATAGACTTCTCCGTTAGGAGAAACTGATATGTAGCTCCCTTGGCAACCTTCGCTGAAATCACAGCCTCTCGGGTGAGCAGTTGTTATATTACCTAACAATTCTTCTACTGTGTCACACGAGAAGTTCATGTTATCAAAGTCATTATACCATAGATCAAACAATTTGATTAGTGCTTTACCATACTCCTTTGGAGTGATAGATAAGTCTTCATAATTTTTTATTGCGCGTCCACATTTTATAAGGGGGTTAGCCTTAAACCCTATGTTTTCTCTTTTAAAGAATTCATAAATCTCAGATATGTGATTTACATTCTTCTTGTTTAAAACAACGATTGCGCCTATATCCATCCCTTTTTTCCTCATCTTTTCAACACCGCCCATAACATCTTTAAACGCACCAGTGCTACCCCAGTATATTCTAGTGAGGTTATGGATCTCTTCAGGCCCGTCTATGCTTGTCCCAACATGTATATTGTTTTGAATGAAAAAATCAAGGATTTCATCATTGATTAGCGTAGCATTAGTTTGTATTACATTTGATATCTTATGTGGCTTAAACTTATCTTGAATTTTTATTACATTCTTAAAGAATTCAAGCCCGCCTAACAGAGGTTCTCCTCCATGCCAGATGAAATGGGGATCTTTTCTTTCTCCGCTGAATTCATAACATTTAGTAATCGTGTTTTCAAGGGTTTCGTCACTCATGATGCTTTTAATCTTGTTATCATGCTCTGCGTAACAATATTTGCATGCTAGGTTACAACTTTCAGTGACTTTTGATATAATACCTAAACCTCTTTGATTAATTCTTTCCATTTTTCAGACCCATTCGTCAGTATGGTATTTATCATCATAATCTTTGTAATCCTTATATTCTTTATACTCTGTGTGGTCTTTGTGACTTTTATCCCCGTATTTTTCTTTATATTCTTTCCAATCAACCCATTCTCCGTGATAACAACCTTTATATTTGTCATCGATAGGTGTGTCGCTATCTGGACAATATCTGAACATTCTGCAAAACCTTTTTTCTAAAGTTCTTTTAAGCCTAGGATTCTTTATTGTTTCAATATCAACTTTTTTTCCAAAAACCTCGATTTCTTTTACCATTTGTTGATACCTCCATTGTTGATTTATAACTAGTTTTCTGTTTTAATATCAGTTACCCAAGAATCAGCGGATTTGTTACGTTTAATCCGTAAGTTTTACGAAGATTTTATATGTTTTTACGCTTTAGACCGATATTAACTGTAAGATTTCCGAACTTATAGGAAGGGCATTACAAGGTATATGCGTTAAAACTGGGTTTATAGTATGTTTAAGTTTTCTGAAAACGAAAAGGTTATTAACTTAGCCGGGCTTTTATTTTAATACCATGATCGGAATAGATGCAAAGCCTATGTCTCTACCCACTTTAAGAATAGAGAAAGATGGCGTTTATGACATGTCAAAAATGTACAAGCGCCTCAGAGAGTGGTTTGAAGAGAACAATTACAAGTATGTGGAGAAAGAGAACACTACTAATAAGAAAGAGAAAGGCACTGAAGTCAAGCTTTGCATGATCGGCGAAAGGATGGTAACAGATTACTTCAAATTTGAGCTGGAAGCAAGGTTCTTGATCATAGAGCTGCAGAAAGTAAGGGTAAAAGACAAGGATTTAGACAAGGGAAAGCTCGGCGCTTTCGTAAAAGCCACAATGTATTATGACTACAAGAAAGTATGGTCTAAGAACAAGTTCTCGAAACTGTTAAGGTTTATATACAACAATTTCATTATTAAGAAGAAGATTGATGATGTTTACTCAGTGGCTTTGAAATTCGAGCAAGAGGACTTGTTCAACAGCCTTAAAGAAGCATTGGAGCTGTATAACGCTTAAGATGGGAATGCGCAAAGAAAAGATTTGGATAACGCCCCCGCTGCCGGGTGGCGTGAAGATTCGGCACGTAGGATTATTAGACCTTCCAGAGTTCTATACTTGGCTGCAGAGATGGTTCGAGTTCAACAGCTTCTTTAAAGCTGATGCTGATTTCGAGCAGTTCTACGAAGAAAGGACACTTCCAAAAGGTAAGGAGATGCACATCCGCTGGAAAGGCAAGAAGGATGAGACTGAGTACTTCCATTATTATATAGAAGTCATCTGGCTTCTCATAGGCGTCAACAAGATAGAAATTCCCGTGGGTGATAAGAAAAGGAAGATAGACCAGGGCGATTTTGAACTAAGGCTGGGCGCTTATATCGAGAAGGAAGGTCCAGACAATATTTTCAGAAGGATTTATGAATACTTTGTGATAAGGAAGATAATAGAGGACCATAAGTACAAGCTTTATGATAAATTTTACAGCTTACATGACGAGATAAAAGCTTATTTCGACCAATACGTAAAATAAGAATATTAATAAACAATAAAACACTAGGTTAATAATATGGCAGAAATCGAATTTATCATACCGCCGAACAAGCCTTTGAAAGTCACTGTTGAGTCAGTCTTCAGCATGCACGACTTGTATAGGCATATCCGCAAATGGCTAGACGAGCATAAGTATGTGACTTTCGAGAAGGACTACAGGGAAGTTGCTAAGGAGTCAGGTAAGAGCGCAGCTATAAAATTAGCGCCTTGGCGAAAGGTTGATGATTATACTAAATTTTGCATAGATATCAAGATTAAGTTTAAAGATTTGAAAGAGGTCGAGACCCGTTCAGGAATCCTCAACCAGGGAGAAGTGAGCGTTAAGTTCGAGTCTTTCCTGGAGAAGGATTACGAGAACAGGTGGGAGAACAATTTCATGACAAGGTTCATAAGGTCCCTTAATGACCATTTCTTCATATCTGACAAGCTTGAAGGTTATAAGGCTGAGCTTCGCGACGACACTTATGACCTTTTCAATGAGATCAAGTCTTTCTTAGGATTGCATAGAATACAGAAACCATAATAGTAACCACTTCTGAGTAGTTGCAAAAACGAAAGGTTTATATATTATTAGTAATAAATTATACACCAAGAAAAAAAACAGAACAGCAACTTTTTTAAAGCCCCAAAAACAACCAACAAGCGGGTTCCAAATCACCATGAAACGAGACAAACGTTTCTACCACGAGAATATCATTTCTACACTATATGATATAAAATCCCAGAACTACAAGATAACCGAAGAAGACATAAAAAACGTATCAAAACAATACAGCCTGCCGACAGCAAAAGTAAAACAATTAGCGACGTTCTACGAATTTTTAGAAGAGACAAAGCCAAAATATGAAATACTCGCCAAAGGCCCGCTGATAAGCAAGAAATCAACAACGATAAAAAGCCACCCTTATGACGCTTTCAAAAAATCGTTAGAACAAGGGCCAGAATACGTCCTAAGCGAAGTCAAAAAATCACAATTAAGAGGAAGAGGCGGAGCAGGATTCCCAGCAGCCAGAAAATGGGAAAGCTGCAAAAAAGTCCAAAACCCAGAAAAATACCTCCTAGCCAACGGACACAACGGAGACCCAGGCAGCAACTCAGACCGCTACCTGATGGCCAACCATCCTCACCAGCTCATAGAAGGAATGCTCATAGCAGCCTACGCGATAGGCGCCAACAAAGGGATAATCTACGCAGAGGGAGAATTCACAGACTCCATCAAGAAATTAGAAAAAGCGATAAAAGAAGCTCACCAAGAAAAACTCTTAGGCGATAACATAATGGGCTCAAAATTCAGCTTTGACCTGAGGATATTCCCCGCAGCAGGAGTCTATGTCTGTGGAGAATCAACCGCTCTGATGAGAGCAATCGAAGGAAAAGTCGGAGAGCCGAGGCTGAAGCATATACACACAGCCGAAAAAGGACTATACGACAAGCCAACAGCCCTCAACAACGTAGAAACACTGATCAATGTCCCACATATCATAAGCATAGGCGGAGACGAATACGCCAAGACAGGCACAGCAACAAGCAAAGGGACAAAAGTCTTCTCATTAATAGGCGACGTAGACCAAGAAGGCATAATAGAAGTCCCTATGGGGACAACACTAGAACACATAGTATACGTTCACGGAAAAAGACCTTGGCACACTGTCAAAGGCATACAGTTCGGAGGGCCGTTAGGGGGATTCTTGCCAAAAGAACTTTTAGTAGGAACCGAGCTATGCTTTGACGCGTTAAGCAAACATGGCTCAATGATGGGAGACGCGCTGATGGTGATCGGGCCAGACAAGCCAATACCAGAAACAACACAATACTTCACCAAGTTCCTAGAAGAGCAAAGCTGCGGAAAATGCGTGTCCTGCAAAGAAGGCCTGAGAAGGATAAACGAGCTCTTAGAAGACTTGAAAACATCTAAAGGCGAAAAATCAGAAGAACTGACAAACTTGATACTTGACTTAGCTGAGAACGCTAAAGAATCATCACTCTGCCAGTTAGGGCAGAGCATATACAACCCTGTAAGCTCATCAATCAAGCATTTCAAGGAAGAATTCACCAAGAAATAAGATGGCAAAGCTAAAAATCGACGAACACGAAGTGATCGCAGAAGAGGGCATGACACTGTTAGAAGTAGTCGACGAAACCTATACCGCGCTCACAAAAAACAGGAACATAGTGAACAGGATAATACCTCGGCTCTGCAACCACGAATCCTTAGAGCCATACGCCGCTTGCAGGCTATGCCTGGTAGAAGTAGAAAGAAACGGCAAAACAAAATTAGAAACCTCATGCAACTACGTGGTAAAAGACTCAGAAGAGATAACAGTAAGTACCAACACGCCAAGAGTCCAAAAAGCCCGAAAGATGAACATGGAGCTCATTCTCGCGAAGTCACCAAACTCAGAACACTTGAAACACGTCGCATTCCAACTAGGCGTTAAGAAGAACAAGGATTTCAAAAAGAAAGCAGACGAGAGCCTAGAGAACTGCATAGAATGCGGGATATGCACAAGAGCATGCGACCAGCTCGTCGGAAAATCAGCTATAACATTAGCAAGCAGAGGGACAGAGAAGCATGTAGAGAAAGCCACAGAAGACTGCATCGGCTGCGGAATGTGCTACCACATCTGCCCGACCAACGCGATAAAGATGGAAGACAAGAACGGCAAAAGAAAGATCTGGGGCAAAGAATTCGAGCTCGTTAAATGCCCAACATGCGAAACTCCTTATGCAACTAAAGAGATGATATCCTATAAGAAAGAACTTCTGAAAGACATAAACCTGCCAGAAGATTTCTTCACCAAATGCCCAAGATGTTATGATTCTACCTCCAATGAGGACTTACAAGTCGAGACGAAATACGCAGTAGCAGTGCTGAAGAACATCTGCAAAGACTGCCACCGATGCGTCGAAGCATGCCCTAAAGGGTTGATATCACAAAGCCAAGATTTCAACCAGAAAGGATACGCAGCAGTCAACTGGAGCCCGGTGCCTAAAGGACTAAAAAAAGAAGACTTAGACAAACTGGACCTGGAAAAGATAGGATGCGCAGGATGTCAAGCATGCTACAGGACATGCCCAGAATCAGCCATTGATATTTATACTAAAAAAGGAAAGGTCATAGTACTAAAATGAAAGTCCCAGACATATTCGTACCGGAGAAAAACTTGGATGAACAAACTGGGAGTTTGGAACATCCTAAAGAAAAGAAAATAGCAATACCAGAAGAGATAAAAAAGCTGACAGACTTGGTAATATATGAAGGCTTGCAGCCATCCAGGTTCGGCACTTACAGGAGCCAGAATTTCTCACCTTTTTTAAGCGAAGACATGATTGATGGTTTATTCGTCGAATACGGTTATCCCAGAATAGAATTCATTCAATTCAAAAATTCTTACGCCTTACAGAAAACTATGAAGAATGATTTACCGTCTTTAGTTATTAATAATTCAAAAAACATCCCTTATTACTTGATGATAAAAGATATTTACCTAGGATTAATCTACGCTGAAAATAAAAACATGGCAGAGGAAATAGCTGGAAATTATCGCGAAAGATTCGGTTTCGAAGCACACGAAATAAAATTATCAGAAATAAGATGAAAACAGACACAGGATGGGAAGTTGAGAAAGGAAACATAGCCGGAGCAAAAGCTGCTATCCTAGCCGGGGCCTGGACTGAAGACATGGCAAAGAAAGCAGGAATAGCCAAGCCACTAAGATTAGGATACTCGGGCTACCCGATAACACCATCATCCGAATACATCGAATACGTTGCTGAAGTGTACAGCAAAAACGTAAAAGAAGCAGTAGAAAAAGGCAAGCCAATGCACGAGTACGTTTACGAACTGCCTCTAGAGCAAAGGGTAGAGTTCTTCCAAAGCATGAGCGAAGTCGACGCTATAAATGACGTGGTAGGATACGCTATGGGCGGAGCGAGAAGCATGAGCGCAACAGCAGGCCTAGGAATAGACTTAATGTCAGAAGGGATAAGCTATGCCACATGCATGGACATACCATTCGTGCTCATAGACTGCATGAGAGGCGGACCAGGATTAGCCAACATCCAACCAACACAAGCAGACTACAGGCAGATAACCTCAGGCATAGGACACGGAGACATGAGACTCTTAGTATTAGCGCCTAACTCAGTGCAAGAAATCGCAGAACTAATGTTTGATATATTCAACCTGACTGACAAGTACAGGATGCCGGGAATACTAGCATACGACGGACTTTTGGGACAGCTAAAAGAGAACTTCAAATTCCCAGAACCAAAAATAGAGATTTACAACAAAAGCTGGGCATTAACCGGCCCTGGAAACAGGATACCGATACCGATAGACCAAAGATACAAAAACCTGGACCCAGAACTAGCAGACATCCTGGTAAAAAACGATGAAATATTCGTCAAGAAAGGATGGATCAAAAAAGACGGGACAGGAAGCATGATACTCAACTCCTTGCTAGAAGGCGACAACGACATGTTCGAAAGGCATAAAGAGCTCAGAGGAGAAAGATGGGCATACGTAGAAAAGAACGAAGTCAAGTATGAGCAGTACAAGCTGGACGACGCAGAGATAGTAGTCGCAGCTTTCGGAACACCTTCAAGAATAGCTGAAGAAGCCATCGACCAAGCAAGAGCCAAAGGGATAAAAGTAGGAATGCTAAGACCAATAACATTATGGCCTTTCCCTAAGAAAAAGATAAAAGAACTGTCTGAAAAGGCTAAAGTGTTCCTCAGCGTAGAGATGAACCAGGGCCAGATGATAGAAACCATAGACGCAGCAGCTAGGGGCAAAATACCTACCACGTTCTTCAGCAGAGACGGGGGAAACGTAATGGCACCTGACGAGATACTATCCCAAATCGTGAAGCTTAACGATCCTGAGTTTTACAAGAAAATATCCGAAGAATACCAAAGAACTGGAGAGTTCGTGAGGCTGAAAAAATGAAACTAGAAGATTACCTTAGAAAAACGCCAAACCCGGAAGCTTACATCAGAGAGATGAACTACTCTGGAAAAGAAGGGACCCACTACTGCCCAGGATGCGGACACGGAATAGTATGCAAGATGATAGGAGAAGTCTTGGACGAGATGGTGCACCCTAAGACCGGAAAATCATTAAAAGAACACTCATTAGTAGTCGCGTCAGTAGGATGCGCAGTGTTCGACTACCATTTCTACAGCTGCGACAGGGCACAAGCCCCTCACGGCAGAGCAACATCATACGCCCGTATGAGAAAAAGAGAAGACCCTAACATGATGGTCTTCACTCACCAGGGCGACGGAGACTTGCTAGGAATAGGCCTAGGCCCGACAGTAGAGACTGCGAACAGGAACGAGCCCATAACAGTATTCTTCGTCAACAACGCAATATACGGGATGACAGGCGGACAAATGGCCCCTACCACATTAGAAAACCAGAGAAGCTCAACAAGCCCTAAAGGAAGGTTTTCAAAATACTTCGGATACCCGTTAAGGGCGTGCGAGCTGTTAACATCACAAGACAATGAAGGTCCAGCGTTCATAGCCAGGACAAGCGTAAGGAATGACAGCGACCTAAAAACATTAAAAGACTACATAAGGAAAGCGTTCAGGATACAGCTCAAAGGACTAGGGTTCTCAATGATAGAACTGATATCGCCATGCCCTACAAACTGGGGCATGACACCAAAACAATCAATAGAATTCATAGAAAAAGAAATGCTCAAAGTATACCCGCTAGGAGTCTTCAGAGACAATGAAGACAAGCTAGAAAAGAAATACGGAAGCCTAATATGAAAGACATAAGAAAACTTATCTGCGCAGGATTCGGAGGGCAAGGAGTAGTCCTATTAGGGGAGATGATAGGATTCACAGGAGTGCTAGAAGGAAGAAACTACGGAGGCCACCCAAGCTATGGGCCAGAAATGAGACAAGGGACATGCAACTACAAAGTAGTCCTGTCAGAGAAAAACCCTTCAAAGCCGAAAATATCATCAATACTACCTGCTAACCAGGATGACTTAGACTTGCTGATAGCTTTCACAATACCATCAATGAATAAGTTCTTGAGCCTGAAGCATGACAAGAGCCTAGAAAGCGGCAAATTCAAAGCACCGAAGCTCAGGCCTGGAGGGTTGTGCTTCTATAACACGCACGCGATAGCAACAAAAGACCTACCAGAAAGAAACGACATCAACCTTTACGGAATACCAGTAACTGACCCGACAGTATTCGGGAAGCATGCCAAGCAGGCTAACATGATAATGTTCGGCGCAGTGATAGAAGGCACAAAAAACTACGACTTCATAAAACTAGAGACAGTAATCGAGAAAACACTGCCTTCCTTCCTGAAAGACGAAAAAGCGAATTACATACCTGCGAACATCGAGGCCATAAACCTGGGCGCAGAGTATTTCAAAAAGAATTACGGCAAGTAAAAAAATTCATTTTTTAAGAATTATAACATTGCTTCGGCCTTTCCTTATCTTCTGCAACTTGCCATTATGCTCAAGCTCGGTTATTATCAGGCTTATCTTGGCTTCTGACATCGGGAAGTTTTTACGAATGTCTTTCTGTGTGGTCCTTCCGCCCTGTTTCTTTATGAACTCCAGGCATTTCTGCAAATCTTCATCGTTGCTTTCTTCCTTGATGTCTTCTATGCCCACTTTTATAGTTGGCTTCCTTGTTTTCAGATAATAGAACAAGCCGCCTGAAAAAGCGATTAACGCAATGACAATCATTATAGCCGCAGTAGACGTGCCGTTCTCTTTGAAGTATTCTTCTTCTAGTGTCAAAGAGTTAGAGTCTTTTACCAGCTCATCTTCCTCTTCAAAGCTCGAGAACAAGAACAGGTCCAGCACATAATCCCCGTCTTGCGATATTGTGAAAGACTCCTTCGCAGATTGTCCGTTGTATTTCACTGTCAGCGTGTAATACCCTTCTGGGACTGTGAACTTGTATGTTCCGTCTTTAGAGACCTGCCTTTGGATAGGTGTGGAGTTGAGCTCTACTACCACGTTTTCTACAACGTTCAAGCCTTCATCATAGACTGTGCCGTGAATGGTGGCAGCTAAGCAAGAGTCCACTAAAACAAGCAGCATCAATAAAAGCACTAGCTTTCTCATCGTTTTATGATTAAGGATTCTAGCGTATAAAAGCCTTTTTGTTGTACTTGATCTTTAAGAACAGTTGGAACAGCACTATGACCCCAAAAATTGTGTTCATCAGTATTATCGGCAACGCTTCCAGCATCAGCCCGTAGACTATCCAGAACACTGTTCCGATAAGCGTGGCAAGTATCATCATAACAGAAAGGTCTTCAACGCTTCTTGTCTTGTAAGACTTGATCACTTGAGGTACAAAACTCACCATTATAAAAATTCCGCCGATGTAGCCTATCACGTCTTCAATCATTTTATTTTTCCAATGAAACTATTTTAATGCTTTCATCAATTTTTGACTCAACAAATCTTACCGCCTTCTTAAGGTTGTAATCCCTGGGAATATGGAAGAATGCATGCTTTATGTTCTTATTTTTAGTTTTGATAAACTCCATTATTGCATACATGGAAAAATTACAAGCATAGTCTGAAGCGTTGTAACAAAGCCAAGCTTCTTTACTCTTTTTTAACTTTAAGTTCACAAAATAATCTGGCTTATTCTTTGAAATTTTTTTGATATTTTCTTTTTTTGTATACCTCCATGCATTCCTTGCCCTTCTTTCTATCCTTATCTTGTTGCTCCCGGGTCTAGGATCCTGACCAATACCTAAAATGATATCCGGTCTGAATCTTTTAATCTTGTCCAAGTAAACTTTCTTTTTAAGCTCAACTGGAAAAACTATTCTTATCAAATTTTTTCTTCTAATATTTTTGACGATTTTTGTAGAAAAATTATCTTTCCATTCCTTATATGGTCCGAATCCGTAAACTAAAATTTTCATAATTCTTTATGAATAGTCTATCAAATATAAATTGTTAAGCTAAACCTTTCAGTCTTTTGACCAGTTCATCAAAAACTTCCTTTTTCTTTTCTCTAGATAAAGAAAATAACGTTTTTTCAATCATAGCCTTAGAAACAGTAAAAATATAATTTAGTTTGATAACACTGTCTTTGATTGCACCTTCTTTTTTCGTTAAAGGCATGCCTTTCATCTCTGTATTGCTTGTGATTCCAGCAACAACAATATTATCAAGTTCTTCGAATAATATCAAAGCAGGTCTTTTTTTGATTTCGAAAGTATCTGTAAACTGGACATTTGTTAGTATTACATCACCCGCGTTAGGCATTTTCCCAGTCCTCATCTTCTTTGTTATCCCATAACTCCTTCATCTTGGCCTGTTGGATTTTATGGAGGAATT
>Ga0194112_10005769_pt1 | contig 16553 bp, 13 predicted proteins | sample TA2MahC400mmetaG_FD_146191 | JGI IMG/M metagenome (GOLD analysis project Ga0194112, IMG submission 146191) | Freshwater microbial communities from Lake Tanganyika, Tanzania - TA2015016 Mahale Deep Cast 400m | ecosystem: Environmental > Aquatic > Freshwater > Lake | place: Tanzania: Lake... | reverse complement strand
GTCAATCACCTGGGTCGGGACGAGCCGTCCGGCCAACTTGGGGTCGGGGAGCCAAGGGGCGGCCTGGCAGCCCAGCCTTTGGGTCGGCCGGTCGGGTCTCGAACTTTCGCTCTGGACGAATTTCCCCCTGGGCGACGAGCCGACGAGGCACAAGTTCAACGAGGTCGATTTTCGGCTCTCCTACACGAAGGAATGGGGGGCCTTCTCCTTCGTTCCGGCTTTCAACATCTATTCCTATCCGAATCAGGACAAAGAGGACAATCCGACCACGGGAGAAATCGAGCTGGCGGCCGCCTACGCTTTCGCTCCGTTCACCTTGGCGACGACCCATGTCCTGGATGTCTGGGACAATCCGGGAGGCTACCTCGGGGAAGTCGCCCTCGAATTCGAGGAGGAGCCGTCCGACCGCTTGACCTTCCAGGCCGCGGTCCGGTTGACCTTCGCCAACGCCAGATTCCACGCCTATTACGTCCCGGTCGACAAGTCGGCGATGAGCGCGTTGGCCTTTGAAGTCGGCCTGACGTTCGACCTCGGTTCGGGCCTCACCCTCCGGCCCCACGCCGAATGGACGAGGCTGCTCGACCCTGATGTCCGGATGGCCGTCGCCGTCTCGGACTGGGTCTTTTCGGGCCGGGCCTCCCTTTTCAATCTTGGAATCGCCCTCGGCGTCGAATTCTAACCGGCGTATCCAACGCCGCCTGCCGGCGAGCCGGGAGAGGACATGGTCGCTCCCTCAGGTGCGAAAAGGACCGGCCGGACCGTCAGGGGGGTTGATTTTCGGCCGGAAATGGCGATAATGGACGCATGAAGACGAAACGAATCCTCCACCTTGCCCCGGTCGTTTTCCTAGCGGCGGCCGGCTCCTTGGCCTGGGCCCAGACCGAAGAGACGAAGAGTGAAGTCCCCTCCCTCAAGGCCTTCCACGACATCATTTATCCGATCTGGCATACGGCTTATCCAAGCAAGGACTATGCCGCCCTCAGGAGCTATGTCCCCCAGGTCGACGAACTCGCGGCCAAGGTCTACGCGGCCAAGCTCCCCGGCATCCTCCGGGACAAACAGGCCAAATGGGATGTGGGTTTGGCTGTTTTCCGGAAATCCGTCGAGGATTACGCCGCCGCGGCCAAGGGAGCCGACGATGCCGCTCTTCTCGACGCGGCCGAAGTCCTCCACGCCAAATACGAGGCCCTCGTCCGGCTGATCCGCCCCGTCCTCCCCGAGGTCGACGCCTTCCACCAGCTTCTTTACGTCGTCTATCACAAATACGTGCCGGATAAGCTTTACGAGCAGATCCACGGGGCGACGGGCGGCCTTGTCGCCAAAGCCGAAGCGATTTCGAAGGCGAGCCTGCCGGCGCGCTTGGCCTCGAAAGCCGAGGCTTTCAAGGCCGCGTCGGCCGCCCTCCTCGAAGCGGCCAAAGCGTTGGAGGCCGCGGGAAAGTCCCATGACCACGACGGCTTGTTGGCCGGCGTCGAAGCCCTCCACGCCAGATACCAGGCCCTCGAACAGATCTTCGACTAGTCGCCCCGGGCCCGCTCGACCAGGGCCTGGAGGATCTCGATCTCGTTCGCGTCGAACCATATTTCCCCGCAGGACAGGCACTTGTCGACGGGGATGACGTACTGATAGTTGTAGGGGCGGGGCCTCATCCCGTAGCCGCAGTTCGGACAAAGCCTCGCTGTTCCCGGCTTTACGGCCTCTTTCTTTCCCCGCTCCGGGCCGAGGAGATAAGCCTTCCGGAACGCGTCGGCTTCGGCCAGCAGCTCGGGGGAGAACCCGACTTCCCGGCGGGCGAGGATGCGATCCATCTCGGCCTGGTGAGCGAGTTTCCCGCCGCAGCTTCGGCAGGTCATGACCGGCACGCCCTCGTAGAAGGAGCCGGCCAGGGCGGTCCGGCAGCGGGGGCAGAGGCCTAGGCCGTCCGGATTCGCCGGACGTCCTTGCCGGATGCGGCGGAGCCCCTCCCGGACTTGGGGAAAATCCCAGGCCTTGGCCGAGACGCCCTCGGCCGCATTCGTGATTTTGGCCGTCGGCCGGAACGAGGGGAGAACGAGAAGCTCTTCCAGGGAAAAGGGTCCGCGGTCGGTTCGTTCGGCGGTCTCGATGAGCCAGTCTTTCCGCGGCTCGTCCGGGGCCGGACCGGCCGAAGACGAAGCCGGGGCGGCGGAGATGATTTTTATCGCCCGGCTCCTGTCCCTTCGCTCCCGGTCGACCTGGTCGATGATCTCCCCGACGGATTTGTGGGCCATGGCGGCCAAGGCCCGAAGACGGTCCTCGAGGGGAGGGTGGGATTTCGTCCAGGAAGGTCTTCGGCCGTCCGAATGGCGATGGGACTCGGGCGCGACGATGAAGAGGGGGGCGTACGTCTCGGAGAAGTCGCCGACGAAAGAGTTCCGGACGGCCGCTTTGTAAACGGCCCTGGCCAAGGCCCCGGGGCTGCGGCCGAGCTCGACGGCCGCGGCGTCGGCCAGGAGCTCGCGCTCCCGTGAGAAAAAGAAGCTCATCAGCCCGACGACGCCGTGGGCCAGCGTCGCGGCGGCGAAGAGGAGCCCCGACCGGCCGCCGACGTCGCCGGGCGCGGGGCCGGCGCCCTTCTCGTCGGATTCGATGTCCGGCTCGATCCCCGTCCGGAAGCGCTCGAAAAAATTGGCCAGGGAGCAGACCAGGGTCAGGATGAAGGCGTCGCCCCGGGCGATGTGGGCCAGCTCGTGAGCGACCACGGCCTCAAGCTCGTCTCTGGTGAAATCGGCCAAGAGGCCCTCGGTGACCGCGACGCAGGGCGTTCCGTCCCGCTTGACGAGGGCCAGGGAGTTCGTGGCCAGGGTCGGTAGCACATAGGCTTCGACGCCGGGAAGGCCGGCGGCGATCCGGATCTCCTGGACGACGTTGTGAAACGCGAGATGGTACCGGTCCGAGGGATCGGGCGGGGCGGCCGAAAGCCGCTTGAGGATAAAGCCGGCTCCATTGTCTCGGGCGTCCTTGAAATGGACGACGGCGATGAGACCGGCCAGGAGAAGGGACGCCAGGAGGAACTTCGGCCAGGCCGCCGAGGAGACGAGGCCGATGAAGGGAAGGGCGAACATGAGGTAGACCGCCAGAAGGAGAAGCCCCACGGCTCCGACATAGACGATGAGGAGGAGGCCCAGGACGGCCAGGCTCTTGCGTTTCTGGCGCTTCTGGATTTCGTAGAAATCGCGGGGGGGGGCCATGGCGTGCGGCCATCATACCGAAACGCCGACCCCGGCACAAGCCGGGGACGGCTGGCAACCGGTAGGCCGCTGTGTTATAAACCGGGTATTCCGGCATCCGGCCGAGATTCCGATTTTCGAGGAGGAATGGACCGATGAAAAAAGCCTGTCTCGGATTGGCCTTGCTCGCCGCGGCGGCGGCCGCGGCCGCGGCCCTGGACCCGAAGGACACCCGTCTCCTGACGTCGCCGGCCGTGAGCGCGAAGCACGTCGCCTTCGTCTACGCCCATGACATCTGGGTCGCCGAACTCGACGGGACGAATGTCCGTCATTTGACGACCGACCTGGGCAGCGAAGGCCCTCTGGTTTTTTCCCCCGATGGGAAACTCATCGCTTTCAGCGCCCAGTACGAAGGCAACATCGACGTCTACACCGTCCCCGTTTCGGGCGGCGTCCCAAAACGGCTGACCTGGCATCCCGGGCCGGACATCGTCCAGGGATTCACGCCCGACGGGAAGGCCGTTCTCTTCACCTCGGGGCGGTCGAGCTTTTCCGGCCGATACGCCCATCTCTTCACCGTCCCCCTCGAAGGCGGATTCCCGGAGGCCCTTCCCGTGCCGTTCGCTCATCGGGCCGTGTTTTCGCCCGACGGCTCCAAGATCGCCTACAATCCTCTCTATGACGCCTTCACGCAGTGGAAAAACTACCGCGGCGGCACGGTCTCGACGATCTCGATCCTCGACCTCCAGACCTTGGCCGTGGAGAAAATCCCGCAGCCGGCGGGGAGGTCGAACGATCCCGGCCCGATGTGGATCGGCGACAAGGTCTATTTCCGCTCCGACCGCGACGGCGAGTTCAACCTCTACGCCTACGACCTCAAGACGAAGGAGGTCAAGCCGCTGACGTTCCACAAGGATTTTCCCGTCCTCAACGCCTCGGCGGGCGGGGGGAAGATCGTCTATGAGCAAGCGGGCGCCCTCCATCTGTTCGACGTGGGGGGGTCGAAAAGCGCCCGCCTTATGATCGGGGTTGCGACCGACTTGCGTGAGCTGAGGGAGCGCTTTGCGAAGGGATTCCGATGGGTCCGGAACGCCTCGCTCTCGCCGTCGGGGGCTCGAGCGGTCGTCGAATTCCGGGGCGAAGTCGTGACCGTCCCGGCCGAAAAAGGGGACCCCCGCAATCTCACCCTGACCCCGGGCGTCCATGAGCGCTCGCCGGTCTGGTCCCCGGACGGAAAATCGGTCGCCTACTTTTCCGACGCTTCCGGCGAGTACGAGCTCCATCTCCGGGCCCAGGACGGCCGGGGCGAAACCAGGCGCCTGAAGGTCCGGGGGAGCGGATTCTACGACAATCCGGCCTGGTCGCCGGACGGCGAAAAGCTCTGCTACACCGACAACTCCTGGAGCCTCTACTGGGTCGATCTCAAGACGGGGGCGGTGAAGAAGATCGGTTCGGAATATCTCTACGGGCCGCAGAAAACGATCCGCGGAGTTTGGTCGCCCGACAGCCGGTGGATCGTCTATACCCTGGCCACGGCGACGTACTTTCAGAAGATCCACCTCTACTCCGTCGAACAGGACAAGTCCTTCGAGGTCACGGACGGGATGAGCGAGGTCTCCGAGCCCGTCTTCGACGCTTCGGGGAAATACCTCCATTTCTTCGGATCGACCGACGCCGGGCCGGTCAAGCAGTGGTTCGACATGTCGAACGCCGACATGCGCCAGACGAATGCCATTTACATCCTGACCCTGGCCAAGGAGACGCCGAATCCCTTGGCCAGGGAAAGCGACGAGGAAAAAGCCGGTCCGGAGCGCTCCGCCGAGGTGGCCGCTTCAGAGAAGAAGCCCCCGCCGGAAAAGCCGGCCGCCGCCGGGCCGAAACAGGCCGTGAGCGTCAAGGTCGACCTCGAAGGGATGGCAAACCGGATCTTAGCCCTTCCCGTGCCTCCGGGCAGCTTCCGGAGCCTCGAGGCCGGCGAGGCGGGCCAATTGTATTATTTGGAATCGGACCCGGCCGCCGGGCCCGGCCCCGGCGCCGGAGGCGCGACCCTCCACAAATTCGACCTAAAATCCCGGAAGTCCGAGGCCGTCGCCTCGAACGTGGCCCGTTATTCGCTGTCCTCGGACAAGAAAAAGCTTCTCTACGCCTCCGGGCAGGCCATGTTCGTCGTTGCCGCGGGGCCCAAGCCCCAGCCCGGGCAGGGGCGGCTGAACATCGAAGCCGTCGAGATCAAGATCGATCCCCGGACGGAGTGGCGCCAGATTTTCGACGAAGCCTGGCGCATCAACCGCGATTATTTCTACGACCCGAATTTCCACGGCTGCGACTGGCCGGCCATGAAGGCAAAATACGAGATCTTTCTTCCCCATCTGTCCTGCCGCGGCGACCTGAACCGGGTCATCCAGTGGATGTGCTCCGAGCTCGCCGTCGGACATCATCGGGTCGGAGGGGGCGATTTGCCTTACGAGTTGAAATCCGTTCCGGGCGGACTCCTCGGAGCGGACTACGCCGTCGAGAACGGCCGGTACCGGTTCAAAAAAATTTACGGCGGGCTGAATTGGAATCCGGAGCTTCGAGCCCCCCTGTCCGAGCCGGGCGTCGACGTCAAGGCCGGGGAATATCTTCTCGAGGTCGACGGGCGCCCTCTCCGGGCCCCGGCCGACAATCTCTTCGCGGCCTTCGAGAACACCTCCGGAAAAATCATCGAGATCCGAGTCGGTCCGAATCCCGACGGCTCCGGTTCGCGGACCTTGGCCGTCGTCCCCGTCGCCAGCGAGTCGGCCCTCCGGAACCGCGATTGGGTCGAGGGGAACATCCGCAAGGTCCATCAAGCGACCGGGGGGAGGGCGGCCTACGTCTATGTCCCGAACACGTCGACGGCGGGATGGGTCTATTTCAAGCGCTACTTCTACCCTCAGGCCGACAAGGAGGCCATCATCGTCGATGAGCGGTTCAACGGCGGAGGTTCGGTGGCCGACTACTACATCGACCATCTCCGGAAGCCCCTGGTCAGCTACTGGGCGATGCGCTACGGGGCCGACCTCAGGACGCCGAGCGCGACCATCGAAGGCCCCAAGGTCATGCTCATCGACGAGACGGCCGGCTCGGGGGGGGACCTCCTGCCTTGGATGTTCCGCAAGTTCCAACTCGGCCCCTTGATCGGCAAGCGAACCTGGGGGGGGCTCGTCGGGACGCTCGGCTTCCCGGTTCTGATGGACGGGGGAGGGGTGACCGCGCCCAACCTGGCCATCTGGACCGAGGACGGTTTCATCGTCGAAAACGAAGGCGTCCCTCCCGACATCGAGGTCGAGCAAACGCCGGCCGAGGTCGCCGCCGGCCGCGACCCGCAGCTTGAAAGGGCGATCGCCTGGGTCATGGATGAACTCGAGAAGAATCCGCCCCGGAAAGTTCGCCGGCCCCCATATCCCATCCGGGTCCGGAAAAGCCCTTGACGGGTCTCGATTAAACGGCCGCGGCCGACTCCTTGATTTTCTGGTAGAGGAAGCCGGCCCGGATGAAAGCCCCGCCGGCGTTGTCCAGCTCCTGCCGGGCCAGAAACGTCTGGGCCTGCTTTTCAATCTCCCGAGCGTATTCGAGAAGCCAGCCGTCGACCCGGTTGGGGGGCAGGCGGCCGGCCTCGAACTTCAAACCGGCGATGAAGCCCTTGAGGGTCTCAAGGCAGCTTTTATCGTTGTTGCACTGGAGGCAGAGGAGGTAAATCCGGTCCAGGATGCGATAAAGGGCCTTCGCCCCGGAGAAATCGTTCTTGGCGAAGGCGTCGTCGGCGTTCCCCTCCTCATAACGGGCCAGACGGAAGAGAAAATGTTTCCCCGGGTCGACCTTGGATTGGGCCTCGGCTTTCGACTGTCGCATGGTATCCCTGGCCTGCTGAGCGGATTCCCGCTCGGAAACCAGGGAGAGGAGCGTCTGCATGTCATTCGTGAGCGCGCTCTGATCCAAAGAGGGGGAATGGGTTTCGAAATGGCCCTCGCGGCTGCCCAATCGGTCGGCCTCTTCCTTGAGTTTTTTCCAGGCTTCGACGGTCGGTCCCTTGTCCGGAAGGTAGACTTTCACCGAATCCAGGGCCTTTTCCACGTCCTTGACGGCCTCGGGATTTTTCTCGACGATCCAGCGGCGGAGATTGTCGTAGATTTTCCGGCTTTCCCCGGAGGAGGAGGGACTGCGGGGAGAGGGCGGGGGAACACGTCCGGAAACTCGGGAGGCGACGGCACTTCGGGATTTCTCCGCAGGCGCCGGCCCCGAGGGAGCCGGCCCGTTGCGGGAGAGGATGACGAGGAAGGCGACGGCCGCGGTCAAGGCCAAGGCGGGGAGGATGAGCTTCCGGGGCCGGAACTTGACCGTAACTTCCTTGGAGCCGATTTTATCCGCCCGCGACATGTCCCGGACGATCGACGGGTAGTCGCGGCCGATCCGGTCGAGCTCGGCGATCGTGTCCTCGGCCGACTGAAGCCGCTTGGCCGGGTCTTTCTCGAGTAGCTTGGCGATCAACCGGGCCAGGGGCTCGGGAACGAGGGGATTGAGCTCGCGGGTGTCCTTGGCCTTCTCGTTCTTATGCTTGAGGGCCACGCTGAGCGGCGTTTCCCCCGAGAAGGGGGCCTGGCCGGTGACCATCTCGAAGAGGATGGCTCCCAAGGCGTAGATATCCGACCTGGCGTCGACCTCCTTGAGGTCGAACTGTTCGGGGGACATGTATTCCGGCGTCCCGAGAAGAACCCCCGAGCCCGTCATCCCGTCGGATTCGGCGAATCGGGCCAGGCCGAAATCCATGATCTTGGCGTTGCCTTCCCGGTCGATCATGACGTTCTGGGGCTTGAGGTCCCGGTGGACGACGCCCAGCCGGTGGGCTTCGGCCAGGCCTTCGGCGACCTGGCGGGCGATGATCGCGGCCTTGGCCGGGGTGAGATGGCCCGACCGGCGGATGAAGGCCTTGAGGTCTTCGCCTTCGACGAACTCCATGGTGATGAAATGGACGACGGCCGCTTCACCGAGGTCGAAGAGGCGGCAGACGTGGCGATGGCTGATCTTGCGGGCGAATTTCAGCTCGTTCCGGAACCGGGCCACGGCCTTCTCGTTGAAGCTGATCTCCGGCTTGAGGAGCTTGAGGGCGACGGTCTCGCGGAGCGTCCGGTCGAAGGCCTTGTAGACCTTGCCCATTCCGCCTTTGCCGACTTCTTCGAGGATTTCGTACCGTCCGGCGAACAGGGACCCTCGGGGGAGGTCGTCGAAGGCGGCCAGGAGGGTTTTACCGGGCGTCGCGTCCGAGGCCTCTTCGGTCGGCAGGGGGGTGGCGCAAAATCGGCAAAACCGGCTGTCCGGATTGTTGTCGGCTTGGCACGAGGGGCACTTCATCAACGGTCCTAACAATTAGCATGCGTCGGCCGGGAAGTCAATCCGATGGGCTTCCCACTTCTGTATACGAGAAAAACCCTCAAAATGTTGCCTCCTGCCCCCGGAGCCGTCGACGTGTTTCGGGGTTGCCATTCTCGGTTGGCATCATGGGTTCTTTATGATAGGGTGAAATGAAGCCGTCTCCCGTCCTCATCGTCGCGGGATCGACTCTCGGAAACGCTGACGCGTTTTGGGGCTTCCCGGGCGCCAGGGGAGGTAGGAGGGGAGATTGCGAATAGGATCAGAGTCTGGGGAGCGTTTCCGGACGGCTGACGGAGCGAGGATGGAAGGCGATGAGACGGGACAGGACCCGCTCTTATGAACAAACGATCGAAGGCAGGATGATGGAGCCTCGAGGAGAAGGCCGATGAAACCGACACTCGTCCTCCTCGCCGCCGGCATCGGCAGCCGGTACGGCGGGATCAAGCAGATGGACCGGGTTGGTCCCTCCGGCGAGACGATCATGGATTATTCCCTCTACGACGCCCGGCGGGCGGGATTCGGCCGGGCCGTCTTCGTCATCCGGAGGTCGATCGAAAAGGACTTTCGGGAGGCTTTTCTCGAGCGGCTCAGCGGCCGGATCGAGATCGACTATGTCTTCCAGGAGCTGGAGGACGTCCCCCCGGGATTCGCCGTCCCGGAAGGCCGGGTCAAGCCTTGGGGGACGGCTCATGCCGTCCTCCGGGCGGAACCCAAGGTCGAGGGGCCGTTTGCCGTCATCAACGCCGACGATTTCTACGGCCTCGAATCCTTCCGGATCATGGCCGATTTCCTGGAGGTCCGGGGGAGCGAAGACAATCTCTATGCCGTCGTCGGATACGGGATCGGCACTTCTCTGTCCGAACACGGCGCGGTCGCCCGAGGCATATGCGAAGTCGGTCCCGAGGGGTGGCTCGAAGGGGTTGTCGAGAGAACGAACGTCGAGCGGACGCCGGGCGGGATTGTCTACAAGGACGAGGAGGGACGGCGGATTCCTCTCCCGCCCGAAAAAACGGTCTCGATGAACTTCTGGGGATTCACCCCGACGTTTTTCCGATTCGGTGGCGTGATCTTCGGCGATTTTCTGCGCCGCAACGCAGACAATCTCAAGGCCGAGCTCTTCATCCCCCTTGTCATTAATCAGCTCATCCGGGAAGGAAGGGTGAAGGTCCGGACGCTGCCCACGCCGGCCTCATGGTTCGGGGTGACCTATCGGGAGGACAAGCCCCGGGTCATGACCGCCCTGCGCCGGCTCGTCGACGCCGGCGCCTATCCCGCATCACTCTGGACGTGAGCCTTGCTGAAACCGCCCTCGGCCCCCGGCCCCGGGGAACCAGTCCCGTCGGTTTCCCCCGACCACCCACGGAGCCGTTGTCCTTTTTCGGGGCCGCCCCTTTTTGGAGGGGCGGAAGGTGGGGTGAATACCAATGGTAAAAAAGTCTTGAAAAACGGCTCCGAAACGGGACCCCCCTCCGCTGCGGGGGCTGGCGGGCGGTCTCAGCGAGGCTCTTAAGGAGATAGGCTCGCTCTGTGATTAGAAGACGCGAATCCTGATGCTTCGGAACCAGGCCGCGTCGGCGTGGTCCTGGAGGACGATCGCCCCCGTCCGCCGCTCGGCGAAGCCGGCGATCGTCCGATACTTGCTCTTGGCCAGACGGTCGGCCATCGCCGGGGTTCCGAGGTCGTATTCCAGGACCTTGACGCCGTTCAGCCAGTGCTCCCCGTGGCTTCCGCGGAAAACGATCCGGCCTTCGTTGTATGCGCCGAGGAGGCGGAGCTTTTTCCCTTCGGGAGCGATGAGATCGTAGAGGGCGGCCGCGGTCCGGTTGGCCCCGTTCAGGGCGTCGGGGTGGCCGTCGTCGTCGAGGATCTGGTACTCGAAGCCGAGGGCGGCCCGGTTGGGGGCCATGGCCAGCGACATCTCCTCCGAGACGTTGTACTTGACCCCGCTGTTTCCCGCCCGTCCGATTTTCCATTCGAAGCGGAGCTCGAAGTCCCGGAAGGTCTCGACGGTGATCAGGTCGCCCCCGGCCGAAGGCTGACCGTCGGCCTGGAGAGGCACGTCCTTGGTCGGGACCTTCTTGATCGCTCCGTCTTCGATGATCCAATGTTTCGCCGGGACATGGTCCAGTCCGAGCCCCCGCCATCCGGCGAAGGTCCGGCCGTCGAAGAGGAGCCGCCAGCCCTGGGCCTTTTCCTCGGCCGAGAGGGTATTCGGGAGCGGGAGGGGGCCTTGCCTTTCCAGGGGAGGAGCGGCGGCCGTCAGGATGAGGCCGCAGAAGGCGGCGGCGAGGAGGATGGGAATCCGTCTGTTCATTTTCGATCCCTTTTCGCGGTTCAATATAGCAAATTTCTCCCGTTTTAAGTATAGATAATACGAGGTGCCTCCCATGAGCAAAATCTCCCGGCGGGCTTTTCTCGGAAATTCGACCAGGGCTTCGGCGGCTTCGGCCGTGCTGGCGGCCGCGGGAGCCGCGACGGGCGCGTTCGCCCGTCCCGCGGGGCCATCGCCTCCCGCGAGCGACAAGGTCCGGGTCGCCCTCGTCGGCAGCGGCGGCCAGGGGAAGAGCAACTTGGGCGCTTTTCTCCGTCTGCCCGAAGTCGAATGCCCGGTCATCGCCGACGTCGACGCGAGCCAACTCGCCGACGGCCTGAAGCTCGCCGCCGCCCGGGGGAAGGCGCCCGAGGGGGTCAAAGACTTCCGGCGGATTCTCGACCGGAAGGACGTCGACGCCGTCATCGTCGCCACGCCCGACCACTGGCACCCGTTGATTTCCGTCCTCGCTTGCCAGGCGGGCAAGGACGTCTACGTCGAGAAGCCGCTGGCCCGGACGATCGCCGAAGGGCGGGCCATCGTCTCGGCCGCCCGCCGCTACGGCCGCGTCGTCCAGGTCGGCCAGCAGCAGCGGAGCTCCCGCCATTTCCAGTCGGCCGTGGCGTTCGTCCGGTCGGGCAAACTCGGCCGGATCCGGATGGTCCGGGCTTGGGCTTACCTCGATTGGAAGGGGGACATCGGCCGGCCGCCCGACGAGGCGCCTCCGTCCGAGCTCGATTACGACCTCTGGCTCGGCCCCGCGCCCGAGCGCCCCTACAACCGGATGCGCGTCCACCACAATTTCCGCTGGTGCTGGGATTACTCCGGCGGGCTGCAGACGGACTGGGGCGCCCACATGATCGACGTCGTCCTCTGGGCGATGGGGGAGGAGCCGACGGCCGCTTCTTCGACGGGGGGAAAATTCGGATTCCCAAACGATATCCGAGAAACGCCCGATACCCAGCAATCCCTCATCGAGTTCCCGACCTTTGCCCTCGTCTGGGAGCACATGATCGGCTGTGGCGTCGGCCCGTGGCAGAGGGAGCACGGCTGCGAGTTCCACGGCGAAAACGGTATCCTCGTCGTCGACAGGGGCGGGTGGGAGGTCCATTCCGAGACCGACCAGTTCAAGCAACCCGAGAGGGTCTACCGGATGGGCCCGGTCCTGCGGCAGGGAGGGGGCCAGGACTTCCATCTCGACCACATCCGGAATTTCGTCGATTGCCTCAAGTCTCGGAAAACACCTGCCGGAGACGCGGAGATCGGCCATCGGGCCATCCTGCCGGCCCATTTGGCCAACATCGCTTATCGCCTCGGGCGGAAAGTCCGCTGGGACGCGAAGGCCGAGCGAATCCTGGGCGATGACGAAGCCCAGGCCTTTCTCGGCCGGGAATACCGGAAACCGTGGACTCTGCCTCCAGGGTGAGGAAGGAGGGGCGATGAGAAAGAAGATCAGCCGGCGGCTGTTTCTCCGGTCCGCGGCGGGTGGGTCCGCCCTGCCGCTGCTGGGCGGCCGGCCCTGGGCCGCTCCGGCATCCGCGCTCCGCTTCCCCCAGGTCAACGGCCTGAAGCCGCAATTCGAACTCGGGATGGCCTCCTACACGTTCCGGGCTTTTAGCCGCGGCCAAGCCCTGGAGATGACGCGGCGTCTCGGGCTCCGCCGGCTCGCCTTCAAGGATTTCCACCTGCCGCTCGAGACGAAGACGGAAGAAATCCGGAAAATCGCGGCCAAAGTCCGAGAGGCCGGCTTCGTCCTCTACGGGGGCGGGGTCATCTACATGAGGACGCAAGACGAAGCCCGGCGGGCCTTCGCCTATGCCAAGGCGGCGGGGATGTCCGTCATCATCGGCGTCCCCAATCACGACCTCTTGCCGCTCGTCGACGAGCTCGTTGCCGAGAACGATCTCCGGCTGGCGATCCACAATCACGGACCCGGAGACAAGCTCTTTCCGACCCCGGAAAGCGTTTTCGACAGGGTCAGGAACCTCGATCGCCGGATCGGCCTGTGCCTCGACGTCGGCCATACCGCACGGGCCGGGGCCGACCCCGCGGCCGACGTCGAGCGGTTCGCCGGACGCCTCCTCGACGTCCACGTCAAGGACGTCACGGCCCGGACGGCCGAGGGCGTGACGGTCGAAATCGGCCGGGGCGTCGCCGATATTCCGGGATTCCTCCGTTCCCTCGTCAAGGTCGGCTACGCCGGGACCGTGAGCCTGGAGTACGAAAAGGACGAGGAGGACCCTCTCCCCGGCGCGGCCGAATCGATCGGCTACTTGAGAGGCGTCCTGGCGGTCCTATGATCCGAGGCGGCGCCTTCGCCCGGGCCGGCCTGCTCGGCAATCCTTCCGATAATTATCACGGGAAGGTCCTGGCGGTCGCCGTCCGGAATTTTCGGGCGGAGGTGACTCTCCGGGAGAGTCCCCGCCTCGTCTTCGTCCCCCCGGCCGAGGAGGGGCCAGGATACGGGAGCTTCGAGGATTTCGTCTCCCGGACGAAGCTCTACGGCTACTACGGCGGAACTCGGCTTGTCCAGGCCGCGGCGAAAACCTTCTTCGAGTGGTGCCTGGACAACGGGGTGAGGCTCCCCGTCCGGAATTTCGCCTTGACCTATGAAACCGACATCCCCCGGCAGGTCGGCCTCGGCGGCTCGAGCGCCCTGGTCACGGCGGCCTTCCGGGCTCTGACGTCCTTTTACGGGATCGCGATACCGGTCGAGCGCCTGCCGTCGCTCATCCTGAAATCCGAGAAGGAGGAGCTGGACATCAACGCCGGCTACATGGACCGGGTCGTCCAGGTCTACGAGGGGCTGGTTTACATGGACCTCGACGAGGCTCTTTTCCGGGAAAGGGGATATGGACGATACGAAAGCCTCGACCCGGCCCTTCTCCCTTCCCTCTACCTGGCCTACAAGCCTTCGCTCGGCAAGGTTTCGGGCCGGGTCCTCAGCGAAATGTACGTCCGTCATCGGGACGGCGATCCGGTGGTCCGGGAGGGCATCCGGAAGATCGGCTCCCTGGCCGAGAAGGGACGTGAGGCCCTCCTCGCCGGGGACCGGCGGACATTCGCCCGCCTAATGAACGAAAACTTCGACCTCCGCCGGTCGCTCCTGACCATCAACCCGGCGAATCTCGAAATGATCGAAACCGCCCGGAGCTGCGGGGCCTCGGCCAAGTTCGCCGGTTCGGGCGGTTCGATTGTCGGGGCCTACGCGGGCGAAGAAATGTTTCGCCGCCTCGAAGCGGCCCTTGGACGTCTGGGCGCTGTTGTCTTGAAGCCGAAGGTTCAGTAGTTCTCGGCCTTGACCTCGAAGAAGGCCTGGGGGTGCTGGCAGCCGGGGCAGGTTTGGGGGGCATCGGGGCCTTCGTGGACGTAGCCGCAGTTGCGGCACATCCAGCGGACGGCCTGGCCCTTCTTGAAGACGCGGCCGGACTCGATATTGTCGAGGAGGGCCCGGTAGCGTTTTTCGTGCTCGAGCTCGACCTTGCCGATGGCCCTGAAGGCCGCGGCGACCTCGGGGAATCCTTCCGACTCGGCGACCCCGGCGAAGTCCTTGTAGATGGTCGTCCACTCCATCTTCTCGCCGTCGGCGGCGGCCTTGAGGTTCTGGGCCGTGTCGCCGATCGTGCCGGCCGGATAGGCGGCCGTGATCTCGACCTCGCCGCCCTCGAGGAACTTGAAGAAGCGCTTGGCGTGTTCCTTTTCGTTGTCGGCCGTCTCGAGGAAGACGGCCGCGATCTGCTCCAGCCCGGCCTTCTTGGCCGCGCCGGCAAAGTACGAATAGCGGTTCCGGGCCTGGGACTCGCCGGCGAAGGCGGCGAGGAGGTTCTTTTCGGTCTGGGTCCCTTTGAGGGATTTAGGCATAGGATCTATCTCCTTTAAAGAAAATCAAGCTTTCCAGAGGCCGTGGAGGTTGCAGTAGGCGCGAGCGGTCACGGTCGCGGCCTGGAGGCAGAACCGGGCTTCGGGGGCTTGGCCGGGCTTGAGGAACTCCCGATAGACCTTGCCGCCGGCGGCGAGCTCGATCCATTCGATGAAATGCTTTTCCTCCATCGGATGGGGGACGGCGCCGACCTTGACGAGATAGCCGTCGTCGGTCTTTGTGAGGACCGGGACGTGCTTTTCCTTGGACGCGTCGACCGTGTTTTCGACGAGCGGGGACATGGGTTGGCCGCAGCAGACGAGTTGGCCTCCGCCGACATGAACGACGATGACGATGTTCCCGCAGACGCCGCACTTGTAGACCTGCAACGTTTGGCTGACGTTAGGCATGGGACAACCTCCTGGGAATTTTGTATTGGACATGGCTCTGGCAGTCCTTGCAGACGCCCTTGAAATAGCCATGGATTTCCTTGATTTTGTGGCCGTCGACTTGGCCCCGGCGGGCGGCGGGGCAGGCGATGTCGAGGTCGATGATCGCCCCGCACGCCTCGCAGAGAAAATGGTGATGGGGCGCGGCGAAGCCGTCGTAGCGGGCTTCGCCGGAGTCGATGGAGAGCCGGCTGACAAGGCCGCGGGATGCGAAAAGCTCGAGGGTCGAGTAAAGCGTCGTCTTGGACAGCGTCGGGATCGCGGGCAGGAGATGGTCGTAGAGGGCCTTGATCGTCGGGTGGGTCCTCTTTTCGAGGACGGCCCGGAGGATCGTCTGGCGCTGATAGGTCGGCTTGATCCCCCGGGTGAGGAGGATCTCGCGGGCGCCCTCTGGATTTGTAATCATTACAAATTGTATATAATCCAAATTGACGGCTTTGTCAAGCCCTTGCGATTTGGCCGGCGATGAGCGATTCTTGGGATGAAAGAATCCATGAACCGCTGCCGCCGCCGGCTTTTCGTGATCTTCGGGGGACTCCTCCTGGCCGCCTTGGCCTTCCTTCCGGTCCGGTCGACGACGGTCGTCCTCGATCGAGACCCCTTGACGAACGCCGTCCTGCGGACGACGTCGTCCTTTTCGGGATATCTCTTCGCCCCGGCTTTTCTCCGCCGCCGGGACGTTCCCTTCCCCGACGAGAAGGACTACGTCGTCCGCTATGCCCTGAGGCGAAATCTGGAAGTCGGAGTTACGCAGATCCGCTTGAACACAAGCTGGCTGCTCCTGGAACTCGGCCTCCTCGGGCTGGTCGGGACGCTCGACGAGGCTATTTTTTGCCGAAGGCGGCTTCGGCGGGCCCGCTTTGCGCCTCTGCCCGGCCCTCCCGTCCCCCGAGGCTAGGTTTTTTCTGGCGGAGACGAGCCGTATCGCCGGAAGGCTTCGTACATCGACCGGACGTTGTCCAGGGGGACGTCGGGGCCGACTTCGCCGCAAGCGATGAGTCCGCCCTCGGCCGTTCCGCAGGCGGCGAACGTCCGTTCGACCTCCTCGGCCACCTCATCCGGAGTCCCGAAGGGAAGGACGGACTGGCGGTCGATGTCGGTCCGGACGGCGACGCGGCCGCGGACGTTCCGGGCCGCCCAGTCGTGGCCGACGACGGCGACCTGGAAGTTCAGGACATCGACCCCGATTTCGACGAGGTCGCCGATGATCTCGCGGATGAAGCCGTCGCTGTGGAACCAGACATCCTTGCCGGCGGCCTTGGCCCTCCGGAACATCTCGGCGTAGCGGGGCTTGAAGATTCTTCTCCAGGCCGAAGGGCTGACGAGGAGGCTCGTCTGGCCCCCCAGTCGTCGCC
>Ga0194112_10005768_pt1 | contig 16553 bp, 11 predicted proteins | sample TA2MahC400mmetaG_FD_146191 | JGI IMG/M metagenome (GOLD analysis project Ga0194112, IMG submission 146191) | Freshwater microbial communities from Lake Tanganyika, Tanzania - TA2015016 Mahale Deep Cast 400m | ecosystem: Environmental > Aquatic > Freshwater > Lake | place: Tanzania: Lake... | reverse complement strand
GCATAGCCGGCGGCGGCTGAACGCGGACGGTCATTGCCGCCGCGGGAACGGCCGGTACAGCGGGTCTCCGATGAAGCACATCTGCCAGGAGAGTTGCGGCTGGGCCATGCCGGCGGCCTCGCCCCAGGAGCAGCCCCTGAGCAGGCGGTCCATCAAGATATCTACGTGCGGAGTGCCGGCGAGGAACGGCTCGTACACCGCCCCGGCCGTCAGGCACGCCCCGCGCGCCAGGAGCGGCCCCACCCAGCGGCTCCTGGGCTCGCGTATGGCCGCGCCCGTGAAACTCTGGAGGTGATACGCAACCGCGCCGCGGTTGAACCTGAAGTCGGTTTTCGTCATCGGCCCGACGGCCTGGTCGGCGTACCAGCCCAGGTACACGGCGGCATCCGGCATGGGGTGGGCCAGGGGCAGCACTTCGGGCCTGGCATCCACCTCGGTGGGCAGGCCGGCTCGCTGAAGGATTTCGGCGGCGCGGCGGAGCCACTCGTCGCCCTCGCTGTATTCGCCCTTGAGGATGCCGCGCGTATCGACGTACGCCCGGCCCCGCAGGCCGCCGGCGGCCTCTGCCGCCAGGGCGTCGTCCACCAGCCGCCGGGCGATCTCAGGGCTCGGCCCGTCCAGGCGCGACGCCAGGACCATGACGGCGTCCAGTGGCGGGCCGAACGGCGCGTCGGCCCCGAAGTAGGGGTTGCCCACGCTGCCGGCGAGTTTGTGGCCGCCGCCGGGCACGAGCGCCAGTTCCGAGTCCACCGCCGCAGCCTGCGACAGGTACATCGTTTTGATCTGCTCGTATCCTTTTATCTTGATGGGCACGCCGCAGACGGGGACGAGGTACTTGGCGCGGCGGTTGTCGGTGGCCAGTCGCAGGCGGGCGTCGGGCAGGGCCACGTCGAGCCGCCCTTCCCAGCGCGCGAGGAAGGCCCGCAGCGGCTGCCAGAGCGCCTGGTTGAACGCCTCGCGCGAAATCTCTTCGTCGGCCGGGGCGCGGACAAGGCACAGGTTCCCGGCCGGTATGCCGCGCGCGGCCATGTAGTGGCGGGCGACGGCGACGCCCTCGGGCACGGTCTCGGACGCCAGGACGATGGTGCGCGCGGCCTCGGGATGGGGCGCAGGGGGTGCGGCGGGAGCGGCCCCGGACGCCGCGGAGCAAAGAAGGGCCAGAAGGCGGGCGCCGGCGAGGATGTATCGGCGATCGTGCATGAGCAATCCGACGCTTCCGCGCCGGGCCGGATCAGCGCGGCGGGTCAGGAGACCCGCCGCGCCGCGCGGGCGCCCCGCCCGCGGCGGGCGAAAGCATGCTTACGGGCCTCGCAGGACCATGCTTTCGCAACGGCGCGAAAGCATGGCACCCGCAGAAACAACGTTGGCGCACCACCAGGCCGAACGCAGGCCAGCGGCGCGCCCGCTCAGGCGCTGAACCCCGGCGCGCTCGGGCCGGCGACCGCGTCCAGCACGTGGTCCGCGACGAAGATGGGCGTGCCTTCGGCCACGGCCAGGGCGATGGCGTCGGACGGGCGGGCATCGACCAGGACCGGCTGGCCGCCGCGCTCAATCACCAGGCTCGCGAAGAAGGTATGGTCCCGCAGGTCCGTGACGACGACCTTCGCCAGTCGGCCGCCCATGGCCTCGATGACGCTCGCGAGCAGGTCGTGCGTCATGGGCCGGGGCAGGACGTGGCCCTTGATGCGGCGGTCGATGGCTGCCGCCTCGAAGAAGCCGATGACGATGGGAAACGACCGCCGGCCCTTGGCTTCCTTGAGCACGATGACCTGCTGGTCTCCCGTCTCGGTTATCATGATGCGAATAAGTTCGCAGCGGATTTCCATGCGCGGCTCCAGAAACCGGAACAAGGAACGCACTTATTTTACCGCGGGCCGGGGCGGGGGCAAGCGAGGAAACTCCCTCGCGATGAGCAGCGGCAGTTCGAGCCGTAAGAGTCAGGTCGCTGCCCGAACGTCACCCCCTCACCCCTGCCCCTCTCCCGCGGCGGGGGAGGGGAACAGCGGCTCGACGAACTACCCGCCCAACTCCGCGCGGCGTTTGCGGAGGGCGGCCAGGGCGGCGCGGGCCTCATCGGCCCGTGCGCGCTCGCGCCGGACCACCTCGGGCGGCGCGCGGTCGATGAAGGGCTTGTTGCCCAGTTTCGCCTCGATGCCCGCCAGGAGCCGCTCCTTGTCGGCGATGTCCCTCTCCAGCCGCGCCCGCTCTTTCTCGATCCATTCCTTCGGCGTCGGGACATACACGGAGCCGCCCAGGGCGGCCACGTAAGTACCGGCGCAGGTCTGACCAGAGGGCGGCGGCTCGCCGATGCGGGCGTCCTGCACTCCCGCCAGCGCGCCGTACTCGGCGAACGTGGACGCGGCAAAGGCGGCATGTTCCCCCGGCTGAGGAACGTACACAGTTACCCTTGCCGCAGACTGGCCGCTCTCTGCTTTTGCCTGCCTCACACCCAGAAGTATCTCGCGGTGCAGGCCGAAGAGCCGCTCGGCCTCGGGGTCAACCAGGTGCGGCGCGGGCGCCGGCCAGGCGGCGGCGATAAGCCGCTCACTCGGCGGGGCGTCGGCCAGGCCGGGCAGACCGCGGTCGGCAACCGTGGCGTTCAGGCCCTCCCACGCGGCCTCGGTGACGAACGGAGTGAACGGGTGCAGCAGCCGCAGCGCGCGGTCGACCACGAAGGCCAGGACGCGCTGCGCCGTCGGCCGCCCGGCCGGGTCGGCCATGCGCGGCTTGACGGCCTCCAGGTACCAGTCGCACAGTTCGTCCCAGAAGAATGCGTATAGGCCGGCGACGGCGGCCTGGAAGTGGAAGGCGTCGAGTTCGTCCGTGGCTGCGCGGCGGGCGTGCTCGGAGCGGGAGAGAATCCAGCGGTCCTCAAGCCGCAGGGCCGACGCCTCGAACGCCGCCCCCGCGGCGCCCTGGAGGCTGATAAGGGCGAACCGCACGGCGTTCCAGAGTTTGTTGCAGAAGTTGCGGCCCATGTCGAACCTGGGCGAGGTGTTGCGGCCGGTGGCCGGGTCCTTCACCACGGGCATCCGCACGTCCTGCGTCTCGGTGGTCATCCAGGCCAGGGTGAATCGCAGGGCGTCGGCCCCGTGCGAGGCCACGATTTCCAGCGGGTCAACGCCGTTGCCGAGCGACTTCTTCATCGGGCGGCCCTCGCCGTCCTGGATCATCGCGTGGATATACACATCACTAAATGGCGGCTTGCCCAGGTTGTAGAGGCCCGTCATGACCATGCGGGCGACCCACAGGGTGATGATTTCGCGGGCCGTCACCAGGACGTCGGTGGGGTAGAACGCCCGCAGGTCGGGCGCGTCCTCGGGCCAGCCCAGGGTGGAGAACGGCCACAGGGCGCTTGAGAACCACGTGTCCAGGACGTCGGGGTCCTGCTCCAGGCGGCGGCCGGGGACGGCGTCGGGCGCCAGGTCGGCCTCGCGCGCGCAGACGAGGTACCCGCCGCGAGACTCGTCGCGAGTCCAGGCGACGTCGCGGCGGCCGGCGAACGCGGCCCGCAGGTCGGCCTCCGTGCAGTCCGCGCCGTGCCAGATGGGGATGCGGTGCCCCCACCACAGTTGGCGCGAGATGCACCAGTCGCGCTTCTGGCTGAGCCAATCCAGGTACGTGCGGGCGTAGCGCTCCGGGTGGAACCGCACGCGGCCGTCGCGGACGGCCCCCATGGCGGCCTCCGCCAGGCCTCCCATGCGCACGAACCACTGGTCCGAGAGGTACGGCTCGATGGGCGTCTTGGAGCGGTCGGAGTGGCCGATGTCGGCCTGGTACGGCTCGACCTTCTCCAGGAGGCCCCCGGCGCGGAGGTCCTCGACCACGCGGTCGCGGGCCTTCAGCCGCGGCAGGCCGCGGTACGGTCCGCCATTTTCGTTGATATGTCCATCCGGCGTAAGGATGTTGATCATCGGCAGCGCGTGCCGCAGCCCCGCCTCGTAGTCGTTCGGGTCGTGCGCGGGCGTCACCTTGACGCAGCCGGAGCCGAACTCCGGGTCCACCAGCAGACCGTCGGCGATGACGGGAATGTCGCGCTGAAGAAGCGGCAGCACGACTGTTTTGCCGATGAGGTCCCGGTAGCGCGGGTCGTCCGGGTGGACGGCCACGGCCGTGTCGCCGAGCATCGTTTCCGGCCGCGTGGTGGCCACCGTGACGAAGCGGCCGGCCCCGCCCTTCACGGGATAGCGGATGTGCCACAGGCAGCCCTTGACGGTCTCGTGGTACACCTCGTCGTCGGAGACGGCGGTCTGAAGGTGCGTGTCCCAGTTGACGAGGCGTTTGCCGCGGTAGATGAGGCCGCCCTGGAACATGCGGAAGAACGCGTGGCGGACGGCCCGCGCGCAAACCGGGTCCAGCGTGAACCGGGTGCGCTGCCAGTCGCAGGAGCAGCCGATGCGGCGGAGTTGCCCCAGGATGATGTCGCCGCAGGCCTCGCGCCAGGCCCAGATGCGGCGGACGATCTCGTCGCGGCCCAGGTCGTGGCGGGTCTTTTTCTCCTCCTGGAGAATGCGGCGCTCCACGACCGCCTGCGTGGCGATGCCCGCGTGGTCCGTGCCGGGAAGCCACAGGGTCTTGCGGCCCTGCATACGCCGCCATCGGATGAGGATATCTTGAAGCGTATTATTGAGGGCGTGGCCCAGGTGCAGCCGGTCGGTGACGTTCGGCGGCGGAATGACGATCGTGAACGGCCGGCCGGGCGCCCCGGCCTCGGCGTGGAAGTGCCCGCCCCGCTCCCAGGCTTCGTACAGGCGCGCCTCGACGACCGCAGGGTCGTAGGTCTTCGGCAGCGGGCCGTCGGGGGGCGCGGCGGGGCCCGCCGCTGCTGACTCCGCCGCTGACGCCGCCCCGGGGCCGCCCGGATCGCCTGCCGCGCTCGCCTTCGGCTTGCGGCTAAGCGCGGCCTCGCCTTGCGCGCCAGGCACGGTCGGCTTCGGCCCGCGGCTGAACGGCGCATTCTCTCGCTCGTCATTCATGCGTGTTCTCTTCGTCTTTCATAAGTTTATACTCGATGCTCTCCACGAGCGCCTGCCAGGAGGCGTCGATTATGTTCTCCGACACGCCGACCGTGCCCCAGTGCTCGCGGCGGTCGCGCGACTCGATGACCACGCGGACCCTTGCGGCCGTGCCCGCCCCGGAGTTGATGACGCGCACCTTGTAGTCCACGAGGCTCATGCCGGCCAGCCCCGGGTACGCCGCCGTCAGGGCCTTCCTGAGCGCGGCGTCGAGGGCGTTCACGGGGCCGTCGCCCTCGGCCACGGTGTGCTGCCAGTCGGGGCCGACGCGAAGTTTGACGGTGGCCTCCGTCACGGGTGGCCGGTCTCCGTCCTTCTTGATGCCCACGCTGTAATGGTCGAGTTCGAAATACGACTTGTCCCGGCCGGCCAGCCGCCGCACAAGGAGCGCGAAGGATGCCTCGCAGGCCTCGAACTGGAACCCTTCGTTTTCGAGTCGCTGGACCTCTCGCAGGACCTTCTGCTGAAGGCCCTTGTCGCGCTCGAAGTCCGTGCCGCCGACCTTCTGGAGGATCGTTCCCCGCCCCGAGAGTTCGCTGACGAGTATGCGGCGGGTGTTGCCCACGACGCGCGGGTCCACGTGCTCGTAGGAGCGGCGGTCGCGTGCGACGGCGGCCACGTGCATGCCGCCCTTGTGGGCGAATGCGCTCGGGCCCACGTACGGCTGTCCGGGCACAAGGAGCATGTTGGCCGTCTCATAGACGAATCGCGAAACGTCGGTCAGTTTGGCCAGGTTCTCGCGGCCGACGCACTCCAGGCCCATCTTCAGTTCCAGGTTGGCCGCCACGGCGCAAAGGTCGGCGTTGCCGCAGCGTTCGCCCAGGCCGTTGACGGTCCCCTGGACGCAGGCGGCCCCCGCCCGCACGGCGGCGAGCGTGCCGGCCACGGCCAGGCCCGCGTCGTTGTGGCCGTGGAAGCCGAGCGGCCCGCCCGCCTCGCGTGCGGCCTCGGCCACGGCCTCGGCGATTTCCTCCGGCAGGCAGCCGCCGTTCGTGTCGCAGAGGATGAGCCAGTCGGCCCCCGCCTCCAGGGCGGCCCGCAGGACCGCCAGGGCGTACTGGCGGCCTGCGCGGCGGCCGTCGAAGTAATGCTCGGCGTCGAAGAAGACGGTCCGCCCCGCCTCCTTCAGCAGCCGCACCGAGTCGCGGACCATCGCCAGGTTCTCATCGAGGTCCGTCTGAAGTACCTTCGTCACGTGGAAGTCCCACGCCTTGCCGACGACGGCGACGGCGGGCGTCTCGGCCGCCAGGAGGGCCGCCAGCGCGGCGTCCTGGGCGGCCTTGGCGCCCACGCGCCGCGTCATGCCGAAGGCCACCGGCCGGGCGCGCTTCAGGGGCAGGCGCCGGAGTTCCTGGAAGACCGCCTCGTCCTTCTCGTTCGAGGCGGGGTAGCCCGCCTCGATGTAATCGGCGCCGAGGTCGTCCAGGCGCAGGGCGATGTCGAGTTTGTCCTGAAGGCTGAAACTGACGCCCTCGCCCTGCGTGCCGTCGCGGAGCGTCGTATCGTAAAGCGCGATCTTTTTCATGGCGCGTGCCCCAACAAAAAAACCCGGAGCCTTGACCGCCCCGGGCCGCGCGTGACGCCTCGTACGGCTAGACCCGGGGGCCTCCCACCGATACGCCGACCGCGGCAATACCGGCGCGCGCGGCATCCGGGACCGCCCCGGCGGGACGTTCCGCGACGCGGCCGCCCTGCCCGCCCGCTCGTCCGTATGCCGACACGCTGCACCTCCGGGTCCGAAACCTGCCTGACACTGACGCCCAGAAGTATATCATCGGCCGGCCGCGGGTCAAATAATTACTGGAACCTCCGCCGGCCGCGGCCGCGGCCGCGAATCACGCCGCCAATTCGCCAGAACGATATGTCCTCCCGGCGGTTTATGCTTGCGGGCACAACCGGGGGCCTCTTTCAGGAGCCGCGCATGCGCCACGTACCCTCCGCATTGATGATCGCCCTTGCACTCGCCACGGCTTGCGCCGATGCTGCACTTGCCCCGGCGCCCGCCCCGCGTCCGGCCGGCAAGGCGGCGCCCGCCTCATCTGCCGCCACCGGAGCGGCCGAGACCGAGTGGCCCTGCTGGCTGGGCCCGAACCGCGACGGCAAGTCGCCCGACAAGGGCCTGCTGAAGGAGTGGCCCTCGGGCGGCCCGCCCCTTCTGTGGAAGGCCGAGGGCATCGGCAAGGGGTTCTCCACCGTCTCCGTCTCGGGCGGCCTCATCTACACCAGCGGCGACGTGGACGAGCGCTTCGTCGTCTTCGCCTTTGACATGGACGGCAAACCGAAGTTCAAGATTGATCACGACGAGGCGTGGACAAAGAACCATCCCGGCTCGCGATCCACGCCCACCATTGACGGCGGCAACCTGTACGTTGAATCGGGCCACGGCACGGTCGGCTGCTACGACGCCAGGACGGCGACACGCAAGTGGACGCGCAAACTGAGCGAGTTCGGCGGGCGCCCGCCCAACTGGGGCTACGCCGAGTCGGTCCTCATCCTGGGGAACCTGGCCATCGTCGTGCCGGGCGAGAAGAACTGCATCGTGGCCCTCAATAAACTCACCGGGCAGCCCGTGTGGTCGAGCACCGGCTTCTCGGCGGGCGCACAGTACGGCGGATGCCTGCCCTTCACGTACCAGAACGTGCCGCTGTTGGCCTGCGGCACTGCGGCGGGCTTGGTGTGCGTTGACGCGCGCAGCGGCGCACTTGTGTTCCTGAACGATTTTAGCGCAAAGAACACGGCCAACTGCCCCACGCCCGCCTACGCCGACGGCCACCTCTTCTGGTCCAACGGCTACGGCAAGGGCGGCCTGTGCATGAAGTTCGCCTCCGCAGGAGGCAAGGTGACCGCAACCGAGGCATACCGCACGACCGACATGGTCTGCCACCACGGCGGATATATCATTGATAATGGATGCGTCTACGGCAACCACGAGGGCGGCTGGGCGTGCCTCGACCTGAAGACCGGCCAGAAGAAGTGGAACGACCGCGGCGTGGGCAAGGGGTCCATATTCTACGCCGACGGCATGCTCTACCTGTTCGGCGAGAGCGGAGGGCGGGCCGGCCTGGCCGTCTGCTCCCCCGACTCGTTCCAGATGAAGGGCACCTTCTCCGTCCAGGGCAGCGGCCCGGCGTGGGCGCACCCGGTGGTCATCGGCGGAAGGCTGTACCTGCGCTACGACAACAACCTCTACTGCTTCGACGTGCGGGCGAAGTGACGCCGCGCGAGTCGAGCCGCGACCGTGAGGTCGCGGTTATGCCCGCACATCCGAAGGCTTACGCCTGCGGCTCGACCTACGCCGGGGGCAGCACCGTCGGCTCCACCGGCACGGCCAGCGGCACGGGCTCGACCACGGTCACCGTCTGCCACTTGCCGGCCAGGAACCGCCCCCACATGACCAGGCCGAGGATGATGATGTAAACCGACGCCGCCGACCACGGTCCCCGGATGCCCCACTCGGGCGCCGCGTACGCGACGGCGGCCGACCCGCCCAGCCCCAGCGCGTACGCCAGGGCCGTCTGCACGATGCCCGGCCAGAGGGTGTCGCCCGCCCCTCGCAGCGCCCCGATGAAGATGACGTTCAGCGCGTCGAACGCCTGGCAGATGAGGATGAAGACCACGGCGCCCGTGGCGATGTCCTGCACCGCCGGGTCGGGCGGGTCGTTGAAGAACCCCACCAGGGCGTCGCGGGCAAGCCAGATGGCCAGGCCGCACGTAATCATGTAGATTTCGACAAGAATCAGCCCGGCGTGCGCCCGCCGCCACGCCAGGCGCGGCCGCCGGGCCCCGCAGTGGCGGCCCACGATGGCCGTCACGGCCGTCGAGACGCCGATCGCAGGCATGAAGCACAGGTGCCAGTACCGGTTCAGGATGGCCGTGGCCGTCAGGGCCGCCGTCCCGAAAAGGCCGATGACCTTGCCCATGAAGATCGTCCACATCAGGACGTCGGCGATGAACATGGCGCCGGCAGGCGCGCCGATGCGCGCAAGTTCCAGGATGGCCCGCCAGTGGGGCCGCCACTGCCGCCACACCTGGTACTCGCGGGCGTACGGGCCGACGGCCAGGAATGCGAACATCACCAGTGCCTGGACGGCCGACCCGGCAACGGTCGCTATTGCCGCGCCTGTCAGACCCAGCGCCGGCAGGCCGAGTTTGCCGAAGATGAGCACGTAATCGCCCGCCAGGTTGACGCCGTTGCCCACGACGCCCGCCGCCAGGGCCACCTTCGGCCGATGGACGCCCATGAAGAACGCCCCGAGGGCCGTGGCGGCCAGCGAGAAGCCCGCCCCGGCCATCAGAATCTGGAAGTACCGCGTCTCCAGGCGCGTGACCTCCGGCTCGTGGCCGAAGAACACGAACAGCGCGGGCGCCGCCGCAATCAGCACGGCCAGCACGGCTGCGGCTGCGCCTGCCACCCACAGGCCCTGCCAGCCGTACAGGGCCGCGCGCTCCTTCCGCCCCGCCCCCAGGTTCTGCGATGCGAACGTGTTGACGCACGACAGGAGGCCGATGAAGAAACACAGCGGCGTGAACGCCGCGATGCCCCCCACCATCTGGGCGGAAAGCGCTTCCTTGCCCACACGCGAGACCATCAGGCCGTCCACGAAGTGCATCAGCGTAAGACTGACCGTGTTCAGGACGCTCGGCACCGCCAGGCGCAGCAACTCGCCCATGCCCCACCACGGCGCGGGGTCATGCTCGTGAAATTCGGCGGCGGGCGGAGCCGCAGTTGTTCGGGCGACGGCCATGCCCTGAGTTCCTTGGAGTCGCGAGTGCGGCCAGTATAGCCGCCGCGGGCGCGCCTGCAAAGCGTCCGCCCGGCCGCTCCGGCGGCAGGCCGGTCCGCCGGACGCTTGACGCTGCACCGCCCGCGGCTTACGATGCCGCTTATGTTCACCGGCCTCGTGGAGACCGTCGGCGCCGTCGCGTCGGCCGAGCGCGCGGGCACGGGCGTGCGGCTGCGCGTGGACCTGGGGCGCGCAGCCGAAGGCGTCCGGCCGGGCGACTCCATCGCCCTGTGCGGCGTCTGCCAGACGGTTGCCGCCATCCAGGGCGCCGTGGCCGCCTTCGACGCGGTGGCCGAGACGCTCGCGCGAACCACCGTCGGCTCGTGGCGGCCGGGCACGCGCGTCAACGTGGAGCGGAGCCTGCGGCCGGCGGACCGCCTGGGCGGCCACTTCGTCGCCGGGCACGTGGACGGCGTCGCCCGCGTCGTCGAGAACCGCGAGCGCCCCGACGGCTGGTGGTTACGGGCGGAAGCGCCGCCGGAACTTTTTCCCGAGATTGCACCCAAGGGGTCAATCGCCATCGACGGCGTAAGCCTCACCGTGGTCGAGGCGGCCGCGCCCGTGCTGGCCGTGACGCTCATCCCCACCACGCTGCGCGAAACGACGCTGGGCGCGCTTGCCCCGGGCGACCTCGTGAACATCGAGACGGACATGCTGGCGAAGTACGTGCGCCGGGCGCTGGCGGCCCTGGCAGGCGCCGATGCCGACAAGCGGCTCCTGGAGGCCCTCGCCCGCTCGGGGTTCATCGACTGACCGCGCGGCATCGGACTTTGCGCGGCGGGGCGAGAGACCGCCGGCCCCGCGCCCAGCCGGTTTCCCACGGCCGGACAAGCCGGCCGTGCCACCTTGCATCGGCGCACGCCCGCCGCGCAGGCCGGGCAGGACGACCGTGACGGAATCGCTTCCACGCATCGGCATAACTCTTGGCGACCCGGCGGGCATCGGCCCGGAGGTCGCCGCCAAGGCGCTCGCCGACGCGGAGGTCCTGCGCCTGGCCCGCTTCGCCGTCTTCGGATACCCGCCCCTGAAGTGGATGGAACTCGGCGGCCGCGCGCCCTCGTTCATCACGCACTCGCACCCGCCCGAGGAGTGGGACGGGCACATGGCCGGCGTGGAACTCATCCACTCCGGCGGCGACCTGCCGGGCCTTGCGCGGGGCGCTCCCAGCCGCGAGGGCGGCCAGGCCGCCGTCCGCTGCATCCTGGCGGCCATCGACGCGGCCAAGCGCGGCTGGATTGACGCCATCGTCACGGGCCCCATCTCCAAGGAAGCGGTCGCGATGGCCGGCTGCCCGTGGCCGGGGCACACGGAACTCCTGGCCGAGAAGTTCGGCGCCGCCGACGTGGCCATGATGTTCGTGGGCGGGCCGTTCCGCGTGGTCCTGGCGACCATCCACGTGCCGCTGGCGGAGGCCATCCGCACGCTCTCGGCCGAGCGCATCCTGCGCGCCTGCCGCCTGGCACACGCGGCCCTGCGCCGCTGGTTCGGCGTGCCCGTGCCGCGCCTGGGCGTGTGCGGCCTGAATCCGCACGCCGGCGAGGCCGGACGCTTCGGACACGAGGAACGCGAAATCATCCAGCCCGCCATCGAACAGGCCGAGGCCGAAGGCATCGCCGCCTTCGGACCACTGCCGCCCGATACGGCCTTCCTCCAGGCCGCGCGCGGCAGGTTCGACTGCATCGTGGCCATGTACCACGACCAGGGCCTCATCCCCGTCAAGACCGTGGCGTTCCATGAGGCGGTCAACGTTACGCTCGGCCTGCCCATCGTGCGCACCAGCGTGGACCACGGCACGGCCTACGACATCGCCGGGCGCGGCGAGGCCGACCCGGGCAGCATGAAGGCGGCCATCCGCCTTGCCGCAGACATGGTCCGCCGCGACCGGCAGGCCAAGGAATAGCCCGGCGCGCCTTATTTGGCCCCCGGTGAACACGCCGGGGGCGCTTTTCGCCCGCGCCGCGTACAAGTGCAAACGTTCATGAGCCATCCTCCCACGCAGACCGAGATCCGCGCGATGCTCGCCGCGGCGGGCCTCCGGCCGCAGAAGCGCTACGGCCAGCACTTCCTCATCGACGGCAACATCATGCGGATGCTGGTCGATGCGGCCGACCTCGGCCCGCGAGACACCGTGCTGGAGGTCGGCCCCGGCGTGGGGAACCTCACGGAACTCCTCGTGGAGCGGGCCGGCCGCGTCGTCGCCGCCGAGGTCGATGCCGCCCTGGCCGACGTGGCGAGAGAGCGCCTCGCCGCGGCCTCGAACCTGGACATCCTGGCGGCCGACGTGCTGGCCGACAAGCACACGGTTGCCCCGCGCGTGGCGGAGTTGGCGGAGTCGCGCTGCCGCGCCCTGGGCGGGCCGCTGAAACTCGTGGCCAACCTTCCCTACGCCGCCGCAACGCCGCTGGTGGCGGAACTCATCCTGCGCAACCCGCCGCCGGAGCGCCTGGTATTCTCCGTGCAGGAAGAGGTGGCGCAGCGCCTGGCCGCACGCCCGGCCACGCCCGAGTACGGGCACGTGACCGTCCTCGTGCAGGCGCTGGCCGAAGTGGAGGTGCTGCGGCGGCTTGCGCCGAGCGTCTTCTGGCCCAGGCCGAACGTGTGGTCTGCCCTGGTCCGCATCCGGCCGCGGCCGGAGCGCTGCCGCGAGGTGCGCGACCTGGCGATTTTCCGCCGCACGGTCCATGGCCTCTTCATGCATCGGCGGAAGCGCGCGGCCCGCAGCCTGGCGCTCGCCGACCCGGCAGGCCGCTCGCCCGAAGCCTGGGCGGCGCGCCTGCGCGGCGCCGGCCTCGACCCCGAGGCTCGCGGCGAGGCATACAGCGTGGAGGAGATCATCCGGCTGGCGAACGTACTTGCCGAGGCTTAATCCGCGCGGCAACTCACATGCGGTCCTGCCGGCGGCGGGACATCTCCTGAAGGAACATCTTTTCGCGCAGGGTCAGGCTGCCGAGGCCCTCGCGGTGGATCTTGTCGAGGATGCGGTCGAGTTCCGCCTCTTCCTCTCCGGTGGCTTCGCGCTGGGGGCGCTGGATGCGCAGGGCCGGGCCGCGCCGCACCGGGCCGCGCAGCCGGCCGCCCCACTTCATCCACACGAAGCCCGCCATCGCCCCGCCGAAGTGGGCCGCGTGCGCCATGTTGTCGGTCCAGCCGCCCCTCAGGCCGAAGATAACGTGCCGCGTTTCGACGAGCACGTAAACCAGGGCCACCAGCCACGCCTCGACCGGCAGCAGGAAGAAGACGTAGAACCTGGCGCGCGGGTTCAGCGTGGCAAAACCCACCAGCACGCCCGCGACGCCGGCCGACGCCCCCACCGTGGGCAACGTAAGAAACATCCGCCCCGGCGGGCCGTACTGGAGGAACATCAGGCAGTTGAAGCCCGCCTCCAGCAGGCCGCCCAGCGCCCCGGCTGCCAGGTAAAGCGCCAGGAACCGCCGCGCGCCGACCTGCCGCTCCAGCGCCAGCCCCAGCATCCAGAACATAAACATATTGATAAGTATGTGGTCGGCGGAGGCGTGCAGGAACATGTACGTCACGAGGCGCCAGACCTCCAGGCGCCCCAGGCCGGCCACCGTGACGGCCCCCGCCTGGATGAGCCAGCCGCCCCACCGGGTTTCCAGGACGAAGACGCCTGCGGTCAGGATAAGAATGAGCGTGACCCCCGGCGGAAACATCCCGCCGCGGTCCGCCCAGAAGCCCCGCCGGCGCGCCGGCGGCTCATTCCACGTCGAGTGCCAGGCCATCAGCCGAGCCCCCCGTGATTGGCCAAGTCAAGTCCTGCAACCGCCGTTTCATCGGCGTTTCGTTGCGGTTTGTGGTTTTATTGGACATTGGTGCTTGCTCATTGGTCACTCTTCGCCCTGTGCCTGGTGACGCGAGGGCTGTTACTGGCCGCATTCCCGATGGGGCGGGCGACCCCTGTACCGGCGGAACGTGCCGCGCTACTCCTTCACGCCCGCCGCGCGGCAGGCGCCGGCGGCAAGTTCGGCGCCGTCCGGCAGGCGGAACGGCTTGTCGCCGAAGTTCACCGTCACCGTAACGCCGCCAGCGAACGCCGTCCGCTGCACCGAGCGGTCGGCCGAGAGAAACTTGTGGTCGAGCATCTCGGAGTAACCCGCCGCCCGCGCCACGGGGCACGTGGCCGTGTAACTCCGCACGAAGCGCTCGCGGTTCTTCTGCCACAGGTCGCGCGTGAACATGAACATCGGCGGCGTGCCGTAGAGGGCGTTAAACAGGTCGCGCTTGTCCCACAGGGCGGGCAGTTTGTTGTTGTAGTCGCCCCAGTACCACTGCGCCACCACGCAATCGTGGTACACCAGTTCCCACAGGGGCAGCCGGTACGCGTGGCCCAACTGGAACCTGGCGACGCGCTCGGGCACCTCGTCCCAGATGCGCTGCATATCGCGGCCGGCGTCGGGCACGCGGTACGGGCCCAGGCTGAGCATGCCCTCGAAGTAATGCACATACGGCACTGCGGCGTCGTGCCCCGTCTCGCTGCCGCACACGAGGCGGAACTTCTGCGACACCAGGGCCAAGAGGTCCATCTTGAACTTGCGGCTCTCGGAGCGCGTCATCGGGTGCGCGGGGTTGTAGCACTCGCGCCACGACGATGCGGTCGTCGTGTCGATGAAACGGCTGCGGTAGGGCGAGGTCTTCAGTTCCTCGCCGATTCTCCGCTCGGCGTAAGCCGGGGCCTGGCGGTCGCACAGCACGCCGCACGGAACCATCTCGCCGTCCTTCGTGCGGACCTGCCAGCCGCGCGTCCAGTCGCCCTTCGGCCCGACCATGATGTCCTTCGGCCACGCCTCGGTGGGCCAGTCGCCGTGGACGCCGCGAAGGCGAGGGAAGTTGGCCGGGTCCATCACGTCCTGGTAGATGTCGTAGCGGCTCGTCAGGACGCCCGGCATCTCGTTCATGGCCGCCAGGTTCGCGGCCGGCTGGCGGTTGCTCCACAGGATTCGCTGGATGCCGGCGGTCTGAAGGTCGCGGATAACGGCAGGGGCGTCTTTGTCCCAGCACCAGACGTTCGCCGCGCCGATAAGAAGGTCCACGTTCGGGTTGTCTTTGCGTTTCTCGGCCAAGGTCTTCAGCAGGCCCGTGTCTGCGGCGTGCCGGCGGTAGCGCTTGGCGATGGCCACGTGCCCGCCGGAGTCGAAGAAGGCGTACCGCAGCCGCCGGGCGTAGCCGAAGCGGCCCTTCTGCGCGTCCCACTCGGGCTGCACCGTCAGCAGGCCGCCCACGCGGTCGATGCGGATTGCGGCGTCGTCGGCCGTCTCCAGGATTCCCACGTAACCGGCTGCGCCGTCGGTGGCCCCGAAGAACCCCATGCAGATGCCGTGCCCGCCGTACGCGATGAGCCGCATCGGGCTTATCGACTTATCATCAACCGGATATGAAATCCCCTCGTTCATGGGGATGACGAGGTACTCGCCCGCGCGGGAGAGGAACGGCAGCGGCCAGGCCACGGCCCGCGGCAGGGGCCCGTCGGCCTCCAGCGTGACCGCCACTTCCGCCCGCGAGGCGTCCGGGGCCACCGTGACCTTCACGTCGAGGCTTGATGGGCCGTCCAGCAGGACGGCCTCGATCGCGCCACCGGCGTCCCGGGCGGACTTGACGAACACGTCCTGCCGCAGGGGCCGCTGCTCCCACGCGCGGCCGGTGCGGCGGTCCTTGACCGCCAGCGCCCCGTCGGTCGTGTTCAGCGACACCGCCAGGGCGGCGCTTGAAACGGAGACTTCCGGCGGCAGTTTTTCGCCCCGGAAGGCGCGGACGTTGCCCTCTTTCTTGGCGGCGAAGGCGTCGAGCCACACGGTGGCCTTCCCCTCGCCGATAAGCCGCGGCACGATCTCGGCCACGCCGGGCGGTATGAACAGCCGCGTGTTCACCTGCCGCCAGTCCGACGGGCCGCCGACCGACCGCTGGCCGAACATCCAGTCGCGGGCCTTGCCGTCCGGGCCGTACGTGACGGCGCAGAGCGCGGCCTCGCCGGAACCCTCGATTTTGACCCACGCGGAGACCTCGAAGAGGTCGCCCTGTTCAACGCGGATGCGCGCCTTGGGCGTCAGGCTCCAGTCCTGCTGGCCGCGGTGCTCGATGCGTACGGTGGGCCGGCCGTTGCGCGCGGTCTCCTTGTCGGCGGTCATCTGGCCCGCCCCCGGCTCGCGGCTCCAGAAAGGCAGCCACGGGGCAAGAACATCCTCCGCCGCAGGCGCAGGCGCCGCAGCAGCCCCGGCAGCAGGCACAGCCAGAAGCGCCGCAGAAAGCAACACTGATGCCAGTAGCATTGTGAATCCTCCCGATGGCTGCGCGGCGGGTCTCCTGACCCGCCGCGCGCCCCAGCCTATGTGGCTCAGCGTCCGGTCCCCACCCAGAGCACCCAGTCTTCCTCGGACGGCGCGGCCAATTTCGCCGCCGGCCCGGCCGCAGCGCCGGCGTCGGACCACTTCCCTTCCCTCGGGTCGAACCACCGCGCCGCCCGGCCCTTCAGGCCCTCCGTGCGGATTTCAACCGCCCCGCCGGCAGGCAGGTAGAGGACGGCAAACGAGCCGTCGTCGGCCCGCGCGGCGGCAACAAATCGCTTCACGTCCTTCTCGCCCGGCTGGCCGGAGAGCATCTCCGGCGCGGGACGCAGACGCCACCACTCCACGCCGTCCATAAACGTCTTCAGATGCTTCATCGCAGTCGATCCCGGCATCCTGACGGCCTCGTGCCACGGCGGGGCGGCGCCCGTGTTCGGATGAGCGCGCGGCACGCCGGC
>Ga0194112_10005758_pt1 | contig 16572 bp, 14 predicted proteins | sample TA2MahC400mmetaG_FD_146191 | JGI IMG/M metagenome (GOLD analysis project Ga0194112, IMG submission 146191) | Freshwater microbial communities from Lake Tanganyika, Tanzania - TA2015016 Mahale Deep Cast 400m | ecosystem: Environmental > Aquatic > Freshwater > Lake | place: Tanzania: Lake... | reverse complement strand
GGGTCCTGTCCGGCTCCGGCCGGAGCGTGCGAACCATGTCTGGTCTTACGACTTCGTGCAGGACCGGACGCAGGACGGGCGGCTCTTCCGCACGCTGAATATCGTTGACGATTTCACAAAGGAGGCGCTGGTGATCCGTGTCGAGCGCAAGCTGAATTCTACGGACGTGGTCGATGCCTTGACGGACCTGTTCATCATGCGGGGACCGCCGGAGTTCATAAGATCTGACAATGGCGCAGAATTCATTGCCACGCAGGTGCGAAACTGGATCACGGCCGTTGGCGCCAAGACCGCTTTCATTGAGCCAGGATCACCTTGGGATGGAGGAGGGTCAGAAAACGGTCCGGTGGACTGTTTTCCCGACGACGGGCTATTGCGAGAGCTTCAATGCCCGGTTCCGCGACGAACTTCTGAACGCAGAGGCCTTCTACTCGCTACGGGAAGCCCAGATCCTGATCGAGCGGTGGCGGCGCCACTACAATACCGTCAGGCCGCACAGCTCACTTGGCTACCGTCCACCCGCACCGGAAACCGTTGTCCCATTGAACCCGAGACCGGCGATGCACTAACAACCAATCCGGACCACTCAATGGGGGCAGTCCATCAAGATCTTCCGCTTCTCGCTGCTTGCTTGGTTCGATACTAATCTTGGCCGTTTTGTCGGGGGCGAAGCGGACTCCTGTAATCTCTCCTAATTTTTTGAGGTTCTTCGTCAGCGTTTGACCGGGCTTCGATCTGCGAGGCGCTCACCCAAGACGCACTCGAGATCGAAACCGTTCAAAAGCGTGGCGCTGCTTGACGGACGCATGTTGAAGCTCTTCTTGCGTGCTTCAACATCCCCGCATAGGCCGGAGAAAAACCCCGGCCCACAAATGCGTTCTAAGTAGACTTGCCACTTAGAGCTTCGTGCTTCTCGGCGGTTTCTGCCGGTGTTCAAGCATACCAGGCGAGAAGACCCTCGAACGCGTTCTTTGTCTCAGTCAGCAAATAAATGCCCTTCTTGTGCCCCAGTCTCATCAGGGCCGCCCGATGAAGGTCATGGCTCTCTTTTGTGGGCAGCACCGTCACCCCGGCAAGCGTTGGCGGCGATGGCGGCTCGATCCAGATCTTTACACAGTTCAGATTGGACTCTTCGACATCCAGCGCAAGAACCTTTCCGTTCCCTGTGTCAAAGCCCATCACCTTCTTGTTTTCGTATCCCTTCCTGCCGTTCCGATCGTCGGGAACTTTGTTGATGGTCTCCCCATACCTGGACAGTAGGATCGGCAGAGCATCCAAAACGCGGAAAGTCATTCGGCGGCCTCCAATGCTTCGTTGGCTGGCTGAAGGGCTTCCCGGAGGAGGGCTTCGAGGAGGCGGGTGCGGGTGGTGTCGGCGGTCGTCAAGGCGGCCTCCAGTCGGTCTAAGAGGGACATGAGGGTGTCGATCTTCGCCACGACCCGGTGTTGTTCCGCCAAAGGGGGAAGTGGCACCAAGAGAGTTTCAACGCCACCAACCCGAAGATGTTGGACAGTCATGCCGAGCGGCTTGTCTTGCACTCGTTCCATGAGATCTGGGTCCTGCAACGAATACAGCAGGAAGCGCGCATTGATCGTATTTGGCACGAGGCGCGACAGCATCATGCGTTGTCCAAGGCAAATCTGCTCGTTTTCCGGGATGATGCAGACTTCTCCCATTGGAGCTTCTCGTGTGATCAGGATGTCGCCAGGCTCAGGCTTCCCTCGCAGGCTCCATGCTTCGTAGGTGGCCTCGGTCACGAACTTCTGGTCATTCGAGTTCATCCGACCGTTGCGCACGTTAGTGGTGCGGATCAGACGGACGCCTGAGCTGGAATACGGAGCCGTCTTGTTCTTGCAGTCTATGACCATCAGCGAGCAACGCTGAAGCGTCGACCAGCACCAACCAAGCGGAAGTTCTGGCAGGCCGGCAGGGATGGTCTGCTGTTCTTGCTTCTTGCGCTGGATTTTGGCCTCTGATGGGTTCGGATAGCCAGAGGACAAGAGTTCGTCGCGCCGTTCTTCAATCCTCTTCAAAAGATGGCTCGCTGGTTCATCCGCGCAATCCTGCTCCACCAGTTTCCCTCGAACAGCGAGATTGAGGATGGTTTGGCGGAGGGTCTTGATCTGGTCAGGGCGCGTGGTGAGGGCCGGGAGAGCCTCGAGGGCGAACGCGGCGTGGGCGCGGAAGTCCTCGGGCGTCTTGCCGGAGGCGGTCAGGCGGGCGAAGCTGGCGGCGGTGAGCTTGTCGCGCGTCTCCTCGCGGGTCTTTCGTGCCTCCTCCAGCCGATCACAGAGCGCCATGAGCTCAGCAACCTTGGAAACGATCCGATGCTGCTCTGCGAGGGGAGGGATAAGTATCGCGAGAGGATATACATCTGCTCGACTTAAGCCGGGTTTCACCCCTTTCCCGAGCGTGTCGAGATTCAGAGACTTCAGGGTGAGGAATAGATACTGGATATCGAACTCTTCTGGTGCTTCGACGAAATAGGCAACGTCTGTTGTCCACGAAGGGCCCGCGCACAAGTTGAGAGCGCCCGCAGAACCTTTTCGCCCGACAATGATAGCACCTTTATCGGTAAGGAATTCTTTCGAGTATCCGACTATTCCATTGGAGCCAAATACCGGCACAGGGCCGTTTTCGAGACGTTCGCTCGCCTTTTGTCCTTTGCCGTATCGAAGAACGAACATCCGCCCAACAGTTGATGCGCTCCACCCCAAGGGAACAGTCTTTAGTGGCGTGTTGAGTGATTTTTTCGATGCGAGTTTAACTGGCAGGTCGGTAGAGTTCTGCTCCACAAGTTTCCCACGAACCGCAAGGTCCAGAATGAACCTCCGCAACCGCGCGATCGCGTCAGGCGTCTCGCTGATCTGCCCGTATACCTCCAGCAGCCGTTCCGCGTTCATCGGGTTAGCGCTTCAGTCAGGATGGCCTTCAGCTCGGCCCGCAGGCTCTCGACCGAGGCTTCGGCCTTAGTCAGGTCGTTCAGCAGAATCTCTGGGTCGCCCCAGTCCTCGGCCTCCACATGCGGGTTCTTGATGTCGAGATTGAAGCCACGTTTGCGGATCTCGTCGATGGAGACCTTCCAAGCACGGTCGCCTTCCTCGCGGCCCTCACGGCTTGGCCCGCCCCACCATGCGGCGCAGTCGTCCAGATGCTCCAGCCGGATCGGCTTGGTCATGGAATAGGCCTTCTGCGTCTCGGGGACGCGGTGTTCCCAATACCAGATGTCCTGCGTCGGCGATTTCTTCTCGAAGAACAGCAGGTTGGTGCCGATGGAGGCGTAGGGTTTGAAGACCGAGTTCGGCAGCCGCACGATGGTGTGGAGGTTGCATTCGTTGAGCAGGTGTTCCTTGAGCCGGGTCTTGATGCCTTCGCCAAAGAGCGAACCGTCGGGCAGGACCACGGCAGCGCGGCCGTTTGTCTTGAGCAGGCGGATGATGAGGGCGAGGAAGAGGTCGGCAGTCTCACGCGTCTTGAACTGGGGGAAGTTGTTTTCGATCCCGTCTTCTTCTTTGCCGCCAAAGGGCGGGTTGGACAGGACGATGTCGACGCGTTCATCCTTGGTCCAGCTGATGAGCGGACGGGCAAGTGTGTTGTCATGCTTGACCCAGGATGGCTCCTCTACGTTGTGGAGCAGCATGTTGGTGGTGCAGAGCATGTGCGGGAGTGGCTTCTTTTCCACCGCGCGCAGGGAGGCTTGCATCGTGGCCTCGTCTTCGGGGCGCTTCACGTAGCGGTCGCGCATGTGACGCATGGCGCAGGTGAGGAAGCCGCCGGTGCCACAGGCCGGGTCCATGAGGATTTCGCCGGGGCGCGGATCAAGCTGCTGCACCATGAAAGAGGTGACGGCGCGGGGCGTGTAGTATTCGCCTGCGTTGCCTGCGTTTTGCAGGTCGTTCAGCAACTGTTCGTAGATGTCGCCGAAGTGCTGGCGTTCAGTTAAGGAGTTGAAGTCGACCTCGGAGATCTTGTTAATCACTTGCCGCATGAGCTGGCCGGATTTCATGTAGTTATAGGCGTCTTCGAAGACCGAGCGGACCACGCGGGCGCGCGGCGTAGTGGCGGGCAACTCTTTCAGGGTGGGGAAAAGCTGAGTGTTGATGAAGCCCTGAAGGTCGTCGCCGGTGATTCCCTCGGGGTCCGCCGCCCAAGCGCGCCATTGCAGGTGTTTGGGGATCGGCGATGTATAGCCGTCGTGGGTGAATTCCAGCGCCTCGTCCTGATCGTCGATGATCTTGAGGAAGAACATCCAGACGAGCTGCGACAGCCGCTGCGCGTCACCGTCGACGCCGACATCCTTGCGCATGACGTCCTGGATGGTTTTGACAAGATTTCTCATGGACATTTTGGTCAGGCGCTTTCGTCATAGAGGGCTTCCTGCAAATCGTGGATCGCCCGGAAGTAGTCAGGTTTCTTGCCAAAGGCGCGCATCAATTCGATCGGCGTGCCCATGTGAGAGAATGGGTTTATCTGAAGGATGTTCGTGTCGTCGAGGGTCAGCACCCCTTCATCTGCATACTTCTCGAGAAGAGCCTCGAGGACCGCGCGGGCCTGATCGCCGTATCGGTTGAAAATGTCCCGTTTCCTGACGTTCTCAGCGCGTTCACGGCGTGTCAGGGGCTTTGCGCCGAAGGCCACGTGGCAGACAAGGTCGAAGGGATCGAGGTCGGCGTCGATCTCGCGACCGATGAGCTCGAGGTCGAGCCCTTCCTCCGCAAGCTCATCAATAATGGCCTGCTTCTTGTCCTCTTCCTTCCAGCGGCGCAGGAAATCGTCGAGGGAGGCGAACCGCCGGGTAAGGTGCTTACGCGTGAAATCATACAGGCTCTCGGTCACCAGCTTTCCGTCGGCGTCGAGGTATTCGACACGCTCCTTGATGATCGTCGCGCCAATGCCGTCGACATAGACCTTGCGGCGCGGAGCATCCGAGCGGCCGCCGTCATCAGGGTCAGCGCCATCCGGATCGGAGCCTGGTGGTGTTGGATCGACGACAACAGTTTCCTCGTCATCAGAGCTGTCCACCGTGTTCGGCGCGTCCTCGTCCTCAGGTGGAGTCATGGGATCTTCAGGTCCGGGCTGATAAATCTGCACGGGATCGCCGTCGTAGTCCGGGTCCGCGAAGTGGGATGTTGCCCCGCGGAAATCCATCAGGGTGAAGTAATATTTCCCAGTATCCTCGTGGACGCGGGTACCTCGCCCGACGATCTGCTTGAATTCTGTCATCGAGCCGATTTCACGGTCGAGGACAATCAGGCGGCACGTCTGGGCGTCCACCCCCGTGCTGAGTAGGCGAGAGGTCGTGACGATCACAGGGTAGCTGGCTTCGGGGTCGATGAAGTTCGCCAGCTCGTTGAGGCCATCCTTGTCATTCCCGGTGATCCGCATGACGTAGCGAGGGTCCTTCGCAACAAGGTCCTGGTTTTCATTGATCAGAGCCTGCCGCATTCTACCGGCGTGTTCCTGATCCACACAAAAGACGATGGTCTTCTGCATCCGATCTCCACTTTCCTTCAGGAACTGGGTGACCCGTTTGGCGACGACCTTGGTCCGGTCGTCGATAACCAAAGTTCGGTCGAAATCTTTTGTGTTGTAGATCCGGTCCTCGACCTCGATCCCATCCCGGTCCAGCTGCCCTTGTTCCGGCCGGTAACCTTCTACGTCTCGATCGACGTGACACTTGATCACCTTGTAGGGCGCGAGGAAGCCGTCCTCGATCCCTTCCTTCAAAGTGTAGGAGTAGATCGGTCCACCGAAGTAGCTGATGTTGGATGCATACTCCGTCTCTCTTGGCGTAGCTGTCAGGCCGATCTGCGTGGCACTCGAGAAGTGCTCAAGGATTTCGCGCCAGGCCGAGTCTTCCGCCGCGCTTCCGCGGTGACATTCATCAATGATGATCAGGTCAAAGAAATCCGGGCTGAGCTCCTTGAAGATCTTCTGGCTTTCCGCTGGGCCGGTCAACGCTTGGTAAAGGCCGAGGTAGATTTGATAGGCGGTGTTGATCCGGCGTTTGCGGTCCATCGCCAGCGTGAGCTTTTCTTCGGTCCCATCCGCACGCTCAATCGTCTTTGCGTGCGTGGACAACTTCGCCATGGACCCGATGAAAGGGCGGAAATCGTTGACCATGGTCTGATCGACAAGCACATTTCGGTCAGCCAGGAAAAGAACACGTTTCTTTCGACCAGACTTCCACAGGCGCCAGATGATCTGGAATGCCGTGAACGTCTTGCCGGTGCCGGTGGCCATGACAAGCAGCAAGCGGCCCTGTCCCTTGGCAATCGCTTCGAGCGACGCGTTCACCGCGTTCATCTGGTAGTAGCGGGGCTCTTTCCCGCTGTCGAAATAGGGGTGTAGCGCGGTCTGCGCCTCGACGTTGCCCATGTCTTTCCAGGCCAGGTAGCGGGCAAGGAGCTGTTCGGGGGACGGAAATTTCTCCAGGCTCAGATGACTTTCCATGTCCGCCGAATGCCCGGTCTTGTCGTGCATGACAAAGCCATCTCCGTTGGAGGAAAAGGCAAAGGGGACACGAAGCAAGTCGGCATAGCCGAGTGCTTGCTGAATACCGTCGGAAACGGAATGACGGTTGTCTTTGGCTTCGATTACAGCGATTGGAATATTGGGTTTTACGTAGAGAACGTAATCAGCTCGCTTCTTCTTGCCTCTTGCGACCAATTTCCCTCGGACAATGATGCGGCCTGCGGTAAGCGTCTTTTCTTCTTTGATTTGGGATTGCAGGTCCCAGCCGGCATTGATCAGCGCAGGCAAGATGAACTTGCTGCAAATATCTCGTTCAGAAAGAAGACGCTTGTCCATGGTGACCTTGAATCAATACTTGCGGCAGGGTATCTGATCCGACTTGCTGTGCAAGCAGGCGCCGGGAAGGAATGTTCGATCGTCACTAATTTTCAAATGATTGGTCAAGGGATGGAAGCCGACCCCTACCTGCCAGCCTGGCCCTCGGCTGACACCATCTTGGCATCACAAACTCGATCAATTTTCGGTGTTTTAGGGCAAAAATTGACGTCGTAACGAAATCCTAAGTAACTGCTCCATCTCACATTGGAACCGAAATAGTAATTTGACTTTGGCCGGTCTCTTTCGGCTGGGTTGCAAACGGCTAACATGCTCATGCATCAGGAAGGCATGAGGGCAAGCAGTCGAAGAAGCCACTCCATTTTAGCTTGGGGCCCACTGGCATGGTGTCCCAGAAGGGTCCATGGTGGCTCCCGGAAAATGCACGCTGCTGCCGTCAGCAAGTTTGGCGAAGTTGGAAATGTTACACTGGAGACCTTGTTATGAAGGCAACCGATGCGAACCTCCTGACCTTCATCAGCAAGGCCCCGCAATTCGTGATCCCGATCTACCAGCGCACCTATAGCTGGACGGAGAAGGAGTGTCGCCAACTCTGGAACGATGTGCGCCGGGCGGGCCAAAGCACGCACATTCCCGTCCACTTCCTGGGATCGATCGTCTATGTCGAGGAAAGCCTCTCGACGAACACCAACCCCTCGCCGCAGCTCGTCATTGACGGACAGCAGCGTTTGACATCGATCATGCTGTTGCTGACGGCGCTTTCGCGGGCCATTCAGGATGGCGAGCCGGTCACCGGCTTTTCAGCCAGGAAGATCCGCGACCGCTATCTGATCGATCATCTCGAGGACGGCGATCGAGCATACAAACTCCTGTTGTCCAAGACGGACCGAACGACGCTGAACGCGGTCGTTGCGGGACATGATCTGCCCGATCAACCCTCCTTGAGGGTGAAGGAGAACTACGAGCTGTTCCTCCTCTTGCTGAAGCAGGACCCCGAAGCCGTAGTGGATATCTGCACAGGTCTGAACAAGCTGATGATCGTGGACGTGGCTCTTAACCGGGACACCGACAATCCGCAGCTGATCTTCGAGAGCATGAACTCGACCGGAAAGGAGCTGTCGCAGGCGGATCTCATTCGCAACTTCGTGCTGATGGGCTTGGAGCCAAAACTTCAGACCCGACTCTACGAGCTCTACTGGCGCAAGATGGAAGAAGGTTTCGGTCAAGGCGCCTATCTCTCCCACTTCGACAGCTTCATGCGTCACTATCTGACTATGGTGACAGGCTCGATCCCTCGGCAGGGCGACGTCTATACAGCCTATAAGTCCTATTCACACGAGCAGACCGGCAAAGGGCGTGAAGTCGAGAGCTTGGTGAAGGAGGTGTGGGAGTTCTCCAAGCATTACTGCGCGCTCGTGCTTGGTCATGAAAAGGACAAGGCGCTCGCGCTGGCCTTCAAGGATCTGCGCGAGATGAAGGTCGATGTGGCCTACCCGTTCCTGATGGAGGTCTACCGCGACTACGATACCGGAATTATTACTTCAGCGGATTTCCTTGAGATCGTCCGCATGATCGAAGCTTATGTCTTCCGCCGCGCGATTTGCGCGGTGCCGACAAACTCCGTGAACAAGACCTTCGCCAACTTTGGTCGGGAGCTGAAAAAGGACCGCTATCTGGAAAGCGTGAAGGCTCACTTCCTCAACATGCGCTCCTATCGCCGCTTCCCCCGCGATGAGGAGTTCATGGCGCGCTTGCAGGACCGTGATCTCTACAACTTCCGCAATCGCTCATACTGGCTCAGGAAGTTCGAGAACCACGGACGTAAGGAGCGAGTCCTCGTCGACGACTACACGATCGAGCATATCATGCCGCAGAACGAGAACCTGCCGAAGGAGTGGCGGGAGGCATTAGGCGAAAATTGGAGCGCCGTGCAGGAGAAGTGGCTTCATACAATCGGCAACTTGACCCTGACCGGTTATAACTCCGAATACAGCGACAAGCCGTTCGCGGAGAAGCGCGACATGGAGGGTGGTTTCAAGGATAGCCCGCTCCGGGTAAACCAGGGGCTTGGGCAGGTAGAGGCGTGGAACGAGACCGAGATCAAGAAAAGGGCAGAGCGGATGGCGCACCAGGCTGTCCAGGTTTGGGCTGCGCCCGACATCCCCAAGGACATTCTCGACACATATCGGCAGCCTGATAGCGACTCCACTGGATACTCAATCGAGGATCACCCGCATTTGATCGCGGGTAAGATACGGCAGCTTTTCGAGGAATTCCGGCGTGAGGTAAAAGCTTTGGACGCCTGTGTCACCGAGCATTTCCTGAAGCTCTACGTTGCCTACAAGGCGGAGACCAACTTCGTAGATGTCGTTCCGCAGGCCAAGGCCCTGCGGCTGTCCCTGAACATCGATCCACATGAGCTGCGCGACCCGCGCAACATGGTCGTGGATGTCACTGGTGTGGGCCGCTGGGGGAATGGAAACTCTGAGGTTCGGCTGAGCGATCCTGACGACCTTTCATATGTTGTGGGGCTTGTGAGGCAGTCTCTGGAGAGGCAGCTGGGCAATGATGAGGTTGAGGATCTCGATGGCGCGGATCTTGAGGGTGCGGACCTCGAGAACCTCCAGGGCGCCTGATGCATCCGGTCGTGCTCCGGTGACTCTGATGATGCAATGACCTGTGCCGGCTGCGGCCGGCACAGGTCTGCCATGGATTGGCGAATGAATCGTACCTGGATTGGATGGGCGAAGTCGGGCAGAAGGTGGAGAATGGCAATGGAGCTGGCGCGAACCATCGTGATGTTGCGACGAAAGAGCTCCATGTCAGCCATGGGGTTCATCTCGACGACTTATAGCCTCAGGGCCTTGTAGGCGTCCTCCAGCTTGCCCGTCAGGACAGGGCTGGGGTCTCCGCCAGGCCGTCCGGTCAGGGAGGCGCGCCGGACTTCATGGCGTCGCGCACATCTATCTCGAAGCGCATGAAGCGTGCCTTGGCTGGACCTCTTTTCCTGAAAAGACAGGAAGGCATGAATGGCTCATCTCTATAATGACAATCAGGAGGGCAGTCACGATGTCGGATAAAGACGAGCTCGACCGCCTCACAGAGCGCTTCTCAATGCCGGGTCCAGGAGAGGAGGAGTTTTTTCGCCAACGTCGCCAGCTCGGTCTTGGAGTTGGCTTGGACGAACAGGGAGAAATCGTGAAGCAGATCAAGATTAATCCAGCCCTCATCGCCATCCGACGCGTGGACGACCTGTCTGCGGAAGTCTCCTACGCTGGCGTCGTCCTCATCCCCACAATCGGGCTGAGCGGCGGGCTGTGGAGCGATCAGGAGGTCGAAGAGCTGCGTCCTCGCGTCATTGGGCTGATCGAGGACCAGATCGAGCGCATGTCCGCCCATAAGCGCATGGATATCCTCGCCGCCGTGCGCGAAGCTCTTCGGTCATAATGGCCAGATTAACTATGTTTTTCTTCGTCTCGTTTGAAACTGACCAAGCTTCTGTTTAGCGGCGCAACCGAGCGGCCGCTGGAACTGGCTGCCTGATGCGAGCGACCCGACCCAAGATGTCGGCATCGCTCCTGATGGCCCTAAGCAGGAGACGGTCGTGCACGCCGAAAACCATATCCCGATCACGCTGCCCCTCGCGCCGAGGGGAGACCGCCCAGTTCAGCTTAAACCCGACAGCCCCTTCTCGGGCCACATGGTCGTCCGGAGTGGGGGTGTGATCCCGCAGGTCGTGGAAATTCAAAGATATCGAGATGAACATTGGCTTGGTGCTGGCAATGAGACCTGATGTGGTCGACGTCGAGAGACCGGTCATGTTCGCCTGGAGGGAACCGCAGACGGGTGCGCAGAAACGTCACTTCTTCGATTTTCGGGTGAGTAAGCGCAATGGTGACCGTGTGGCGGTCATGGTGAAGCCTGGCAGGAAGCGCTTCTGTGCCAACTTCCTCGCGCAGGCGCGCGAAATTGCCGATCGTGTCACCGCAGATTTCGCGGACGATGTGGTGCTGATGACCGATCGAGACATTTGCCCGATCGAACTGCACAACGCGTCCTTCCTCGACAGCCTTAAAGAAGTGGACCCTGAAGCGGACGCGGCCGTCCGGCGTGCCATGCGTAGAATCATTGGTGCGCGGCGGATCAGCGACATTGTTTCGGAAGTGGGTCTGCGCGGACGTGGCTTTCGCGCGGTCGGACGGCTGTTGCGAGGCTGGATTTTCAAAGCTCGTTCAAAGCGCCTAAATATGCGCTTGGTTTCCATGACGAAGTGATTGTCGACGGCGTCTCCTATCGCACGCATGTACGCCGGGATCGGGGATATGTCTTCGTCCGCACGGATGGGAAAAGTAGCCGAGAGTTTCGACGATGGAAGAATCGCCCATCTGGTTCAGAAGGGGTTGCTGACCCATCGGATCGATGCATTCCTGCCGGAAGAAATGCAAAATCGCCAAAAGTCGGAAGCCACGATCCTGTCGTCTCTTGATGGGAGGCAGGCGGATGAACTGGCGATGCGCTTGGCCTTTGTCGAAGTTTTGCTCGAAGTCGAAGTGGCCGGCAAGGTAACTCGCACGGATGCCTCGATGCAGGTTGCGATGCCTCGTCTTCAGCGGCGCGCGATGGAGATCTTGTTCGAAAAGCCTGTTAAGCGGGGTCAAGCCGGCCGGCGCGGGGAAACAGTCCAACCGCCTTCCCCCGGCACGCTGCGCAAGTGGCATCCGTGCCTGCATTCCGCCCCGCAAGAAGCGCAAGAAACCGGCTCCATACAGCAAGCGCCTCTACCGAAAGCGCTACCGCATCGAGAAGCTTTCGGCCGCAGGAAGGACTGCGCGGCATCGCCATCCGCTACGAACGCTGCGTCATTTTGTGGATGATTTTCCTTCGTCTGTTTTGGAAAAAGCCAAGCTTGTTAGTGTCTGTAACCATGTAGGATGCCTGATGTCGCGACAAAGCAGATACTTGAGCCTTGTGCTGAGGCATAAGCCTGAGGAAATTGGCCTAACTCTCGACGCAGCGGGCTGGGCCCGCATTGATCAATTGCTACCTGCCTTGGGAAAAGCAGGCTATCGGATGTCGCGCGACGAACTTCTTGCTCTCGTCCAAGAGAATGACAAGAAGCGCTTCACGATCTCTGATGACGGAGCATTCATTCGAGCTGCGCAGGGCCACACGGTCAAGGTGGTCCTGGATTTGGAGGCGCGCATCCCGCCAGAAGTTCTTTATCACGGCACCGCGCGGCGAAACCTGGCCTATATCTTTGCCCAGGGCCTCAAGTCCGGGCAAAGGCAACAGGTTCACCTCAGTGCTGACAATGCGACCGCGGAAGCCGTGGGGCGCAGGCATGGCAAACCGGTTGTTTTGCGAGTTTCAGCATTACGAATGCACCATGAGGGGCATCTCTTTTTCCAGGCAGACAACGGGGTCTGGCTGACCGATAGCGTACCGCCGCGTTTTCTCGGATTCTGAAGTTCGTCTCCGCAGCACAGCTGAGTCATCAGGCCAAGTTCTCTTGAGCCAAGGCTGGAGTAAATGCCTCGGACGGCACTCACGTCATCGAGGGGCTCGGCAACACAAACATCGAGATCATGAAAGAACGGTGATGACACCCGAAAAAATTGGAGCCTTTGTCGACGATTTGGCCAAGCTAACTCTGCGTCACGGCATTATCGTCACGGGCCGGGACGGAATGTTCTGGCTGGAGGCAGCCTCCGCAGATGTTGGCGGATACGCTGTCGAGGAAACACTTATCGGACATCGCGCTGCCGCATACAGGGCAGGCAATCGCAAGGGGTCGATGCCGCCACATTATATCAGCTCGCTGGATGTAGGCGAACTGAGCAATCATCAGCGGATGAGCATCATGGGAGGGCAGTGGTGATGCTCAGGAAGCTCGTCTTCTCTTTCGTCAGCGCGATATAAGCACTGCAACCTCGCCGAAGTGGCTTACTCATAATGTACTGCGATCTGATCTAACAATTGAAGGCGCCGATCAAGTTCAATATCGGGATCAGCCTCCGTTAAACGTTGAAGGATCTCTGGCACATCAGATCGATGACCTTCATGGCCAGGCCCTACCAGACACCACAGCAAACTGAGTGTTTGCTGTGGGAAATCTTCCGGGGCATTAGATCTCTTGATCGGGTACACGCCGTTACCCCTCGGAAGCCGTGTGAGATATGGCCTCAACTGATCAAATGCTTCAGGGAAGGCGTTGCCAGCCTTTACCGCAAGCTCGGCGAAATGATGCGTTAAGCCGCTTTCGCACCGGGCGCGCTCACGTGGCCACACGCGTTCAAGGAGGGGACCGATAATGGCTCGCCAAGCCTGTGCTGGATCACCTTCCATCTGAACGGCATTGTTGCAGAACTCGGCCTGGCGCAGGATTCACGCGCCCACGCTGGTAGGCTAAGCGTGCTCGCATGACAAAGCCTGAAGCCGCCCGCTACCGCACGACGAACTGGACGTCCTGCAACGAGGCCCTGAGGCGGCGCGGCTCGCTGCTGATCTGGCTGGACAGGGACATGACGTGGTAGGCCGAACAGGGAGGGGCGACCCGGCCGCCCGCCTGTGTTCCCCGATGCAGCAATCCAGTTTTGTCTCATGGTGAAGGTGCTCTTTGGGCTGCCACTCCGGCAAACAACTGGGATGGTGGCCGGCAGTCTGGAGATGGCGGGGCTCGACTGGCCGGTGCCGGATTTTTCCACCTTGAGCCGCCGGCAGAAGACCCTGGCCGTTCAGATACCCCACCGCCGCGCGCCGGGGCCGCTGAACCTGCTGGTCGACAATGAGGCGCAAGCGCCATGGGTCCGAGCGCCGCGCCGAATGGGATCAAGTTCCTGGGGTGAAGAGGGACCGTGGCCCCAGTGGGGCCGCGTAAGCCCGATGAACGAGAACGGCTGGCCCGCAAGCACGGCACGCATCGCAGACGCCAGTACCGGCAGCGGTTCATCTGGTCATGGATACCGCCACCGGCGACATCCGGGCGGTGGAGTTCACCTCAAGCCGCCAAGGCGACAGCCCGGTGCTGCCGGATCTGCCGGATCAGATCCCGGCCGGTGAACAGGTCGGCACCGCGACCGGCGACGGCGCCTTCGACACCCGACGATGCCATACGGCAATTCCGGATCGCGGCGGCACGGCCGTTATCCCCATTCGCAGGAACGGACGCCTCGGGAAGGAGGACGGCCCTGCCGCCCGTGCCCGCAACGACATCCTGCGCGCGACCAGGCGCTTTGGTCGGGCGAACTGGACGCACGGGTCCGGCCGGCATGTGCGAAGCCGGATCGAGGCAAAGATGCGCGGCCCCACATCCTTCGGCGCGCGCATCGCCTCGCGAGACCCCGACGGACAAACCGCCGGCGTCCACATCCGCATCGCCCTCATGAACCGCTTCAACGCACTCGGCACCGCCGAGATCGAATGCTTGGCCTGAGCTTAATGGGGTAAGGGGAAATCTTGCTTCAACGCTGAGTTCTGCAATAACGCCCAATAGAAGCCTGTTGCGGCTCCCGTTACTGGAGCCGTGAGATCGGCAAACTTGGCAACGATGTGCGGTTGATCGCGCCCGCCTACGTGAAGGGTGAGGGATTGGCGGGGCGGTTGCGCCCGACGATGCGCCTTGGTTCGGTGAAGCGCGAGGAGGCAGAGGAGCAGCAAAGTAGCGCTCGCCACTTGCCATCGGCAGCGGGACTTGGACAGAACCTTTCACTGGGAGGACCACCTGGTTAGGAGGACCAATGTCCCTCACAAGTCTGGGCAATGGCTCCGCTTGGACCTGAGGCCGTTGGGAAAGCGGCAGCGGATCAGCCTATTGGCCGGCTGGGCGTCGTTCAGTCCAAGAATGCCGTTCGGGCAAATTGATCGCCCGCAAGGAGCTTGAGGGCCCGAAGGCCCGCAAAGAACGTGTTGTTGTAATTACTCGGCTGCCTGCGCTTCTTCGTAAGGAGTTTCTACAAGCTCTGCCTTGATCCTGTTGCCAGCGGCCCTTTCGTAGGCATGCGCGAAGCCGAGTAGCTGTGCCTCATCCCACAACTCTCCGATGAAAATGAGGCTGAACGGAGAACCATTCCCAAAGGACCCGGCGGGCATTGTTACCGCAGGCACACCAAGGATGTTGATTTCGGAAACTGTCGTTGCGGGATAGTCTTTGTCCTCCTCGAAAATGCCCGGCAGGGCGGAGGACATTTGCGGAAAGACCAAAAGGTCGAGATCGTGTTCTGCCATCACCCCGTTGAAGGACTGGAGGTACTCTTCCCGTAGGGCATGAAAGCCAGAAAGGTCCGGCACGGCTGTCGGGTTCTCCCGCGACTCGGCCAGAACCGGCAGGGCGTTTGCATACCAGCCAAGTGGGCCTTCGTCCGAAAGCGGGTCGACGTCCAGAATGGCTTGCAGTTCTTCCACTGAACTTGCGGCCGCGCTCGATCCCAGGCGCGTAAGGTAGCTGTTGAAGTCGTAGGCGAGGGACTCGGTCCCGCGGGGATCGTAACTATCTTTCGGCTCCCTCAGGTCATGGAAGCCACTTCCCGCGAATGGGTCTTCAACCACCACGGCGCCTGCCTCTTCAAGACCGGCGATGGCCTCCTCGTAAAGCGCCTGTGCCTCGTCTGAGAGGGGTTCCTCACGCCAGCCAGGTCCATAAAGTCCAACGCGCGCGCCCTCCAGAGCACCCTCATCCAGAAGCGAGGTATAGCCACCTTCTGGCAACATCCCGATCGAAGCCACGGTTTTGGGGTCTTCGGCCGTGTAGCCCGCCAAAGCATCGAGAACGAGGGCGGCGTCCTCGACGGTGGCGGCGATCGGGCCGACGACATCGCGCGTGGAGCCCGCGAGAGGTGCAACTCCCGTGTTCGGCACCAGACCAAAAGTAGGCTTGATGCCAACGAGGCTCTGTGCGGCCGCGGGGTTCTGGATGGAGCCTCCGGTTTCCTCAGCAAGACCGAATGGCGCAAAGCTTCCCGCAACGGCGGTCGCTGTTCCGCTCGAACTTGCCCCAGGCACAATGCTTCGATCCACGGCATTGAAGGTTGGGCCGGCCCAGCTCGAGTTCGCACGGGTGCCATCGTCGCTGAAGGCCGGTATATTGGTCTTGCCAAGAACCACTGCGCCTGCCGCCCTGAGACGGGCCACAACCGGCGCGTCGCTCTCCGGGATGAGGTCGATGCCGCCGGCTTCGCTCGACAGGGGCGCCCAGCCTGCGGTCGAGGGAAGCCCAGCCACGTCCATGGCCTCCTTGATGACTGTCGGCACTCCAGCAAGCGGTCCCAGCGTTTCTCCCGTCGCGCGACGCTCATCGACCGCTCGGGCTTCGGCAAGAGCATCCAGGTTCATGTGAACGAACGCATTGTAGAAAGGCTCATAGCGCTCGATCCGGTCGAGGTAAGCGCGCGTGAGTTCCTCGGAGGTGAAGGCGCCTCCCTCGAGGCCGGCTTGGATTTCCTTGATGGTAAGCCCCGTAACGTCGAGGTCCTGCGCCCAGAGCGGGGGTGCGGTCGCAAGAACGGATGCGACTGCAATGGCAGACGCGGCTGACTTTGCCAGCGTTTGTCGTTTCTCGGCTCGACGGGAGTGGGTCATGACTTCATCCTTCACTTGCTCTTGGCGCTGTCGGGGGCCGGAGCCCCGCCCTTGCTTCGAGGAGGAGGAACAAGCACGGGGAGAGTGACAATTGCAGCGGCCAGTTATTCGCCGGTACCGTGACGCGCTGCCGCTTAACGCGTCAGGTACGGCTGGCCTGCCTGCGATATGAGCAGGAGGAAGGGCGCA